>Ga0134122_10001686_pt1 | contig 16026 bp, 18 predicted proteins | sample KB302_FD_96461 | JGI IMG/M metagenome (GOLD analysis project Ga0134122, IMG submission 96461) | Terrestrial soil microbial communities without Nitrogen fertilizer from Kellogg Biological Station, Michigan, USA - KB3-0-2 | ecosystem: Environmental > Terrestrial > Soil > Unclassified ... | reverse complement strand
TGATGATGATGTCGTCGTTGAACCGCATCGGGTTGCCCTCGAAGTAACCGGCGAGCTGGCTGGCGCCGGGGTTCTTCAACCACTTCGGGCCGTACTCCAGCAGCGTCGCAGCGTCACCGCCGTCGATGGTCATCACGTGGGTCGGATTCTGCCGGAAGTGGAACGCGCCCTGGGGTCCCGACGAACCAAAATCGACACCCAGCGGAAAGACCTTGCCGTGCTTGACGAGGCCGGCCGCCTCGGCGACCTTCTCCGCGGTGATGAAGTTCAGTGTCCCGAGTTCGTCGGCCTCGCCCCAGCGCCCCCAGTTGCGGACGTCGTCGGCGACCCGACGGAAGTCACTCATGCCGGCCATCACTCCGCCTTTCGTCGTTGGGCTTCGCGCGCATCCGACATGTCGCCGAATACTCGCTCCGCCACCGAACCGCCGTCCACCCAGATCACCTGGCCGGTGATGTAGGACGCCGCGCCGCTATTGAGGAATACCAGCACGGCCGCCTGCTCGTCGGGGCCCGCCACGCGGCCGAGGGGGGTCTGGAAAGAGTCCAGGAACTCCTGTCCGTAGGCCGACCTGAGCTGGTCGAGGATGGGTGTATCGGTGACTCCCGGGGCGGTGCAGTTGATCCGAATTCCCTTGGCACCCAGTACCACAACCTTGGCCATCCCGTAGAGGATCATCGCTTCCTTGGACAGCCGGTAGCCGCCTCCGTCGGCAACCGCCTCCGGGTTGCGCCGACACCATTCGATCCCCTCGGCCATCGTCACGGTGTCCACCAGGCCCACGGTAACGGTGGCGTTCTCCCGGTACGCGGCGGCTGCCAGCGACGACACGTTCGCGATGGCCGATCCCGGCGGCATCGTCGGCACCAACGCCTCGGTGAACTGGCGGGTGCCGAGGAAGTTGATGGCGACCACCCGCAACGGATCACCGATGGCCGACGACACTCCGGCGATGTTGAACAGCGCGTCGACCTGGCCGTCGATCGACGCCGCGGCTTGGTCGATCGACGCCGGGTCGGAGAGGTCGATTTCGTGAAACTCCTTGAGCTGCAGTGCAGGCCGCCTCAGGTCCAGACCGACGACCTCGGCGCCCAGCTCGGTCAGCTGGCGAGCGACGTGCTCACCGATGCCCGACGCACAACCGGTGACGACGACTCGCCGACCGTCGTAGCGCAGGAGGTCGTCGATCTGACCCATGGTCTACTTCTTGGCTCGGGTAATCATTCAGCGCTCCTCACGTCCGCGCTTGGGTTTCTGCTGTCCCAGCCTTGCCCGGACTTGAGCTTCGCCGCAGCCGCTTCGATACCGGCGTTCATCTCGTCCATCGCCAGGGACACCTCGTTGGCCGTGTAGTTCTCGCGACCGGTCGGCAGGCCACCGAAGGCGTACGTCTCGTCGAAATCGGGTGCGTTCGACGCAGGCCTGCGCGCCTCGGCCTTCTCCAGGATCGGTTCCATCCGCTTGGCCTTCTCGGCGGTCGCCGTCTCATGGCACTAGATGAACTCGGGCAGGACTTCCTTGCCCACCAGCTCGATGGACTCCATCGTCTCTTCGTGACGGCGGGGGGTCAGCAGCAGGATCAGTTCGTCGACGCCGCTTTCCTCGTAGCCGCGCAGGAACTCACGCACGGTGGCGGGGCTGCCGATGGGTCCTCGGCCGGGGCCGTAGACGATGCTTGGGTCCTTCTCGATCTCCTCGAGATGGCGCTTCCAGACTCCGGTCCGTCCCGGCGTATGCATACCCGTCATGTAGTAGTGCATGATGCCGAACGCGAAGAACCCGCCGCCCTTGCCGAGCCGCTCGATGGCCTGCTCGTCGGTGGGGGCCACCATCATCGACAGGTCGCCGCCGATAGCAAGGATGTTCGGGTTCATCTGCGGCGTGACGGGGACAGCGCTCTCTTCGAACTCCTTGTAGTAGCCGTTGACCCGCTCCGTCAGCGGGCCGGGGCCGGTGTAGGCGAAGCTCAAGGCGCCCAAGCCCTTCTGCGCGGCCATGGACACCGACGCAGGTCTGGTGCACGCGACCCACACCGGCGGGTGCGGCTTCTGTAGCGGTTTGGGAACCACGTTGCGCGGCGGCATCTCGATGTGCTCACCCTTGAATCCGGTGAAGGGTTCCTCGATCATGCAGCGGATCGAGACTTCCAGAGCCTCTTCCCACATCTTGCGCTTGTCCGCGGGATCGATACCGAATCCGCCGAGCTCACCCACCGACGACGACTCACCGGTGCCGAACTCCACCCGGCCGTTCGAGAGAAGGTCGAGCGTCGAGACACGCTCCGCAACGCGGGCGGGATGGTTGACGGCGGGCGGAAGGTGCATGATGCCGAAGCCAAGCCGAATGTTCTTGGTGCGTTGGCTCGCTGCGGCGAGGAAGATCTCCGGTGCCGTCGAATGACAATACTCCTCGAGGAAATGGTGTTCGGTCAGCCACACCGTCGAGAAGCCCGCTTTGTCGGCCAGCTCCACCTCGTCGAGCCCGTCTTGAAAGAGCTTGTGCTCGTCGTCCGGGGTCCACGGCCGCGGCAGCGGAAATTCGTAGAACAGGGAAATCTTCACTTGCTTCCTCCTTGGAAGATCGAGCGGTCTTGCTGATTGTTCTCGGATGTGCTTGCGAGGTGTTTGGCGGCCACATAGCCGAACGTCATGGCCGGGCCGATGGTGGCGCCCGCGCCTGCATAGCTGCGTCCCATCACGGCAGCCGATGTGTTGCCCACGGCGTAAAGGCCTTTCACGACGCTGTCGTCGTCGCGAAGGACGCGCGCGAATTCGTCGGTGCGCAGCCCGCCTGATGTGCCGAGGTCGCCAAGGATGATCTGGAACGCGTAGTACGGCGGCTTGCCCAGCGGGTACAGATTCGGGTTGGGCAGCGTCGGGTCACCGTAATAGTTGTCGTAGGCCGAATCGCCGCGGTTGAAGTCGTCGTCGTGGCCACTGCGCGCCAGCGCGTTGAAGCGCTCGGCGGTCGCTCGCAGATTCGCCGCGGGCACTTCGATCTTCGCCGCGAGTTCTTCAAGGCTGTTGGCCTCCTTGACGACACCGGAATCCAGCCACGCCTTGGGCACCTTCCGGCCGGTAGGTACCGGCGCGAACGGAACCTTCGGGATCGGCAGGTGACCGGCGACGACATATCGGTGGAACGACCGGATGTCGGTGACCAGCCAGCACGGAATGTGCTCGACGCCGGAACGCTGGCCCTCGATCATCGCGTGGGCGAAGTCCATATAGGGCGCCGCCTCGTTGATGAAGCGCTTGCCGTCGCCGTTGACGACGAACTGCGACGGCATCATGCGCTCGTTGAGCATGAATTGCAGCCGTCCGTCCGGCCAACAGATCGCCGGGAACCACCAGGCCTCGTCGAGCAGATCGGTTGAGCCACCGACCTTCTCCCCCGCTCGGATGCCGTCGCCCATCGCGGCGGGATTGCCGAAACTCCAGTCCTTCTCAAGTACCGGCAGATGCTGCCTGCGCCATGACATGTCGTGGTCGAATCCGCCGCTGGCCAGGATCACGCCGCGCCGCGCGTGGATGCGTCGTTGGCGCCCTTCCTGTTCGACCACCGCGCCCGTCACCGTCCCGTCGACGTCCGTGACGAGTTCCGTCATGGGTGAGCTCAGCCACAGCGGAATGCCCTGCTGCGTGAGCGCCAGCCGGAGCCGCGCGGCCAGTGACTGGCCGATGGCGGCCATCCGGTCACCGAACACCCGCGCCCGGAACATCCGCCAGATCAACTTCACCAGAACAGCTTTGCCCCGCCAGTTCTGGCGTACCTGGTAGAACAACCGAAGGTCCTTGGGGGCGAACCAAATACCCTTGGGCGCCAACGCCAGCGGGTGCAGCAGATTCTGTTCCTCGTCGCCCAGCTTGCGCAGATCTATCGCAGGCACGTTGATGGTGCTGCCGAGCTCGGAACCGCCGGGCAGTTCGGGGTAGTAATCCGCATAGCCCGGTTTCCACACGAATTCGAGCCACGGACTGAGGTTCTGGAGAAACTCCATCATCTCGGGCGCCGCCTCGACGTACTGGCGCAGCCGCGCGTCACTCACCATGCCACCGGTGATCTGCTTCAGATACTCGAAGACGGCGTCGGGGTCCGGGACGTATCCCGCCTTGCGCTGGCTTGGCGCGCCGGGCACCCAGATGCCTCCGCCGGATAACGCGGTGGACCCGCCGAAGTGAGGAGACTTCTCGACAATGAGCGTGTCGAGGCCTGACGCGTCGGCAGCGAGCGCAGCGGTCATGCCGCCACCGCCGGACCCGATCACCAGCACGTCGACGGTGTGGTCGAACGACACGCCGGCCGAGCCGGCAATTTCGGCCTCAGACATCGAGCACCGCCGTCCGGATGGCGAACCCCGCGATCAGTTCGGGTGCCGCTCGGTAGAAGCGGGCCTCGGTCTTGCACCGTCCGTGCGCGGCCATCGCGGCGAATGCGGCCACCCAGGTACGGATTTCGTGCGCCGAGTGACCCGCCTCCTGCTCGATCCAGCTGTTCGACCAAGCATCGACCTCGGGAAGCCGGTTGGTGTCGAGCAACTCGAGGAAGGCGCGGTCCCAGTCGGGATTGAGTGGCTGAAGCGAACCCTGCCCGCCTGCGAATTCGCGCGCTGCCTCCATCACCGCGACCTGCCGGGCCTGCCGCTGCTCGGGTGTCATCGGCTGACCGTGCACGATCCGGTCCAATGCGGCCGGTGGGGCCGTAGCCAATGTAGGCACGGGCGGATCATGCGACAGCCCACCGGATCCGATGATCAGCACCCGCTTGCCCAGCGTCGCCACGTACGTTCCGACCGCTGCGCCCAGCGCTCGCACCCGGCGCAGTGGTCCGAGCGGGGTGGCCACCGAGTTGATGAAGATCGGGATCACCGGCCGCGCCGTTGCGTCGCCGAATAGCTTCTCTAGCGGTTGCACCGTGCCGTGATCCACGTCCATGCTGGCCGATATCGCGATGTCGATGCCGGATTCGAGAACGGCCCTTGCGCAGTCGGTTGCGACGTCGGTAGGCACGTCGAGCGGCCCCGCGTGGGTGCCGTAGTCGCCGACGCCCTGTGCCGCGGTGCCGATGCAGAATGGCGGCATCGTCCGGTAGAAGAACCCGTTGTAGTGGTCCGGCGAGAAGATGACAACCAGTTCGGGGTCGTAAGCGGCGACGAAGTCGCGCGCCCCAGCGAGAGCGGTCTCGATGTCGTCAAGAAGATCCTGCGACGGTCCCGGAAGATTCAGTAGTGGGCTGTGCGACATACAGCAGAGGGCGAGTGTCGCCATCAGAACCGGAGCCTCCTCCCTGGGTCAAACAGAGGACTTTGAAGAGTGATGCGGACAGTTCGGGCGCGCGTTGTGCGATGCAGGATCCGGCGACGCATCGATCGGGGCGCAGGAACAGCACGGAATCGGTGTGGGTGTCGAACCACGACTTCAGTGCGCCGGTGCGATCGCCGACGATGACGACGTCGGGGTCGTCGTGGCCCGTCCAGTGCAGCTGGGTCATGGGCCGGGCGGCAACAAATTTGGCCCCCAACGCTTTCCACCGGTCGAACGCTTCCCCACCGAGGAACGCGCGCGGGTTGTTGCTCCAGCACAGCACGGCGAAACCGGGACCCAGCACATCGTCGAGCAGGACGTTCTGCTGCTCGCGTGTGTCGACACGGGGCTGGATGAACAGCGTTCCCGTCGGAGAGGTGTCGGACGGCGGCTCGGCGTGGAAGACGGCGCCCTGCTGATAACGCGGCATCGGCTTGAACCGCATCTCCAGGATGTAGCGCTTCAAGGTCGGCACGACCGACGCGGCGTGAATGACACGATCCCGCAGCGCCGCCACGCGTCCATTGGTCGGTGAAATGACCCGTCCGACCAAGGTGGACAGATCGATCATCGCGCGAGCGTGCTTGCGGCGTTCGACGTCGTAGGTGTCGAGCAGCGCGTCGTCGGCGTGGCCGTTGACCACCGCGGCGAGCTTCCACCCCAGGTTGGCCGCGTCCCGGATGCCGCTGTTGTAGCCCTGCCCCTGCCATACCGGCATCAGGTGCGCGGCGTCGCCGGCCAGCATCAGCCGGCCCTTGCGGAACGCGCTCGCGATGCGCGAGTGGTGGGTGTAAACCCGGTGCCGGATGATGTCGACGCGGTCCGGGTGCGGGACCAGTTGCGCGAGCATGCGCCTGACGAAGGCCGGATCCTCGGCTTCTTCATCGGACTCGTCGCCGTGAATCATGAACTCGAAGCGCCGGATTCCGTGTGCGATGGAGATCGAGACGTACGGCCGCGCGGGGTCCGCCCCCACCTCACTATTGGGATGGCCGAGCGGATCGTTGGCGCAGTCTATGACGAGCCACCGTGTAGAGGACGTCGTGCCGTCGAACGACACACCCATCAGACGGCGGGTGACGCTACGGCCGCCGTCGCAGCCGACGACATAGCGTGCCCGCACGGGCTCGTGGCCATCCGCGAACTCGACCGCGACGCCGTCCTCGGTCTCGGTGCAGCTTTCCATGCATCGATTCCACGCCACCTCGACGTGGTCGAATCGGTCCAGCCCGGCGAGCAATTCGGCGTCGACCATCGGCTGGACGAAGCCGTTGCGCTTGGGCCAGCCGAATCGTGCGTCGGGCGGCGCCATCTCGGCAAGCAGCCGGCGTTTGGCGTCGAAGAACCGAAGGATCTGGTTGGGCACAGTGTGCGGCAGAATCCGGTCCACCAGCCCGATCGCCTGGAAGGTGCGGATCGCCTCGTCGTCGAGCCCGACGCCGCGAGGGTAATCGATGAGCGTGGGCCGTTCGTCGACCACCAAGGCCCGAACACCTTGCAGGCCAAGGATGTTCGCCAGAGTCAGTCCGACGGGTCCGGCCCCGACGATGACGACGTCCGCTACATCCGCGTCCTGGCCCATCGTTACCGATCCAACAGGAAGTCGACGTGTAAGGCATTGAACGTCTTGGCATCCTCATACTGAGGCCAGTGTCCGCAACCGGGCATCACCTCGAACCGCGCGCCGGGGATCATCGACGCGATGCGACGGCCTTCGGCGACGTCGGCGGTCGGGTCGTCACTGGTCCACACCACCAACGTCTCCGCGGTGATCGCCCCGTACTCGGCGGCACCCAGCAGGTTGCGTGCGCGGATCTCGGGATCCTGCAGCGCCATGATGTCTTTCATCGCTGCGACGAAACCGGATTGCCGGTAGATGCGCTGCCGGCTCGCGACGACGTCGTCGTAATCCTTGGACTTGTCGGCCATCAGCCACTTGATGCGGGCCTGTACGGTCTCCCATGTCGGGTGCTCGGCGGCCGCCATCGACAATGTGATGATCCGCTTCATCACCTCGGGGTCTGCCTGCGAGCCGCCCGCGGTGTTGAGCACCAGTCGGTCGATCCGGTCGGGGTGATCGATGGCGGCGCGCGCCGCGACCCAGCCGCCGAGTGACTCACCGCTGATATGGGCGCGCTCGACGCCGATCGCGTAAAGAAACGCCATCAGGTGGTCGACGTAGTGCCTGACCTCGAGAGGATGCCCCGGCTTGTCGGTGTATCCGTGGCCGAGCATGTCGATCGACCAGGTGGAGAAGTGCTCGGCGTGGGCCTCCAGGTTGCGCACATATGCCTCGGCGTGACCGCCGGAACCGTGGAGAAACACAAGCGCAGGGCTGCCGGGATCACCGGCGTGCAGGTAGCGGGTGCGCACCCCGCCCGCGTCGAGATAGCCCTGCGAGAACGGGACGCCCTGAAGATCGCTCCAGACGCTCTCGAACTCCCCCACTCGTCACCCTCTCTTGACTACGAGAATCCAATTCTCGTATTTTGTAAGCACTCTGCTCATTTATCGCACATCTACGTGCACTATAGTCAGAGCATCACTCTCGCGAGTGCGGATGTCAAGGAAGGGGCGCAATGCCTTCGGAGGGCGGAGCCCGACATGGAGCCGAGTCGAGGGCTAACGGTGCGCCGGGCTCGCAGACCCTGGCCAGGGGTTTGGCGGCGTTGCAGTTGGTCGCGTCTTCGCGGACGGGGCTGACGGCGCAACAGGTCGCCGATGACATCGGCGTGCACCGAACGATCGCCTACCGACTACTTACCACGCTCGCGCAATATCGGATGGTCGCCAAGGGAGAGGACGGCCGATACCGGCCGGCAGCCGCGCTCGCCGTACTCGGAGCGTCGTTCGACAACAATGTCCGGCAGCTCAGCATGCCGATCTTGCGAGCGCTGGCGGACGAACTCGGCACCACGGTGTCGCTGCTTGTCGCCGAGGGCGATCAACAGGTGGCGATCGCGGTCGTCGTGCCGACCAACGTCTTCTATCAACTGTCCTTCCACGAAGGCAGCCGATATCCGCTGGAACGGGGAGCCGCCGGGATCGCGCTGCTCGCCAGCATGTCGCAGCGCCCTGGAGAGCGTGACCTCGTGCCCCTGGCGCGCCAACAGGGTTGGGTGATCACGCATGGCGAGGTCGAACCCAACACGTACGGCCTTGCCGTACCGGTGCGGCGACGACCGCCGTCTCCGCCGACATGCATCAACCTCATCTCCCATCGCGAGGATGTGGTCATGGGCGGCAGGGACGCGGTCATCAAGGCCGCCGACGAACTATCCGCAATCCTGAGCTGAAAGGACGAAACCGTGACCGACTGGGACAACGACGTCGACGTGGTCGTGCTGGGAAGTGGCGGTGCGGGATTGACGGCCGCGCTGACCGCGGCGAGTAACGGCGCGTCCGTCGAGGTCTACGAAAAGGCCGCGACCGTTGGTGGCACGACAGCAGTTTCCGGCGGCATCGTCTGGATTCCCGCGCATCCACGCTCCCCCGACGGCGAGTTGCCGGTCGGAGACGCGATGGACTATCTGCGCGCGCAGTCACTGGGGTTCATGGACGACGACTTGATGGAGACGTTCGTCCGGACCGGCGCCGAGATGCTGGACTTCGTCGAGGCGCACAGTGAGCTGCAATTCGAGATCGCCGAGGGTTTCCCGGATTACAAACCGGAACTGCCCGGCGGACGGCCCGCCGGTGGACGGTCACTGAATGCGAAGCCGTTCGACTTGTCGCGGCTGGGCGATTGGCGGGACCGGATCACCTCGTTCCCTGCGGACTTCAGCAACGTCGGCATCGACGCGGAGACGCGTGCGCGAATCCACGCATCGGTCGACAACGAGTCGGGCGACTACTGCGTGGCGGGCACTGCGCTGATCGCGGGGCTGCTGAAGGGTCTCCTGGACGTCGGCGTCGTACCGCGGGCGAACGCCCGCGCCGTGGAGCTCATCGCAGATGCTCAAGGCATCACCGGTGTGCGGATCACCCATGACGGCAAGGACATTCGCGTGCGCGCCAGGCGTGGCGTCGTGTTGGCGACGGGCGGGTTCGAGTGGGACGCCAAACTCGTCGAGGCCTATCTACGCGGGCCGATGCGCGGGCCGGTGTCCCCGCCGAACAACACCGGCGACGGGCTGCGCATGGCGATGGCACACGGCGCGGACCTGGCGAACATGGGTGAGGCGTGGTGGGTTCCGATCGTGCAGCTGCCCGGTGACACCTTCCAGGGACACAAACGCAGCCGCAGCGTCCGGCTCGAGCGGACCCGTCCGCGCAGCATCATCGTCAATCGCGCAGGCAAGCGTTTCCTCAACGAGGCAGGCGAATACAACTCGATGGCGGGGCCGTTCCAGTACCTCGACCCACGCGACGGCTACGCGAACGACCCGGCATGGATCGTCTTCGACTCGCTTCACCTCAAGCGCTACGGCTTCCTCGGGGTGCCCCCCGGCGAGCCGGCGCCCGAGTGGTTCTCGCCGTCGGCCGACCTCACCGAACTGGCCGCCAAGATCGGCATCGACGCCGACGGCCTGACCCGCACGCTCGCGGCATGGAACGACAACGTCGCGCACGAGACCGATCCCGACTTCGGCCGCGGCTCAAGCGCTTACGACGGGTATTGGGGCGATGACAAGGCGACCACCACGGCAGGCAAGACACTGGGTCCGATTGACACGGCCCCGTACTACGCGGTACCGGTATCGATCGGCGCGATGGGCACCAAGGGCGGCCCGCGCACCGATCGTGATGGTCGCGTACTCCACGTGGATGGTTCCGCCATCCCCGGCTTGTTCGCCGCAGGCAACGCCATGGCGGGCGCCACCGGCAAGGCCTACGGCGGCGCGGGCGGGACGCTCGGCCCGGCGATGGTGTTCGGCTACCGCGTCGGCCTGGCTGTGTCGGCGCGTTCCTAGCCGGCGACGGCTGAGCCGACGAAATAGCTGCCCAACAAACACACGCCGATGAGGACAACCCAGGCGTCGGTGAGGCGACAAAGCAATGCGGGGGCATGGCGTACTTCCATGAATTCCCGGAAGATGATGCGCACCTTGATGAGCGCGATCACGATCGCGCTCACGGTGACCACGGTGCTGGCTCTTAACGTCCCGTTGTGATCGGCCGTGTGATCCATCCAGACGTATGCGAGCGTCATCGATGTCAGGATCAACCAGACGGCCAGCAACCTCTTGTTGAACTTGGTGCTCACAAATCACCTCACGACGTAGAGCAACGCAAAGATCAGAACCCACAGGAAATCAACGGTGTGCCAATAGGTTGCACACGTTTCGACGAGCTGTTGGGATCGCCGGGCCGGACTCCACAACTGATAGACGACAATGCCCAGCACGATGAACCCGATCAACAGGTGTATGCAGTGGATCGAAGTCAAGAAAAAATAGTGCTGAAAGAACTCGTTGCTGGTGAACGTGTTCCCCATGTGGATCTGCTTGACCCACTCGAACACCTTGGAAACCAAAAACACGAGTCCGAAGGAGATCGTCATAAAGGCGTTGATCAGTGCCGATCGGTAGGCGCCCTCGCGGGACGCTTGAACACACCGCGCAATGGCCCAGGAACTCAGTAGCAAGGCGATCGTGTTGAAGACCCCGTTGCGGAGATCCAGGTCTGTCTGGGACTGCAGGTAGAGCGACTCGTTCTGGGTGCGCGAGACCAGGTACACCGAGAAGTATCCGGTGAATAGAAGCGACTCGAAGAGCACGAACATCCACATGTCCGGTTGCCCGGGCACGAACTTTCTCGGCTTCTCGTCGAGTTGCTGCGGCCTGGAGCCGGTGTCGACAAGGTTCGTCATGAGGCCGCACCCACGGAATCCGACAGCACAGCAACATGTTTGCCCGGGAGATTGGGTAGCGGACCGATGCCGAAGTCCTCGCGTTGGATCATCCTGCGCAGCAGCGTGAGGAAGACGCCGGTGTAGAGGACGAAGACCACCATGTTGATCCACCATGCGATCGCACCGTTCCATGCGAAGGCGCCGCGTTGGAACATCCAGGCCGGTGCCACGACCACTTCGGTCAGCGCGTTGCAGAGGTTGAGATAGCCGAACCACTTGGGGAACACGCGGTTCTTGTCGAGCAGGATCGCGACCATCCACACCAGCGAACCGATCAGGAACACTCCCATGGTTCCGCTGAACGACAGGAACGCGAAATCGTAGAGCCACTGGATGATCTCGGGATCGCGTTCCGGCCGAAGGGCGCCAACGGTCATCGCGATGGCCATCACCAGCATGCCTGGCACCGCGGCGAGCGCATACATGACCAGGTACGAATAGGCGAAGATCCGACTCACCGACATGCGCCGCATGGAGTACGCAAGCAGAGCGTTCATCGGCGCACACATGCCTGCGACCAGGAAGACCACGCCGAATCCGGCCAGAAGCCCGTGGTGGTGGTCGCTGAACCAACGCACGACCGCGGGGGTGTCCCAGGCCGGGCTCGGAGGCGGCTGGACGCGGGTGACGACGAAGAACAGCAGTCCGTACAGGTTGTAGAAGATGAGCATCACCCACCACGCGAACCACAACTCGCGCTTGGGATGGTGACGGAAGTTCCAGACGAACCGGTTCAGAGGAGAACCCGCGGGTGGGTCCGGCAGCGTCACCGATTCCCGCGAAGATGATGTCGCGGTACTCATGCCGCGACCAGGTCCTCGGCTCGCTGCCGCCGGATGGTCTGGCCGAGAACAACTCCCATGACGACGATCCAAACGGCGATCGCGATGTTCTTGACCCAGAAGGACAACAGCCCATCCCATGCCACAGGCCCGTGCAGCGTCAGCGCGCCGAACGCCGCAGGTGCCAGCGCGACCGCGACGAGCAGATTGAAATGTGCCACCCACGGTTTGAAAACCGGTTGGTCCTGGCGATCCCAGTAGATCGCCAACGCCAGCAGCAAGCATTGAGCGATCAGATAGGGAACCAGGATGGTGAAGGTGACCCACGCGAGATCGTTGAGCAACTGGGTCAGCTCGGGGGCGCGTTCCGGGCGGAAGGCGCCGAGGAGCCAGAACATGTTGGCAATGAGGAAGAGCGCGGGTGGGCCTCCGGCGCAGGCGATCAGGCTGTAGGACAGGATCGGCGTGCGATGAGCCATCCGGCGAACCTGCATCGCCAAGAGGATGACTGTGGGGATCAGACCCACGCCGAACCAATTGAACAGAATCATGCTGTAGCGAATCCGCGCGGTCTCGTCACGATAGAAACTCGCGACCTGGTCCGCGGACATGTTCGGCGACATGGGATGAAGGAAGCCGGGAAACAGGAAGAACGCGGACACCCAGATGATCACCAGTGCGGGCAGTGTCCAGAAAAGAATCAACTCACCGTCAGTTCGTCTCATCGTCGAACCCTCTTCACACGTAGCGTTGGTTGCCGATCGGCAACTTGGACGGTAGCCGATCGGCAACCAGAGGGTCAATCCTGGGCTACCCTCGTCGCTGTGACGTCCACCCAGGAGGACCGCAGGTTCAGCGCGATCACCCGCACCGCCGCTCAAACCCGAGTATTGGATGCAGCGTTGAAACTGATCTCCGAGCGCGGCGTCAGCGGGACGTCGCTGCAGATGATCGCCGACGAGATGGGAGTGACGAAGGCGGCCGTATACCGCCAGTTCAAGACGAAGGAAGAGATCGTCATCGCCATCACCGAGCGGGAGATGAGCAGACTCGAGGATGCGCTCGAGGCCGCAGAGGCGGAGGGTCACCCCCTGCGGGCGCGGGAGGTTCTGCTCGACCGGATGATCGAGCAGGCCATCGACCGCCGCGGCGCGTTCAGCGTTCCGCTGTTCGACCCCGTCATCATCCGTCTGCAAGCCGAGTACGAACCGTTTCAGCGGTTCATCGAACGGCTGTACGCGGCATTGCTCGGCACGGAGGGCGGGGTCGAAGCGCGCCTGCACGCAGCGATGCTGTCGAGCGCGATCAGCGTCGCCGTGATGCACCCACTGCTCGCCGACGTCGACGGCGAGACCCTGCGCGCGCAGCTCAAGCAGATGACACGCCGGATGCTCGGACTTCCCGAATGACCGCCATCGCCGACGAGCAGGAGATCCGCAGCCTCGTCCACCGCTACGCGGACGCCGCCTCCCGTCGTGATCCGGCCGGAGTCGCAAGTACTTTCACCGATGACGGTGAATGGCATGCTCCGGAATTTGGTCACTTCAAGGGGCGCGATGCCATGGTCGCGTTCTTCACCACAATGCTCGACGGCTGGAACGTCTTTCTCCACGGCCTGCAGTCGGGTGTGGTCGTGGTCGACGCGGGCAGCCCCGACCGCGCAACCGGGCGCTGGTTCGTCCAGGAGACAGGCCAGCGCGCTGAGGGCTTGGATGTCTGCATTGCGGGGGTCTATCACGACGAGTACAGACGTGAAGACTCGAGCTGGCGCATCGCGCGCCGTCGCTACGATCCGCTGCTGCGAAATACTGGCGGGACGGTGACCACATTGCCCTTCCCGAACGACGTGCCGCTGATCGGGTAATCAGGGCTCGGCAGGAACCGCGACGAGTTGCTCCGCCGCATTGTAGGGATCGTCGCGTCCGTCAGCCACCTGTTCTGCCAGCCGGTCCAGGTCGGGATGGTTCCGCAGCAGCGTTTGCGCCAGTGACAAGATCTGCGAGCGGGCCCGCGCCGTTCGACGTTCCGGACTGTCGGCTCGGTGATGCTCCTCGATTGCGTCGACCAGCTCAGCGATGCCTTCGCCTTGGGCCGCAACGAGTTTGAGGATCGGCGCAGCAGTCTCACCGCGCAGATCCCGCACCGTTTGTTCGGCTCCCTCGCGGTCGGCCTTGTTCACCACTACGATGTCGGCCACCTCGAGCAGACCCGCCTTGGCGGCCTGAACAGCGTCGCCCGCACCGGGATTCAGGATCACCACAGTCGGGTCGGCCACCGCGGCGATCTCGATCTCCGACTGCCCGACGCCGACGGTCTCCAGCACGATCAGGTCGTAAGACAGCGCGGCCAGCAGTCGTATCGCGGCCGGAACCGCCGCCGCCAGCCCACCGAGGTGACCACGTGTCGCGACGGAGCGGATGAGCACATCGGAGTCGTTGATATGGGCGGCCATTCGGATCCGGTCGCCAAGCAGCGCTCCGCCGCTGTAGGGCGACGACGGGTCGACGGCCAGCACCGCCACCCGTAGGCCGCGCTCGCGATAGGCGCCGACCAGCGCCCCTACCGTCGTCGACTTGCCCGCCCCAGGTGGTCCGGTGATGCCGACGATACGAGGAGGCGAGACCGGGCCCAGCGCATCGAGAACTTCATTGCGGCGCGGACTCTCGACCAGGCTCAACAGGCGGCCGGCCGCTCGGGTCGATCCGTTGCGTGCCGCCTCGATGAGATCGTCGATGGTCATCGATGCGAATTTTACGGTGCCGGAACCTCGATGACGGTGGCCGATCCCATTCCGCCGCCTGCGCACATCGCCGCAACACCGATTCCGCCGCCGCGTCTGCGCAATTCGTGGACCAGGGTGACGAGCATCCGCGCGCCCGTCGCGGCGACGGGATGGCCGAGCGAGCAACCGCTACCGCTGGGATTGACCTTCTCCGGATCGAGGTCGAGCAGCTTGATGGTGGCGACGCACATGGACGCGAACGCCTCGTTGATCTCGAACAGGTCGACGTCGGCTAGCGAAAGCCGAGCTCGGGCAAGCGCTTTCGGGATCACCTCGACAGGCGCGCGAGACCTGTCGACGCCGGATCGACCCCGACGGACGCCCACGAACGGATGGTGGCCAGCGCGGGCAGCCCGAGGCGGTCGCTCGCGATGCCGAGCAGTGCCGCACCGTCGTTGGCGCCACAGGCATTGCCCGCAGTGATTGAAAACCCTTCGATCTCGGGGTGAAGCGGCTTGAGCGCGGCCAGCTTATCCAGGCTGGTGTCGCGTCGCGGGTGCTCGTCGACCTCGAACAGGCCATGCGGGGTTTCGATGGGGACGATCTCGTGCTTGAACCGTCCTTCGTCGATGGCCTGGATGGCCTTGCGATGCGAGCCCAGCGCCCACCCGTCCATCTCTTCGCGCGATACGCCGGCCTTGACAGCGGCGTTCCAGCCCACGGTGATCGACATGTCCATGTTCGGCGCGTCCGGCCGGTTCGGATGCGTTGGCGGGAACCAGTCCACCATCTCCTCACCGGCCCGGCGCGTGAACCGCGGTGACGTCGATGCGGAGTTCACGCCGCCCGCGAGGATCAGCTGATCCATACCGGCGCGGATGCTGCCTGCTGCGCTCTGCACGGCGGCCTGTCCCGCGGCGCAGTGCCGATTCACGGCGAGACCGGGCACCGAGCCGAGGCCCGCAGTGATCGCCGCGTGACGGGCGACGACCCCGCCGCCGTAGAGGCCCTCGCCCAGGATCACGTCGTCGATCTGACGGTTATCAAGATCGGCTACGGCCGCGACGACAACATGCTCCGCCAGTTGGTAAGCGTCGGTGGCCCGCAGCGTGCCCTTCATCGCGGTGCCGATGGGCGTACGCAGGGCGGACACAATGACGGCGTCAGGCATGGGTGTCTCCGTTTCGTATGAGAATGCTATTCTCTCAGTTCGAGAGTGGCAGTTGCAAGAAGGGGAACCACATGCAAATCACAGGTAGCTCGGCGATCGTCGTCGGTGGCGCGGGTGGCCTGGGTGAGGCGACCGTCCGACGCCTGCACGGCGCGGGCGCCAAGGTGGTGGTCGCCGACCTCGCCGATGACAAG
>Ga0134122_10001685_pt1 | contig 16032 bp, 17 predicted proteins | sample KB302_FD_96461 | JGI IMG/M metagenome (GOLD analysis project Ga0134122, IMG submission 96461) | Terrestrial soil microbial communities without Nitrogen fertilizer from Kellogg Biological Station, Michigan, USA - KB3-0-2 | ecosystem: Environmental > Terrestrial > Soil > Unclassified ... | reverse complement strand
TCCTGGGCGGTGACATTGCCCGGTTTGTCAGGCGCGAACAGCGCGCGGTACGTCGCCTGTGCGTGCGCCCGCGCCTCCGGCCGCCGGGCCCGGATGGCATCCAGCGGAGATCCGGGTGTGATTCCCACCAGCGCATCGATGACGTCCCCGTCTGTTCCTGGCATCGTCGTCGTCCTCTCGGCTCGGTCGTTACGCGACGTTGGTCACGCCCAGCGGGTTACGCGAAGCGTCCCGCTCCCGCCGCCGCCCGATCCCAGCCGAGCGCGGGCGCCACCACCTCGGCCACGAGCTCGATCGAACGGAGAATATAGGGGTGCGGCGGATCGATCGAATGCACCTGGACCGCCACGTGAGTCGAGCGGGTGAGCGCGCTGTCCGTCTGCAGCGAGGCGATCACCTTGTCAGGGGATCCCAGATGCACGTCCATGCCCACGATCATCGCGTCCAGCGTGCCGTCGCCGGTCGCGCGGCCCAGTCGGGTGAGGCGCGCGCGATGACGATTGAGCCCGATGTCGGCCAGTCGCATCGCCTCGCGATCGTCGTCGGCCACGAACACGCTGCGTGAGGCCAGGATACGGGGCGCACGGCCCTTGGGCAGCGCGGCCAGGTAGGCGTCGATCATCGGGTTCTGGATCTCGGGCAGCGGCATGTTCGGCGCGTTGACCGGTCGCGGCTGCGTGCGCGACAGCATGAGGCCATCGCCCGCGGCACCGGCACGCCGCGCGCCTTCCACCGAGAACGTTGCTTGCCAGACGCGGTCGACCAGGCTCGGATTGGTCGGATACAGCCGATCGCCGCCGCCGGGCAGCGGCCGTCCTGCCCACGCATCGCGCAAGATCTGAATATTGGCGACGAGCATCTTCGTCCGCTCGTCGCTGTTCTGTCCGAATGCCGCGTATGACGAGAGATTGCCGCCGCCGCCGACGCCGACTTCCAGGCGGCCGCCGCACATCAGATCGAGCACCGCGGAGTCCTCGGCCACGCGCACCGGCAGCTCCAGCGGCAGGGTGACGATGCCCGTGCCCAGGCGGATTCGCGAGGTCTGGGAGGCGACATGGGCGAGGAACACGAACGGCGCCGGCAGGCCGCCCTCGTCTTCGTGGAAATGATGCTGGGCGATCCAGGCCGACTCGAAGCCGAACCGCTCGGCGTGCACGATCTGGGCAGTGGCCAGCCGGTACCGTTCGGCGGGATCCACTTGGTCGAGCAGGCGCGTGAAGAAGCCCAGGCGCTTGGGCAGCGTCGCGATCGTCATGTGGCGGGCATTCTACAGCGTCTTCACCTGCTCGACGCGGTAGCCGCGCGCGCGCGCCACCTCCCCGAAGCCCGCCGTCATGTCCGCGCCGTCACGCGGCGCGCCTTCCCATACCAGCAGGGCCACCACCTCGGTGGCGCCCTGGCGCGCGAGCGCGGCCGCCTCGTCGAGGATGACGTCGTTGGCCGCGGCGTAGGCGGCGTCGCCGGCGGTCTGGCCCGCGAGCGTCACCACGTCGCCGGTGGCGTCGAGCTCGGCGAGCACGCGATCGTACACGGGGCCCCAGTCGCCCGGGCGATCGGTGACGGAGCTGGCGCGGAACTCGTCGCGGCCGAACGGCAGCACCATGCGACGACGCAGGCGCCGGGTGCCGGCGACGGTCAGCGCCGCCAGATCGGCGCCGCAGGCGCCCGAGCAGACCAGCGCCGTCGCGGACAGGCGCCCGAACAGCTCGTCCAGTCGTTGCTGGACCAGCGCCACGTTCTCCAGAGGGAAGCGCGCCGCCGGGGCGTTCTCGGCGTCGATGCGGCGCCCGGCGACGGCGATGATCACGATCCAGCCGCCGCCGCGGAGGCGCGGCCACGACGCCAGAGCGACCACGACATGCCAATGGCCAGGATGGCGGTGACGCAGAACAGGCCGAGCCAGGAGATCGCCGCGGTTTCGATCGGCAGCCAGCCCCAGCTGGCCACCAGCCAGAAGAATGCGGCGAGGAACGCGTTGACGAGCAGCAGGCTGAGGCCGCCGATCGAGCGCAGGGTGAGTCGCAGGCAGATGACCCAGCCGATCAGCAGCACGACGCCGGCGAACACGGTGGGCGGGCTCCATGCGAAGCCGGTGCTCCTGGCCCAGTGGTAAAACGAGTAACCCGTGGGGTTGTAAGTCGCGCCGGCCACCAGCAGCGCGAAGGCGAGCCGTGCCAGGAAGCCTCCGAACGTGAGCCGGTCGCTGGCCGCCATCACCGCCATGATAGTCACCCTGCGCCAGCCGGGGGATCGTTTGCAGACCCTTGTTGCCGGCGTGATGCTGAAGACGTGTCCAGGAGGCCCTCGTTCGATGTGGTCCTGGCCAGCGCGGTTGCCGTACTCGCCCTGACGGGTGTCGATTTCGGCCCCCCTCGGTCGACGTATGGGTAGAAGTCAAGCCCGGCGGGGGCGCATGCACGCCCACGGGGGCAGGGAGGGCAGCGATGGGAGCCAAGACCGAGGCACTGGCGAAGCAGTTCGAGAGCAAGGCCCGGGATGCCGTGACGACGCTGGAGAAGCTCGGCGACGCCGACTGGAAGAAAGTCACGGCCGCGGAGAAGTGGACGGTCGGTGCGACCGCGCATCATCTGGCCGGCGGGCTGGGGGCGGTGGCGGGCCTCGTGACCGGCCTGGTCGCCGGCGCGCCGTCCCGCGGCGAGTTCACGCGGGCCATGCTGGACCAGATGAACGCGCAGCACGCCAAGGAGTACGCGAATTGCACGCGGGCCGAGACGCTCGCGCTCTTCCACCAGGGCACGGCGACCGCGCTCGGCCTGCTTCGAGGGCTGAACGACGATCAGCTGGGCAAGAGCGGCCTCGTGTTCAGCGAGCTCCCGCCGATGACGGCCGAGCAGCTGATCATGGGCGGCCTGCTGAACCACATCGACGAGCACATCGGGAGCATCCGCACGACCGTCGGTCGCTGACGGCGCTTCACGCCGGCGCGTTCGGAAGCTCGAGCTGATCGCCGGCCGGGCGCTTGCCATCGCCCGGCCGGCCGCGACGGTCCTTGGGCTTGGGCCGCTGGCGTGAGCCACGCCCGACGCGCGGCGGAGGGAAGCGCAGCCGGAGTCCGGACGCCACGGCCTGGAAGATCATCTCCGCGCCGGGCAGTCCGGGCAGGCGATGGCGGCCCAGGTTGCGGAACCGGAGCCCGGCCGGCGCCGACTCGCCGACGGCCGCACGGGTGACGGCGGACAGCACGATCTGGCCGCCGTGCGCCGCCGAGCAAAGTCGGGCTGCCGCGTGCACGGCCAGGCCGATGTAGCCGGCGTCGGTCAGGGTCGGGCGCCCGCTATGAATCCCCACGCGAACGCGCACGTCGAGGCCGTCCGGCCACGCACGGGCGCCGAGCGCGCGCTGCAGGGTCACCGCCGCCTCGAGGGCGGCGGCCGGCCGCTCGAACACCGCGAAGAACTCGTCGGCGCGGGCGTCGATCTCCCGGCCGCTCGCCCGCAGCACCGCCGCCCGGATCGCGCGCCTCACCTCGTTGAGCAGGGCGGCATAGCGATCGCCCAGCTGTCGGAGCAGGGCGGTGGAGCCCTCGATGTCGGTCATCAGCAGCGTGACGAAGCCGGTGGGCAGCGCGGCGGCGTCGGTCGCGGTGGCCTCGATCTGGCCGAGCAGGCGCTCCTGCTCGACGACGAAACGCACGGCGCCCAGCACGGTCTTGGTGAGGTTGGCGTTGCCGAGTGCCTTCGGGCTGTGCAGGAGTACCGTCATCGGCCGCCCCTGGCGCTCGAGATAGGTCACCCCACGGCCGTCGCCCGCCGCCGGGAGCGCCACCGGCTGGCCGCCTCGATCGAGGTAGGCCCCGGCCGCGTCCGACCAGTGCAGCACGGACAGCGTCGGATCGCGCAGGACGGTGCGCAGGCGCTGCTCGAGCTCGCCGGCGGCAGGGTTGCGCCCCAGCTCGATCACCAGACGACCGGCCGCCGCGTCGTGGCGCTCCGACTGCAGCTGGCCCGTGATGAACCCGACCGGCACGATGCGGTACTTCTTCGCCGCGTTCAGCAGGCGCTTGCGCGCGAGCTCGCGGGCCGCCTCGTTCTCGAAGATGACCTGCGTGAACCGGGCCAGCGCATTCCGTACGTGGGCCCGGTCGTGGATGGGCAGCCGCCGTCGGCCGCGAGAATCCACGTAGGCAAACGCCCGATCCGGAAGGCGCGCCCGCTTGCCGCCCTTGAGGCGAGCCATGGGGCCAACGATAGCCTGCCTTTCCCCGCCGCGCGAGAGTCTGAACCTGCGCTTGCCGTGCCCCCCGGGCGGCGGTACCGTTCGGTGGGCGAGCATCGCAGGGGCGGGCGACAGCGAAGCTCCCGCGATCGAGAGGAGCCCGGCCATGCGTAGCCGCGTCATCCATCTGGTCAACCCCAAGACGGACTCGCTGACCACGCGTCCGCAGTACTTCAATAGGGCCCTCTATTCGCCGCTGGCCGGCCTGCTCGCCGTCGCCGCCGCCATCCCCCGCGATCAGTACGAGGTCGTGCTGACCGACGAGAACATCGAGTCGATCGACTTCGACCTCAAGGCGGACCTGGTCGGTATCTCGGCGATGACCTGCTACGTGAACCGGGGCTACGAGATCGCCGATGCCTTCCGGGCGCGCGGCGTGCCCGTCGTCATGGGCGGTGTGCACCCGAGCTTCATGCCCCAGGAAGCGCTCAAGCACTGCGACGCGGTGGTCATCGGTGAGGTCGAGCTCGTGCTGGACAAGGTGCTGGACGATCTGGCCCGCGGGGAGATGCGGGGCATCTACAAGGCGGACCGCCTGCACCCCATGGTGGGCCTGTCGATGCCACGGTACGACCTCCTCAAGAAGAACCGCTACGTGAACCGCACCTTCGTGCAGACCTCCCGCGGCTGCCATCAGGGCTGCACCTTCTGCGCGGAGCCGCTGATGAACGGGCTGAAGTTCCGCTACCGGCCGGTCGAGGAGGTGGTCCGCGAGGTCGAGAACTGCGGCTCGCGCATGATCTCGATCAACGATGCCGACTTCTTCGGCACCGCCGAGCGCCCCAAGGAGGTCATGCGCGCATTCAAGGGCCGCGGCATCCAGTGGCAGGCCGGGGTGACGTCCAAGCTGGCGCAGGACGACCGCATGCTCGAGCTGGCCGCCGAGAGCGGCTGCACCCTGCTCAGCATCGGCTTCGAGTCGATCTCGCGCAACACCCTGACCAGCGTCCACAAGCACGTGAACCGTCCGGAGACCTTCGCGGCCCTCGTGGAGAAGGTCCACTCCTACGGGATCATGGTGTTCGGCCTGTTCATGTTCGGCTTCGACAGTGACGACCCCACGGTCTTCGGGGAGACGGCGCGGTTCAACATCGGCGCCGACTACGACGCCTGCGCGTACTCGGTCCTCACGCCCTATCCCGGCACGCTGACCTGGTACGAGATGAAGAAGGCCAAGCGCATCGTCTCCTACGACTGGTCGAAGTACGATCAGGCGAACGTGGTGTACCGGCCGGAGCGGATGTCGGGGGACGAGCTGCGCGTGGGCCAGTGGACCGCCTACGAGACGTTCTACTCGCCGTCGTCGATCCTGCGCCGCTTCCCCCTCGTCGGCGGGCGCAAGCGGTTGCAGTGGACGATCTACAACCTGTTCATGAAGCGCGGCTCGGCCACCGATCGCAAGGACGCCATCGCCGAGCCGACGCCGATGCCCGACGTGACGCCGATGCCGCCGATCCTGCCGCTCAAGCGGGAGTGGCGCGAGGCGGTGCTGGAAGGCGTGGGCGCCTCGGCGGCGGAGCGCTAGCGGCCGAGTCGGTAGCGCGCTTCGACGAGGACCGAGACCTCGACCTCGCCCGGCTCGACCGGCATCGAGGCCATGGCCGCGACGCCCCGGGCCACCGGCATCGGCCGGCCGATGCCTTGCTCGGTGAGGGTGAGCAGGGGCCCGAGCGGGACACCGGCGGCGTCCGCGAGCTGCTGGGCTTTCGTCGCGGCATCGCGCACGGCGAGAGCCCGAGCCTGCGCCTCCACCGCGGTCCGGTCACTCACCGTGAAGGCCAGGGACCCGATCGTGTTGGCCCCGGCGCGCACGACGGCGTCGAGGACCCGTCCCACCATCCGCACGTCGCGGATGCGCACCTGGGCGGTATTGCCGACCCGATATCCATCGATGCGGACCGGATCGCCCTCGTTGCGGCGGGGGGCGGCGATCGGGTCGATGGCAATACGGCTGGTCGAGATGTCCTTGCTGTCGATGCCGAGCGCCCGCACGCTCTCCAGCACCTGGGTCATGCGCTGGGTCGCATCGGCGAGCGCATCGTTCAGCTGAGGGGCGCGCGCCTCCACGCCGACCTGGGCGAGCGCCGTGTCGGGCGTGATGCTGACGGAGCCCTGGCCGTTCACGGTGACGACGTCCGACTGAGTCGCGAACGGCGATCCTGCGCACCCGCCGGCGACCTGGAGAACGGTCACGAGGACGCCGGCCAGTCCATTCCTCATGGGTCGCAGTCTACGCCATCGGCGAGCGTGAGCCGCGGAGACGTCAGCCCCCGGCGGCGATCCCCCGAATGACGAGATCGTCGAACGCGGTGATCGAGTCGGCCTTCGTCCACAGTCCGACCTTGCCGGCCTTGAACCGCGCGTCGCGGTGGTCGAGGTACAGGGTGCCATCGAGCCACGCCTGCATGCGGTCGCCGACCGCGACCAGACGGATGGTGTGCCACTGGCCGAGCGCCGGCGGCGTCACGCGCGCCGTCGCGATCTGCCGCCGGCCGCGGTCGTAGGCGTAGAGCCGGACGTTGTCCTCGAGGCCGTTGGCGCGCACCACGTAGTACCGGCCGTCGGCGAAACGGAACACGATTCCGCCGGAGGCGTCCTCGCGCCCCGAGATCGGCTTGAACTTCATCGAGACCTCGACGTCGGCGTACGGGCCCGGCGGCGCCACGATCACGTTGAACTCGTTCGTGGTCGCGCGCTGCACGAGGACCTTGCCGCCGCTCGGGGCCCCGCTCATGGCCTCGATGGCCCACTGACCGGCCACCGTGGTCCAGCCTTCCAGGCCCTTGGCCTCGAAGTCGAACCGCGCCTCGGGTGCGTTACTCGGCACCGTGAGCTCCGGCGAAGCGGCGAGCGCGAGCGTCCGCGAGATCATGGCGGTGCCGCCAAGGGCCGTCGCCACCGCCGCCCTCACGATCGTTCGTCGAGAGACGGTCAGACTCTGCATGGGTGCTCACCTTCATGTCGTTTGCACCGCGATCACGGCTGGCTGTTGGTCTGCTCGAGCGCGGCCCGCAGCCCCTGCGCGAGTCGGCTCGCCTCGTCGGTGCCCCAGAAGTGCATGTAGAAGAGTCGGGGCGAGTCCATGAGCCCATGGTTGTGAATCGCGGTGACCTCGATGCCGTGCGACCGGAGCGCTCGGGCCACGGCGTTCACTTCCCGGTCGATGAGCACGAAATCGCCGGTGATGGCGGCCTTGCCGTCGTCGGTCGGCTGGAAGTTCAGCACCGTGACCACGCCCATCGCGGGCAGGAGCGGAGTGCCCATCTCCGTGATCGTCTCGACGCGGGGGACGGTGACCTGGAAAACGCCGCCGGTGTCGCGGCCCGTCCGGCCGAGGACGCGCTCGATCTGTCGCGTATCCAGCGCAGGCCCGGCCGCGGTCGACGGTGTCGGGGGCGCACCCAGCGGGGTCGCGCTGGCGGCGAGCGCCTGGCGCAATCCCCGGGCGAGCTGGACGGCGTCGCCGTGCCCCGCGTAGTGCATGTACATCACGTGCGGCGACATCTCGTTGAGGTGGTTGTGGACGGCCGTGACCTCGAGGCCGTTGGCGAAGAGCGCCGACATGACGGGCGAGATCTCCCCATCGAGCAGCACGAGGTCCCCCATCACCATGGCGTGGTCGCCGATCGGCTTGAACGCGGCGTAGGACCCGAGCGCGAAGCCGGCCTTGACCGGCACACCCTTGACGGTGACCTTGAGGTCGGTGCGCGGCATGCCGATGCGGTAGACGTCGCCGGGCATGAGCTGGCCGGACTTGCCCAGGGCCTGCTCCACCGCCTTCCAGTCTGTCGCCGCGCCGGGTGCCGGCGCCGCGGCCGCGAGCGCGGCGACCAGAACGATCACGATCGTCCGAACGTGCTTCATGGTCAACATGGCGTGTGCTTCCCTTCCCACCTCGACGATCGAGGGCTACGTCTTACGCGCTTCCTGATAGACCGCCGCGCGATGGCTCGCCGGCAGGAACGCGCAGACGATGTTTCTGGCCGCGTCGAACGACAACGTGTGGGCGCCTCTCTCCGTCGTCGCGGTCTCCTGACGACGGAGTGGCGTGGTGCCAAAGACCTCTACGACGCCCGGCTCGCCGATCGCCACATAGAGGCGATTCAGCGCCGCGTTGAAGAAGACGACGTCGGGAACGCCGGCGATCGCCTCGCTGGCCAGCACCTTGCCGCTGTCCGCATCGACCTCGAGCAGGACCGCCGCGTCGCAGGCGCAGAACAACCGGCGCCGGGCGACGTCGATGTCGAGGCCGTGAGGCCCGGCGCTGGGCATCGTGACCACGCGGCGGACGGTGGCCCGCTCGGCATCGATGCTGACGATCTGCGGCGGGTCGGAGATATTGACATGGAAGGCCTCGGCGATCGGATCGTAGACCGCCCAGCGGGTGCGGCCGGCCACGGGAATGTCAGCGAGCCGCCGGCGGGTGGAGACATCGACGACCGACACGGTGTACGAGCCCGGAATGGCCGGATCGCCCACGTGGGCGACCAGGAGACGCCGACGTTGCGGATCGTAGGCCAGGCCGTTGGGACGCATGCCGACGTCGATCTTCTCGACGGAGGGGTGGTCGGTCGGGGCGAAGATCCCGACCGTGTTCTCACCGCGGTTCGACGTGAAGACGAGGTCGGGCGCCTCGGCCACGAGCGCGCCGGCCACCGCGGTCAGCCCGGGAATGGAGGCGATGTACTTCTGCGCCTCGATGTCGATGACGTCGACCGCGTCGTTGGCGGTGTGTGCGACGTAGATCCGTCCCGTCGGCACGTGGACGGCGGCGTGATCGAAGCCGCCCGTCCCGGCGTGGGCGGGTAGGTCGATGAAGCCGACGTGTTGTAGCGGCATGTCAGCGACCTCCGGCCAGATCGGCCACCAGGCGCTCGACCTGCTGGACGATCCGGCCGCGCGCCGTCTCGTAGCCGTCGCTGATGTTCGGGGCGTCCCACTGATCCACGCGCTGGCCCTTGGCCGGTGTGATCGCACAGCCGAAGCTCACGACCCGGGTCGCGCTCTCCAGATCGTAGAGCGTGACTGGGCGCGGCCGGGCCGGCGCGGGCACGAGGCCGTCACCGGCCCGTCCCTTCACCGCGCGCGGCCCCAGCTCCGCATCGGCCTAGGTCCAGGCCGCCAACGCGGTCATGGCCAGTCCCCGCGCCGTCGCGAGCCGCCGGAAGTGGGCGGCGGCGACCACGCTCTTGGCGGCGCCGTGCGGGCAGACGAAGAGCACGCGCGATTGCACCGGCACGGTGGCCGCCTGCTGGCGCGAGTACTCGTAGAGCGCGTCGTACATGGGGAACTGGCGCGCCATGTTGTCGAAGTCGTCGCGGCTGATGGCCTGAAAGCCGGTGGCCGCCGCGTAGAGCCCGGCGGACTCTGGCGTGAGCCCGCGATCGTCGGTGTCGGCGCCACGCACGATGGCGGTGAGCGTGGTGAGACCAGGATGCCGGAGCTCGTAGCGCGCGATGAAGGCGTCGAACGAGCACTCGGCGCCGTGGTGACCCAGCTCCACGTCGGGAATGTCGTACGGGATGGCGCCCTGACGCTGGCTCTCGGCCAGGACGTCGCGAGCCGGGACGAACAGGAACTCGGGCGTCGGATCGATGAACCGGGTGATGAGCCAGGGGCACGCGATGCGATCGACGCGGGCTCGTTCACGGGTGATCCACTTCATGATGCTCCTCCTATCGTAGGGCGAAGATGATGAGGCCGGCGGCGGCGCCGGCGGCGATGAGCAGGGGTTCAGGAATCTTGAAGCGCCAGGCCACGCCCAGCGCGGCGACGCCGATCAGGAGCGTGGGGACGTCGATGATGGCACGTCGGGCCAGCACGAAGCAGGCGCCGGCGATCGTGCCGGAGGCCGCCGCCGTGACGCCGGCGACGAACGCCTTCACCTTCGGGTTGCCACTGATGCGATCGAACCAGGGGAATGGGATGACGACGAACAGGTAGACGGGCAGGAAGACGCCGATCGCGGCAGCCAGCGCGCCGGGGAACGCTGCCACGAGGTAGCCGATGAACGCCACCGTGATGACGATGGGGCCGGGCGTGAGCATGGCCACAGCGACGGCGTCGACGAACTGCTTGTCGGTGAGCCAGCCGTATTCCTGCACGACCCCGCCGTAGAGGAAGGGCACGATGGCCAGCCCGCTACCGAACACGAACGCGCCGGCCTTGGTGAAGAACCACATGATCTGGGCGAGCAGCTCGGGCGTGGCCGCGACCACGAGGCAGGCCGGCGCCGAGCGCTTCAGCCAGGCCGGCGGCGCCAGCGCGATCATCGCGACGAGGCCGCTCAGGATGAAGAGCGGCACGCTCTCCGACTCGGTCCAGGCCGTGGCCACGGCCATGACGGCGAAGATGCCCCACTGCAGCCGGTCCTTGGCCATCGTGAGCTTGGCCAGCTTGTAGGCGGCGATCACGATGATGCCGATGACGGCGGCGCCGACGCCGTAGAAGGCCGCCTGCATCCACGACAGCCCGCCGTAGCGGACGTAGAGCCAGCTGATCGCCACCGTCATGACGAACGAGGGGAGGATGAACGCGAACGACACCAGCGTCGCGCCCCGCACGCGCGAGTGCACGTAGCCCAGGCAGATGGCGAGCTGGGCGGCCAGCGGGCCCGGCGCCAGCTGCGCCAGGGCCAGCGACTTCATGTACTCCTCCCGGGTGAACCACTTCCGCTGCTCGACGAGGTCGCGCTGCATGTAGCCGACGAGCGCCACCGGGCCCCCGAACCCGAGGCTGCCGAGGTAGAGGAAGTACTTGAGCAGCTCGGCGGTGGTGGGCCGGTTCATCACTTCACCCACGGCTGTGTGCGGAGGACGCCGAACACCGAGCCGGCGGCCATGACCTTCAGCGGCGCCAGTCGCCAAACAATCAGGACGGCGGCGGTCACGACCAGCGCGACGACCGCCGGCAGGTCGGGCGCGGCGTACGGCGCCATGCGGACGAGCGCGACCACCATGACGCCGATCACGCCGGGGATCAGGCCCTGCATCACCGCCTTCGCCCAGCGCAGATCACGGATGCGCTCGAAGAGGGGCAGCAGGCCGAGCATGAGGACGAACGACGGCAGGAAGCTCGCCGTGGCGGCCACGATGGCGCCGCTGACGCCGAGCGTCTTGTAGCCGACGTAGGCCGCCAGCATCAGCACCGGCCCCGGCGTGAGCTGACCGAGCGCCAGGCCGTCGACGAACTCGCGCGGCGTCAGCCAGTGGAGCCGATCGACCACGTGCTCCTGCATGAGCGCGATCATCGTCAGGCCCCCGCCGAACGTGAACGCGCCGATCGCCGCGAAGAGGCTGGCGAGCCCGCCGAGCGTCGGCGTGGCGTCATCCGTGGTCACGAGCAGCGATGGCGGCGCCACGCGCGAGAGCAGCGCGAGCCCGAGGGCGAGCGCGGCCAGGACCGCGGCGCCGGCGCGACGCGAGTGGAAGAGGAGGAGACCGACGCCGCCCGCGAGCACGAGAATGGCGGCCGCGCCCAGGGGCGTGACTGGCGCGATGGTGGCGGCGCCGAGCGCGATGACCCACTGGATCGGCGAGCGCAGGGCCGACCGGCCGAGGCGGAACAGCGCGGCAAAGAAGATCGCCAGCACGACGGGGCCCAGCCCGTAGAGGGCACCGCGAAGAATGGGACTCATGCCGAACGCGCGATAGGCGATGGCTAGCGCCAGCATGACCGCGAATGCCGGCGCCGCGAAGCACAGGCCGGCCACCAGCCCGCCCCACCAGCCGCCGCGTACATACCCGAGGAAGATGCCGAGCTGGGTGGCGGTGGCGCCGGGCAGCACGTTGACGAGCGCCAGGCCTTCGAGGAACCGGGGCTTGGTGGTCCACTGGCGCCGCTCCTGAAACTCCGCCTGCATCAAACCCATGATCGCGGGGCCGCCGTAGGCGGTGGCGCCGACCTTCAGGAAGCTCAGCGCAATCTCTTTCCAGCTGCGGGCCATCGTCTCAGGCATCGAGCTTCACCTCTGTGCCGCGCCCCAGCGCGCGCGCCTTCTCGTAGACGGCAATGGCGGCGGCCACGTCCTGCAGGGCTGTGCCGCTGCTGTCGAACACCGTGATCTCGTCGCGACGCGTGCGGCCCGGCCGGCGTCCGCTGACCACGTCGGCCAGCTCGGCATGGACCTGCTCCCGCGTCAGGAGGGCGGCGGCGAGAGCGTGCTGCAGCTCGCCAATCTCCGCGCACTGCTCGAGGACGTCGACCACCAGCGTCGAGGACGCGACGAGCTCGGGCTCCAGCTCCTGCTTGCCCTGATTGTCCGCACCCACCGCGGCGATGAAGGTGCCGGGGCGAACGTCGCGCGCGGCCAGGAACGCACGGCGCGACGAGGTGCAGGTGACGCAGACGTCGCTCTCACGCGTCACCGATGGAAGGTCCTTCGTCGCCTCGACCGGGATCCCGAGGCGCGTCGTGGCCTGCGCGGCCAGGCGCTCCGCCCGCGCGTGATCCGTGTCGAACACCCACGCCTGCTGCAGAGGCAGGATCGCCGCGATCGCCGCCAGCTGGACCTGGCCCTGCGCGCCGCACCCGACGAGCGTGGCGACCCGGGAGTCGTGGCGCGCCAGGAACTTGGCGGCCACGGCGGTGGCCGCACCGGTACGCAGCGCAGTCACGCTCGCCGAGTCCATCACCGCCAGTGGCTCGCCGCTGCTCGCGTCGACCAGCAGAACCGCACCCTGGATCGTGGGAAGCCCGAGGCGACGAGGGTTGTCGGGGAAGTTCGCGTTGGTCTTGGCGGCGAAATAGGCGCGCTCGCCCACGAGACCGGCCGCCTTGATGTGAAAGCTTCCGCTCGCCGCATGGATACCAAGGACACCTGGCCCGAACGTCCGGCCCTCGGCATGGAGCCGGAAGGCGCGCTCGACCGCGTCGATGCAGTCACGGAGAGGAAGGAGCTCCAGCACGTCGCTCCGTGAAAGAACGAGCGTCGGCGTCGCGGTCGAGGCTGGCGCCATGTCAGGCTTTCCTCGATGTCGTCGCGTACAGGCCTTCGAACAGCGTCATCCCGTTGGCGAGCACCTGATGGTCGTCCGGCGAGGCCGCGAGCAGAGCGCGGACCGCCACGTCGATGCCGCGCGCCTCCTCGTGCGGATACTTGCCATCGCGAAGGTCGGCTTCGTGGACCAGCTCGGCGAGACGGGTGAGGCGGCGGTCGCGCAGGCGCGCGCGCTTCACGAGGGTCTCGAACGTGCAGTCCTCGCCCTGGTGGCTGAGCTCGACGCCGGGGGCGTCGAAGGGAATGGCGTCCTTGGGAAACTCAGCCGGTGGCGCGAACACGAACTGCGCCTGCGGGTCGATGAATCGCTTGATCAACCACGCGGAGGCGATGCGGTCGATGTGCGGCCGCGGGCGGGTGACCCACCGCCGGCCCCGGAGCTTGGTGAGATCGAGCGTCGGTGCTTCCTCTCGGCGAACCTTTTCTGCACTTCGGCTACGCATGGCGATGACCTCCTCGAGTCGCCGCACCTCGGCACCGGCCGGGGCGTCCAGGAAATCGATGTCACGGATTCGCTGGTGCTCCTTGGCGAGCCGCGCGACCTCATCCTGGGCGCGAGCGCTCTTGGCCGCCGACTTCCGGTCGAGGCGCTGGAGGACCTTGCGATACCGTGCGGCGAGCTGGCGATAATCGTGGTCCCGCGGCTCGTGGAACAGACGCTGGACCTGCTCCGGGCTCATGTTCTCGATCTGCTGAACGCGGATGAGCGTGGCGTCGCCGCCCTCGCGCTGGATCTCCTGCGCGAGCCACTGGAAGTCCTCGTACCGCTCCGGCATGTCGGGCAGGAGGTACGCGGAACGCTTCAGGGGCACGGCGCCCAGCGAGCGCAGGCGCCGCCAGACGCGGACCCGCAGGCTCGACGGCGTTGGGGGCACACCCACCAGGAGGAGGAGCATCGGCTCGTTCATGTTTCCGAATGAAACACTAGTTTCATGGTACTGTCAAGACCGCGATGCCACCCCTGATTGCCCGGAGACTGGTGCTCCCGCCGAGCATCCTCGCGATGTCGGTCGCGGTGTTCCTGATGGCCGCCGGCGAGAATCTCTGGAAGCGTTTCGTCCCGAAGTATCTCGAGGCGCTGGGAGCGCCGGTGGCAGCGATCGGCCTATTCGGCTCGTGTCAGGACCTCCTCGACGGCCTCTATCAGTACCCGGGCGGGTGGATCGGCGACCGGTACGGCCGCCGCGCGGCCCTGCTTCTCTTCGTCGTCCTGGCGGCCGTCGGGTACGGACTGTACTGGGTGGCGCCGTCGTGGCCGTTCGTATTCGCCGGCCTCGCCTTTGTGATGGCGTGGTCCAGCATGGCGAGCCCCACGCTGTTCGCGGTGGTCGGCGACGCGCTCCCGCGAGAGCGGCGGGCGCTCGGCTTCACGGTTCAGTCGATCCTGCGGCGAATTCCCATCGCCCTGGTCCCCGCGGTGGGTGGGATGGCGATCGCGACGTACGGTGTCGTGGGCGGCGTGCACCTCGGCCTCGCCGTCACGCTGGCGCTCGCGGTGATGACGGTCGCGGTGGCCTGGCGTATCGATATTCCTGTCGTGGCGGACGACGAACCCATGACGATGCGGCTGGTGTGGCGCGCGCTGCCGCCACCGCTTCGCTGGCTGCTGGCCTCCGACATCGTCGTGCGGACGTGCGAGGGACTGGTCGACGTCTTCCTCGTGCTCTACGCCATCAACGTGATTGGCATCGGTGCGCCGGCCTACGGCGTCCTCGTCGGCGTGCAGGCCGTCACTGCCATCCTCAGCTACATTCCGGGGGCGCGGCTGGCCGATCGTGTGGGGCGCAAGCCGTTCGTCATCGCCACCTTCATCGCCTTCGCGGCCTTCCCGGTGGCGGTCGTCCTCGCACACGACTTTGCAACCCTGGTCGCGGCGTTCGTCATCGGCGGTCTCCGGGAGGTCGGCGAGCCGGCCCGGAAGGCGATGATCGTGGATCTCGTGCGCCCATCCTTGCGCGCACGATCGATCGGACTCTACTATCTGGTCCGCAGCGTGGCGATCACTCCGGCCGCCGTGATCGGCGGCCTCCTGTGGGGGCTGACTCCGGCGCTTCCGTTCTGGATGGCGGGTGCGGTCGGCCTGGCCGGCGTCGTCCTGTTCGCCGTCACGGTCGAGGAACCCGATGCGAGCTAGCGTGCCCAGGGGGTCGGAGCATGCGGTGCCCGCGATGCCACGCTGAGAATCGCGAGGGGCGGCGCTTCTGCGGCGAGTGCGGGCAGGCATTCACCTCGCCGTGCCCGGCGTGCGGGTTCCTGAACGAAGGCGACGAGAAGTTCTGCGGCGGATGCGGCCGGTCGCTCACCGTTCTCATGGTGCCGGCCGGCCCGACCACTCAATCGCCGGAGGCCTACACGCCCCGCCACCTGGCCAGCAAGATCATCGAATCGCGGAGCGCCCTGGAGGGTGAGCGCAAGCAGGTGACCGTTTTGTTCGCCGACCTGAAGGGCTCGATGGAGCTGCTCGCCGACCGCGATCCCGAGGAGGCCCGGCGTCTGCTCGACCCGGTCCTGGCGCGCATGATGGAAGCGGTCCACCGCTACGAGGGAATCGTGAACCAGGTGATGGGCGACGGGATCATGGCGTTGTTCGGCGCCCCCGTCGCTCACGAGGATCATGCCGTCCGGGCGTGCTACGCAGCCCTGTTCATGCAGGAGCTGGTGAAGGGCGACGCCCAGCACGCCTTCCGCACGCTGGGCGTCACGGTCAGGATCCGGGTGGGGTTGAATTCTGGTGAAGTGCTGGTTCGTTCCATCCGCTCGGACCTCCGCATGGACTACACGGCCGTCGGCCAGACGAC
>Ga0134122_10001684_pt1 | contig 16039 bp, 11 predicted proteins | sample KB302_FD_96461 | JGI IMG/M metagenome (GOLD analysis project Ga0134122, IMG submission 96461) | Terrestrial soil microbial communities without Nitrogen fertilizer from Kellogg Biological Station, Michigan, USA - KB3-0-2 | ecosystem: Environmental > Terrestrial > Soil > Unclassified ... | reverse complement strand
TGCTCAAAAAGTTCGTCCAGCAAGGCCGCAGCGAGTGAAGACCGGAGGCGTACCCTCTGGGGCGCACGGTGCGACGAATAAGGAGCACCACGTCTGTGCGCGCCGCCGAGTGGTGAGGCGGCCGGGTCCCCGTTGAGGATCTGAACGATGCGAGAACGATGCTGCCGGACTTTTTCAGCAGCCTGCCGTTGACGCTCCAATTCCCGCACTGTTACGGTGATACATGGCTTTGCCCCATTGGAAAATCGGCCGCGCACTCGGTATCCCGATTTACGTGCATGTCTCCTGGTTTGTCGTGTTCTTCTTAGTGGCGTCGTCTTTAGCGACGGGATATTTGCCGGAAAGGTTGCCCGGCCTTTCGGTTCCACGCTATTGGGGCATGGGGGGCATAGCCGCCCTGTTGCTGTTCTTATCCGTCCTGCTCCATGAATTGGGACATTCCTACGTGGCGCTGCGCTACAAGATCCCTATCAAGCAGATTACCCTGTTCATATTCGGGGGAATGGCGCATATGGGAAAGGAGCCGCCCAGTCCGCGGGCCGAATTTTTGATCGCCATGGCGGGACCGATCGTGAGTTTCATCTTGGGAGCTGTGTGTCTCAGCGGGGCCATGGCAGTGGATGCTTTACCCATGCAATCTACACTTCAAGGACTCGTTGTCCTCGGGAGCTTGCTCGGCATGGTGAATGTGCAGCTGGGACTGTTCAATCTGATCCCGGGATTTCCGTTAGACGGCGGACGTGTCTTGCGGGCTGGGCTATGGGCCTTAAACAAGGACTTCCATCGAGCGACAAGTCAAGCATCCCTCGCGGGAATTGGGTTCGGTGTGGCGCTGGGGTTGATCGGTGCAGCCTTGATGGTGGGAACCTGGTCCGGTGCCCTGGGGCAGTCGATCGAGGCGAACGGAGGCTGGCTCCTCTTTATCGGCGTATTCCTCTTTTCGGCAGCCCTGTCAAGCAGACGGCAGGCAGCCCAGCGGACCTCGTTGACCTCGCTGACGGTACGGCAGGTCATGGCTCATCGCGTCGTGACCCTGCGGCCGGATATGACGGTGCAGGAAGCGGTCGATCAATTCTTTATCACGCATGGATTCGGCGGATTTCCAGTATGCGAAGGAGGGCAATTCCTCGGTGTGGTCACAGTGAGCGACGTGCAAGCGCTTCCCATAACGCTCTGGCCCTGGCGACACATTCGCGAGATTATGCAGCCTGCCTCACAGGCTTGCTGCATTCCTCCGGACTGGTCGGTCATTCAGGCAATGGAATGGATGATTCAGAATGGATGGGATCGCCTCGTGGTGATGGAGAGCGAACAGATTGTAGGACTCATCACCCGATCAGCCATCGCGAATATCCTGCAGCTGCCCAAAGCGTAAAACGTCTTACAATCAGTCATTCATACGGGCGATAGAAATGTTTTGTGCGATGGCGATACGCACGAGATGGACCACGAGCAGGAATCCGTAAACGACGCAGAAGAACTTGAAGGTCGCGCGGTAAAAGTCTGTTAAGAGAATGGGAAGACAGAGGGCAAAAAGCAGGCTGACGATCAGCGTCATAAAGGTCAATCGTTTGCAGAACTCATGGGAGGCTTCCCGCCCTATCTGTTTCAGGGCGCGGGCGTAACGTTCAGCTCGTTGGAGTCTGGCTGTCTGCAAAGCGGCTTCACCTATCCCCCAGCGCCGCAGATAGACATAGCCACCCAGAATCAACAGCCAGGGCAGAGTCCACAGAGGCCAATAGGCCGCACCTCCATAAGTTTCGCCGCTGAGCAACGCGGCAAACGGCAGTGCGTACAGTAGTCCCAAAACAAGCGGCAGGATGCGCTCATCGTTTGGACGTTCACCTTCCGGTCCGCCCTGGATCAGCTCACGCTCAAATAGGGGATAACCGTATTTGAGGACTACCAGGGCAATGGCGGCACTCATGGTCTTGTCGGGAATGTAGCGGATCCAGGTCTGGAACCAATTGACGATCCACCAACTGAGACTTTCTCCCCAGGTGATCCCGAAGAGGGATTCCAGGTAGAGCCGCATGGATTGTTCCCATTGGAGCACACGCTGGCTCATCGATTCGGCGACGTCGGGATTTAAGGCGAAGGTTGTTTGTTCATGCAGTGCTGATTGGACAAAGGTTGCGGGAAGACTCATGATTAGTGCGCTACCGACCCCGAAAATATAGAGGAACCAGGCATGGGACAGGGCAGAACTGCGTCCTGTCCTGAGATACTTTTGAAACCCCGCTTGCCTGGCCATCCACCCCCAATAACAAGCGCCGACCATACTCACCAGCGACCAGGGAAAAATGACCACATCTGCACCGGTTTCCGGGTAGAGTAACCAGTTCACGACAGAATTCGAGAGGAGCGCGGCGATGGCTCCCCACCAGGGACCCAATAGGAAGGCGACCAACGCTGTTCCAGTCATGTCAAGGAACAGAATGCTCTCGAGATGACGACTCAATGTGAGCCCGATGTAGTTGAGGATCAGGCCTGCTGCGAGGATGACACTGGTTTCGTACAAGAGGAGATAGGAGACCCCACGGAAGGGTTTCGACGAAAAGAAGTCGATCGAAAGAGTTGAATCGGGGACTGGACGTTCGGGGACGGAAGGCGACTTTCGTTCCTTCTTCGAGGTCATCCGGTTGCGGAAATCCAACAGCTTTTCTAGAACGGACAACAACGCCGCGAGGAAGCCCACCACGGTGCCGCCGAGCATGAACATGTCTTTGCCAAATTCCCCGAGCAAGTCGAGCATGAGACAATCCTCTTACTTACGCCGGTAGCTATTCTAGCTGCGAAGGGATATCCCCGCCAGAAAAAGTCTGGAAGCTGACAGTCCGGTCTAGTCTGTCTGGTTCATCTAGTAGACGGTCTTTTAGCCCGGGGGACGATCCAGGGATGATGGGGTTGAAAGGGGAGCTCTCGTGGCCGTAGCTGACAGCACCTGTCCCTGTTGTTGGAGGCAGTGCGCAACCTCGGCACCGATCAGCAAAAGGGCAGCGGAGTAGTAGAACCATAAGAGCGTCAGAATGACTTCCAAAAGGGATCCATAGAGATTGCCGTACACGGTCGCGTAGGTGCTATAGATCACGAACAAGAGTTTCGCTGCGACCCAGAGAAGACTGAACGTCAGCGCACCGATCATCGCTTCACGCCATTGCGGCCGCCGCCGTGGGACGAGCCGATATAATCCTGTGACCACTAGGAAGGCCAGCGAAAAGGGGAGTGTATAGGCGAGAGACAGATCATGGGCTGCGAGTGCCAGGAGATCGAGCCCCCAAAGTCTTGGAGCATAGGCCGTTAAGAAATTTATCGCTTGGGTCGCGACGTAGGAAAGAATCAGTACGAGTCCGGTCACGCCGAGTGAGGCTCCTGCGATAGCAGTTGAGATGAGGGGATGTCGTTTCCACGTGCTCTCGAATACGACGTTCAACGCATAGTCGAGTTCGTAGAACACCAGCGTGCCGAACCAGACGAAGGTCATAAACACGGCCCATCTGACTGTTTCCAACGCGCTCACCCGCTGCAGTTCTGTTACGACGTGTTCGCCCATCGATGGGAGAAAACCCCTGAGAGCATTGAGAATAACCTGTGCCCCGATCACATCCTGACTCACCACGAAACTCAATCCATAGAGCAAGAGGAAGACGAGCGGAAAGAGAGAAAGCAAAGAGAAAAATGCGAGAGAGGCTGCCAGACTGGCACACCCATGGCGCAGAAACGACTGGGCGAGATCTCGAAGGAAACGAACAATCTGCATAGAGCGCGAAAGGTCAAGGGGTTTTTACCAACCTAACACGAGTCGCTCTATCATGCACCTGTTCACCCTCATCATTTACACAGGCCTCTACTGAATGGACAATGTTCAAGCGAAAGACACTGGGTTCGCAGGATGCTCAAAAAGCCTGCTCAGCAAGCCCCCAGCCGACGGAAGCATCGGAGACGTAATCTTCTCACCCGCCCGCCCCAAACTGCTACCGCAGTTCTGTCCCGATGGGCTATGTTGAGGATGCTTTCGAGGCGAGAACAACGCATGAGGAAAGGCGTGTCTTGGGGCGCCTGGGTTGGGGCGGGTGAGAAGAGCGGGTTTTTCAGCATCCTGCCAGAGAATTATTTCAGAGTTAGGACCGACTGGAGCGCGAAGCTGACGAGAGGGTTGGGAAAGAGGCCGAACAGGATTACGCCGACAACAGCGCAGGCCAACACCACGGAGAGGGCCGGAGACGTGGCGAGGTGTGGCGGCGCGACTGAGGAAGGACTGGGATCACGCATGTACATCACCATGACCACCCGCATGTAATAGTAAGCCGATACGGCGGCGAAGATCAGGGCGAGTGCAGCGAGCCAGGCCATTCCTGCATCGACTGCCGCCATGAACACATAGAATTTGGCGATAAAGCCCGCGGTCGGCGGAATGCCGGCAAGTGAGGCCATGAAAACCAGCATGAAGAAAGCTGCGAGCGGTTGCCGCTTTGCAAGACCCGTGAAATCCTCTATTTCTTCTCCCTCGATCCCGCCTTTCCTGAGCATGCCGATGACAGCGAAGGCACCGAGCGTCATGAACGAATAGATGGCGAGATACATCATGACGCTTGCAAGGCCCGGTGTTCCCCCGGACAGGCCGTCTCCCCGACCTGCAGCGACAAAACCGATCAAGGCATAGCCTGCGTGCACAATGCTGGAATAGGCCAGCATCCGTTTGATATTGGTCTGCACGATAGCGACGACATTGCCCAATAGCAGGGTGACGATGGAGATAAGCAGAAACATGATCGACCAATCCGCCTTGAGCCCGCCGAGCCCTTCCACGAACACACGGATAAATGCGGCAAAGCTGGCGGCCTTCGCCGCCACCGCCATGAAAGCCGTGACAGAGGTCGGGGCACCCTGATAGACATCGGGCGTCCACATATGGAACGGGACCGCGGCGAGCTTGAACCCGAAGCCGACTGCAACCAGGATCGTCGCGATCAGCACAAGAGGATCATCCGCTCCGTGAGTCCCGATGGCGCCCGCAATGGATACCAGCCTGGTGCTGCCGGCCAGGCCATAGAGCAATGAGATGCCATACAACAGAATTCCAGAAGAAAAGGCCCCTAGGACGAAATATTTTGCTGAGGCTTCTAGCGAGCGCGGTTTCGACCGGTTGAGACCGGCCATGACATAGAGCGAGATGGACATGAGTTCGGTGCCGAGGTATATCGTGAGCAAGTCGACAGCGGAAACCATGACCAGCATGCCGGAGAGGGCGAGGAGGATGAACCCATAGTATTCGCCGAAGTGGATGCGCTCGGCCTTCAGATAGGGCAAGGACAGTATGATCGTCACGCCGGTCACGCCGTAGAGGAGAATTTTCCAGAACCTGGCGTAGGCATCGATCGCCACCAGATCGCTGAAGGCGGACACCCGAACATTCTCCCCACTGATCTGCCAGCCTGTAAGCCCAAGACAGATGGCAAGGGCACCGACACTTAGCCAAGCCAGAACGTCGCGTCTGGACGCAGGAGTGATGGGGTCCAGCACGATGACGAGACAGGCTGTGGCGAGGACGATAAGTTCAGGAAGCAAGGCCAAGAGATCAGCGCCGTAGAGACTCATCGCAATCCGCCTTGGATCTCCAGCGGCTCTTCTCTCTCCACCAGCAACGGCGCTGTGATTCTGGCAGAAGGGTGGGCAGTCGGTGCCACCTTCTCGCGAGACATGGAGACAATGGTGTTGGTTACGCTCTGATGCATTCGGCTTATGAGAGGATTTGGATAGAACCCAATCCAGAATATCAGTAGGATCAAAGGCAGCAGGGTCGCGAACTCACGTCGGTTGAGGTCCTTGAGTTTCGGAAGATGGTGCTCGACCGGGACTCCGAAAACCACCCGTTGGACCATCCACAGGAGATATGTGGCGGCGAGAATGATGCCCAACGAGGCCACGGCTGTTGCAATCTTGCTCCAGGAGAAGGTGCCGACGAGCACGAGGAATTCTCCGACAAAACTATTGGTGCCTGGCAGCCCGAGCGAAGATAGGGCGAAGATCACCAACAGAGTGGCATACTGCGGCATCGGTGATGCCAATCCGACATTGTCGGCGATCAACCGGCTGTGGGTGCGCTCATAGATAATGCCGACACAGAGGAACAGCCCACCTGTTGTAATCCCATGGTTGACCATTTGGAGAACGGCTCCTTCGATACCCTGTTGGTTCAGAACGAACAGCCCCAGGGTCACAAATCCCATATGACTCACACTCGAATAGGCGATCAGTTTCTTGAGATCGACCTGCGCCAGCGCCATATATGCGCCGTAGATAATCGCGATGATGGAGAGGACAACCATCAAGGGCGTAAAGACGTGACTGGCATCCGGCAGCATCGGTAAACTGAATCGCAGAAACCCATAGGTGCCCATTTTCAAGAGGATGCTGGCGAGGATGACGCTGCCGGCTGTTGGAGCTTCGACGTGGGCGTCCGGAAGCCAGGTGTGAAATGGAAACATGGGGACCTTCACTGCAAAGGCTGCGAAGAACGCCAGAAAGAGCCACATTTGCAGTGAAGCAGGGTAGGTGCCTTGGCTTAGGGCGAGGATGTCGAACGTGTGGCCCCCATAATAGTACAAGACGAGGATGGCGACGAGCAGGAGCATACTCCCTGCGAGGGTGTATAGAAAGAACTTGATGGCTGCATACAGTCGGTTGGCACCGCCCCAGACGCCGATGAGAAGGTACATCGGAATCAACATGGCTTCCCAGAAGATGTAGAAGAGAACGAAGTCCAGCGCGACAAATACTCCCACCATAGCCGTTTCCATGATAAGGAGCATGGCCATGAAGCCTGGGACTCTGGTGGTGATCGCATTCCAAGAGGCCAAGACGCAGAGAGGCATGATCCCCACGGTCATCAACACCAAGGGGAGACTGATTCCATCGAGCCCCAGGCTGTAGTAAATGGGGGGAGCGGTAATCCAGGCGACATGCTCGGTGAATTGCATCTGACTGGCCTGTGGATCGAAGAGCCACCAGAGCGGGAGGGCGACGCACAAATCGGTCAGCGTGGCGACCAGCGCAATCCATCGAGCGGTCGATTCTGTCGCGAACGACATCGCGACTGCCCCTGCAAGTGGGATCAGGAGGAGAAGCGAAAGCCAGGGAAAGGAACTGGTCATTGGTCAGTGGTCAATTGGCCATGGGCATTGGCGAGAGAACAACGATTCGATGTTCCCAGTAACCAGTGCCCAGTACCCCTTGACACTCCTTATAAGAAGAAGAACATCGTAAAAAGCACCACGGCCCCGAGCGCCATCCCAAGCGCATAATGTTGCGCCTGTCCGCTTTGCGTGAGCCTCAAGAGCCACCCTCCCCACGCGATCGCGCGAGCCACGCCATTCACTGCGCCGTCGATCACATTGACGTCCACGCGCTTCCACAGTCCGGTTGCGCCGGCAAAGGTGGGGCGAACGATCGTCCGGTCGTAGACCTCGTCGACATACCATTTGTTCAGCGAAGCCCGATACAACGATTGCCACAGTTGGGCAAGTCGATCCGGCAGGACCGGGTTGAGTACATAGAGATAATAGGCGCATGCGATTCCGAGCAAACCCATGCCGGTGGCCACTGCCATGATGCCGGTGGAGGCTCCTCCCCCGTGAGCGGCCTCGCCCGCGCCCGTCTCGAACATAGGGTCAAGAAACTCTGGAATGCCAAGATAGCCTGTAAGAATGCTGAATATAGCCAAGACGATCAGCGGCAAGGTCATCGTGTTCGAAGGTTCGTGGACGTGGTCCGCATGATGAGGATCAACATGCGAGGGACCCCAGAATGTCACGAAGACCAGCCGGAAACTGTAGAACGCCGTCATCAGTGCCGTCACGAGGCCGAGCACGGTCAGGACCTGACCGAGGGGTCCAGCCGACCAGGCCGCGACGAGCAGATGATCCTTGCTGAAGAATCCTGACGTCAGGGGGAATCCCGCGAGCGCGAGCGAGCCCACCACGAACGTCCAATAAGTTATCGGCAATTTATGTTTCAGTCCGCCCATACGCCGCATATCCTGCTCGTGATGCAGAGCGATGATGACGGACCCGCAACCGAGAAACAGCAAGGCCTTGAAGGCCCCGTGTGTCAGGAGGTGGTACATGCCGGCGGCATAGGCGCCGAGCCCGCAGGCCATGATCATGTAGCCGAGCTGGCTGACGGTCGAATAGGCGACCACGCGCTTGATGTCGGTCTGGGTCAGGGCAATGGTCGCCCCAACGACCATGGTGATTCCGCCCGTGATCGCGACCAGCGCCATGGCGGTAGAAGACAGGTTATAGAGGGGAGCCAATCGCGCGACCATGAACACACCGGCGGTGACCATTGTCGCAGCATGAATGAGGGCCGAGATGGGAGTAGGGCCTTCCATCGCATCCGGCAGCCACACGTGGAGCGGCACCTGAGCCGATTTACCGACTGCGCCGGTAAACAATAAGATACAGATGAGCGTGAGCAGGGAGATATCCCAGGTTCCTCCAAACGGACCGAGAACATTGATGACTTCGCCTGCCGACTCGTGCGCGCGCACAAAGATTTCTGAATAGTCGAGCGATCCAAAGCTATACCAGACCAGCAGCAGCCCGAGCATGAACCCGAAGTCGCCGACACGGTTGACAATGAAGGCCTTCGTCGCAGCGGAGCAAGCAGCCGGACGATCGTACCAGTGGCCGATGAGCAAATAGGAACAGAGTCCGACGGCTTCCCAGAAGATAAAGAGTTGGAGCAGGTTGTCTGCCATCACCAACATCAGCATCGAGAAAGTGAAGAGCGCGATATAGCTGAAAAACCGTGCATACCCGGAGTCTCCGTGCATGTAACCGATGGTATAGATATGGACCAGTGAACTCACGGTCGTGACGAGAAGCAGCATGACAGCTGCGAGCCGGTCGATGGAGAAGCCGATGTGAATATCGAGCAGTCCAGAGGTCAGCCAGGTGTAAAGCGGGAAGCTCGTCTGGTGCCCGCCGGCGACATCGAAGAAGACCACGAGCGCCAGCAGCCACGACACGACAACGGCTGGAACGGCGACGAGATGGGCCTTGTTCTTGATCCAATGTCCGAAAATCCCGAGAATCAGGAACGCGGCGAAAGGAAGCAGCGGGATCAGTGCGTACGTCATCCGACTTCGTTCCTTGTCCTTCGTCGCTTGTGAAGCGCCATGGATGAGAAATGTCCCAACGCACGTAATCCGTCAGTCACGAACAACGCTTCACGCTTCACGAAAGACGGTTTGTTCACCATTTCAGCAATTGCAATTCGTCGATATTGATCGTCGATTTGGCCCGATACAGGGCAATGATGATGGCCAATCCGACTGCGACTTCCGCCGCGGCGACGGTGAGGGTAAAGAAGACGAAGACCTGCCCTGCCACATTGTGGAAGTATTGCGAAAAGGCGACAAAGTTAATGTTTGTCGCGTTCAGCATCAATTCGACCGAGAGCAAGATGATGATGATATTCCGCCGAAGGAGCACCCCGATAACTCCCGTCAGGAACATGATGCCGCTGAGAATCAGGTAATACGACAAGGGAATCATCATGGTTCAGAATGCTGAATGTTGAATGAGGGTCATGGTCAGCAGAAAATTCACAATTGACCAGTCATAATTTATAATTGCGGTGCGTCGCCGCCGATGTCTTTCTTCGCAAGGATGATCGCTCCGATCATCGCCACGAGTAGGATCACAGACGCCACCTCGAAGGGAAACAAATAGGTGGTATAGAGTACGTCTCCGATGGCTTCCGTATTGCCTGCTACGGCGATCGCCGTTTCTGTGCCGGTTGCCGCGGCAGGGGTCATCCAGCCCTTCATTGCCGTGAGGATGAGGACCTCGACGGCGAGGCTCACGCCCACCACCGCGGCAATGGGCCATTGCCGATGGTAGCGGACATCCTGTTTCAGATTCAGCAACATGACGACGAAGAGGTAGAGAACCAAGATGGCGCCGGCGTAGTCGATGATTTGAACGGCAGCGAGGAATTCTGCGTGGAGCGTGACATAGAGTCCCGCCACGTGGAAAAACATGATCAGCAACGCTAGCGTGCTATAAATCGGATTACGCAACGCGACTACGAGCACCGATGTGGCCGCAATGACGAACGCAAAATAGAAAAAGAATGCCTGTTCCATCACAACATGTCCTTCTATGCCGCTAGCTCCACTCACGCGCGACGGCCACGCGAAAGAGACAGGCATCGATACGCCCGATGCCCAAGCGCCGGTTCTGCCTGTCGCGCACTTCTCACCCGTCTTGCCAGTCTCGCGCGGTAATCAGGCGCAGGCGGTTCAGTCAGGTTTCTGCGGCAGGTGTTTGAACGCGACGTTGAAAAACGCCACGTTCGGGTGCTGGAGTTCCAACTGCTTCTCGCGAACGGGGAACGACCGGTCGCCGATGGCGAGCAATTGTTCCTTGTTGAGGTGCAGTTGTCGTTTGTCGTACACCGACCACTCGTATTCGCGTGTCATGCCGAGGGCATCGACCGGACAAGCATCGACACACAAGCCGCAAAACAGGCAGCGCGTCATATCCATGTAATATTCTTTTGAGTAACGCTTCGTCGGTTCGCCGGGTACTTCTGCGCTGACTACACGAATGACACGCGATGGGCAGGCGGCTTCGCACAGATCGCAGCCGACACATTTTTCCGTCCCGTCGTCGTATCGCAACAGGGAAAGCATGCCACGATAGTTGTCCGGCAGCGTCCGCTTTTCATGGGGGTATTGCAAGGTGATCGGCTTGTAATGCAGGAGATGCGACATCGTCGCTTTCATCCCGACGATGAGCTCATAAAACGTAATGGTCTTGATCCACGCCTTGAAAGTCATGTCGCTCTGGTCTGTTTTGTTTGGTCAGCCCAATTAGTTTCGATACCTGTGCCTTCTGACAAAAGAAACGAAATAAACCAAACAAACTAGATAAACCGCTTCAGTCCCTCGGAAAGAAATACACGGTGATGGCTGTGATGATGATGTTGGCCAAGGCGATCGGCAAGAGCACCTTCCAGCCGAACCGCATTAATTGATCATAGCGCAGCCGGGGCAATGTGGCACGCAACCAGATAAATACGAAGAGGAAAAAATAGACCTTCCCCGCAAACCACATGATGTGCTCTATCCAGGCCAGCTCTTCTAGGCCGATATACTCGAAGATCGTGCCGGGATAGGGCGCATTCCAACCACCCAAGAACAGCGACGCGGCCACGCAAGATACAAGAACCATACTCGCATATTCCGCGCTGACGAAGAAGGCGAACTTCATACCGCTGTATTCCGTGAAGAATCCCGCGACGAGTTCACTTTCGGCCTCCGGTAAATCGAACGGGATACGATTGGTTTCGGCCACGCCGGAAATCAGGAACACGACAAAGGCAAAGACTTGTGTATGAATCGGAAAGAACCCGTCAGGGCGCGCTCCCCAGATGAACCAATGCCAGAAGCCGCCTGCCTGGGCTTCCGTAATTTCTACGAGGCTCAGGGATCCGGACAACAGCAGGACGCCGACGATAGCCAGTCCGACGTTCAACTCATAACTGATGACCTGGGCTGCGGAACGCAGACCTCCGAGGAGCGAATACTTACTGTTCGATGACCAGCCTCCCAGGATAATGCCGTATGCGCCGATAGAGGCGATCGCCAGGATGTATAAGATCCCAATGTTGATGTCCGCGATGACAAACGGTTTAATCAAGAGCCCATTAATATCCAGGGTGACGTTCGGGCCGAAGGGGATGACGGCGAATCCGATAAGGGAGACAACCATGGTCAGCATCGGCGCGAGGGCGAACATCGCCTTGTTCGCGCCGGCCGGCACAATGTCCTCCTTGAAGAACAGTTTGACGCCATCGGCGAGCGGTTGGAGAATTCCGTAAGGACCGACCTCCATCGGGCCCATACGATCCTGCATCCAGCCAAGGACCTTCCGCTCGGCCAGGGTCATGATCGCGACCGTCAACATCACGATGCTCACCTCCGCCAGTATCTGGACGAAGGACACTGCAAGTCGCAAACTTAGCTCAGTCACTGCAGTACTCCAGGATGACAAGTGAAAAATATAATGGCTTCTCGTCCGTTCATGTGGTTTTTTTCACGGACACAACCGTCGTCCTAAAGGACGGAGCTTTCGTGTCCGGATCGATCACACAGTCGAACAGTTGTAGGGCCTCCTGCGCAAAATGATCGGGGAACCAGGCCAACCCCTCGGGCACCCGATCGAACAGCTTCACCGTGGTTGTGAATGAACCACGGTTGTTTGAGAGACAGACCCGGTCTCCCGGGCTAAGAGAGAATCGGGCTGCATCCAGGGGATTCATCTGCAAGAACCCGCTCGGTTCGATCTGCAGCAATCCCTTCGAATGAGTCGACAGTTTTCCTGAATGAAACAGGCTTTGGACCAGTCCAAGCTGGACCGTTTCCTCCTGACGCGGAGTTCGCGCGGGGAGAGTATACCGAACCGCCACGTCGCGGCGATATCCCTCGGTGACATATTGTTCGATGGCGGCAGGATCCACGGTGGGAACAGTCGGCGCTGGTCCGAGCGATCCATAGCCGGGGATCACCGACCGGATCTCTTTGAGGATTTCTTTGGCCTCGCCATATTCCAGCGGCGCGCCGAGAAAGACTGAAAGCGCCGAGAGGATTTCCCAATCTGGCCGGCTATCTCCCACCGGATCGATCGCGGGCCGAACGGCCTGGACATGGCCCTCGGTATTGGTGAAGGTCCCGGCTTTTTCCATGGCGGACGCAGCGGGAAGCACGACATGGGCGAGGGCTGCGGTTTCCGTGAGGAAGAGTTCCTGGCATACAAGAAGATCGAGTTTACCCAGCGCCTCTTTGACTCTGAGCTGAGGCGGAAGGCTCCCGGCAGGATTCTCTCCGATGACGAAGAGGCTCTTAATGGTCCCGGCGCTTGCCCGCTCGATCATCTCGACCAGCGTCCCTCCCGAGACCGGGGAAAGTTCCTCTTTCCAGGCACGAGTCATGAGAGCCCGAGAGTTCTGATCAGAAAGATCTCGAACGCCCGGCAACAACTCCGCAACTGCCCCCATTTCAACCGCTCCTTGATCGTTGTTTTCTTCCGCCAAGGGAGCCAAGCCGCAGCCCTGTTCGCTCAATTTTCCGGACAAGAGAAGCAGATCGAGGAGATTGAGGCAGATACCATAACTGCCCTGGCTGCGTAACAGAGTTTGGCCGGCGAGCACCACAACGCGGCGTCCTCCCCCCACAGAGACGGCCATCTGGGTGAACGAGTCACGCGAGATCCCCGTGTTCAGAGCCAGATCGTCCCAGGAAAGTTGCCCGACCGCGTGAGCAATGGCCGAGACGTAGGCCGACGCCCGTTGACGGAGGGAACTATCGACATGGTCTCCCTCGACCACAGCCTTCAGCAATCCCAGAACCGCCGCACCGAACTGGGACGGCGCAACGCAGAAATGTTGCTGCGACAGGTTGGTAATGTTGCTGATCGTGCCGATTGCGGGCTGAAGTGCTTCGATCGTCAATAATGCCGCATCGTGTTTCTTGACGGCTTCTTTTACCTTAAGGCCCGTAATCGGATTGGCTTCCGTGATGTTCGTGCCGATCAGGAGCAACACGTCCGCTTGCACAATGTCCTCGAACGACAGGGTCCAGCGATGCGTGCCCTGCACTCGTCGCATCGCCTGTATCCCGTTCACATGGCCATAACGAGCGCTGCTGTCGAGGTTATTGGTGCCGATCGTCAACCGCATGAACTTCTGGAACAGATAGAGCTCCTCGTTGGTACAACGGCCGGAAATCAGCCCGCCGAAGGCCTGAGGGCCATGCGCCAGCTTGAGCCGGTTGGTCTCTCCGGCCACAAACTCCAACGCCTCCTCCCATGTCGCTTCGACCAACACACCGTTCCTTCTGATCAACGGATGGATCACTCGGTCGGGATGGCCCGTCGCATGAAATCCAAAATAGCCCCGCGCGCAGAGGTCGCCGTTGTTCCGGCCCCCGCCATGGGCGCTGTTTACCTCGATCAGCTGCTGGTCCTTGGTTTGAACTGTAATCTGGCAACCGTCGCCGCAGAACATGCAGATCGTGTCGGCGCGCTTGAGCATCCAAGGACGGTATTCGTACATCGAAAGGCGGCTGGTGATGGCGCCGACGGGGCAGATCTGTACGCAGCCACCGCAGAATTCGCAGTCCAAGGGGTGGGCGCCAAAGGACTTGATCTCCGTCATCGTGCCTCGTCCGATCGGTGCGAGGGCCTTCACGTCCATCACTTCGTCGCAGTAGCGGACGCAACGCAAACATTGCACGCAACGGTTCATCTGTGTTTCGATCAGAGGACTAAAATATTCCTTCTGGAAAATACGCTTGGTCTCGGTAAATCGGCTGGTCGCGGTGTATTGATGGGAGAAGTCTTGGAGGTCGCATCTCCCACCTTGGTCGCAGACCGGGCAATCCAGCGGATGATTCGCCAGAATGAATTCGAGTACCGACTTATGGGCGTCGTTCACGACCGTCGTGGCTGTTCGAACCGTCATGCCTTCGGTTGCCACGGTGCTGCAAGAGGTCTGGAGCTTTCTCACCCGTTCGATTTCGACGAGACACATGCGACAGTTCGCATCCGGCTTGAGTTTCGGATGGTAGCAGAAATGCGGAATCATCACGCCGGCCTGGCGAGCCGCTTCGATCACCAGCGTGCCTTTGGGCACCGAGATGGAAATGCCGTCGATCGTCAAGCGAACAGTTTCAGTCGTCGTGTTGGCCATATTCCCTGTGATTAGTTAAACGTGAAACCGTTAAACGCGAGAGGAGAAACTTTCCCGGACGATTAACGAATAACGATTCACGTGTAACGTTTTCAATGCCTCGCTCCTGCCGGTTCCAGCCTGATGAGATTTGCCGCCTCTGCTTCCTGAATCAAGGTGACGTACTCAGAACGCCAATATTTGAGCGTGCCCATAATTGGCGCAACCGACGCATCTCCGAACGCGCAGACCGTTCGCCCTTCGATGTTTTTGCATAGATCGACCAATGTTTCAAGGTCTTCCATCTGCCCCCTCTTCGCGACGATTCGGCGCATGGTCTGGACCAGCCACGAACTTCCCTCACGACAGGGGCTGCACTTCCCGCAAGACTCGTGATAGAAAAACTCCATCAGCCGGAGCGCGGCCCATACCATGGGCGTACCTTCCTCCATCACGGTCACTCCCCCGGATCCGAGCATGGAGCCGGCGGCCGCAACCGATTCAAAATCCAGCTTGACGTCGAGGTGGTCCGGCGTGAGGAACGGCGCAGACGCCCCTCCCGGAATGAACGCCTTGAGCGGTTTGTCCGACCGCATGCCTCCGGCGACCTCATAGATCAGTTCACGGAACGTGATCCCCATGGGCGTCTCATAGTTTCCTGGGCTCTTTACATGACCGCTGACGCAGAAGACTCTGGTACCGGTGCTCTTCGGCGGGGAACCGATCGATGCAAACCATTCGGGGCCTCGGCCGAGAATATGAGGAATGTTCGCCAGGGTCTCGACGTTGTTCACCACAGTTGGTTTGTTGTAGAGGCCGTTTGTTGCAGGGAAGGGGGGCTTGAAGCGCGGCAAGCCGCGTTTGCCCTCCAGCGACTCCAGCAATGCCGTTTCTTCTCCGCAAATATAGGCTCCGGCGCCCCGGTGCACCCACACATTGGCGGTAATCCCTGTGCCCAGTATGTTTGCTCCAATATAGCCTGCAGCCCGTGCGTCCTTGATCGCCTGCTCCAAAATCTTCGCCGCGAGAACCAGCTCCCCCCGTATATAGATATAGGCTGATTCTGCCCCGATCGCGTAGCAGGCCAGCACGATGCCTTCCAATAACTGGTGAGGATCTCGCTCCATAAGCTGGCGATCCTTGAACGTGCCTGGTTCGCTCTCATCCGCATTGCAACAGAGATATCGCGGACCCTGATAGTCCTTGGGTAGGAATCCCCATTTCACACCGGTCGGGAAGCCCGCGCCTCCACGCCCCCGGAGTCCGGATTTCATCACCGCCATGGTGACTTCGGTCGGCG
>Ga0134122_10001680_pt1 | contig 16060 bp, 14 predicted proteins | sample KB302_FD_96461 | JGI IMG/M metagenome (GOLD analysis project Ga0134122, IMG submission 96461) | Terrestrial soil microbial communities without Nitrogen fertilizer from Kellogg Biological Station, Michigan, USA - KB3-0-2 | ecosystem: Environmental > Terrestrial > Soil > Unclassified ... | reverse complement strand
GAAGCCCAATTTGGAGCGAGTTACGGTCGTTTCGCGTGGAATTGAGCCGCCAATCTACTCCGCTCTCCTCGATTTTTCTCTGTTGGCCTGGCACCTAATTCCAGCACCTAATTCCAGCACCTAATTCCATCTCTGGGAGCCAGGCGAACACGCGCCGAGGACGACATCGCCGCGCTGAAGTCGGGCGAAGTCATCAGGAGTCTGAAGCAGCGTGCCGAACCCGGTGGCGGCTCCGCGGAGTCAATGGCAGCGCCGGGAAGCTGACAGCGGCGCACCGCGAATGACATCGCCGCACCGCGACCGACATTGCCGTAGATCAGACGACGGCGGCGCGGCGTCAACTGCCGTGGCGCGCCGTCAACTGCTTTGCGGGAGCGCCAACTGCGCGGGGACGATGTCGAATGCCGGAGTGCGCTGTCCATCTACGTGGCGTTCCGTCATCCGCGGCGCGTCGCCGTCAACTGATCCGGGCTGCTGTCATCTGCCGCGCGCCGCCGTCAACTGCTTGGGGCCGCCGTCGTTCGCCGGGCGCCGATGTCAGACGCTTTGGGGCGCCGTCAACCGCCGCAGGCTGATGTCATCTGCGGCGGGTCACCGTCAACTGCCGTGGCGCGCTGTCAATCGCCGTAGGCCGCCGTCGTTCGCGGCGCGCTGGCGTCAAACGCCCTGGAGCAAAGTCAACTGCCGTGGCGTGCCGTCAATTGACGCTGGCCGCTGTCGATTCCCGTAGAGAACCGTCAACTCCCTGGCGCCACTGCCGATCGCCCTGGCTAGGCGTCGTTCTCCCTGTGCCGCCGTCAGTCGCTGCGGTTCCTTGCCAGGGGACTCCAGGATGGCCGGGGAGCATGGAATGCTATAATTGAATCGTTAAAGATCTCGTCAGCGAGCCACGGCCCGGTCCGATCTCGCATGGAGGCCCCATGAGAGTCAGCACGACCAAAGACGGTCTGACCCTGCGAGCGATCGCCGGGGTCAACAGTGTCATCCTCGGTATGGACCTGCAGGAGAACAAGCGGAAAGGCTGTCTGGGATTCTCCATCCAACGGACCGACCTCGGCCCCACGGACAAGCCTTTCTCCAAGGCGAAGCAGGCCAGCCGCTGGTTGCCGAACCTGCTGCGCTTCCCGAGCGACAAGAGCACCGACCCCAACACCACCGAGCGCTCGCCGCTGCAGAAGTTCCGCTGGGGCGATTACACGACGAAGCCCGGCCAGCGCTATCGCTATCGCGTGGTGCCGCGCTTCGGCAAGCCGGGGAAGCTGACTCCGGACCTCGACGGCGACGGGGGCGTGACGGTGGAGGTGATCACAGAGGACAACCAGTCGCCGGAGACGGCGGTGTTTTTCAACCGCGCCGCGGCGGCCAGCAAGGCTTTCGAGGACAAGTTCGGCGAGATCACGAAGGAAAGTGAGCTTCTGGGCGACTCGGAGCTGGCAAAACAGGCGCGCGCGTGGCTCTCCCGCGGGCTGGAAGAAGCGGTCCTCGCCTTCCTCGCGCAGGCCAAGGACAAGAGCTTCGCCTTGCATGCCGTGATCTACGAGTTCCAGAAAACCAGCCTGCTCGCGGGGCTGCGGCAGGCCCTGGACCGCGGCGCCGACGTCCAGATCGTCTACCACCACCGGCAGAAGCAGAGCGGGGGTAAGCCGGACCCGAAGGACAAGACCGCCGGCGAGAACGCCGAGGCCGCCGAGGCGGCGAAGCTGGCGGAGGTGTGCGTCCAGCGCGAGGCCAATCCCCAGGGCGCGATCATGCACAACAAGTTCGTCGTCCTGCTCGAGAAGACCGGCAAGGAGCTCGTGCCGAAGGCCGTATGGACCGGCTCCACCAACTGGACCGACGGCGGCATCTACGGCCAGTTGAACGTCGGCCACGCCATCTACGAGCCCGACGTTGCGGCGACGTATGAGGCCTATTTTCAGCTTCTCCGTGCGGACACCGGGGCGGCCGATCTGAAGAAAGCGCTGACCGAGCTGACGCCCGTTCCATCGCCGCTGCCGCCGGAGCACCGCACGCGGCCGATCTTCTCGCCCCAACCGAACCTGGGGATGATCGATCTGTACGCCTCGATCTGCTCCGGCGCCAAGTGCCTCATGGTCTGCGCGCCCTTCGAGCTGCATCCGACGATCCGCAAGGCGCTCCTCAAGCAGCCGGCCGGAACGCTCCATTACCTCCTGTTGGACAAAGAAAGGAGCCTCGGCAAGCCCGAAGAGGTGACAGTGCAAGAGGCGGACCCGCGAAATACGATCAGCGTGGCAACCACCGTCTCCTCGCCGCTGCACGATTTCCAAGGGAAGCTGCTGCAAGGCAAGGAGAGTTTCCTCCACGCCGGGATCCACATCCACTCCAAGATCATCCTCGCCGATCCCTTCGGCTCGGACCCGATCCTCGCTACCGGATCGGCGAACTACAGCACCAACTCCTCGACGAAAAACGATTCCAACACGCTGATGATCCGTGGCAACACGGCCGTCACCGACATCTACGCAACCGAGTTCATGCGGATGTTCGAGCACTACCACTTCCGCGCCTCGCTGGCGGCGGCCCAGGAAAAGGCGAAGGCGGCCGGCCAGAAGGTCAAGGACGAGCCGATGGGATTGAAGGAAGAAGACGTGTGGTCCGATAAATATTACCAACCCGGCAGCATCGAGGAGCTCGACCGGCGGATGTTCGCCGGTACTTTGGTGTGAGGCCTGCTGAGCGGCGCCGCGTCGTGTGCGGTGCCCGCTCCAGCGCGCTCCCGGCGCCAAATCGAGGCATGCGGATCGCCGTCCGCTCACTCCTGCTCGCCGCGCTGGCGATCCCTCTGCTCCCCCTTTGGGCCGCCCCGCCGGCGTTCGAAGAGGGCTACGCTCTCGTACGGCAGTTGATGTCCGAGAAGGACGGGGAGCGCCATGCGGCAGCGCGAAAGTTGCTGCAGGGCCGCGACGTTTCTCTCGTCCCCGCGCTGGTCGATGCCCTGTTTTTCACGCCGAAGCGCGCCCGCGCGGAGCTGCTGGAAGCGCTCCGCGGTCTCACCGGCGAGGACGCCGGCACGGGCTACTACGGATGGGTGGAGCTCGTCGGCCGCCGTACCGATCTCGCCGCAAGGCCGGGATACATGGAATGGAAGCTCTCGCTGCTGAGCCGCATCGATCCGGCGTATCGGAAGGTCTTCGACCGCGACGCGCCGGTCCGCATCCGCCTGGAGGAGATCGTCTGGGGCGGCGTGAAGCTCGACGGCATTCCCGCCCTGGAAGATCCACCGCGCGTGTCGGCAAAGGAGGCCGGCTTCCTTTCCGAGAGCGAGCTGGTCTTCGGGGTGAGCGCCGGCGGTGCGCATCACGCCTACCCACTGCGGTACCTGAGCTGGCACGAGATGGTGAACGACATCATCGGAGGCGAGCCGGTTACGCTCAGCTTCTGCACGCTGTGCAACTCGGGGATCGCGTTCTCGGGAAGGACGCCGGAAGGGGAGCGGCGCACCTTCGGCACCTCGGGTCTGCTCTACCGCAGCAACAAGCTGATGTTCGACCGCCGGACGTACACGTTATGGAGCAATCTCACCGGCGAGCCGGTGGTCGGACGGCTGGCGCGGAGCCCGATCCGGCTCGACGTCCTGCCGGCCACCGTGACGACGTGGGAAGACTGGCGTTCCGCGCATCCCGACACCACGGTCCTCAAGCTCGATGACAGCTTCGGGCGGCGCTGGAGCTACACCTATGCGCCGGGTGCCGCGGACCGCGTGCGCGCCGGCGTCTCCTTTCCGGTCTGGCTGAAGAGCCAGGCGCTCGAGCCCAAAGCCGAGGTCTATGCGCTGCGGGTGGGGCCTCACGCCAAGGCCTATCCGGTCGAGCGGGTGCTGCAGGCAAAAGTGGTGAACGATCGCGTCGGCGACGTGGATCTGGTCCTGGTCGGAGATGCGAAATCCGGCGCCGTGCGCGCCTATCGGCGGGATGGCCGCACTTTTTCCCCGGTGAGCGACGGCCGCGAGCTGCGGGATGAGTCGGGGAGAAGGTGGCGGATCACCGAGGAGGCCTTGCTCCCGGAGTCCGCAAGCGAGCCTCGTCTCGATCGCGTGCCCGGGCACCTGTCCTATTGGTTCGCCTGGTACGGGTTCTTTCCCCAGACCGGGATCTACGGAGCACCGTGAGACCCGATGCTAGAGTGGAGTCATGAGGATCGCCATCCTGGGAGCGGGCGGCGTCGGCAGCTATTACGGCGGCCTGCTGGCCCGCGCCAGACACGAGGTCGCCATGCTGGCGCGCGGGGCGCATCTCGCGGCTCTGCGTGAGCGAGGCCTCGAGGTGCGCACGCCCGAAGGGACCTTCACCGTCCAGGTCGAGGCGAGCGCGGAGCCGCGGCAGCTCGGAGCCGCCGAGCTCGCCGTCGTCGCCGTCAAGAGCTACTCGCTGCCGGAGATCGCGCCGGCGGCGAAGCTCCTGGCCGAGGCCGGCGCGGCGGTCCTGCCGCTGCTCAACGGCGTGGAGGCGGCCGACCGGCTGGTGGCGAGCGGCGTTCCGGACGAGCAGGTGCTCGGCGGGCTGACGGAGATCAGCGCCGTCCGCGTCGGCCCGGGAGTCGTCGAGCGCCGCAGTGCGTTTCAGCGGGTGGTGGTGGGCGAGCGGGCCGGCGGCATTTCCGAGCGCGCGGAGCGCATCGCCGCGGCCTTCCGCGAGGCCGGTGTGGACGCCAGGGCCTCGGCAGACATCACCGCCGACCTGTGGCGGAAGCTCGCCTTCATCGCCACGATGGCGGCTGCCTGCGGGCTGGCCCGCGCCTCCGTCGGCCCCGTGCGTAGAGCGCCGCTGGGGCGCCTGCTGATCGAGCGGGCGCTGCGCGAGGTGCTCGCCGTCGCCCGGGCCCGCGGCGTGGCGTTGACGGGCAACGAAGAGGCGGAGATCCTGCGGTTCGTCGACTCCCTGCCCGACGCGATCAAGCCCAGCCTCCTGCTCGATCTGGAGTCGGGGAGGCCCACGGAGATCGAGGACTTGAGCGGTGCCGTCTCGCGGCTCGGCCGCGAGGCCGGCGTCGAGACGCCGGTGCACGACGTAGCCACGGCGGCGTTGGGGGCCGCTCGGCCGGCGATCGACTGATCGGCGTGCGATTTACGGTAGTCTTTTCGCGATGAGATCCTCCACTCTTCTTCCCTTGACCTTGCTGCTCTGCGCCGCTCCTCTGCTCGGCCAGCCGCTGGAGCCCCCTGCGTCCCCGGCGCCTCCGCCGGCGCTGACCGAATCTCTGGAGCGTGCCTTCAAGCTCATCACCGAAGGGCAATTCCAGCAGGCCAAGGCGGAGCTCGAAAAGGCGACGGCGCTGGCGGGAGGACCTTGCGGCGAATGCCTGCTGGGCATGTCGCACGTCTACGCTTCGGAAGGAGGGAAGTGGGATCAGGTGGTGGCCACCGTGCAGCGGGCCCTTCCCCTGCTGAGCTCTCCGACCCTCCAGGCCCGCGCCTACAACCAGCTCGCGGTGGCGTACGTGAAGCTGCAGGACCCCGACAGCCTGTCCAAGGCGGAGGAGGCGTTGCGCCAAGGAGCGGAGCGCGGCGGCGCGTGGGGGGCGGTCGCGCGCTACAACCTGGCGGAGGTGCTGGCCAGGCAGCAACGCTGGGCCGACTCGGCCGACTCGGCGCGCCGTTATATCCAGGAGGCCGGAGGCGAGGGCACGTCTCTCAAAGAGGCGCACGTCCTGCTTTGCCAGGTCCGCTCCCATCTGCCCGACGACAGTCCGCAGGCCGGCGGCGAGATCCTGGAGATCAAGCGCGTCGGGGGCGACATCTCCCGGCCCGAGATCCTCTTCAAGGTGAACCCGCAGTACACGGAGGAAGCGCGCAAGGCCGGCACGAATGGAACCGTGATCTTGGAAGCGATCATCGACCAGGAGGGCTGCGTCCGCAACGTGAGAGCGCTGCAAGAGGTGCCCAACGGCATGACCGAGGCCGGCATGGCAGCAGTCCGGCAGTGGGTGTTTTCGCCCGCCGTGCTCGCGGGCAAACCCGTGAAGGTGTATTACGTGCTGACCATCAACTTCCGAGTCGACAAGCGTCCGGCGCTGCAGCCGCCAGGCTAGACCCCAGCGATGAGAGCCCTGACAGCCCCTGACGTCGGCGACATCCGCGCCGCCCGCGAGCGCCTCGCCGGCGCCGTCGTGCGTACGCCGCTCGTGCGCCTGAACGCCGAAGGCGCGGCGGCGGAGGTCTGGCTCAAGCTGGAGAACCTGCAGCCCATCGGCTCCTTCAAGCTGCGCGGCGCCGCCAACGCCATGCGTCTGGCGGGAGCGGAGAAGCTCCGCGGCGGCGTCTACACGGCGAGCGCCGGCAACATGGCGCAAGGAGTGGCGTGGAGCGCCCGCGAGCTCGGCGTGCCGGCCGCGGTGGTAGTTCCCGAGCACGCGCCGGCCACCAAGCTGGCGGCCATCGAGCGGCTCGGCAGCCAGGTCGTGAAGGTGCCGTGGGAACGCTGGTGGCAGGTGATCGAAGAGCATTCCTTCCCGGGGCTCGGCGGCCTCTTCATCCATCCCGTGGCGGATCGGGCGGTGATGGCGGGCAACGGCACGATAGGCCTGGAGATCCTCGAGGACCTGCCGGACGTCGATACGGTCCTCGTTCCTTTCGGCGGCGGCGGCCTCTCCTGCGGCATCGCCGTGGCCCTCGCCGCTCTCCGGCCGGAAGCGCGCGTCTTCGGCTGCGAAGTGGAGACGGCCACGCCGCTCACCGCCTCCCTGGCCGCCGGCTCCGTCCAGACCGTGGAGTACCGGCCGAGCTTCGTCGACGGCATCGGCGGCAAGAGCCTCCTGCCGGAGATGTGGCCCATCGCGAGCGCGCTGCTCGCCGGCGCCCGCGTCGTCTCTCTCGAGGCGGTGGCGGCCGCCGTCCGCCTGCTCGCCGAGCGCCACCGCGTCATCGCCGAGGGCGCGGGCGCCGCGTCGGTCGCCGCCGCTCTGGCGGGCGTTCCGGGAGCCAGGAAGGTGGTGTGCATCGTCTCCGGTGGCAACCTGGACGCCGCGAAGCTCTGCGCCATCCTGGAAGGGCGGGTGCCGTAGTCCGGGCTCCGGAGCTGTCCTGCGAGCGCGCGGGCGCTCTCCTTGCATTGACGATGATTAGGAATCAGCTTAGGATAGCTGTCAGGGATGTACGATCTATTTCGCGTTCTGTAACGTTCTCGCCATTCGGACGCCTGTTGGGTTGAGGCGATCCATCCCACCCGCCAAAGGAGATTTCAGATGGCCAAGAAAACCACGCCGAAAGCCGCGCCTGCGCCAGTCGCCGAGGAAACGTCGGAGCCGGTCAAGATCTGCTTCGAGCGGATCATCCCGGACTCTTTGGATCCGGAGCAGACGGTCCGGCGCAGATTGCGCGAAGCCATGGCGGCGACCGCCCCCAAAACGCTCGACGCCGACGCGATGGGCCAGATCGCCCGCATGGCGGTCATCAACTCGAAGAAGTGGACGGCGGCTTCCACCGTGCGGTGCCGGTTCCTCGACGGCAGCCCGAAGATGCAGAGGAAGGTGCGGGAGATCGCGCACGAGTGGGAGAAGCACGCGAAGATCCGCCTCAAGTTCATCACCTCCGGGCAGGCCGAGGTCCGCATCTCCTTCTTCGCCGACGCCGGCTCGTGGTCGGCCGTCGGGCGCGACGCGACGAACCAGTCGTACTTTCCCGTGCACCAGCCGACGATGAACTACGGGTGGCTGCGCGACGATACGGACGACGACGAATACTCGCGGGTGGTCTTGCATGAGTTCGGCCACGCCCTCGGCTGCATCCACGAGCATCAATCGCCGAAGTTCGACCGCAAGTGGAACGAGAAGGCCGTGCTCAAGTACTTCCAGGGTCCGCCGAACTTCTGGTCGGCGGACGAGGTTCGCAGCAACGTGCTGGCGAAGTACTCGCCGAAGGGGATCTCGGCAACGGAGTTCGATCCGAAATCGATCATGCTCTACTCTTTCGACGGCAAGCTGTTCGCCGACAACAAAGGTCCGACGAACTCCAACAAGGCGCTGTCCGATCGGGACATCACGATGATCAAGAGCATGTATTCGTAAGCAGCTCGGCTCACGCCGCTCCGCGCGCCCTGGCCAGCGCCGCCTCGGTCTTGGCGATCTCCGGGTCACCCGGCTCGAGGCGCGCGCGCTGGCGGGCCAGGCACTCGCGCAGCACGGACTCGGCCTCCGCACGGCGGCCGCGCAGGATCAGGATCTCGCCCAGGCTGCGCATCGTCTCGGCGCCGTGCCGGTTCTCCGGCGCCACCTCGAGGAACACCGCGACCGAGCGCCGCAGGGCGGCCTCGGCCGCCGCGTAGTCCCCCAGGAGGCGGTAGTCCGCGGCCAGATCGCTCAGGCTCGTGGCCACGTTGGCGTGCTTGGGACCGTACGCCTTCTCGCGGATGCGTAGCGCGCGCTCGTGCAACGCGAGTGCCGCCCGCGGATCGCCGGCGATGGCGCGCTCCCTGCCCAGGTTCTGCAGGGTGTAGGCGGTGTCCGGGTGGTCCATCCCCAGGGTCTGCTCGTAGACCGCGAGCGCCCGCTCGTAAAACCGCACCGCCTCCTCGTGGTCACCCCCCTTGGTGGCCAGGAAGCCGGCGGTGTTCAAGACCAACGCCAGATTCGGATGAGGCCGGTCGTACAGCCGCTCCGCAACGGCGATGGCGCGCTGGTTGTGGGTGCGGGCGCCTTCGAGGTCGCCCATTTCGATCAGCACCATGGCGAGGTTGTCCTCGGTGCCGGAGACGAGCGACGACAGCTCACCCTCGTTCTTGCGGTGGATGGCCAGCGCGCGCTCGTAGACCCGCGCGGCCTCGGGGTACTTCTGCCGTCGCGAGAGGACCAGGGCGAGGTTGTTGAGATTCCTGGCCAGGTCGGGGCTGTCGAGCGGACCACTGCGGCTGCGCAAGGCGACGGCGCGCTCCAGCAGGCGTTGGGCGCCTTCGAGATCGCCCTCGGCGCGGGTCAGGTTGGCGAGGTCGTTGAGCGTGGAGGCCACCGCCAGGTCGTCACCCCGGCGTTCGTTGAGCGCCAGGGCGCGCTCGAGGAACGGCCGCGCCTTGGCGTATTCGGCGGTCTTGTGGAGCGCTGAGCCCACGCGCCGGTAGCTCTCGGCGAGCTCGGGATCGGACTCGCCGCTGAGCCGCTTGCGGATGGCGAGCGACTTCTCGTAAAGCTTCAGGGCTTCCGGATACAACCCGAGCTGGAAGTAGACGTTGCCCAGTACCTTCTGCATTTCGGCGCGCAGCTCCGGCTGCTCCGCCAGCTCGCCGTCCACCCGGGCGGCGCCGCGGTCGAGGAGGTCGCGGGCGGTGAGCTGCGCGCCCTTGGACTGGTCCGGATCGGCGACCCTGAAGATGCTGGTGAGGAATTGTTGCGCCTCTTCGGCGCGGCGCGCCTGGGCGCGCGCCACTCGCGCCTGCCACAGCGCCCCCGCGAGCCCGCCGACGAGCGACAGCGCGATGAGGGCGGCTGCGGCCACGCCCAGCCGGTGGCGCTCGAAGAGCTTCGCCGCGCGGTAGCCCGCGGTGTCGGGGCGCGCCGCGACCGGCTTGCCGTCGAGGTGGCGGCGGAGGTCGTCGGCGAGCGCCGCGGCCGAGGCATAGCGCCGCGCCGGATCGCGGTGCAGGGCCTTGAGCAGGATGGTGTCGAGGTCGCCCCGGAGCCGGCGCGACCGCCTGCGGCCTTGCCGGTCGTCGCCGGCGGCTTCCGCTTCGGCCGCCTTGCGCGCCGCGGCGCTCGGCCGCTCGACCGTTTCACGTGACACCTTGGCGGAGAGCTCCGCCGCCGTCGACGCCCGCCGGTCGTGCGGCAGCGCGCCGGTCAGCAGCTCGTAGAGCACGACGCCGAGGGCGTAGACGTCGGTCGCCGTGGTGATCGGTCCGCCGAGAATCTGCTCGGGCGCGGCGTAGGCGGGGGTCAGCACGTGCACGCCGGCGCGCGTGAGGAGAGTGTCCTCGCCGTCCTCTCCCAGCAGCTTGGCGATGCCGAAGTCGAGCAGCTTCACCTGGCCGCCGGCGCTGACCAGGATGTTCGACGGCTTGAGATCGCGGTGCACGATCAGATTGCGGTGCGCCAGCTCGACCGCTTCGCAGCAGGTGACGGCGAGGCGCAACCGCTCTTCGACGGACGATTCGTGCGCCGCGCACCACGCCGTGATCGGTTCGCCCTCCACCCGCTCCATGACGATGAACGGCCGGCCGTCGGGAGCGCGGCCGCCGTCGAGCAGCCGGGCGATGTTGGGATGCTCCAGCCGCGCCAGGAGCTGGCGCTCGCGCAGGAAGCGGCGGAGGATCTCCTCCGAGTCCATGCCGCGCCGCAGCAGCTTGAGCGCCACCTGCTGCTCGAACTGCCCGTCGGCGCGCTCGGCGAGAAAGACCTCGCCCATGCCGCCCCGCCCGAGCAGCGCCACCGTCCGGTAAGGTCCGAGCTGCTGGCCGAGGGCGGCCTCCTCGGCGCTCGCCGCGAGCCACTCCTGGACCGCCGTGGGGACGGCGGGCTCGGCGAGGAAGCCGCTGGCGCGCGCGTCGGCCGCGAGCAGACCGCCCACCGCGGCGGCGAGTTCGGGATCGGTGGCGGCCAGCGCGGCGAGCCGGGCCTCGCGCTCGCCTGCGGTCCGCTCGACCAGCTCCTCGAAGCGCTCCCGGGCACGGCGGAACAGCTCCGGGCCGGCGGAGCTCATGGGCCGGTTCCCGGCTCGGCGAGCTGCTGATAGAGGAAGGCCCGCGCGGCGCGCCACTGGCGCTTGACGGTGCGGTCGGAGACTTTGATGTTGCCGGCGATCTCCTCCACCGAGAGCCCGGCGAAGAAGCGCCACTCCACCAGGCGCGCCAGCTCCGGGTCCACCGCCGCCAGCAGGTCGAGCGCGTCGTCCAGGGCCAGCAGCTCCTCGCCGCGGTCGTGGACCGGCACCTGCGCGTCGTCCAGGGAGACCGGCGACTCGGGTCCGCCGCGCTTGCGGCGCGTGCGGCGCCGGGCGCGGTCGATGAGGATATGACGCATCGCGCGCGCGGCGAGGGCGAAGAAATGGGAGCGGTCGCGGGTCGACCAGTGGACGTCGACCGAGAGCTTGAGGTAGGCCTCGTGGACGAGAGCGGTGGTGCTGAGCGTGGACTGCGGCGGCGTGACCTGCAACTGGCGGCGGGCGAGCTTCCGCAGCTCGGCGTAGACGAGGCCGAACAGGCGGTCGAGCGCTTCGCGGTCGCCGCCCTCGGCGGCGTGCAGCAGCGCCGTGATCTGTTCCGGCGCTCCAGGCGCGCTGCTGTCCGCCCCCTCGTCTCGGTGATCAGCCATAGCCAGGATTCTATCGGTCCCGGCCGGAGGCGTCACGGACGAAACGGTCTGCGGGAGACGAGGGAGCGGTCAGCTCATTTCCCGTACCGGTACGCCAACGTGTCGTTCGGTATGGTGAGCGCGAACGTGTCCACCTCTTCGAGCTCCATCTTGTCGTTGGTGCGATAGACGTGCCCGGCCCTGCCGGTGGGACCGTTCGGCACGCCGGGAACGGGCGAATCCGTCCGGAAGACGAGGACCCTGCCCGGCACCCAGATCTGCTGGACCTCCTTCGGCGGGGGTCCGAAGGTGACGAACTCGGCAGCTCCGTTTTCGACGACGACGATCTGCCGATATCCCTTGCCGCAGCCCGCGACAACGAGGCCAAGGAGCGCTACAGCTACGCAGACGCTTGTACGAGCTGCCTTTCCTTGCATGACATTTCCCCCTTTTTCGGAAGGCGTTCGGTAGCCCTCAGTTCAGCGCGACCGGAGAGGCGAAGCTCGCCCCGAGGAGTCCGATCGGTGAGCTGAGCGTCGCGAACGGCCTCATTGTAGCTCCTCCTGGGGTCTTTGAGTCCAGCAGAGTTTGCACCGGTCTGCCCCGCGCGACCTCACCCCCTGGCCCCCTCTCCTAAAGGAGAGGGGGAACAAAGACGTCCTAAAGCCCCTCTCCTTTAGGAGAGGGGTTTGGGGTGAGGTCGCCGAGAGTCACGATCTGAACTTCCAGACCGTGGCGTGGGACACACGGATGGGACGGGGAACAGCCCCCGTTTCTTTCTCCGGGAGACCGGCGCGGTGATGTCGAAGGGCTACCTGATCGGCTTCGTCCCGAAACGCTCCGCACGCCGCGGCGCCGTGAAGCCGGGCGCCAGGCAGGAGCGGCGCGAGGACCCGCCGCAACGCCCGCGGCTCCTGGATTCGAAGCCCGCCCTGCCGCCTCTCGAGACTCCCGCCGGCGCGCCCGGCTGCGGCTTCCTGATCGCCTACGAGGATGCCGACGCGGCGGAAGGCTGGTCCGCCGGCGTCGTCAGGGCCGTCGAGGAGGGCTGGGAGGGACGGGACTTCACCGTCGAGACCCCGCGGGGAGCGCGGCGCGTCTCCCGCAGCATGGTCTTCTACTGGTGGGAGCCCGACGCTCCTGTGGACGGGCGCTGGACTTGAGGCCTGGCCGGGCTCGCCGGGGGTGAGGTCGCGCGGCAAGGCGCTTACCTGCTGGCAACCGCCACGCCGCAGTTCAGGCAGCTCGACGGCCCGCCGAACAGCACGGCGCCGCAATGCGAGCAGGAGATCTCGGAAAGCGTCTCCAGCTCCAGGCGGCAGGCCGGGCAGATCGAGGCCCCGCGCGGCAGGCTCGCGCCGCAAGCCGGGCACGCCTCCGGAGCCTCAGCCGCAGCGTCGATGTCCGTTGCCGCTTTCGAGATGCGCTCCGCGGCGGCGCAGTCCCAGGGTTGGAGGTAGATGCAGGCGGAGCTGGAGTCCCTCTCCTCGAAGGGTCCGTGCTCGACGCGATGGCCGATGCCGGCGCCGTCGAGCGCCGCCGAAAGGTCGGTGAGGAACGGCAAAGGCCCGCAGCAGAGGCACATGAGATCGTCCGACGGCGGAATCTCGCAGTGCGGAGGCGCGGGAAAATACTCGAGCCATACGTCCGTTTCCCGCGGCGCGTCCTGGCTCGGGACCTCCTCTTCGACCTGCGCGAGCTCGCCGGGCTCGACCAGCTCGGCGCCGCAGTCGGCGCAACGCTCGACGTCCCGCCGGTACTCGCCGCCGCAAGAAGGACAGACCTTGTAGTCGGGCTCGGACTCGGGCTCCTCGCGATCGGCTGCAGCGGGCTCCACCGGCGCGTACGTGGCGTCGAAGGGTGCGGCTGCCGCGAGGTCCCGCCGCTGCACGTAAAGGCTGAGGGTGCCTGCGTCCCGCGCCTTGCGGCGATCGATCGCATAAGGAATTCCGGCCCGTGCGAGGTCCGCGGCCAATGCCCGCACCCAGAGGATCGGAGCGGTGCGGAGGTGGACCAGGCCCGCCGAGAGGCGGAGCTCGCGCGCGTCCCGCTCGGCGATCTGCTGCGGGAAGACGAGCGGCACCTCGCAGTCCACGCAGGTCTCGACGGTGTACTGGTACTCGCCGCCGCACTCGGGGCAGACCTTGTAGGGATCCTCGTTCATCGGGGCTTCACAGCCCCTTCAGCAAGGTTTTCCAGCGCTCCCAGGCCGCCGTCCGCGCCTTGCGGTCGGCCTCCGAGCCCTGCGGGTCCTCGCCGCCGCGCATGAAGCCGTGGCCGGCGCCTTCGTAGGTCACCGGATCGTAGGTCTTGCCCAGCTCCTTCATGAGGGCCGCGGTCTTGGGTACGGTGGCGCCGATGCGCGCGTCGGCGCCGCCATAGAAGCCGTAGACCGGAGCGACGATGCGGGCGAGGTCCTCCTTGGTGTGCTCGAAGCTGCCGTAGAAGACGAAAGCGGCCTTGAGGTCTTTACGATGAGCGGCAAAACGAAAGGATTGCCCGCCGCCCCAGCAGAAGCCGGCCACCGCCACCTTGCCGTTGCTCGCCGGCAGCTTGGCCGCGTGGTCGGCGACGGCGTCGAGGTCGGCCATCACCTGATCCGGCGTCAGCTTGTAGATCGCCTCGCGGGCCGCGTCCTGGGAGGGGAAGTCGCTCGTCCTGCCGCCCTGCGGCGCCGCGCCCGAGAGGAGATCGGGAGCGAGGGCGATGTAGCCGGCCTCGGCCAACTGGTCGGCGACGCCGCGGACCCAATCGGAGAGGCCCCGGTTCTCATGGATGAGCACCACCGCCGTGGCCTTCTCCTTCGACTGCGGATAGACGACGAACGTCTGCACCGTCCGTTCGCCGTTCTTCACCGCCAACCACTCCTGGTGGCGCGGCGACTGCTCGAGACGCTTCAAGGCCCAGTCCTGCGCCAGGGCAGGCGCCGTCAATCCGCAAAGGATAATCGTCAGGATCGCTTTCTTCATCGCAGCCTCCTTGTCGCCGGCCCGATCCATCAGCAGCAACGATGCCGTTTGCTCAAAGATCTGACGTGACTTCGTCGGTGGAGGAAGCCAGGGCGGCCCGGCGCAACCACCGGTCCAATCGCTCGAGATCGTGACAGCGCAAGATCTCCCGCCGCTGCGTCTCGCTTACGGCGACCTCGCGTGCTTCCAGGACCTTGAGAATGGCCTCGGCCACCCATGCAGCCTTGCCCTTGGCTTCCCCTTTTGCTTCTCCTCTGGCTTCTGCCGCGGCTTCTCGCTTCTGGAGCGTCGGGTCGCCCTTGGCAATCAGAGCCTCCACGACGGCGTGGTCGGCCGCCGCGGCATCGAGCAACGCGTCGACGGCCAGCGGCGCCACCAGACAGGGATCCTCGATCTTCGAGCCTGCCTCCAGCGGACGCCAGCTCTGGCTCTCGGGGGACCACTCGCAGACACGGCGTGGACCCTTGACCCACACCGAGAAGATCCGCCGCACGCCGCGCCGGTGCATCCGCAGGGCCTTCTCCCCAACGTACCGCTCGCTCTGCTCCGAGACCACCTCGAAGGCGATCTCCTCCAAGTAACGCCCGCCCGTCGCCGGATCAACGCCTTCCTTGAACACACAGGTATCGGTGGCGAAGTCCGACTCCTCATCGTGACGGGTGAGCAGGTCCGTCGCCACGTAGTAGCCGGAGGGCACGTGAGCCCGCACGACGTAGTCAAGCTGAGTGTGCTGGGTGGCGTGGGGCTCCTTGGCTGGGGAGGCGACCACCCGGCGGCCGCCGATGATCTCGTCGCGCGTAATCTCCGGTACGACCAGATGGTCATCGACTCCTGGGAAGGAGCCGCGGCCTGGCAAGTGCAGGGCGGAGCCCGGAGCTCCGGGAGCTTTGAGGCTGTAACCTTTGCTCTTCTCTTCCATTGCCGGCATCATAACATTGCCGCGGAGCCGCGGTTGCTCGCGGCGCTTCGACAACTCACGAAACCCGAGGCTTCAAAGGCCTCCTGCCAGGACGGTTGGAGAATCACAGTCAGTATCCGGCAGAGGCGTTACTGACCTTCCCATTCGCCACGCAGGAAGGCCAACGCGGTCTCCACGAAGCGGTCGGTCATCTTGCCGAAGATGGGGCCGTGTCCACCGTTCGGCACGACCCAGAGATACGCGCGAGGAATCGCCGCATACATCTCCATCGCCAAACTGACGGGGTACAAGGGATCCCGGTCGCCGTGCACGATGAGGGTGCGGGCCGTGATCGTTGACAGGCAGGGAGGTGTGAAGCTCATGTCGTCATAGCTGTCCTTGAGCGCATTCATCTGCCTCCAGATCTCGCGGATCTGCTCATCGCCGTGCTGGTGCCATTGCCGCATCTGCTCCCACTCGGCGTCGGTTCGATTCTCAGGAGTGAGCTCGCGCATGATCGCGCGCGCCTGTTCCGGAAAGTATGGCGTGGCGCTGACCAGCACCATGGCATCAACCCGACTCGGCTGCTGAGTGGCCACGTGCAGGAGGGTCTTGGCGCCGAGGCTCAGGCCGACCGCCCTGAAGCGCTCGATCCCCAGGCGATCCAGCAGCGCGAAGACGTCGCGAGCCGACTGCCGAAACGTGAATTCCTGCGAGGGGTTGGTGGATCTCCCGTGGCCGCGCAGATCGGGAATGACCAGGCGGAATCCGGTCGGCAGTTCCTTGAAGATGAGCTCCCAGTTGGCGCCTATGCCACCCCCGCCATGCAGCAGCACCAGCGGCTCACCCTCGCCGCGAATCTCGTAGTACATCTCCATGCCGTTGACCGTCTCGGTGCGCCCGGGTGCCGGTGAGGCTTACATTCAGACTCCCCTGATGTTCAGCTCTTTTCTACGACGGT
>Ga0134122_10001679_pt1 | contig 16065 bp, 18 predicted proteins | sample KB302_FD_96461 | JGI IMG/M metagenome (GOLD analysis project Ga0134122, IMG submission 96461) | Terrestrial soil microbial communities without Nitrogen fertilizer from Kellogg Biological Station, Michigan, USA - KB3-0-2 | ecosystem: Environmental > Terrestrial > Soil > Unclassified ... | reverse complement strand
CCGAAGCCCACGCCGGCCTCGGCTACGTCGGGCGGGTCAGCGATCGCCTCGACTGGATCACCGAGGTCGTCGGCACCTTCTACGACAGCAGTGACAACTTCAATTTCCTCGAATTCGAGGACCGCTACGACTTCACCACCGGCGGCCGCCTCTGGCTCGGCGCGGAAGAGGAATGGGCCTTCAACTTCGCCCTGCGCACCGACCTCGCCCAGCTCAGCGAAATCGACGACCACTGCCCGCTGGGCGGCCTCCTGGGCTTCACCTACTTCCCGCGGCTGGTGCGCCACGAGCCGCCTCCGCCCCCGCCGCCGCCACCGGCTCCCGAGCCGCCGCCGCCACCGCCTCCGCCGGCTCCCGAGCCGCCGCCGCCCCCACCGCCGCCACCGCCTCCTCCGCCTCCGCCGGCGCCTCCTGAGCGGATGGAAGTGACGTGCGACTTCACGTCGGGCAGCGCCCGGTTGACCAACATCTGCAAGGCCAAGCTCGACGAGGTGGCCCTGCGGATGAAGCAGGATCCCGACGCGACGGCGCAGGTCACCGGCTATGCCGATGGCTCGAGCGGCTCGCCTTCCAGCAACCAGCGGGTCGCGGAGCAGCGCGCCGAAGCCGTGAAGAACTACCTGGTGACGCGGCACGGGATCGACCCGAGCCGGATCACGACCGAGGGTCAGGTCACCGACAGAACGGTGGCCGTGGTCGTCATCACCATTCCGTAACCCGGCACCTGTGGCTGGTTGAGATGGGCCCCGCTTCGGCGGGGCCTTTTGTTTGCCCGGCGCAGAGGCGGCTCTACAGCTCTTCCCGCCGCAGCGAGGCCACCGCTCCGATCAGGCCGGCGGCGCCGCCGAGCAACACCAGGAAGGCCACCTGCTGCGGGCTCAGGAAATCGAGCGCCAGGACGGAGGAGAAGAGCGAGCCCTGCCGCCGGATGTGGAGCGCCTGATAGACGCCGAAGAGGGCGCCGCTCGCCAGGAGGCCGCCGATCAACCCTTGCAGCAGGCCCTCGGCGTAGAAGGGGCCACGGATGAAGAACTCTGTCGCTCCCACGAGACGCATGATCCCGGTCTCCTCGTGGTGCAGATAGGCGGTCAGCCGGATGACGCTGGCGATGGTGAAGATCGCCGCCCCGAGCAGCCCGCCCACCAGCGCCAGCCCCACCGCCCGCACCACCGCCACCAGCGTCTCGAGCTGTCCCAGCCATTCGCGGTCGTCGTCCACCAGCGTCACCTCCGGCCGCTTGCGCCAGCCGTCGAGCCACGTGGTGCGCTTCGCCGCCGTTCGCGGGTCCAGCCCGATTTCCAGCGACGCCGGCAGCGGCTCCTCCTGCCAGCCCGCCACCAGGTCGGCGAGACCGGGGAAGATTTCCTGGAAGCGCTGGCGGGCGGCCTTCGCCGTGACCGGCTCCACCGCGGTCACGCCCGGAGCGCGCGCGGCCTCGGCGGCCAGCCGGCGCAGCTCCGCCTCCGAGGTGTCCGGCCGCAGGTAGATCACCACCCGCATCTCGCCGCGCCAGCGCTCCACCGACGCCGCGAGGTTGCCGCTCACCAGCAGCACCGCGCCGCCGATGAACAGGCTGACGGCGATGGTGAGGACGGCGAGCAGGCTCACCTTCCAGCCCCGCAACAGGTTGACCGCCGCCTCGCGGAAGAAGTAGCGAAAGGCCTGAAAGAATTTCAATCCGCGATCTCCTCAGGCGAGCGGCCGGCCTCTTCCGCCGCCGGCTCGCCGGATGACCTTTGAGGATCTTCCGGGTCCGGACCCTCACCAGCCGCCGCGAGGGCGTCCAGGACCGGAGGATCGGTGCCTACCAGCTCCTGGTCCGCGGCCAGGCGTCCCTGCTCCAGCGTCAGCACGCGGCGGCCGATCCGCTGGATTGTCTCGCGGTCGTGGGTGGCCAGGATCACCGTCGTCCCTCGCAGGTTCACCTCCAGGAAGAGGCGGAGGATCTCGCGCGACAGGTCGGGGTCCAGATTGCCGGTCGGCTCGTCGGCGATCAGGATCTCCGGCTCGTTGATCAGCGCGCGGGCGATCGCCACCCGCTGCTGCTCGCCGCCCGATAGCTCCGGCGGGAAGGCGTTCAGGCGTTGCGCGAGCCCCACCCGGCGCAAGGCCAGGTAGGCCAGCCTCTTCTGGCCCTGAAGGTCGACGCCCAGGACCCGCGGCAGGTAAGCGACATTCTCGAACACAGTCTTGCGCGCGATCAGGCGGAAATCCTGGAAGACGACGCCGATCGTCCGGCGCAGGTATGGGATCTTGCTCGCGGGAATCGACGACACGTTGCGGCCGTTGACGAGGATCTGGCCGGCGCTGGGCACCTCCTCGCGGAAGATCATGCGCAGCAGCGTCGTCTTGCCGGCGCCGCTCGCGCCGGTCAGGAAGACGAACTGGCCGCGGGGCAGGTCGAACGTGATGTCGTCGAGGGCTGTCTGGCCCCCCGGGTACCGCTTGCTGACGTGGAAGAACTGGATCAAATCACGGGCTCGCGCTCCAGCGCCCGGCGCAGGAGCTGCTGCACGGTCTGCGGCTCGGCGCGGCCGCCCGAACGCTTCATCACCTGGCCGACCAGGAAGCCCAGCACTTGGAGCTTGCCGGCGCGAAACTGGCCGACCTGGCCGGGGTTCTGCTCGATGACCTCCTCGATCCAGCGCTCGATCTGCGACGTGTCGGAGACCTGCGCCAGGCCGAGGCGCTCGACCGCCGCCGCCGGCTCTTCGCCGGACCGGCAGACCGCGGCGAAGACCTCCTTGGCGGCGCTGTTCGAGATCCTGCCTGCGTCCACCATTTCCACCAGGGCCGCCAGACGGGCGGGCGTGATCGCGCCGGAGATCTCCACCCGCCGCTCCTTGAGGTCGCGCAGCACCTCGCCCATCACCCAGTTGGCGATGCTCTTGGGATTCGCCGGCAGGGCCGCCGCCGCGGCCTCGTAGTAGTCCGCCAGCTCGCGGGAGGCCGTCAGCACCCGCGCGTCGTCGGCCGGCAGGCCGTACTGCTCGGCGAAGCGTCTTCGCCGCTGCCAGGGCAGCTCCGGCAGCTCGGCCCGCAGGCCTGCGATGCGCTCGCGGCCGAGCACCAGCGGCGGCAGGTCCGGCTCCGGAAAGTAGCGGTAGTCGTGCGCCTCCTCCTTGCTCCGCAGCAGCCAGGTCGTCCCTGCGTCGGCGTCGAAGCCGCGAGTCTCCTGGACCACCCGGCCACCCGACTCGACCCGCTCGATCTGGCGGCCGATCTCGTGCTCGATGGCGCGGGCGACGTTGCGGAAGGAATTGACGTTCTTGATCTCCACCTTGGTGCCCAGAGCCGTCTCGCCCCGCCGCCGCACGGAGACGTTGGCGTCGCAGCGCAGGCTTCCCTCCTCCATGTTGCCGTCGCTCGTCCCGGTATAGAGAAGGAGCTGGTGGAGGGTCTGGAGATAGTCCTGCGCTTCCCCCGCGCTCCCCATGTCGGGCCGCGAGACGATCTCCACCAGCGGCACGCCGCAGCGGTTGAAGTCCACCAGGCTCTCGCCGGGCAATGCACCGCCGCCTGGGGCTTCGTGCAGCAGCTTGCCGGCGTCCTCCTCCAGGTGAAGGCGCTCGATGCGCACCTCCTTGCCGTACTGGGAGAGAGGCAGCAGACCGCCCTCGGCGAGGGGCCGGTCGAACTGGCTGATCTGGTACCCCTTCGGCAGGTCTGGATAGAAATAGTTCTTGCGCGCGAAGACGGAAGCGGGATGGACCTCGCAGCCGAGGGCCAGGGCCAGCTTCACCGCCAGATCGACCGCGTGGCGGTTGGGCACCGGCAGCGTGCCTGGATATCCCAGGCAGACCGGGCAGACGAGCGTGTTGGGAGCCGCCCCGAACCGGTTGGGACAGCGGCAGAACATCTTCGTCTCGGTCAGGAGCTGGACATGGACCTCCAGCCCGATGACCGCTTCGTAGTCCTCGTGCGCCATGCCGCGGGCAAGTCTACCAGCGGTAGTGTCCGATGATCACGAAGGAGTGGAGGACGTCCTCCTTCCGCGCGCCGGCGCCGATGTTGTGGACGACGTAGGGCCGGCTCCCCTCGGACACGCGGTCCTCGGCCACGACGCCGATGTGATAGAGCCCGTTCGCCAGCCGCCACGCCACGACGTCTCCCGGCTCGTACGCGACGGCGAGGGGAAGATGTTTCCCGCGGCGCTCGAAGTACCGCATGAGGTTGGGGACCCGGCGGTGATCGATGTTGCTGTCCGGACCGCGCATCCCCCAGTTGCGTGGATAGGCCGCGAAGTGCCGCCGCATGTCCTCGTGGATCTCCGCCTGCAGATCGACGCCGATGGCGCGGAACGCCCGCACCACCACGTCGGCGCAGACGCCGCGATCGAGAGGCACGTCGCCCGCCGGATAGGCGAGCCGCACGTAGGATGGATCGTAGCGCGTGGTGATCCCCACCTGTCGGACCGCCGCTCGCGCGAGGCGTCGCCCGGCCTGCCGCGGCGCCGGCTCGGCGGCCGCGGTGGCCGCCGCCAGGAGGAAGATCGAGAGCCGCGCCAAAGTCTTTGCGGTCCTTCTCATCGGGCCGCAGTATAAGCTCGCTGCCATGCGCCGGACCTTCGCCCTCCTGCTGCTCCTCGCGGCCTGCCGGCCCGACGTGCCCAACCTCGACTCTCCGGGGCGGACGATCGTCTGCCTGGGTGACTCGATGACGGCCGGCGTCGGGGTGGCATCCGGAGAGGCCTATCCGGAGCTGTTGGCGGCGCGCCTGGGAACCGACGTGATCAACGCCGGAGTCTCCGGCGAGACGGCGGCCCAGGGACTCGCCCGACTGGACGATGTGCTGGCGCAGGATCCGTGGCTGGTGGTCGTGGAGCTCGGCGGCAACGACATCCTCCACCAGGTGCCGCCCGAGCAGACGGAGCGGTCGCTGCGCGCGATCCTCGACCGTCTGCTCGCCGCCCGGGTCGTTCCCGTGCTGATTGAGATGGACGCGCCCCTGGTCGGCGGCCGGTACCGCGAGATCTACGCGCGGCTCGGCGGCGAGTACCACGTCCCCGTCGTGGAGGACGCCGTCGGGGAGATCCTCCGCGATGCGGCTTTGAAGAGCGACACGATCCACCCCAACGCTCAGGGCCAGAAGCTGCTGGCCGAGGCCGTCGCCGGAGAGATCGAGCCGCTGATCGCGGCGCGCAGGAAGAGGCGGTGACGCCGCCGCTCCTCGCCGGTCCCGTTCGCGAAGGCGGGACCTGGCTCTGGCAGGCCCGGCGGGGCGACGTGGAAGTGCGTTTCACGGGCCGTGGTACCACGAACGACCGCGAGGAGACGCTGCGGTCGATCGCGCGCGACGCCCCGCCGCTGGCCTGGGCGAAGCAGGTGCACTCCGCCGTCGCGCTGCCGGCCCGGCCGGGAATGTGCGGCGAGGGCGACGCGCTGCTCACGCAGGAGGCCGGGCTCGCCCTTTCGGTGGTGACGGCTGACTGCGTGCCGATACTGATCGCCGGACCGGAGGGGCTCGCTGCCATCCACGCCGGCTGGCGGGGCATCGTGGGCGGAGTCATCCCTGTGGCCTTGGAGAAGATGAAGGGTCGGCCCAGCGAGTGGACCGCCTGGGTGGGGCCGGCGATCGGCGCCTGTTGCTACGAGGTCGGCGAGGACGTAGCGGAGCGCGTCGTGGCGGCGAGCGGCCCCGCGGTGGCCTTTACTGGACCAGCGGGAAAGCCGCACCTGGACCTGCCCGGCGCCGTCCGTCTCCAACTCACAGCGGCCGGAGTGGGAGAAGTGATCGTCCTCCCCCGCTGCACGCGCTGCGACGAGGAAAAGCTCTGGAGCTACCGGCGGGAAGGGAAGAAGGCCGGCAGGAATATCGGCTTCATCTGGAGAACGCCGTAGGTCCTGCCGAATCGCCCGCCGCTACAGTGGTCAGTCGGAGCACAGGTTCGCGGCGCGAACCCAGCTCGCGGCGTCGAGCTGAATGCGTTCAACCGTCACCGGCCAGCTCGACACGAACAGGTCCACGACGCTGCCGTTTACCTCGATGCAGTCGCCTTCGACCAGGTCATTGCAGTCGTCGCCGTTCGCCTGCACCGGGAGATGCACGGTCACCGGGTCCGGAGCATTGATGACCGTGTAACAGCCGTGCGGCTGGGTCAAGGAGCAGGTCGAGCAATCCGCGTAATTCGCGGCCACCGCACCGCGGACGACGGCGAAGTTGAGGCCGGCGGCCGAAGCGCTCGCGGAAGCAGCGATGATGCCGACGGCGAGGGCGATGACGAGGGTGATCAGATGACGAGTCATGTTCTTACTCCTCCTGTTATCAGGTGGGTCCGGGGCGTTCTGTTGGTGCTGGACAAGCGAATTCGACAGCATGAAGTGTACAAGATTGTCACCCGGTCCCAGCCCGAGGAGGATCTCGCCGACCGAGTAAGCCCCAGCGCGCAGCCGAGGCCCTCGCGGCCGTGGCGCGTTGGTAGCGGCCTTGGCACGCTGAGTGTGTTTGAGAACAAAGACAAGCCCGGCCTACGCCTTCCCCCTGAACCCTCGCGCTTCACGCCCAAAGGCTCGGAGCTGCCCGCAGGCGGCGCCGACGTCGTCGCCGCGGCGGCGGCGGACGGTGGCGATCCAGCCGCGCTGGCGCAGGCGCTCCTTGAAGGCTTCGATGCGCTCGTCGTCCGGCGGCACCATGCGCTCGCCGAGGACCGGATCGGGGTTGATCGGGATGAGGTTGATCTTGGCGCGCAGACCGCTGAGGAGCCGCGATAGCTGATCCGCGTCGCGGACGTCGTCATTGAAGTCGCGGATGAGGACGTACTCGAAGGTGAGCCGGCGCCCCTTCTCCAGCGGGTAGCGGCGTAGCGTCGCCATCAGCTCCACCAGCGGATACGTGCGGTTGACCGGCATGATGCGGCCGCGGCGCTCTTCGTCCGGCGCGTGGAGGGAGATCGCCAGGTTGGGCCGGCGCTCCCAGCGGGCCATCTCCTCGAGGCCGGGGAGGATCCCCACCGTCGAGAGAGTGATGCGGTGCGGCGAGATCCACTCCGTCAGCAGGTCGAGCGCCGCCTTGACATTCTCCAGGTTGAGCAGCGGCTCGCCCATGCCCATGAGGACGATGTTGAGCCCCGCCATCGGCAGGCCGCGGTCGGCGCGGATGGCGAGGACCTGGCCGACGATCTCACCGGCCGTCAGGTTCCGCCCCGCGCCCCAGTAGCCGGTGACGCAGAACGAGCAGGCGAGGGCGCAGCCGGCCTGGCTGGAGATGCAGAAGGTGCGGCGTCCGCGGTCGGGGATGTCCACCGCCTCGATGGTGGCGCCGTCGGCCAGCCGGAAGAGGTACTTGCAGGTGCCGTCCGCCGCGAGGTGGCGGGAGGTGACCTCGGGCATGCCGACGCGGAAGCGTTCGGCGAGCCGGGCACGCAGCTCCTGCGGCAGGTCGGTCATCTCCGCGAAGTCGCGCGCCGCCCGCTCGTAGAGCGACTGATAGATCTGCCGCGCCCGGAACGGCCGGTCCACCACCGGCGCGAGCACCTCCTCCAAGCGCTCGCGCGAGAGCCCCAGGAGGTCGATGTGCCCGGCCGCCTGCGGCGGCTCGGCGATGGTTGGCTTCTCGGTCGTCGTGATCATGGCGCTCCGGGCGGAGCGGGAAAAGGAAAGGCTTCAGGTGACCCGGCGCCGGCGCAGGCGCCGCGTGGGATCGATGCCGATCGACCGCAGGAACGACAGGTCGCGGACGTCGATCTGGAACACGGGCTCGCCGGAGGATAGCCTTGGCGCGTTGGCGAAGGTGAGGGATTCCAGCTCGGCAAGGTCGCGTTTGCAGTCCACCAGAAGATAGAGGGAGTAGCCCTCTTCGCGGATCTTGCGCAGCGTGCGGTTGACCTCCGTCGACTCCGAGATCGCTTTGGAGAGGGCGCGCCGCAACTCGCGCAGCATCTGATGGAGCTTGTCGTCCAGCTCGAAATCCTCCGGGCTCCGCCGATTGGGGCCGACGCCGGATTATCCCCTGCGTTCCACAGAGTGTCAAACCGCTCCGCCGCCTGCAACGAGCGGCGCGGACTCACCAATTCCAGCCCGTTTTACCGGCGGTCCAGCATGCTAGGCTAAACGCTTCCTGTCTGGTCTTCAGCAGGTTTTCCGCAGGAGAGGCGCAGCGATGATGGAGCCTGCCAGGGCCGCGGCCGACACTGCCGAGCTCGCGGCGCGCCTCGGGCCCGCGGGCTTCCCATGGCGTGAGATCCAACCCCTGGCCGGGGACGTCTCGCCGCGCCGTTACCTCCGCGCCGTGCTCGCGGACGGCGGCACCGCCATCGTCGCCACCTATCCACCGGAGGTGCGGGAGAGCTGCCCGCGCTTCCTGCGGACCACCGCGATCCTGGAGGCGGCGGGAGTGCGGGTGCCGCGGGTGCTCGCCGGCGATTGCGCGGCGGGCTGGATGCTGCTCGAGGACTTGGGGTCGCAGACGCTCGGCGATTGGGGGAAGGGACGGCCGTGGAGCGAGCTCGGCGGCTACTTCGAGCACGCGCTCGCGGTGGCGCGCCGCATCGCGAGCCTGCCCGCGGACAGGCTCGCGGAGCTCAACCCGGCGCTCGGCGGCGAGCTGCTGGCGCGGGAGCTGAACCAGACCTGGGACCTGTTCCTGGAGCCGCAGGGACTGGTGAGCGAGCCAACCCTGGCGGCGGACTTGCGCGTGGCGCTCGCCGCGGTCTGCGATCGTCTGGCTTCCGAGCCGCCGGTGCCGTGCCACCGCGATTTCATGGTCCGCAACCTGATGCCGCTGCCCGAGCCGGGAAAGCTGGCGGTGCTGGATCACCAGGACCTGCGCCTGGGGCCCCCCCTCTACGACGCGGCCTCGCTGCTCAACGACACGCTGTTTCCGCCGCCGGCGGCGGAGGCGGCGCTCCTCGCGCCCGTCCTCTCCTCGCCGGCCGATGGCGAGCGCTACCATCGGGCCGCAGCCCAGCGCACGCTCAAGGCGGTTGGCACCTATGCCTCGTTCGCCCGCCGAGGAGTGACTCGCCATCTGCCGCTCATCGCGCCGACGCTGGCTCGCTTCGTGAGCCACTTCTCCCGGATTCCGGAGGGCGGACCGCTCGCGGCGCGGCTCGCCGCGGCATGGAGCCCGGCCATGGAACCGCCGGGAGGCTGACGATCTGCTAAACTGGCTGAGCCCTCGACTGGGCCTAGAGGGGCGAAGATCCGCCCCGGGAGATGAACCCTTATGCCTTCGCTCGGTGTCCCAGAGCTCGTCATCATCTTTCTCATCATCGTCGTGCTGTTCGGCGCCAGCCGGATTCCCCATATCGGACGGGGTCTCGGGGAAGGGATCCGCAACTTCAAGAAGGGGCTCAAGGGCGAGGAGGGCGAGGCGGAACAGATCCCCGAGAAGAGCGGGAACCGGAGCTCCTAGGAACCTCGCTCCGGCCGTGGACCGGCCCGCCACCACATCTGCGCCGCTCTGGCGTCCGGGCATGCCCGGATGGCGTGAAACCGGCCGGTTTGCGGCCTCAGAGCTTCAGGCGCAGCTCGGCCTCCCCGGCACGCCGGCTGTATTCCTGATAGCGGGCCAATACTTTTTGCACGTACTGCCGCGTCTCCCGGTAAGGAGGGATGCCACCGTAACGGGCCACAGCCGCCGGACCGGCGTTGTAGGCGGCCAGCGTGAGCTGCAGGTCGCCGTCATACTCCGCGAGCAAGCTGCCGAAGTAACGGCTCCCCACGTCGACGTTGGCGTACGGGTCGAAGAGATCGCCGGCGCCGTAGGCCTCTCCCACGGCCGGACGAACCTGCATCAGACCCCGCGCGCCTTTGGGCGATACGGCCTCGGGCGTGAAGCCGGACTCGACCGCCACGATGGCGGCGACGAGCAGCCCGTCGACGCGGGGGCGCTCGGCGGCGAGCGAGATGGCGGTGCCGTAGGGCAGGCCGCGCAGGAAGCGGCGCTGGACCTCAGGGTCGGGAGCGGATTGAAACAGCGAGATCTCGCGCGGCCCCGGTGTGGTGGCGGCCACGAGGTCCTCCGGCAGGATGACATGGAAACGGCGGTCGCCCGCCCCCGCGCCTGAAACCACCCAGCGGGCGAGGTCTTGGAGCTGGACGTCGTCTCCTGGCGGCAGTTGGTGGGGATCCGGAACGGCGGGATCGGATGGACTGGAGCTGAACGAGAGTCCCAGGAACAGGACCGTCACGAGGACGGTCAGGGAGACTCGGAATCGGCGTCGTTTCATCGGGCCTCTCAGAAAAAATACACACCCCGACCTTTGCAGTCGGGGTGACAGCAGATGCTTCTGAGAAAGTATTTATTGCGAAATCGGTGCCAACATGGGTCGGCCCGCGGGGGGCCGCGGCCTGGATTTCAGGTCGCCGGCGTTTCGGGGGCCGCGGAGCCGTTGGAGATCCGGCCCTTGCGGCGGAGCTGACGGCGCCCGGGCAAGTCGTAGTCCTCCGCCCCGATGCCGAGGTCGGAGACCTTGTTGCGCAGGGTATTGCGGTGGACGCCGAGCGACCGGGCGGAGCGGCAGAAGTTCCCTCGATTGGATTTGAGGGAGGCCACAATGAACTGCCGTTCGAACTCCCGTCGCGCCTGTTCCAGCGTTACGCCCCGGTGTACGAGCTCATCGACGATCAGGTGGAGGCGTCCGTTGAGAGTCTGTTCGGCCAAGGGCGGTCCCTCGCGGAGAAGAATCGGAAGCGGACAGCTTATCACACGCGCTCAGACCTCCCAAGCAACCATGTAGAGAGATTCTTCCTATTTTGGATCGAGCCGGTCGCCGAGATGGATCGGGTAGCGCGACTCGATGATCTTGGCGACCGAGAAATGCTTGTGGACCGAGAGCACGGCGAGCTCGCCGAGGACGATGGGCGGCAGACCGGGACGGTTCTCGCGATAGATGGTGTACATGTCACCGGGGGTAGCGTCCTGCTCGCCCAGGTCGATGTGGACGACATGGTCGGCGCCGAGGGAGAGGATGTCATCCCGGACGTAGACGATGGACGGAGCGCTCTGCAGCTTCTCGGCCGCGGCCGGGAAGTTGACCGGCCGCATCGCGGTGCTGCGCCCGAGCGGCACCGGCACCGGCTCGAAGGGAGCGAGGGACACGCCCACCACGAGTGGATCGCAGGTGTGGACGATCTCGGCGATCGCCGTCGTCTCCTGGACAGAAAGGATGCGGACGCGGCCGAGCGTGTGATAGTAGCGGCCGATCACCTCGCCGCGCAGCGGGTGGATGACCGGCCTGCCGGGGGCGATGGCGGTGAACAGGGTTCCAGGCGAGAGGCCGCCGGCCCGGCCGCCGTCGACGTAGATGATGTCTCCCGTCGAGAGGCCGATCTTGACGGTGCCGATGGGCCCGTACTCGCTCACGACGCTCCGCCCCATCGCCGGGACGCTGACACGGTTCTGCAGTCCCAGGGCGTCGTACTCCGAGCCGACGATCGAGTAGGGGAACTGCTCGTCGAGATCGCCGACATACCCCTGGCAATAGATGTCGGACTCCGCGCCGAGCGGCAGAGGCTCGCCGGCTGCCGCTTCGGCCGTCAGGGCGCCCTCCGGCGGCGCTTCGGCCGGCGCTTCGGCGGGAGTCTCGCCCGGTGCGCCTGCGGCGCCTCCCTGGGTGAGGTTGTCGGCCGGCGCTACCTTGATCCCGAGGACCAGCGGATCGCCGGGGTAGATCCAGTGGGCGTCGAGGACGTACTGGTTCTTCTCCCAGATCTGCGGCCACAGATAGGGGTTGCCGAGGTACTTGGCGCCGAGGTCCCACAGGGTGTCGCCCTTGACGACGATGTGGACCTGCTCGCCCGGCGGCGGTGCGGGGGGATTCCAGGCCGTCCAATGGTCGCCGACCAGATGGAGGTTCTGCGGCGGCCGGTCGGCGGCCGACACCCAGGTGGAACCCACCAAGAGGATCGCGAGCACGAAACTGGGACGCCGCACTCTCATGAAAACCTCCTGCGCGCGGGGAGGAAAAATAGTCGAGTCTCTATGCTTTAAAATAGACCGTTCGCCTGCAACTGTCAAGCTTTACCGGCCTGCAGCTCAGGTGCTGCTTGAAGGTCAATCGGCTCGCCTCTGTAGGGGCGCCCCTGTGTGGGCGCCCTGTTCCAAATGCAGTTACGTCTCATCAGGGCGGCCACGCAGGGCCGCCCCTACAGATTTTTTGCCTATGGCAGCTTCGCCCGGCGCTCCTCGGCGGCGGCGGCGGTGGACGTGCCGGGGAAGCGGCGGAGGACCTCGCGATAGGTCACCCGCGCCCCCTCGACGTCGCCCATGCCTTCCAGGCATTGCCCCGCCTTGAGCATCGCGTCGGCCACCTTGTTGCCTTTCGGATAGCGCTCGACGGTCTCGCGGAACGCCGCCAGGGCACCCTTGAGGTCGTTGCGGGAGTAGCGGCACTCGCCGATCCAGTACTGGGCGTTGTCGGCCAGCTCGCTGGTGGGATTCGCCTGCAGGAAGCGCTGGAAGCTCGCCTCGGCGTCCACGAAGTGCCCCTGGTAGAAGAGCGTGTAGCCGCGATCGTAGAGCACCTGGTTGGCGGGTGAGAGCGTTTCGGGAGCCGGTTCCTCCTCTGGGGCCGCGCTTTCGACGGCCGGCGCCGGCGCGGCAGGTGCCGGAGACGGTCTGGCCGGGAGGCTCGGCGCCGGCGGCGTACGCAGGGGAGGCGGCTGGGGCTCGTTCTCCGGCAGCTCGATGTCCACCTCCTCGATCGGCTCCGTGGCGACGGCGGCGGGCTCGCGCCGCACCGGCGCCGGTGCGGCGGGACGGGCCGGTTCGCGGCGGGGCTCCGGCGTCGGCGGCGCGGACCCGGCGGATGCGGGTCGCGAGGTCGCAGCGCCTTTCGGGGGCGGCGCGGGAGAAGACGGAGCGGCCGCCGCCGGACGCGCCGAAGCCGGCGCGCCGCTGCGAGCTTCCAGCTCGGCGATCTGCTGGCGGAGCTGGGCCAGCTCGACCTGGTTCATCGCCGCTTCCTGCTGCAGCGCGAGGATGCGGGCTTTGAGGGTCTGGATCTCCTGCTGTTGGACGTCGCCCGCGCGCAGGCCGGCGCCCGCGCAGCCGGCGGCCAGCAGGCACCAGGGGATGACGAGGAAGGTGAATCGCTTCATTTTCCCGTTCTCTGCTCCGCCGGGATCTCCTGGAGGAACGGGCTCTGCGGATACTCGGCCCGCAGGCGCTCGAAGGCCTTGCGGGCCTCCTCCGGCCGGTTGCTGTGCTCGTAGGAGACCCCGAGATGGTAGATGACCTTGTCTTTTTCTTTGTACTGGGGATAGGTGGCCAGCAGGTACTCGAAACGCTCCACCGCCGCCAGAGGCGCGCCGTAGCGCAGGTAGAAGCGGCCGATCTGGAACTCGTGCTCGGCGAGATTCTCCAGCACGGCGTTCATCTGCTCCTGCCCCTGCGAGGCGTACTCGCTCGTCGGATAGACGCGGGCCAGCTCCTGATAGGCCTCCAGGGCCTTGCGGGTCACGTTCTGGTCGCGGTCCGGCTTCTCCATCCGTTTCGCCAGGCTGTTGGCGATCTGGAACTGCACATAGGCCGACTGCTCGCTGGTGGGGAAGCGGTTGAGGAAGTCGCGATACTTGGCCTCGGCCTGCACGTAGTTGGCGGAGCCGCCCTGGAGGTAGTAGGTGTCGGCGGCCAGCAGCAGCGCCTCACGCCCGGTGGCCGAGTTGGGCTCGACCTCGAAGGCGTGGGTGAAGTAGGGCCGGGCGCGCTCGTACTTCTCTCTCGTCAGCTCGTCCTTGCCCTGTTTCAACGACTCCTCGGCCGATAGCCGGAGGATGGGATCTTCGGGGGCGCTGCTGTGGCAGCCCGCGAGGACCAAACCGGCCACCGCGAGCGGAAGGAGGATTCGTTTCATACTGTCTCCGGCCGAGCGCGCTGCCGCAGCTCGGACATCATCGCCAGGGGATCGGCGGCCGCGAAAATCGCGGAACCTACCACGCACACGTCCACTCCGGCGGCCACCACCTGCCCCATGGTATCGCGATCGATGCCGCCATCCATCTCAATCTCGATCGGGGCACCGCTTATTTCGACCATCCGCTTGAGGCGCCGCGCCTTGTCGAGCGACCGGGGCAGGAAGGCCTGTCCCGAGAAGCCGGGGTTGACCGACATCAGGAGGACATAGTCGAGCCGGGGCAGGGCGTCGACCAGCAGCTCGACCGGCGTTGCGGGGTTCACCGCCACGCCGGCGCGGGCGCCGGCCCGCCGGATGCGCTCGAGCAGGCGGTCGAGGTGCGGCGCCGCCTCCCAGTGGACCGCCACGCGCGCCGCGCCGGCCGCCAGGTAGTCGTCGAGCAGCCGGTCGGGGTTCGCCACCATCAGGTGAAGATCGAGCGGCAACCGAGTGCGAGCGCGGAGCGCCTTGACGACCGGCGCGCCGATCGTGAGGTTGGGCACGAAGTGGCCGTCCATCACGTCCACGTGCAGCAGGTCGGCGCCGCCCTGCTCACAGAGGGCGACTCCGCCGGCGAGGTCGGCGAAGTCGGCGGCGATGATCGAGGGCGCGAGCCGCATCAGGGGACGCCTTCCGTCGTCGCCGGCGCCTCCGGCAGGTCCGCCGTGGCGACCACCAGCGAGACCGCGTCGTCGCGGGTCAGCGGGTGGCCGGGCAGGGGGAACTGGCGCAGGATGACCCCGGCCGCCACGCCCTCGTAGCGCTCGAACTTGACGCTGCCGAACTTGAAGCCCAACTGCTCGAAGTAGGCGCGCGCCTGGTCGTAGTTGCGGTAGACGAGGTCGGGCATGACGTAGCGCTCGCCGGACGCGGCCATCGCCAGCAGCAGGTCCACGCCGCTCGCCGGCGCCGCCGAGGCGCCTGGATCGGGATCCTGCTCCAGCACCGAGCCCGCCGGCTCGCGGTGAGCGGCGAAGGCGCCGAGGATGCGCCCGAGGGCGAGGCCGCTGCCCGAGATCGCCGCCTGGGCGGCCGGCAGCGGCTTGCCGGTCAAGTCCGGCACCTCGACCCGGCGGGGGCCGAGGGAGAGCACCACGGTGACGGGCCGGCCGCGCTTGACCAGCGTCCGCGGATCCGGATTCTGGCGGGCGACGCGCCCCGCCGGCACCTTGTCATCGTACCGTCCGGCGCCTTCGGCGCTGCGCAGCGAGAGCCCCTGGTCGGCCAGGACGTTGGCCGCCTCGGCGCGCGTCAGACCGGTGACGGATGGCACCGCCGTCACGCCGCTGCGCACGAAGAGGCTGAAGGAGATGTAGGCCGCGAGGCCGAAGACCGTCAGGATGAGCAGGGCATAGGCCACCAAGCCCAGCCCGCGGAGGAGCCTCGACAGCATGCCCGGCAGTGTACCAAAGTAGCCCCCATGCCGAAGCTCCCTCCTTTGGGCGTGCACGTCTCGGTGGCGGGCGGCATGCCGACCGCGATCGAGCGCGCTTCCGACCTCGGCTGCACCGCCATCCAGGTGTTCGTCAAGAACGCCAACCAGTGGCGGGGCCGGGAGGTGGGAGACGGCGAGGCCGCCGCCTTCCGCGCCGCTTACGCCGCGAGCCCGGTGGGGCCCCTCCTCGCCCACGCGAGCTATCTGATCAACCTGTGCGCCACCGATCCTGCCCTGCTCGTGCGGTCGCGGCAGGCGCTGGCGGACGAGCTCGCGCGCTGCGCCCGGCTGGGCGTCGGCGGGCTCGTGGTGCATCCCGGGGCGCACCTCGGAGCGGGAGAGGAGGCGGGAATGGATCTCGTGGCGGCCTCGCTCGACGCGGTCTTCGCCGGTCTGCCGGAGGCGCCGGTGCGCGTGCTGCTCGAGAACACGGCCGGCCAGGGCTCCTGCCTCGGCTATCGCCTGGAGCACCTCGCCGGCATCCGCCGGCGCGTCGCCGCGCCGCACCGCGTCGGCGTCTGCCTCGACACCTGCCATGCCTTCGCCGCCGGCTACGCGATCCACCGGCCCGCCGGCTACGAGGACTTCATCGCCGAAGTCGAAGGGCTGCTCGGCCTGCCGGCCTTGGGTGCCTTCCACCTCAACGACTCCGTGCGGCCCTTCGCCTCCCGGCGCGACCGCCACGCCCACATCGGCGAAGGCGAGATCGGCCTCGGCGCCTTCGCCCGCCTGCTCCACGATCCGCGGCTCAACAACGTGCCGATGGTCGTCGAGACCGCGCCCGGCGACGGCATGG
>Ga0134122_10001678_pt1 | contig 16071 bp, 15 predicted proteins | sample KB302_FD_96461 | JGI IMG/M metagenome (GOLD analysis project Ga0134122, IMG submission 96461) | Terrestrial soil microbial communities without Nitrogen fertilizer from Kellogg Biological Station, Michigan, USA - KB3-0-2 | ecosystem: Environmental > Terrestrial > Soil > Unclassified ... | reverse complement strand
AGGAAGACGTGCAGGCCGCGCTTGAGCGCTTTGAGCGCCTCCGCGGTGGCGTGCGGGCCGGGTGTGGAGATGAGCGCGAGGTTGGCGGCGGGGGCCTCGGCGACCGCGTCGGCGATGGTCGTCGGCGCCGGCCGCTCGACGGACGCGACGCCGCTGTCCCGTGCGGCGGCGAGCAGCTCGGTGGCGCGGGCCAGGGCAGTCTCGGCGGCGGGCTCGTCGTCAGCCGCCACCGCCACCACGAGATCGCTGGGCCGCGCCAGGGCGGCGGCCGGGTCGAGCAGGCCGGCCGTGGCCAGCACCTCGCGATTGGCCGGCGTCGCGACGAGGAGCGCGGCTCGCCGTACGCCGGGCCGCCGCTCGATCTCGGCGGCCACGCGCATCAGCTCGACGGAATCGCGATACGTGTCGCGCAGGATGCGCGAGCGGACGACGGCCCCCGTGATCGGATTGCCGCGCTGCATGGCCCCCGAAGCTATGCCGCGGGACGCACGGCGTCAAGACGATGGGAAAAACATTTCCGGGGTCGCCGCCCTCTCACGGGCGTCATACTGTGCAGCCACACCCGTGATGACCGTTCCCCTCCGCCGCCGCCTCATCGTGCTCGTCGCGGCCGGCATCATCCCGATCGCCGCGATGTCGGGCGTCGGCTTGTTCCTGCTGGCCCATCAGCAGCGTGGGCAGCTGGAGCGAGTCGGCCTGGAGCTCGCGCGGGCCCTGGCCACCGGTGTCGAGGCCGAGCTGAGCAGCTCGACCTCGATGCTGACCGCGCTCGGCACGACGGTCACTCTCGACCAACCCGACCTGCCGGGATTTCGCGTCCGCGCCGAGCGGATCGTGAAGACGCAGGAGCACTGGGCGGCGGTGGTGCTCGCCGATCCCTCCGGCCGGCGGCTCATCGACACGCGCGTTCCCGGACGACCGCCCCAGACACCCATCGTCGAGCCTGGGAGCTTCGAGACGGTCGTGCACACGCGCGCCCCCGTCGTCGGCAACCTCGTCCGCGGTCCGGACGGCAGCTTCAGCTTCCCCATCCGCGTGCCGGTCATGCGCCGCGGTGAGCTGCGCTACGTCTTGACCGCGTTCGTCACGCCGAACGAGATCGTCGAGGTGGTCCAGCGCCAGCGGGCATCCGAGGACTGGGTGATCTCGATCTTCGATGCCAATGGCCGGCGGGTCGCGCGCTCGCGTGCCCACGCCGAGAATCTCGGTGGGCAGGCCTCGCCCAGCCTCCAGAAGCTCATGGCCAGCGGCGCGATGGAGGGCGTGGGGCAGACGTTCAGCCTGGAGGGCGATCGGATCTACACCTCGTATAGCCGGCTCAAGGACAGCGGCTGGTCGGCCGCGCCCGGCATCCCGGCGGCGCTCGTCGAAGGCGCGGCCTATCGATCGCTGCTGGTGTACGGCGGTGGTGTGCTCGCCTCGATCGCGGTGGGCGTGCTCGCCGCGATCTGGGTGGCGCGTAGCATCAGCCGGCCGATCCGCACGCTGCACACCGCGGCCCAGGCGCTGGGGCGAGGCGCGCCCTTGCAGGTACCGAGCACGTCCATCCAGGAGATTCGCGACGTCGCCGACGCCCTGAACGTGGCGGCGGACGAGCGCCGCGCGGGTGAGGCGCAGCGCGAGGAGCTCCTGCGCAAGGAGCAGGCCGCGCGCGAGGTGGCCGAGGAGGCCGGCCGGGCCAAGGACCAGTTCCTGGCCGTCCTCTCGCACGAGCTCCGCACCCCGCTCAACGCCGTCTACGGCTGGGCCCGCATGCTCCGCGAGGGCCAGGTGAGCGGGGACACGACGCAGAAAGCGCTGGACGCGATCATCCGCAACGCCAATGCGCAGGTGCAGCTGATCGACGACCTCCTCGACGTCTCGCGCGTGATCACCGGCAAGATGCGGCTGGACGTCCGGCTGGTCGATCTGCCGGTCGTGATCGACGCGGCGCTCGAGTCGAGCCGCCCGGCCGCCGAGGCCAAGGGCCTTCGCGTCGAGAAGGTCATCGATCCGTCGGCGGAGCCCGTGATCGGCGATCCGTCGAGGCTGCAGCAGGTGATCTGGAACCTGCTGGCCAACGCCGTGAAGTTCACACCCCGGGGGGGCGGCGTCCGGGTGGGCCTGCAGCGCGTGAACGGGCACGTGGAGATCCTCGTGAGCGACACCGGCGAAGGGATCGAGCCCGCGATCCTGCCGTTCATCTTCGACCGCTTCCTGCAGGCCAACAGCTCGAGTACCCGGCCTCACGCCGGCCTCGGCCTCGGCCTGGCCCTCGTCAGGCATCTCGTCGAGCTCCACGGCGGTAGCGTCAGCGCCAGCAGTCCGGGCGCAGGCCAGGGCGCGACCTTTGTCGTGACGCTCCCCGTCGCCACTGCCCAGCTCCCGCCCGAGATGGCACCCACGGTGCACCCCACCGCGCTAGCCGGTCAACCTTCCCCGGGTGGCGTGCGTCTGGACGGCCTCGATGTCCTGGTCGTCGACGACGATCCCGACGCGCTCGACCTGACGACCGCCATCCTCACCGGGGCCGGCGCCCACGTCAGGAGCTGCCGCTCCGCCGGCGAGGCGCTCGATGTCTTGACCGGGTGGCGACCGCAGGTGCTGCTGTCCGACATCGAGATGCCGGGCGAGGACGGCTACACGTTGATCCGGAAGGTGCGGGAACTTCCGGCCGAGCGCGGGGGCGACACGCCCGCCATCGCGCTGTCGGCATACGGGCGGATGCAGGACCGCGTGCTCTCGCTGACCGCCGGCTACAACATGCACGTGCCCAAGCCGGTGGATCCCGGCGAGCTGACGACGATCATCGCCAGCGTCGCGTCGCGGTCGGTACGGGCCTGACCTCCACGACACCCAGGCGCCGGAACGAGCCATGAACGAATCGAAGGTCGCCGTCGTGGCGGCGCTGCTCGGCAACGCGGCGCTCGCCGTGCTCAAGGGCTTCAGCGCGGTCATCACGGGCAGCGCGGCGATGCTCGCCGAGACGCTGCACTCGATCGCCGACACCGGCAACGAGGTGCTCCTGTTGCTGGGCATGCGCGCCGCCGAGAAGCCGCCCGACGAGGAGCATCCGTTCGGCCACGGCAAGAACGTCTACTTCTGGGCCTTCGTCGTGTCGGTCATGCTCTTCACGGTCGGCGGCGCGTTCTCGTTGTGGGAGGGCGGGCGCAAGCTGTTTCATGGCGCGCCGCACGTCACGTCCTTGTCGGCCTACGTGATCCTGGGCGGCGCCTTCGTCTTCGAGACGGCCTCGCTGACCGTGGCGGTGCGCTCGCTCCACCGGGTGCAGGCCGGCCGCTCGCTGCGCGAGTTCTGGCGCGAGACCCGGGATCCCACGCTGCTGACCGTGCTCCTGGAGGACACGGCGGCGCTCGTGTCGGTGGGCGTGGCCGCCGGCGGGATGGCGCTGGCCGAGGCCACCGGCCGTCCCGTGTGGGACGCGGTCGCCTCCATGGTGATCGGCGTGATCCTGTTCGTGGTGGCGATCGTGCTGGCCCTGGAGAATCACTCCCTGCTGATCGGCGAGCGCGCCCAGGCCGATGTCGAGCGGGCGATTCGCGAGACGCTGGCCCGCGACGACGTGGTGGTGTCGGTCGACCGGATCCGCACCATGCACGTGGGGCCGCACGAGATCATCGTCATGCTGGCGGTGCAGCTGCGCGACGATCTCACGGCTACCGACGTGGTGGAGAGCATTCGCCGGTTGCACGCCCGGATCGAGGCGGCGCTGCATGACGATGTCCGGGCTCGCTTCGTCGCCATCGAGCCGATCGGGCTGAGCCGGCCCCGCCGCGCGGCCTGAGCGCCGCCGTCCTCGCGCCCGCCGGCCTCCCGTCGGGCTAGGCGAGGTTCCTGCGCCGCTCCAGCTCCCGGCGCGCGCTGGCGCCGGGGTTCGCATCGGCCTCCTGCGCCCACAGCTCGAGGCAGCGGTGATGCAGGAACAGCACGACGCCGTGCGTGCTGATCTCGACCTCGAGGTCACCCGGGGTGATGGCGAGGCCGCATCCGCTGCACGGGTGCCGCTGCCGACACGTCCACTCCCACAGGCATCCGAGCCGGGCCGGCGTCAAAACGCCGGTGTCGATGAGCGTCCGCAGTCGCGTCCTGATGGCGCGTTCGGATACCGGATCAGGAGCGCCCCCACTGATGGGCGGACGCCCGCGGTCGAGGATGGCCCTCGAGGACGTGATGAGCCAGAGCGTTCGGTCGATCGAGATACATGCGCGTTCGTAGCGGGCCAGGCAGTCGGCGGCCAGGTCTGCGATCGTGGCGTCGCGGGCGATCACCATCGCGTCCCCCTTGGGAGGAGTATCGACGCACCCCGAGCGGGGTGAGCGTATCAGGGTACAGGCCACCTCGCCAGTGCGGCCCGTCGGGCCGCGGACTCTGACCGTACCGCCCTGGCCATGGCGCGCAGGCCGATGGCATCCTCCCGCACCTCGCGTATCGCCGCATGAAACTGGTCGAAGGCGTCGCGGTCCCGGTGGGCGTGGAGCCCGCGACGCTCGTCGAAGATCGTCGTCCATGCCGAGGCGGCCTGGCCGCCGGAGATCGAGCGCGCCGACCGGTTCGCGAGGAGGCAATCCCGATGAAAGATGTCCCGGCCACTACGGAGCTTGGACTGCGACGGGGCCACCGTCTGCAGACACCCCGGGCAGATCGGGTCGGGACAGCGGCCATGCTCGACGCGGCCGTCCGGTCGGAACACGAGCCTGGATGAATCGGACACCTCGATCGCGCCCGAACAGATCGCACACCTGGCGGTGACCGTCGGCCGGGCGCCGGTCGAGGGATCGCTCCGGCCGGCCGCCGCCCCGGTGGTCCGGCGCCGCAAGGCGCGCGCGTACTCGGCCAGGGGGAGGCGAAAGATATCGGATCCGTGGCTTCCGCACGACTCGCACCACCCGGGATTGACCTTCCGTGCGTCGAGCACACGCTTCGGCAGCGTCCCCGCCACGCAGTCGGCGCACAGGCGTACCGCACCGTGGGCGGCGACGAAAGCGGCAATGCGAGCAGCTAGATAGGACGACCCGCCATCCTCACGGAGCACGGAGCCGGTGAGTGCAATGCGTCTGCCAGACTACGGTACGTGCGCGCCTACGGCCCTTGCCAGTCCCGGCCTAGGCAACCGCGCACCGCTTGACGGCAATCTTCTACCGCCACCCAGAAGCGTACGTCTCAGCGGCATAGCCGTTGCCTTGGCTCCTCGGACGATATCAGGAGGAGTCAGTCATGGCGATGCGAGTCCCGAGTTCTCTCCAGTTCTCCCCCGAGGCGCGATCCGGGCTCCGCACGCGGCGCATGGCCAGACGACTCGGGTGGTTGAGCGTCGCGCTGGGCGCGATGGAGCTGCTGGCCCCCGTCGCGCTCGCTCGCGCGGTCGGGACTCGAGGGAGGCGGTCCGCGCGCGTCGTCGCACGGGCGCTCGGCGTGCGGGAGCTCGCGTCCGGCATCGGGATCCTGACCACACCGCGGCCCGCCGGCTGGCTCACATCGCGCGTGGCCGGGGACGTGATGGACCTCGGTCTGCTCGTCATGGCGCTGGCCTCGCCGTCGGCGCGTCGCGGGCGGCTGCTGGCCGCCGCCGCTGCGGTCGTCGGGGTGGCGGTGCTGGATGCGCGCTGTGCGGCGCGCCTCGGCGCTCCGGGGGGGCCCGGTGTGCGTACGGTCCGCGCGCGTCGAAGCATCACGGTCAACCGCCCCGCCGAGGAGCTCTACCGATTCTGGCGCGACTCATCGAAGCTGCCGAGCTTCATGGCAAAGATCGAATCGGTGCGAGTGATCGGCCCCGGGCGTTCGCACTGGATCGCGACGGGCCCGCTCGGCCTCCCCTTCGAGTGGGAAGCCGACGTCGTCGAGGAGCGTGAGAACCAGCTCATTGCGTGGCGCTCGATCGCCGGGTCGGAGATCGATACCGTCGGCAGCGTGTGGTTTCGCCCCGCGCCGGGGGGCCGTGGCACCGAGGTCACCGTGGAGCTCGAGTACACCCCGCCCGGACGGGAGCTCACCGCGCAGCTGGCGAAGCTCGTCGGGCAGGCTCCCGAGCAGCAGCTGCGGCAGGATCTCCAGCGCTTCAAGCAGCTCATGGAGACGGGGCGGATCATCGTCGCTCATGACGAGGGGGAGCGGTCGGGTCACGAGCCGCGGCGGCACGGCGGCGCCGTCCTGGTGGCGGGAGGCGGGCGATGAAGGCGAACCAGTGGATGGGCAAGCGCTCGGTCGAAGTGCACGATGTTGCCGATCCCCAGATCCTCGACGACCGCGACGCGATCGTGAAAGTGACGTGCACGGCCATCTGCGGCTCGGATCTTCACCTCTACAACGGGCTCGTGCCCACGATGAGGTCGGGCGACGTCCTCGGCCACGAGTTCATGGGCGAGGTCATGGAGGTGGGGCGCGGCGTGAAGAACCTCAAGACCGGCGAGCGGGTGGTGGTCCCGTTTCCCATCGCCTGCGGCGCGTGTGCGATGTGCGGCAAGGGCTTGTTCTCGCTCTGTGAGAATTCCAATCCGAACGCGTGGATGGCCGAGAAGCTGTGGGGCTACTCCCCGGCCGGGCTGTTCGGCTACTCGCACATGCTGGGTGGATTCCCGGGCGGCCAGGCCGAGTACGTCCGCGTGCCCTTTGCCGATGTGGGGCCGCTGAAGGTTCCCGCGGAGATCCCCGACGAAAAGGTGCTGTTCCTGTCGGACATCCTGCCTACCGGGTACATGGGCGCCGAGATGTGCAACATCCAGCCGGGGGACGTCGTCGCCGTCTGGGGTGCGGGACCGGTGGGACAGTTCGCCATCAAGAGCGCGTACCTGCTCGGGGCCGAGCGCGTGATCGCCATCGACCGCTTCGCGTATCGTCTGCGCCTGGCCCGGGAGGCGAGTGGAGCGGAGACGCTCCACTACGAGCAGATCGACGTCAACGAGGCCCTGCGCGAGGCTACTGGCGGGCGAGGCCCCGACGCGTGCATCGACGCGGTGGGGATGGAAGCGCATGTGCCCGGGCCACTCTATGCCTACGACCGCACGAAGCAGGCGCTCGGACTGGAGACCGACCGCCCGTTCGCTCTGCGGCAGGCCATCCATGCCTGTCGCAACGGCGGGACCGTGTCGGTGATCGGCGTGTACGGCGGTTTCATCGACAAGTTTCCGATGGGCGCCGTTGTCAACCGGTCGCTCACGATCCGGACCGGCCAGTGTCACGTCCAGCGATACATGAAGCCGCTGCTCGAACGAATCGAGCGGGGCGAGATCGATCCGAGCTTCGTCATCACCCACCGGCTGCCGCTGCGCGACGCGCCGGCGGGGTTCGACATGTTCCTCAACAAGCAGGACGACTGCCTGAAAGTCGTCCTGCGCCCCTGAGCTAGGCCACGCGGCGAGGCCGGTTCTCGCGCGCGCTCTTCGGCTCGACGACGCCGAAGCGCTCGACATAGACCAGCTCGCCGCCGAGCCAGCCGGACACGAATACACCCACGACCCCGACGGTGGACAGCACCAGCGGCCAGACCGAATCCGCGTTGACGCGGAGCCGGATGAAGGCATTGACCGCGAACAGCACGACGGCGGCCAGATTGAGCACCATGTGCCAGGTGGCGATGCGTCCCACCCGGCCTTTTCGCCCTGGGTAGTCGAGAAATCCTGGCACCGCGGCCACGAGCGCGCCGGCGATGCCGCCGATGATGTTCCAGAAGGCCAGGGTCCGCCACACCGGATTGCCGGTGACGGTCTCCACGATGTCGAACGCGAGGGCCGCGACCCAGAGGCCAATCGGGAACACGACGAGCATCGGATGAATCGGGTGCTTGCCAACGCTGGCGCGTCCTTGGGCCATACCGTCCTCCTGCGCTTGCTTTGTCTATGGAGTGCTGGCGAACCGCCGCAGACCGCGGCCGACGCGGGCGACGTCCCCGTTGACGGGCGGTATCGCCGCGCGGTCAGGCCGCCCGTTCGCCAGCGCGGTGACGCCCCGCTCCAGCAGCTTCTTCACCAGCGCCGCCACGGCGGCGCTCGCCGCGGCGGTGGCGATTTTCGCCGGAATCGTCGGCTCGGACGCGACGCGCTCGGGATGCTCGGTCATCCGGGCGATCGCCTGAGACAGACGACCGGCCCGGGCGCGGACCCGCTCCCGGTGTCGCCGGCGCCACATCGTCAGTCCCACGCTGCCGGCGGCCGCCAGCGTAAAAGCCAGGGCCGTCAGGCTGACCCCCAGGGCATGCCGACGTAGCTGCAGCGGCACATCGAGAACCTCGTGCCGGCGGCGATCGAACTCGCCGAGGAGCACGTCCAGCTCGTCGCGGGCGTGGGCGACCTCGTTGCCGAGCTCGTGGACCGTGTCCCGGTTCACGCCAACCTCTCCTTCATCCATCGCACGTCCTCTTTCAGCGTCTGGCGCGTCAGCGCCAGGGGATTGGTGACCATGTGCCGCCAGCCGACATAGCCGACGATGGCGGCGGTGACGAGCAGCGCGCCGCCGACGATCAGCGCCGCCAGCCACGCCGCGATCTTCAGGCCGAGCGCCAGGACCCCGGCGACCAGCAGCAGGTTCAGGCCGAGCAGCGCGGCGATGGCCGCCACGCCGAACGCCTTGACCGTGCCGAGCTGGGTCTGCACGTCGGCGCGGATCTCGGCCTTGGCCAGCTCGATTTCCTTCTGGACGAGCAGCGACGCCTTGCCGGTGATCTCGCCGAGCAAGGCGCGGTTGGACAGCTCGCGCGCGCTCGCTTCGCGCGCGTGGGACTCTGCGGACATCGGTCTATTCATCACTGCCTCCTCGGTAGTTCGGTGCCCGTTGCCCCGTCCATTGGACGTCGCCTCGAGCAGCTGCGGGTCGCCGTCGAGCGCCCGCGAGAGCTGCAAGACCTGCCGATAGACGATTTGCCATTCGTCGTACGTCAGGGGGGCGCGCCCGAGCTCGGTCGCGATCTCCTGCAGCCGACCCGCGAGCGCGGCCGAGCGTTCGTGGGCCGCGGGCTGTTCTTCGTACACGGACCAGACCCGGCGGATCTGACGCTCGAGGTCCTGCGCCCGGGGATCGAAGGTCTGCAGCGCCGGCGCCGCCGTGAGCGCCTCCACGACGACGCCGTGCGCCCACGCGGTGTCCTGCTCGCTGCCGCGCAGCAGCAGGCCGTTGGGGTAGAGCGCGACCTCGAGCCGTTTGCCCCGGAAGTAGGCCAGACGCTCCGGCACGTGGGCCCGGAACGCGGGGCCACCGAGCGTCAGCAAGATGCGAGACGGCATCGTCATCCACCAGCCCGGCTCGGCCGCGTGAACCGCGAAGCCGCGATCCGTGAGCACTCGCGCGATCTGGCGCGCGACCGCGTGGTAGTGCTCACGGTCGGTCAGCAACGGCACCTGCACGTCGACGCGACGGCGCACGAGCGACGCCACGCGGAGCGCGGGGACCGTCACGAAGACGACGAGGAAGGCCGCCGCGATGCCGAGCGTCGTGGGGAATCCACGGAGCAGCCGCGTCAGCGCGGGCTCCCGGGCTGCGGGCGGATCACGGTGAGTCAGCGCGCCGCCCCGCGGTCGCCGCGCGGCCATCGTGATGCCGACGGCCAGAGGAATGAGCGCCGCCAGCGCGATCCAGATCACGCGGACGGTCCAGGTGGGAACCCAGTCCGGCAGCGGCACGAAGCCCAGCACGAACACGGCGAGCTTGGGCACGGCGATGCCGAGCAGCAAGATTGGCCAGGCCGCGGCCGCCCCGACCAGCGCCGACAGCATGGTTTGCTCCGCCGGGTTCGTCTGGCCGAACAGGGCGACCACCGCCCAGCCGAAGATGGCGGAGGTGATGCGACCGAGCGATCGCGTAACGAGGGCGATGAGGGCTTGCAATACCGCCATGTATGAAGCCACTAAGGCAATGGCAGTGCCAGGCAGCGCAGTGGAGGAGGAAGTCCCGCACGAACGTGAGGCCAACGACCCGAGGTAAGTCGGGTCGTCGACCTCACCCGATGGACCCCTACCGGATGGTGCAGCGATTGACCGAGGTCGACCACGTCCCGCCCGCGGCCACGCAGGACCGCTCGGACGTGAACAGCGAACCGTCCGTCGACGGACTGGCCGATGGGTTGGTCGACGGCGTGGGGCTCGGCTGACCGGCCGTCGTGCCCCCGTCGCTGGGGCCCGAGCTGGACCCAGTGCCCGCCGCCCCCGTGCCCGTACCGACGCCCGCGCCGGTCCCGCCGGTCCCTGCGCCGCCGGTGCCGCCGGCGCCCGCGGCTCCCGAACCACTCGCACCGGCACCGGTGCCGCCAGCGCCGCCCGAACCCGTGCCGCCCGCGCCAGCGCCGGCTCCGGCGCCAGCGCCACCGCCCGCACCTCCGGCGCCGGCTTGCGCCAGCGCCAGGGCGGGCGCGAGCCCGACGACCATGACCAACAACGTCAGCAATGCCTTCTTCATTGAAGCCTCTCCTCCGTGGATTCGTTCAGCTCCCGGAGGCGCAAGAATCAGACCGCCGATGCCGACGTCGCCTGGTCCTATCGCTTGCGCGTCGGGCGCGAAGATTTCCTCCGGCGCGGCGACGGGAGGGACTTGAGCTGCGGCAGAATCTCCTCACCGTAAAACTCAAAGAAGCCCTTCTGATCCTTGCCGACCTGATGGATGCAGAGATGGTCGTAGCCGGCGGCGGCGTACTTGCGGATGGCGGCCAGGTGACGCCCGGGCTCCGGTCCACAGACGATGGACTCCGCCACCTGATCCTCGGTCACCAGCTCCGCCACGGCTTCGAAGTGCTCCGGTAAGGGCAGCTCCCACGACAGGCTGCTCTCCATCGCGGAGGTCGGCCACTGCTCGGTCGCGATTCGCTTCGCGGTCTTCTCGTCCTTCGCCCAGCACACGGTCAGCTCGGCATAGCGCGGCTTGCCGGCGCCGCCGGCGCGATCGAAGGCGGCCAGCAACGAGGCGTCCGGCTCGGTGCCGATCACGCCGTCGCCCACACGACCGGCCAGGTCGGCGCTGCGGGGTCCGCCCACGGCCACGTAGAGCGGGGGCGGTGACTCGGGCAAAGAGTACAGGCGCGCATTTTCAACCGTGAAGTACCGGCCGTGATAGCTCTGGTTGCCGCCTTTCCAGAGCAGACGGATGATCTCGATCGCCTCCTCCAGGCGGGCCTGACGCACCTCGGTCTCCGGCCAGCCGTGGCCCACGATGTGTTCGTTGAGGTTCTCGCCGGTTCCCACGCCGAGGAAGAACCGCCCCGGCATCAGTGTCGCGGTGGTGGCAGCGGCCTGCGCGATGATCGCGGGATGAATGCGCAGGCTCGGGCACGTCACCGCGGTCCCGACCGAGAGGCGCTGCGTGGCCTGGGCGATGGCCCCCAGCACGCTCCACACGAACGGGCTCTGGCCTTGCCGGTCGGTCCAGGGATGGAAGTGATCCGAGATCAGCGCGAAGCCGAACCCCGTGTCCTGCGCCATCTGCGCGTAACGGACGAGGTCGGTGGCCGATTGCTCTTCGCTCGACAGCTTGTAGCCCAGCGTGATCATGATGTCTCCTTCATCGGCGGAGCGCTACAGGACCCGGAGGAACGCCACGAGATCCGCCTTCTCGTCCCGGGTGAGGTTGACGCCCAGCACGAGATTGAAGAATTCCACGGTGTCCTCGAGGGTCAGGAGCCGCCCGTCGTGCAGGTACGGCGGGCTGTCCTTGATGCCGCGCAGGGCGAACGTCTTGATGGGCCCGTCCCCGGGCTCCTTCGTGAAACGTTCGACCTGGAGATCATGCATCTGATGATCGAGAAACGCGGGGCCCGAGTGGCAGCTCGCGCACTGGCCCTTGCCGTGGAAGACCTGCTCGCCCCGGAGCTCGGCGGGCGTGGCCCGGCCGGCGTCGAGTCGCCCGGTGGGCGAGAGCTTGGGGGCGGGCGGGAAGTCGAACATGTTCTGCATCTGCGCCATGTGCGCGACCTGCACGCGTGGAATGATCGTGAACCCCTTCTTCATGGCGTGGATCGGATCACCGTTGAAGTACGCGGTGCGGATCTCGAACTCCGTGAAGTCCTCGACCGAGCGCAGGCTGCGCTTGGACCCGTGGATCTGCTGGTTGTACAGACCCCGCAGGCTCATCGTGTCCAGACGGAAGCGGCGCTGCTGGGGACGATCGTCGGGGTTCAGATGGAACTGCGCCGTGGTGTGGCCGTTCACGTGGCAGTCGAGGCACGTCACGCCGAGACTGGGCTGCGCGACCTTGCGGTCGTCGGTCGGATTGAACTCCTCCTGGGGAAAGGGGGTGAGGAGCATCCGCAACCCGTCGAGCTGCACCGGCGTCAGCAGATCCTTGAAGAGCCGGTAGTAGTTGTTGATCGAGACGACTTCGCCGCGCGAGACATCGCCGAGCTCCGGCCGGGATTGAATGAAGATTGCGGGCGGAAACTCCGGCAGAAACGCCTCCGGCAGATCGAACTCCACGTCGAAGCGCTCCAGCCGCGGGAACATGCGCGTCTGCACCTGAGGAAAGACCTGGCCGCCGGTGACGTGCTTGGGATGGGGCAACGGCGGGTAGGGAAACACGCCGCGACGCTTGATCTCCGCGGGCGGGAGCTTCGCCAGCTCCTCCCACGTGAGGCTGGTCGCCAGCCGGGCGGTGGGCCCGACGGCCAGCGGCTTGCCGCGTGACATCTTCACGGCCGGGTCGAGGCGTGGCGTGAGGGTGTAGCGGCTCTCCAGGAGGGTGCGGTGCGCTGACATCACCTTGGACTTGTCGGCGACGTCGGCCTTCATCGTCTCGTCGAACGTCTGCATGGGGCGCGCGGCGTTCAGCGGATCGCGATAGAAGTCGAAGCCGGTCGCCTGGCCCTTGTCCGGCTGGGTCTCGAGCGCGCTGGAGGAGGGTTCGGCGCGGGCAGGAGCAAAGCGGTCGCTCCGATCCTCCGGTCCGGGCGCCGGCGGCGCGCCCGACGGAGGTGCCTGCGCTTCCATGATGGCGTCACGTGCGGGAGTCGACGAGGGGCGCTGTCCTTCGACGCCCGACGACGTAGAGAGCAGCACCAAGGCGGCACATATCACGAGGACGACGAGCGATCCGACCTTCAGCATGGGTCCCTCCGGAAAACCGGCGGGAGCAATGGGTGTGCCGCGGAGATAGTCGCCGGCCGGGCCCGACGATCCGGACCCGGCCGCGACGGGTGAGCTAGCTGGCCTTCTTCATCCGCGTGCGCTCCTGCTTCGCGCGGGCGGCGCCGATGGCGGTCTTGACGTCCTTCTCTTCTTCGGGCGGCGGCAGCACCGCCGGCATGCCCAGCGACTGGATCCACAGCTCGCGGCTCCAGCCCTGCGTGTGATACAGGTGCTCGTCTTCCTGATCCTCGACCTGCTTGTAGGCATCGCGCAGCGCCTGGGCAGTCTCGCCCTTGGCCTTGCCCGCCAGCATGCCGATCAGCTCCCAGTCGAGGTGATCCTTGGTCTCGGCGAGCACGACGCACTCGGCGGCCACCAGCTCGGCGGCCTCCGGCGGACCGCTCTCCAGGGCCATCTCCATGGCCTTGACGAGCGACTCGCCGATGTGGCGCACGACGGCCCGGCCCGGTGTCTCGCGCTCGGGGTCGAGGCCGAGCTTGGCGAAGATCTCCTGGACGATCTCGACGTGCTCCTCGGTCTGTTCGAGGTACTCCTCCCACTCCTCCTTCAGGTCCTCGTTCTGCACGCAGCGGAGCGCGGTCTCGTAGACCTCCACGCCTCCCATCTCGACCTGCAGCGCCTGGTACAGCAACTCCTGCATGTGCTCCTCGTTCATGAGCCCGGCTCCTTTCATGACGACCGCTGGGCTGCTGTCGTCAACAGCCGCGTTCCCTGTGCAAGGTGAGTACCGATGGCATCGCGACCGGGCACCCCAGGCGGATCGTCGGTGCTGTCAGGCGGCAGCGCGCCAGGAGAGCTCGGCCTGCAGCGCCATCGAACCGCCGAGCGCCGCGCGCGCTCCGTAGTAGCCACACAGGCCGTGCACCGATCCGCCCGGCGGGGTGGACGCCGAGCAGAGGTACAGGCCGGGGATCGGCGTGGCGTACGGGTTGATGGCCGGTCGCGGACGGAAGAAGAGCTGCCGCCAGTCCTGCGATCCCCCGTTGATGTCGCCGCCCACGAGGTTGGGATTGTCCCGCTCCATCAGGACCGTGGTCCGCACGCAGCGGTGCAGGACGATCTCGCGGAACCCGGGCGCAAAACGCTCCACCTGGGCCTCGATCGCTTCTCGCATGTCGAACGCCGAGCCATGCGGAACGTGGCAGTACGCCCAGGCGATGTGGCGGCCGGCGGGCGCGCGTGTCGAATCGAACCGCGTGGGCTGTGCAAGGATCACAAACGGGCGCGCGTCGAGCCGTCCGTCCCACGGGAACCGGGCCGAGCGCACGATGGCCTCGCTGGGGCCGCCCAGATGCACAGTGCCGGCGCGGCTGCACCCGGCGGCGCGCCAGGGGATCGGCTCCTTGAGTGCCCAGTCGACCTTGCAGACGCCCGGGCCATAGCGATAGCGGCTCAGCGATCGGTGGTAGCGGGCCGGAAGTCGATCGCCGGCGATCGCCAGCACCTGGCGCGGGGTCAGATCGAGCAGCGTGAGCCCGGCGGGCGGGAGATCCGCCAGCGAGCGGACCGGCGTACTCGTGACGATGCGCCCCCCATGCCCGACGAGCACCGCGGCCAGCGCGTCCGCGATGCGCTGCGAGCCACCGCGCGCGAACGGCCAGCCGACGGCGTGGCCGGCGGCCGCCAGCATCAGCCCGAAGGCCGCCGTCGGCAGCCGGTCGAGCGGCTCCAGCGTGTGGGCCGCGATCCCGGCGAAGAGCGCCCGCGCGCGATCGTCGCGAAACCGGCGGTGCGCCAGCCCGCGCGCCGACTGCAGCGCGTGGCGCGCGAAGCGGGCCATGACGATCGGGTGACGCGGCACGTGCAGCGGGGCCAGCCCGTCCTCCACGAGCGCGCCCCAGTGAGCGACGAGCGGATCCATCAGCGTCCGATACGCCTGCGCGTCCTCGCGCGCCAGCGTGTCGGCGGTGGCGGCGGTCGACCGCTCCAGCATGGCCACGGTGCCGTCCTCGAAGGGATGAGCCAGCGGGGCATCCGGATGCACCCATTCGAGGCCGTGCGCGTCCAGCGGCAGGGTGCGAAAGAACGGCGAGCTCACGGCCATCGGATGCACCGCCGAGCACACATCGTGTCGGAAGCCGGGGAGCGTCAACGCCGCCGATCTGGTTCCGCCGCCGATCTGCGCGTGGCCTTCCAGGACCGTCACGCGCACACCGTGACGGGCGAGCTCGACGGCCGCGCTCAGGCCATTGGGCCCCGCGCCGACGACGACAGCCTCGCGCGGATCAGCATGCGCGGTCACGAGCGAGGGGCGTGGAGCCGCGTCGTCATGCCGCGACGTCGGGCGTCCGGGTCTCGCGCTGCTCCTGGCACGACACGCACGTCTCGGTCTCGGGAATCGCGGCCAGCCGCGCCGCGGCGATCTGGCGGCCGCACACGGCACAGCGGCCGTAGCGACCCTCGCTGACGCGCTCGAGCGCGGCGGTGAGGCGCTCGATTCGCTCGGCCAGGCGCTCTCGCGTCATCAGCGCCATGTCCGTCTGCTCGCTGGCCTGCGCCTGGTCTCCCTCGTCCCGTCCGGTATTCGGAGCGGCCGGCGCGCCATCATCGTCGCCTTCGACCGACCCGCCGATCTGGCGCAGGCGATCGATCGCCGCCCGTCGCTCGCGCTCGATGCGCTGGCGCGCGCTCAGCAGTCCTGCCTCGGGCTTCTCGGAGCCTCGGGGCGCAGTCCGCTTGGCGTCCGTCTTCTGCTTTTCGGAAGGCTTCCTGGCCATGGCGACCTCCGTCCCTGGCACTGGTGCACGGGCGGTGCCGCCGGCTGCGCGCCCGGTTGTACGATCTACCCTCGCGGCAGCGGCTCCGATCGCTCCGGACGTCTAGACCAAACGCCTCTCGACGGTTTGCTTGCGCGGTGACCTGGATCTCGCGGGCATCACGAGCGGCCCAGCAGACGGCCCAGTAGCAGGTGGACGGGAAGGTAGATCACGGTCGGAAAGAGGATCATGACCAGGACCAGGTAGAGCCAGCGCGGCATGACCGTCTGAGCCCGGCTTCCCGGCCCGTAGACCCAGTT
>Ga0134122_10001677_pt1 | contig 16081 bp, 11 predicted proteins | sample KB302_FD_96461 | JGI IMG/M metagenome (GOLD analysis project Ga0134122, IMG submission 96461) | Terrestrial soil microbial communities without Nitrogen fertilizer from Kellogg Biological Station, Michigan, USA - KB3-0-2 | ecosystem: Environmental > Terrestrial > Soil > Unclassified ... | reverse complement strand
GTTCGGGCGTCGGTCCAAGCTTCGACCCAGGCAGGCACCGGCGGGGTGAGATCCTCGTCGAGCTCCAGCGCTGCTGCGTCAAGCGGGGATTCGGCTTGGGCGACAGGCTGCGCCTGCGCCACTTGCTGGGGTTGGGACGCAGGCTGCGCCTGGGGCGTGCTTCCCGGTTTGACGACGTATGAGTCCGGCACTTTGTAATCGACGCCGAACGGAATGCTGATCGGCTTGGCACCGGCGCCATTGACCAAAAGCTCCAACCGCCAGGGCTTCAAAGGGTCGAAGCCCGTCGGCAGCACGAACAGACCGGCAAGCTCCTGCCCCGGCGCCGGCACGGCGTAGGAATAATCGCTTTCGACGAAATTGATCGTTCGTCCGTTCTGAATGACGCGAATGCGATCGAAACGGTGGCCCTCGGACGCTTCGGTGTATTTGCGGCCGAAGAAATTGTAGGGACCGTTGGAGGCGATGAAGATCGCCTGGCGCCCGTTCCCGATCTGCTGCGTGTACTCCTCCAATTTTGCGAGGCCGAGCAGATTGCCGCCGATGGCTTGCGGCGTGATGAGCGCGGTGAAGAATTCGATGTAAAGATCGTCGGGGTTGGTGAGCTGCCAGTCGAGCTTGGCGTCGGACGCGTTTTGCTTGGCCAGCTCTGCCGCGACTTCACCGGAGGTCACGCGGCGCCGCACCATGGCGCCGTCGGCGATGAGATCGGCCACGGACTTCTTGCTGAAGCTGTCGGTATCGAGGGTCGGAGCATTTGCCGCGGTCCGCACAATACGCGGACGCAGCACCAAGCGCGCGGTGGCAACGAGAGCGCTGCGCATCGCGCGAGCGCTGATGGTCGCGCCGGCGACGTAATCGGGCGGCAACGGATCCTTGCCGCCGACGAGCGCCCTGCCGGCTTGGCGGGCAAGGAGCGTATCGAGGTAACTCTGGCGCGACGGGTCGTCGATGATGATCGGCTCTTGATGAAAGACCACCTTGGCGCCGGTGATGTGGCCGGAAAGATCGATGCCGCCGATCACGTCGAACGGTGTCGTCGAATAGCCCGGTGCGGCGATCACATCGAGGGTCGAGAAGACATAGCCGACGATCTTGTCGCCTTTGTAGACGGGGATCGCCGGCGGCGAGCCCTCCTCCGTCCCGAGGCGTTCGGCGCCGGGATAGACCACAGCCATGACTTGCGGCGTGAGCCGCTCGCGCAGCTTGCCGGCTTCAGCAAGCACAGGCGAGGCGAGGACGAGCGCTGTTAAGGCGATGAAGACGCCACGCAGCCACATTAGCGAGCCTTGGAAATGCATCGACACGGCGCACAAACAGAGGGTTGAAACGTCATCTACACGCTGAGGGTGGCGAACCTAGCAGAATTCGCGAAAATTTTGTCAGAGCATCGGCAATTGTTCATGCGATTGGCCCTTTTTGGCGGGATTTTATCGCGATCAGGCGCGATCAGGCGTGCTTAACGCAAGCTTAGCGCCGCGCCACGAATTGTCGGCGAATTGCGGCCCTTAGCAAAGCGAATCGTTCAACCTTCATGAATATCTTGCCGCCACGGGCCGCCCGCCGATCCGGCGCTTGGGCAGCAAAGCGGGGGCCCGGCAAAGAGACGAAAAGTGTTGCCGCAGACTACGCGCGCGATCGATCAAGCGATGCCGGAACCGGGCGTCACTCCCGGCCGCATGTTCAGCGGCTGCGTCCTCAACAACATCTACAAGATAGGCGCGTTGATCGAGCCGGGCGCGTTTGCCGAAATTTATGACGGCGTCGAAGTCAGCACGGGCGAACAGGTCGCGATCAAAATCCTTCTTCCGCGGCGCGCAGAAGATTTCAAAACGCGCGCCTTGTTTTTAGAAGAGGCGCGCACGCTGACGCGCTTGTTTCAGCCGGGGCTGCCGCGTTATCGCACCTGCGCGCAAGATCCCGAATCGGGGCTCACCTACATCGTAACGGAGCCGATGGGTCCGACCTTGACGGCCCATCTTTCAACGCTGAAGCCGAGCTATCGGGAAATTTTGGCGTTCATCAAGCGGCTCGCGCTTGCTCTCGGAGCTGCCCATCAGTCGGGTTTGGTGCATTGCCGCCTGACGCCCGACAACATCCGGGTGCCGGAAGGCAAGCTCGCTCACGCCACGATCTACAATTTCGGCTCGACCATTCCCGTGCCGAGCGCGAGCAAACCCGCTTCGGACGGTGCGGCATCCGATCAGGAATATTACGCGCCCGAACAGCGGCCGTCGATTGGTCCGTGGACGGACGTTTACAGCCTGGCGCTCGTCGTACTGGCGATCGCCGGCGGAAAAGCCGGACGGGCAGGGGAAGGCCCCGATCTCGCGCCGCTGCCACAGGTGCTGCATCCGATCTTGGCAAAGATGCTGGCGTCCGATCCCGCCAAGCGATTCCAAAGCATGGACGAGGTCGTCGCAGCGCTGGACGATCTGCCGCGCGATCTGATTCAGTCCGTGCCGCAGCCAGCCGACGTTCCCGCGCCGAAACCTCAAGCGCAGTCTGCGCCCGCGCCGGTGCTGCGCGCGGTCGACGCGACACCTGCGCCGCCTGTTCCTGAAGCTGCACCTGTTCCGCGCGTCGTCAGTTCGGCAGCGACGCCCGCCGGTGCGTCCGTTGCGCCGGCTCCGCCCGCCGCCAGCCCGACTCCGGCTCCATCCGCAGCTCCCGCAGCGCCCGCTGCGCGCGCCGTCAGTGCAAATCCGACGCCTGCCGCGCCTGCTCCGCGCTCGGCGACCGCGACTCCTCCGGCGCCAGCTGCCGCGCCCACTGCCCGAGCAGCTCAAACTGCAGCGACCACACCTGCCAAACCTGTTGCGCCGGCCGCATCTGCTCCGCGCGCCGTCAGTCTAACCTCCGCGACTCCTGTTGCGCCTGCTCCGACCGCGCCACGCGCCGCCGCAACAACTTCCGCCGCGCCCGCATCGGCTCCACGCGCCGCAGCTCCTATTCCGTCTCCCGCTGTATCGGCTCCACGCCCCACGGCAAGCGCTGCTCCAGCCGCCGCGCGTCCTGTCCAGCCTGCGACGGCCGCGCCTGCTGCGCGACCCGCAGGTGCAATTCCGGTTCCGCGCGCTGCACCTGCCGCACGCCCTGCTCAATCCGCTGCCGCGCGTCCGGCGCCGGTCGTCGGTTTGGCGGACGTCAGATCCGAACGGGCGGACCGCGTTCGAACGGTCGGACTTCTCGGCATCGGCGCGATTGCATTCGTCCTGGGGGCCGGGTTCTGGTTCGTGCACACGACGTTTGCGCCATCAGAGCCGGTCGTTGCGCGCGCGGCTAGGCACGAAGGAACTGTCTACGGCGTGGAGAATTTGAATTCGCGCTTCATACTGCGCGTGCATCGCGCGACCACGGTCACCGTTTCCGGACGAAACGGGCAGCAATTGTTGCAGCAGGTCATGGAGAATGGCGACAGCTATCGCACGCCCAACATTGCGGATCTAACGGTAACGACGCCGGATGGCGGCGCCGTGGAGGTGCTGTTCGACGGCCACTCCGTGGGCTTCGCGGGCGGCGACGGCGCCGCAGTTCAGCGCTTGCCGTTGCGCTCGCTCGTACCGGGTGCCTCAGCGCCGGCTCCGACCAAGCCCAGCAGTCCCGCAATCGCGGCGAAGGAAACGGTGGAAGCGCCGAAGATAGTGAGGGCTCCCACGCCTGAGCCGAGTGCCGCGAAGCCGGTGGCCTCCGCCGCACCGCCCGCCACTCCGGATCGCGCGAAGGCGTTGCCGAAGAACGATGACCAACCGGCCGGCATGTTGAATCTGCCGGTTGCACGAGCAATGTCGCCTGTGAAAGCTCTAACAAGTCCGCCATCTCCGACGGTGCAGGCACCACAAGCACCGGCGACAGCACGGGCACCCGCAACAGCACAAGCACCAGCGCCGGTGACAGCACAAGCACCACTGCCGCAGCCGGCACCTCCGCCGCAGCCGGCGGCTTTACCGCAGCCGGCGCCTCTACCCAGTCTCGCCGAGCAGGCGATTGCGGCAACACGCAATGCTGCTCCTGCTCCGAGGCCGACGCCGGTGTCCTCACTCAGCGAGGACCCGAAAGCCAAGGAAGCGGCCGAGCTGGCCAAGGCCGTGAAGGAGCTGGAGGAGCGCAAGGCGCAAGAGGCCGCACGCGCCCGCCGATCGTTCACGAACAGCCTTTATGGGCTCCCTTCGCCATAGGAAGGGCAACTCGCTCAAAAATCAGGTTTGGCGGCGGTGGCCAGCGTTGTCGGCAAGCCCGCCGATTGCGTTTGGGCTTCGGCGCAAATCATCTCCGGCCATGCGGTCTCGGGCCGATAGGTGGCAAATCCCTTCCAGGGCGTGGTGAAGGTTTTGGGATCGTCGACGGTGACTTCGACCTGAAGGCCTTTGTGGCTGGTATCCTGATCGAACTCCGCTCCGTAGATGTCGAAGCGAACGGGAGCCGTATCAGCGGTGAAAGCGCGGCGATGTTGACGAACGGCCTCGGCAGCGGTGGCTCCATCGATCAAGCGATACCGTTCGACAACGTGGAGCGCGTCGCTGAACGGCGTGCCGTAACGGTCGATCACGGCGAGCGGTCCCGGCGCCTTGATGCCCACGGTGTCGACGACCAGCGTATCGCCCTCGTAGTGGCCAACCGAATCTCCGAGCCATGACGGCGTGACGCGAGCGGGGTGCGGCACGTTCATGCGGACGCGACGCACATTGGGACCGTTGACGTAGATCAGCGTGACCTCATCCTTCGACTGCAACAGCAGGACCTCGAGCTGGATGGTCATCGTGAAGGGGGGAGGCTCCGGCCTGCACTGATTGTGCGTATCGGGGATCGCCTGGCCGGTGCGCGAAAACTCGCCGTGCTTTTTCAGGATCACCGCCGCCTCGGGTTTGAGGATCGGGCTCGTGTAGTCACCGACGCGGGCGGTGTCGTCGTCGATGGTGCCGTCGGGTTTTTTAAGGGTGTTGGCGATGAACTTGGGACCGGCCGGCGGCTGTTCGAGATTGAAGTTGGTGCGCCCCCAGTGTCCTGAGAGCGCGGGGATCGAATTCGCATTCTCCGCGCTTGTCGCGGAGCCGGCGATGAGCGCCGTCGAGGCGAGCCCAAACGCCGCTCGCCGAATATATCTTGCCGAATTAAACAACAGTCCGCTCCATGACACGGGGCCCGGGGCTACTCTACCTCACGATCGGGAAATTAGGCCACGACCTCGCGGAGAATGCGCAGGAGCGTCTTCTCGGCAGCAGAACGGTGGAGCGCCGTCAGGATCCACGGCCACAACAACGAGAAGAAGACGAGCAACCCGGCGAACATGGGGGGACCAAACGAGTAGGCGGCGATTTCCCGCCGCATCTCGGGAAAAGCGGCAAGGCAAATCAAGAATATGGCGCCTAAGAGCGCGCCGTGCGCAACCGCATGCCATGTCCAGCGCCAGAAGCTGACGTGATAGCGCAGAGTCGTGGGGCCGGCGCGCGATACACGAATGTTGTTGAGTCCGACATTGTCGGCAGTGAGCAGGTTTCCCGCGGTGAGCGTGATCTCATCGCTGGTTTCAGAGCGGATCGAATAGAGAGTGCGCCGCGAACGGTGTCCGCGCACGAGGAATCCCTCCCCGACGCGCTTGTGGATGCGGGCGACGAAATCGTTCGGGACTTGGGCAAGCTCCAAACTGCCGTCGAATTCGGGGACGAACGGATTCATGCTTGCACTCCCTCCCAGTGATGGATCGAGCGTGCCTGCACGAGGATTTTGATCCCCTTCCCTAAACCGCTGGTTAGCGGGGGAGAAGGTCTAGGCAGCCTGGGGCGTCGCCTTTGCCGGCTCGGGCGCGTGCTCCCAGTCCTGGTCGCGCGAATCGATCAAACCGGCCGGCACCAAGGTCAAGAGGGGCAAGATGCAGAGCGTTGCGACACCATCGGCGATCAAGCAGAGCAGGAAGCCGCCCTGCTCGAAGAGGAAGGCGCCGAGAATGTCGCCGGCCGATTCCGCGGCTGTGAGCGTGGAAAACCCGAGCATCATGGCGCTACCCTCGAGTCGCGCCGGGCAGGACCGCAGCAGCAGGGCAAAGACGGCGATATTCCCTACGCCGCAAGCGAGTCCGGTCAGGGCGGAAACGCCAATGGCGGCGGCGCTACTGTCTATCGGCAAATAGAGGAAGCCCGGAAAGATATTGAGGCCGACTCCCCACCAGAGCATTTGCCTGAGAGTTCGGCGCCGAGCGAGCGTCCCGTAAAGCAGCGCCGTAACGGCGATGGAGGCGAGGTGGGCGGCCTTGGCCGTGCCGAACGCCTCGCTCGATATACCGATGTCATTGGTCAAATAATAAAGGAGCGGAGTTCCCGACGCGGAGGCAAAATTCCAACAAAGGAGAATGGCAGCCGTCGGCCATAGCGGCTTGTGACGAAGAAGGCGACCGAGGGCCGCACGACCATTTTCGACGACGATTTGTGCCGCTGCTTTCGCAACAAAGATCGATTGCGGACGCCACAGCGCTTGGGCGCCAATCAACACTGTAATCGCGGCGGCGAGAAGGAAGGTGATGGGCGAGCTTGCATGACTCACCATCCATCCGCCCAACAGCATGGCAATGACTTTGGGAGCCATTTCGAGCAATTCGACCACCGCGCTCAAGCGCCCGGTCATCTGATGACGCTGCCCCACCACGCTGATCAAAGCATGCGCGGCCGTATCCATGAACTGGAATGCGGTCATGATGAGAAAGAGGGCGGCGAGCAACGACGTATAGCTCACCGGGTGCGTCGCCAGCCAAAGGTAACCGACGACGGCAAGCGGTGCCGAGAAGAGGAGATAGCCGCGATCGCCCAAGCCGAAAGGTTGCCAGCGATCCCGAAGGAAGCCGAAGAGGAAACCGAAGTAGAGCGGCAAGAGCACGATGGCCTCGAAAGCGGCAACCGCGGGCGGTCGCTCGCCAAGCGTGTCCTTGAGCAAAAACAGAATCGGCAGGTTGACGATGCCGAGCGGATCGGCCAAGCCGAGCGTCAGCATCAGCGCCGCAAAGTACAGCGCGATCTCGCGCCGCTCCGGGCGCAAACTGTCAGGAGCGGGCATGACCCATCCTCTGAAAAAGTTGTCTCTGACGCTTGACTCGAGGCCGCGAGAGCGACCGTCGCGCAATCAGCGTAGCGGAGGATTTTTGGCCTTGCAAAGGATCAGCGCAGCTAAGCCTCGAGCGTATTAACCAAGACAGGCGCCCGCTCTAGGCTATTGATTTACTGGGATTTGTTGCGTTTCCGCCAGGAACTTGGAGCATTGCCTAACCGGCAACACGGCAACTTGGGCTTAGCCAAAAAAAATATATTTTTAGCCCACGATTTCGAGGTCGCTGAAAAAGAAGCGGATTTCGTTGGCGGCAGTTTCGGGCGCGTCGGAGCCGTGCACGGAATTGGCCTCGATGTTCTCGGCAAAGTCTTTCCGGATGGTGCCGTGTGCCGCTTTCTTGGGGTCGGTGGCGCCCATGACTTCGCGGTTCTTGGCGATGGCGCTTTCGCCCTCCAGCACCTGCACGACGACGGGGCCGGAGGTCATGAATTGAACGAGGCCGGAAAAGAACGGCCGCTCCCTGTGCACAGCGTAGAACGCCTCAGCCTGTGCCTTGCTGAGGCGGATGCGCCGTTGCGCAACAACGCGCAAGCCCACCTTCTCGAACCTGGCGACGATCTCTCCGGTAAGATTGCGCCGTGTTGCGTCGGGCTTGATGATAGAAAGCGTGCGTTCGATCGCCATGGAATGCTCCTAAACAAAGCGCGCGCCTTATAGCGGCGGGTTCGCGCGTTCCGCAAGCTTTGCGTCGGGCCACGTCTTTTGGTTATGTGACCGCTGCTTTCAAGAGACCGCCGGTCGATGTCTGAGCTCAATCTGTCCGTCGCCATCGGCGACTATGACCGCAACCGGCCGCTGATCGACGGGGCGGTGAGGATCGACGGTGTCGATCCGGTGTTCATGAAGCTTTGTCCGGAGGAGATTTTCTTCCGCGCCTTCCGCGGCCAGGATTTCGACGTCTGCGAGCTGTCGCTTTCCAGCTTTACGGTGAAGACCGCGCTCGGCACCTGTCCCTATGTCGGCGTGCCGGCGTTCGTGTCGCGCTGCTTCCGGCACAATTCGATCTATGTGCGCACCGACCGCATCAGAGAGCCGAAGGATTTGAAGGGCAAACGCGTTGGCGTGCCGGAATATCAGCTGACGGCCAATGTGTGGGCGCGCGCGATCTTGGAGGACGATTACGGCGTGAAGCCGTCCGACATGGAGTGGATACGCGGCGGGATCGAGCATGCGGGACGGCCGGAGAAGATCACGCTCAATCTGCCGGCGGGCGTGAGGCTGGAAAATGCGCCGGAGGGCGTGACGATTTCCGAACTGTTGCTGAAGGGCGAGATCGACGGCTTCATCGCGCCGCGGCCGCCGGCGAAGGCCGCGCTAGAGAGTCGCAATGTCGGACTGCTGTTTCAGGATTCCGAGGCGGCGGCGAAGGACTATTACAAGCGCACGGGGATTTTCCCGATCATGCATCTGATCGGCGTGCGCAAGGCGCTGGCGGAGAAGCACGCGTGGCTTCCGGCAGCCGTGCTGAAGGCGTTCGAGCAGTCCAAGGCCATAGCGCTGGAGCAGCTGATCGACGTCTCCGCCGCGAAAGTCACCCTCCCGTTCCTGGAAGAACAAGTGTCGGCCGCCCGCGCGCTCATGGGCGATGATTTCTGGCCGTACGGTTTGGAGGCAAACCGCAAGCCGCTGGAGACGTTCTTGCGCCATCATCACGCGCAGGGGCTGTCGTCGCGTCTGGTGCGCGTAGAGGAGATGTTCCATCCCGGAACGCACGAGACGTTCAAGATCTGAGCCCCGCGAGTGCTGATCATCGACAACGTCACCTTCCGCATCGGCGAGCGGCTTATTCTGGACGGCGCCAACGCAGCCATTTCCGACGGGCGCAAGGTCGGGCTGGTGGGCCGGAACGGCGCGGGCAAAACGACGCTGCTGCGTTTGATCCTGGGCGAACGCGAGTGCGAGACGGGCCACGTGGAGCACAGCAGGAGCTGGCGCGTCGGCGCGGTGGCGCAGGAAGCTCCAGGCGGGAGCGAGAGTCTGCTCGAGACGGTGCTAGCCGCGGACAAGGAGCGCGCGCGGCTGCTGGCTTCGCTTGAAAGCGAGCACGATCCGATCAAGCTCGCCGAGAGCCACGCACGGCTCGAGGATATCGGCGCCTACGCGGGGCCAGCGCGCGCCGCGCGCATTCTCGCCGGGCTTGGTTTCAGCGAGGACGAACAGCAGCGGCCGTGCGGCGAGTTCTCCGGCGGCTGGCGCATGCGGGTGGCGCTGGCGGCGCTCTTGTTCGCGGCGCCGGATCTTCTCCTGCTCGACGAGCCGACGAACTACCTCGATCTCGAAGGCGCGCTGTGGCTCGAGGATTATCTGAAGCGCTATCGGGGCACGATCGTGCTCGTCAGCCATGACCGCGATCTCTTGAACCGCGCGGTGGATTCCATTCTGCATCTGGAGCACGGCAAGCTGTCGCTTTACAGCGGCGGCTATGATCGCTTCGTCGAGGCGCGCGAGCAGAAGCGTGCCCTCGACACAGCGCTTCGGGCGCAACAGGAGGCCGAGCGCAAGCGCATTCAGGCCTTCGTCGATCGCTTTCGCTACAAGGCGTCGAAAGCGCGGCAGGCGCAGAGCCGCATCAAGTGGCTCGAAAAGATGAAACCGATCGCGCCGGTGATGGATGAGCGCCTGGCGCCGATACGTCTTCCCCAGCCGGAGCCCGCGCAGCCGCCGCTGATCGCGCTTGACCGCGTGTCCGTGGGATACGAGCCAGGGCGACCGGTGCTGTCGCATCTGTCGCTGCGCATCGATTCGGACGACCGCATCGCGCTCTTGGGCAGCAACGGCAACGGCAAATCGACGCTGGCGAAACTAATTTCCGGACGTTTGCTTCCGATGTCCGGGGAGCTCACGCGCGCGCGCAAGGCCGTCGTGGGCTATTTCGCGCAGCATCAGCTCGACGAGCTCGACGGCGGCAAGACCGCGTTGGAAACGTTGTGGGCACATCGGCCGAAGTTGGATGCGACCTCGGCGCGCTCGCGCTTAGGCGGGTTCGGATTTTCCGGCGAGAAGGCCGAAACAACGATCGGGCAATTGTCGGGGGGCGAGCGCGCAAGGCTGCTGCTTGCCATCGCGACGCTGGACAAGCCCAATCTTTTGATCCTCGACGAACCGACCAACCATCTCGACATCGACGCGCGCGAAGAATTGCTGACGGCGCTGAACGACTATGAGGGCGCGGTGCTGCTGATCAGTCATGACCGGAGATTGATCGAGGCTTGCGCCGACCGGCTGCTGTTGGTGGCGCAAGGCCGCGTCACGCCATTCGACGGCGATATCGAGGAGTATAAGCGGCAGATATTGTCGGCGACGGCAGAGCCTAATGCCTCGTCGCGCGGCCCGAAGTCCGCATCCAAGACCACGCAGCGGCGCGAAGCGGCCGAGCGCCGGCTTGTGCTGAAGCCGCTGAAGGACGCAATGGACAAAGCCGAACGCGAAGTTTCAATGCGGCACGGCGAGATCGAAAAGCTCGACATTGCGCTCGCGGCGCCTGGTCTGTTCACAAAGGACCCCGCCAAGGGCGAGGCGCTGGCGAAGAAACGCGGCGAAGAAATGCGCGCGCTGGCCGCAGCCGAGGCGCGCTGGATCGAAGCAGCAGAGCGCTACGAAACGGCGCGCGGCGAGCAGAGCGAATAGCGACGCCCCGCTGGGGATCCTATGCCTGTTTTTCCCACTTGCCGGCGGAGGACTGCTTCCAATAGGTGGCCTCGTGTCCGGCGTCCTTGGCGGCACGCCAATGGGCGCGCGCGGCGGTCAGCGCGGATTCGTCACGGCCGTCGAACAAGAGAACAATGCGCGCATAATTCTTCAGAGCGGCGGACTTCCAGTCGGACGGCGCGGCACCATCGACTAAAAAGAGCACATGCGCCTGGTTGGGGTTTTCTTCTTCGGTCGTCAGAAAAATCGGTTGAAGCTCCGGGTGGCCTTCAGCCGCAGTGCCATGCGCGAGGAAGGTCTGCTCGGAGTACGTCCAAAGATGGGAATCGAGTGCCTGCATCCGTTCGGCGGAACCGATGCGCAGCACGGCTTTCCAATCGCGTTCGCGCGTGCGTTCGAGCAGGCCGGGGAGCACGTCTTCGAGGCTCTTGCGTTCGAGATGGTAGAAGAGCGTTTCCGGCATTTTCTGTTCACCCCTCACCCGCCTTCGCTCTACGAGCTTCGGCGGGCAGGCCCGTCGCGCCCTGTTTCTAGCAGGACATCATTCGTAGTTGTCGGCGATGAGGCGGTTCAAGACGCGCACGCCCCAACCCGTGCCCCATGACGGAGCGAGCGGCTTCTGCTCGCCGTCCTGCCAGGCGACACCGGCAATATCGAGATGCGCCCACGGCACGCCATTGACGAAGCGCTGGAGAATCTGCGCCGCGGTGATCGAGCCCGCATTGGGTCCGCCGATGTTCTTCATGTCGGCGACTTTCGATTTGACCAGGCGGTCATAGGCATCGCCGAGCGGAAGGCGCCAAACCGGCTCGCCCTCCTTCTCGCCCGCGCGGGTCAGGCGCTGCGCGAGCTCGTCATTGTTGCTGAAGAGGCCGGCGTGCTCGGTGCCGAGCGCGACCACGATGGCGCCGGTCAGTGTCGCAAGATTGACCATGAAGCGCGGCTTGAAACGCGATTGCGCGTACCACAGCACGTCGGCGAGAACGAGACGGCCTTCGGCGTCGGTGTTGAGGATTTCGATGGTCTGACCGGACATCGTTTTGACGATGTCGTTCGGCCGTTGCGCCTTGCCGTCGGGCATGTTTTCGACGAGGCCGACGAGGCCCACGACATTGACGCGGGCTTTCCGCTTGGCGAGCGCGTGCATGAGGCCCATGACGGCGGCACCGCCGCCCATGTCGCCCTTCATGCCCATCATTCCCGCTCCGGTCTTGAGCGACAGGCCGCCGGAGTCGAAGCACACGCCTTTACCGATGAAGGCGAGCGGCGCGTCCGGTTTTGCTTTCGCGCGGGCGTCGTTCCACTGCATCACCGCCATGCGGCTGTCATGGGCACTGCCCTGCCCCACTCCCAACAGCGCGTTCATGCCGAGCTTCTTCATCGCCGGCACGTCGAAGATCTCGACTTTGACTCCGAGCTTCTTCAGCGCCAGCGCGCGCTTGGCAAATTCATCCGGGTACAGAACATTGGCGGGCTCGTTGACGAGATCGCGGGCGAGGAAGATTCCGTCGGCGACGGCTGACACATCGGACCACCGCCTGCGCGCGGCTGCTGCGGCCTTGGTGACGACGACGACGTTCTTCAAGGTCGGTTTTTCATCGTCGCTTACTTTCCGGTAATGATCGAAACGATAGGACCTTAGCTGAGCTCCGAGAGCGAGGTGCGCCGCGAGATCGGGTTCGGCGAGCTTGGCGCGTTTGGGCAGATCCACGGCGAAGGTCAGCGTTTCCTCGCCGGAGGCAAGCAGTCGCCCGACAGCAGCGGCAGCAAGCCGCTCGGCGGCGGTAGCGTCGAATTTTTCGCCTTTGCCCAAGCCGGAAAGAATAATGCGCGACCACGACACGCCGGCCGGCGCCAGCACCTCGATGCTCTGGCCGGCCTGGCCCTTGAAGCGGCCGGAAGCAAGCGCGCGCTTGAGCGCACCCGAAGTCGCGTCATCAAGGCGCGCGGCCTCTTTGGACAGCACCCCACCTTCGCTGACGCCGACAACGCAGGCACCGCTACCGGCCGCAGCGCCGGAGGCAAAGGATATCTGCATGTAATTTGAACTCCAGGATTACCGCAATTTAGCTATCAGATATCAAATATGAGGGCATCCTAGCCATTTTTTCTGATACCTCGCCCTCGTTTTCTGATACCTGATTCGAATGCGAAAGTTGTCCTTTTACGTCCTGCGTCAGGTCCTTGCGCCGTTTCTGCTGTTCACGCTGCTGCTGACGCTTGTGGTCTGGATGACCCAATCGCTGCGCCTGCTCGATCTCGTCATCAATCGCGGACAATCGGCGCTCATCTTCGCCTATTTGACCCTGCTGATGCTGCCGAGCCTCCTGGTGGTGATCATCCCGATCGCGTTTTTCGGAGCGGCGCTGTTTGCGCTGAACAAGCTGAACAACGACAGCGAGCTGGTGGTGATGTGGGCCTCGGGGATCAGCCGCGTGCAGATGGCCGCGCCCGTTCTGATGGCGGCGGCGATCGCCATGGCGCTGACCTACCTGTGCAGTCTGTATCTGATGCCGCTCGGCCAACGCATCATGAAGGACAAGGTCTTCGACATACGCGCCGACATCGGCGCGGCGATCCTGCGCGAGGGCGCTTTCACGACCCCGAGCGACGGCCTGACAGTGTTCATCCGCGAACTTTCGTCGACCGGCGAGATCAAGGGCATCCTGGTGCATGACAACCGCGAAGCAACGCGGCCCGTGACCTACCTCGCCGAGACCGGCGTCTTGGCCCAGACGCGGGAAGGCGCACGCCTGATCATGCTGAACGGCAACATCGAGCGTTCCGAACAATCGGGTGAGCGCCTTTCGTTGCTGAAGTTCGACCGCTACGTCTTCGATCTGGACGAGTACGCCAGCACGCAGCGCTCGACCGACCGCGAAACCAGCGAGCGGTTCCTGGGCGAGCTGCTGGATCCGCAATTCAGCGGGCCCAATCAGGAAGTACGGCGCGGCGTGTATCTCGCGGAAGCGCACAACCGGCTTTCCGGACCTCTCTATTGCATTGCGTTTGCACTGATCGCGCTGGCGGCGACCGCCAAAGCGCATCTGATGCGGGGAAGTTACGCGCTGAGACTTTCCGGCGCCGCGATCATGGGCGCGGCCCTGCGGCTGCTCGGCTATGCCGCACAAGGCACCGCGGCGCGCCAGCCCCAATATGTCCTGTTGCTCTATCTCATTCCCTTGGCCGGCGCCGTGATTGGGGCGGCCATTCTTACCGATGTGCCGCTCATGCCTGCGGCGCTGCGGCGGCTGTTTCAGCGGCACGCTGACGAGGTTGCGACATGACTTGGTCGCTGACCTTGATGGGTTATCTCGGACGCCGCTTCATCCTTTCGGTGCTGATGGTGTTCGCGGCGCTGGTCGCGCTGGCGCTGTCGCTGGATCTTGCCGATCAGTTCACGCGCACCACCGAGCGCGGCATTCCGCCCGACATCATTCTCAGCATGAGCCTGCTCAAGCTGCCCGACATCGCGCAAAAGCTGCTTCCCTTTGCGGTACTGCTGGGTGCGATCTTCGCGTTCGCGCGCATGTCCAGGAACCATGAACTGGTGGCGACGCGGGCGGCGGGTATCTCGGCGTGGCAGTTCTTGACGCCGTCTCTCCTGGTGGCGGTCGGACTGGGCGTCTTGACAATGACGTTGTTCAGTCCGGTGGCGGCGGCGTTCCTGTCGCAATACACGCGTCTGGAAGCGCGCTACGTCCATGGCCAAGCATCGCAGCTCGCGGTGTCATCGACTGGGTTGTGGCTGCGTCAAGGCGACGCGGAGCATCAAGCGGTGATCCATGCGTTGCGTGTGGCTGACCAAGGCGTGCATTTGGAAGAAGTCACGGTGTTCAACTATGAGGGACTCGATCACTTCGCCGGACGCATCGATGCGGCTTCGGCCGATCTGGAAAGCGGCCACTGGCATTTGACCGATGCGTGGGTGAGCGGCGGCGATGGATTGCCGAAGCATTTGGACGTGCACGACCTGCCGACCGAACTCACCCCCTCACAGATCCAGGAGAGCTTCGCCTCTCCGGACACAATTTCGTTTTGGGAGCTGCCCCGCTTCATCGCCAATGCCGAGGGCGCAGGCTTCTCGGCGCTGCGGCATCGCTTGTACTGGTACTCGCTGCTCGCGCTGCCGCTCTTATTTTCGGCAATGGTGTTCATGGCGGCGAGCTTTTCGTTCCGCTTCACGAGGCTTGGCGGCGTGCCGCAGCTCATCCTGGCAGCGGTGTTATCCGGCTTCGGCGTCTATTTTCTCGACACAGTCACCCAGACGCTTGGGCAATCGGGAATCCTGCCCACTCCGCTGGCCGCTCTGGCGCCGGCGGTGGCCGCCATTCTTCTCGGTATGACATTGCTTTTTCACGAGGAAGACGGGTGAGGTGCAAGAGGGGGACGGGGGGCAGCCGAACATCACACAGGATTGCGCGTTTTGCCGTTGCGGCGATCGCAGCAGGCTTTGCTCTTGTCCAGGACATAAACGGCACCGCTTGGGGCGGCGAAGCCGAGCCGCGTCAGATTCTGCTGAAAGCGGATGAGATCATCTACGATTCGGCCGCGCGCGTGGTCACCGCGCGCGGGCACGTGGAGATTTCGGACGAGGACCGCACGCTGCTCGCCGACGAGGTCACCTATGACGAGACGCGCGACCTTGTCACGGCGACCGGCAATGTCAGCCTCCAGGATGCGAGCGGCAACGTCGCCTACGCCGATCACGTCGAGCTGACGCAGGATCTGCGCGAAGGCGCGCTACAAGGATTTGCCGCACTCATCGGCCAGAACGCACGCCTCGCGGCAACGTCCGCCGAGCGGCATGATGGCCGCGTCACGGTGGCCAACGGGGCCGTGTTCACGCCCTGCGCGATCTGCCGCGAGGAAGGCGGGCGCATGCCGTTGTGGCAAGTCCGCGCGGCGCGCATCACTCATGATCAGCTCGAGAAGGAATTCACCTTCGAGGACGCCACCTTCGAGTTCCTCGGGCACCGCGTGTTGTTCCTGCCGTTCTTTTCGCAGGCCGATCCTTCCGTCAAGCACAAGAGCGGCTTTCTTCTGCCCGATGTCGGGTCGTCGACTTATCTCGGCTCGTTCGTGAAGATCCCGTATTATTTTTCCTTCGGACCCTCGCGCGATCTTACGGTGTCTCCGTTCATCACCACGCGCGCGGGCGTCGTGCTGCAAGGCGAATACCGCCAGCGTTGGAACGAAGGCGGCATGTGGCTGCAGGGTACGCTTGCCTACGACGCGGGTGCGGAGGGCAAACCCGGCCGCAGCGAATGGGCGGGCAGTCTGTTCGGGTCGGGGCGTTTTCCCATGCGCAATGATTGGCGCGCGGGTTTCGATGTGC
>Ga0134122_10001675_pt1 | contig 16089 bp, 15 predicted proteins | sample KB302_FD_96461 | JGI IMG/M metagenome (GOLD analysis project Ga0134122, IMG submission 96461) | Terrestrial soil microbial communities without Nitrogen fertilizer from Kellogg Biological Station, Michigan, USA - KB3-0-2 | ecosystem: Environmental > Terrestrial > Soil > Unclassified ... | reverse complement strand
CGTCAGTCACGGAATGCCTCCAGACTCCATTGAACGCATCGGAATCGACGAGTCGGGCAAAGGCGATTACTTCGGCCCGCTCGTCATTGCCGCCGTATTCGTGGACGCAACGACGCAGGACGAACTCGCGCTCATGGCGGTGCGGGACAGCAAGAAAATTTCCGACGGCCGCATTCTCAACATGGCGCCTGACATCCGGATGATTTGTCCGCATAGCATCATCGCGATCGGCCCGCAGCGATACAACGAACTGTATGCGAAGATCCACAACTTGAATCGCCTGCTGGCTTGGGGACATGCCAAAGCCCTCGAGACTCTCCTGGACAGGGTTTCATGTGAGCGCGCAATTGCCGATCAGTTCGGCGACGAACGGTTGATTCTAAACGCACTGCAGGAAAAGGGGCGCACTATCGCTCTGGAACAACGGCATAAGGCCGAGTCCGACCTGGCTGTGGCCGCTGCATCGATCCTGGCCCGTGCAGAATTCCTTCAGCGATTGAAACGTCTCTCGGATGAGATCGGCACAACGTTGCCCAAAGGCGCATCACCAGCCGTTGAACTGACCGGACGCATGATCGTGAAGAAACATGGAGAGGAGCGACTGGGGTCAGTAGCCAAACTCCACTTCAAAACGACGCAGGCAGTTTTGAGAGAAAAAGATTAGACAGACTCGCCAATCTCAAGGACCGACGTCTTATCGAGATCGGGGCCTGACACTGCTTCGACAGGAACTTCTCCATCCCAGTACAACATCCGTCTGCAATAGGGACAGGTATGGAGATCTTGGGAGCGCTTTACCTCTGTGATCAGTTGGGGAGGAAGCTGAAGCCGGCATCCGGAACAAATCCCCTCTTTGATCTCAGCGAGCGGCTGATCCTTCCGTGCCGCCTTAATCGTGTTATAGCGGTTGAGCAGCCCTTTCTCGACATGAGACGAGCGCGCTTGGTACTGCGATTCGAGATCGGTCAATTCTCGTGACAGCGCGTGTTCTAGTTCGTCAAGTGCCTGTTTTTCCTGCGTGAAGGTCTTTTCGATTCCGCTGAGCTTTTCCTGCGCTTCTTTCGCCCTACGTTGCACTTGCTCGATCTTCTCCATAGACAGCAAGATCTTCTCCTCGATGTCCCCTTTCTTCTTGTTGGCAACCTCGATCTCGAACAGATGCGCTTGGTATTCTTTGTTGGATTTCAACTCGGACAATCGAGACTTCATCTTTTCTGTGTGCGCTTCATGGGCTTCAAGATCTTGTTCGTGCGAACGCCTTTCTTTGATCAGAACATCCACAGAAGCGCTGGTTTGTTGATGAAGTTGTTGGGCTTCTCGACGCGGAGCCTCAATCGCTTGAAGCCGTTCTGGGATTTTTCGACGCTGGTCCTTGATTTCCATGATGCGGAAATCCAATTTCTGCAGCTCAATGAGGGGGGAAAGATTCTGGTTCAACACACTCCTCTACCTATTGCTGCACAACGCTCTCGGCCATGAGTTGCGCTGCCTCACTGGTGGGCCCACTAGGACTTGAACCTAGGACCAGCTGATTATGAGTCAGCCGCTCTAACCACCTGAGCTATGGGCCCGATCAGGCGGATGACTCTCTCGCGCCTGCCCCCAGACACGAACGCCCGATTTTAGGCCGCCCATCGAACGGAGTCAAATCCCAAGGAACATCACTATTCCCGTCACAGACTTTCCACGAAGCTGCGTAGCTTCTTGCTCCGACTTGGATGGCGCAGCTTGCGCAACGCCTTGGCCTCGATCTGCCGGATACGCTCGCGGGTTACTTCGAAATCCTGGCCAACCTCTTCGAGGGTATGGTCGGTGGCTTCGCCGATGCCGAACCGTTTCCGTAAAACCTTCTCTTCCCGTGGCGTTAATGTTTCCAGCGCACTGTTGATCTGGCGTTGTAGGTCGTACCGGATTGCGGCCTCCAGAGGAGAAACTGCCTTCTTGTCCTCGATAAAATCGCCTAAGTGGCTGTCTTCTTCCTCACCGATCGGAGTCTCCAGAGAAATTGGCTCGCGTGCGATTTTCAAAATCTTCCGCACTTTGTCGAGCGGCAGATCCATGCGTTCGGCGATTTCCTCCGGCGTCGGTTCCCGCCCGAGTTTCTGGACCAGATGACGAGAGGTTCGGATCAGTTTGTTGATCGTCTCTATCATATGGACTGGGATACGGATGGTCCGTGCTTGATCGGCAATCGCGCGGGTAATCGCCTGGCGGATCCACCAGGTGGCATAGGTACTGAACTTGTAGCCGCGCTTGTACTCAAACTTATCCACGGCCTTCATCAGACCAATATTGCCTTCCTGGATCAGGTCAAGGAATTGAAGGCCCCGGTTCGTATATTTCTTGGCGATACTCACGACGAGACGAAGATTCGCCTCAACCAGCTCGGCCTTCCCACGCTTGACCTTGTCTTCCGCTACATCTAGATGTTTGACTGCATCTTTGATCTCTGCAGCGGACACGAGGGCCTCTTCGGTTTCCAGTCTGAGGATTCTCCCCTTTGCCGCTTGGTATAATTTTTTAATTTCGTTGAGTGCCTCCTCCGAACAACTCGTCTTACGTTTGACCGCGAGGAAATCTTTCCGCGCGAGACAGAGCTTCTTAAGAGCCTCGGCGCCGGCCTCACCGCTTATCCCAAGCCGCCGCTGACAACTGACGATCTCTCGCTCCGCAGTTCGTATCTGAATGGCCAACTCCCTCACACGCTGCACCATCCGGTCCTTCAATACGCCGTGCAGGTTGACGCACTCCATCTTCTCCACGACCTGATCGCGAATCGTATCGATCTGCTTTTTGATCTTCTTCTGCTTGACGGGGTCACTGTTGGCATGCCGAACAACTTCATAAAGGCTTTTGAGTGAGGTCGAGATTTTCCTGACGGAGTTCAGCCCTTCGAGGGTCTTGACTCGCAGTTCTTCATAGTCCCGCTGGATTTGCTCTTCCTCGAACTCTTCTTCGGTCTCGACAATGGGAACGATCTCACGCACATCGATGGTCCCATTCTTGAGTTGATCGTACAGGGCAAGGACAAACTCAATCGTCATCGGCATTCCATAAATTACCGAAGCGATGTCCTTCTTTCCCTCTTCGATGCGTTTCGCGATCTCGATTTCGCCCTCGCGACTCAACAAAGCCACGCTGCCCATCTCTTTGAGGTAGAGTCGGACCGGATCATCCGTCCGGCTGAGCGCACCGGGAGTGAGATCGATCTCTTTCTCTTCCTTTTCACTCTCCTCCCCTGCGCCGGTACCGGCTTCAACCTCGGCTTCCTCGGCATCTTCAGTTGCCTCTTCAGTATCCCGGGCTTTTTTGATCCGCTCCCCTTCCGGTGCATCGACAATCTCGATATCCATTTCACCGAACATCGTCATGATGCTGCCGAACTGCTCGGAGGACACCACTTCAGCCGGCAACGTGCTGTTCAGCTCGTCGTACGTCAAAAAGCCTTTCTCTTTTCCAATCGAGATCAGCCTTTTCACTTCCCCGAGCAATTCTGGTTTGGCCATGACTACTCCTTCACGAAGGACAACATCCCGGCGGGAGGCCGACCGGCTTTGTGCATTCGCAATTCATTGACTTGTACATTCAGCCTTCGCGCATCTTCCGCGCGACCGTCCCGTTCGGCCGCCTTAAGCTGCGCAATCTTCTCTCGAAGCGCAGCCTCGGCCCGCTTCCGCTCCAGCGTGTCTAAACAGCCGGCAATGTGGGCCGGCACATCATCGAAATGGTCTTCCCGAACGGAAAATTCCGTCGCCAGCGTCCCGCAGTCCGGATGATCGGCCACTTCATCCAACAAGGCCCTGAGCCCAACCCGACCGCTTCGGTCACAGTGTTTCAACGCTGCCTCGACCAGGATCCGACAGGCCGGAACGGAGAAGGCCTCGGGCCGCAACCGTTGCATATCGGCAGCTGTCAATTGCCCCTGCAACAGAAAATACACCAGATCCCGTTCTTCGCTCGCACCCTTGAACATCGCCGGTGGAACGCCAGGCGATTGAACTGTCACTGGGCGACGTCCCTCCGACTGGACTAACGACGGATACCGTTCGATCAACCGATGCTGACTGATCCCCAGTCGTTCGGCCACCACCCGCATCCGTTCCTCTCGTTCGATCGGATGTTCGCTCTTTTGTAAAATCCGCAGCACATCGTCCACGCTGCGGATTCGCCCTTCGATCGTACTGGACTCCGCCGTACTCAAACAATGTTCGAGGGAAAAATCCAAGAGGCTCGGTGACTGCTCTTCCAATCGAGCAAAAGCATCTGGTCCTTCCTTCCGCACATAGGTATCGGGATCTTCTCCCGTCGGCAATGTGACGACCTTCACACCAATTCCGCTGTTTACGAACAGATCGAGCCCGCGCAATGCTGCACGAACCCCTGCCGGATCCGGATCGAACAACAGCACGACCTTCGAGGCAAACCGTCTCAACACTTGAATATGCTCCGCTGTCAGCGCGGTCCCTAACGTCGCCACCGTATTGGTTAGTCCGGCTTGGTGAAGCGCGACAGCGTCAAAATACCCTTCCACGACAATTACGGTATTGAGTCGGGCAATAGCTTCCCGTGCAAGATCCAGTGCGTAGAGAGTCTGCCCCTTTTTAAACAAGGGAGAATCCGGAGAATTCAGGTATTTCGGAGTCCCCTCACCAAGGATACGCCCTCCAAAACCGATCACCCGCTTACGCAAGTCCATGATAGGAAACATCACACGGGCGCGAAAACGATCATAGGCCCCGGACGCATGTTCGCGTGCGACCGTCAACCCTGCAGCTGACACATCACTCTGCGGAAAGCCCTGCTTGCTCAGCGCCTTGCTGAGCCCATCCCATTCAGCCGGTGCACAACCGATTTCAAATCTCTCGATTGTCTCAGTGTGAATGCCTCGGCTGGCCAAGTAGTCGCGCGCCGTCGCTCCCGTCAGCCTATCCTGCAAATTCTGTCGAAACCACGCTGCGACCGCGCGATTGAGCTGTTCAAAGCGAATCGCTTGTGCCGCTTGAGGCCCCGCGTTTGACGCACTATCCGGCACATCAACCCCGAATTTCTGTCCAAGCTCACGGACGGTATCAGGAAAACTCGCTCCCGTGATTCGCATGAGAAATGTAAATACGTTGCCGCCCGCGCCACATCCGAAACAATGAAAGATCTGGCGTGACGGACTGACTGTAAAAGAGGGTGATTTTTCCTGATGGAAAGGACAGAGGCCTTTTAAGTTCTGGCCGGCCCGGCTCAGGCCCACATGCTGGCCTACCACCTCGGCAATATCGACTCGATCTTTGACTTGATTGATCACGTCTTCAGAGATCAGGCCTCGGCCCACGGGAGTCGCAGCTCCTTTTTTCCCCACCTGGAATCAGTGAGAAAGATACACGTAAGTGGTCGTAAAATAGACCGGTCAGGCTAACAGACGGATAAGAAATCTGTCAATATTGGGAAAAACCGCTGTTCACCCAGTTTCGGCATACCCTTCTACGAAACGTTCCTTCCGACGGAAGCTACTCGCTCCCCCTCCTTCGGGTTAGCCTCTTCGTGGGCTATCCCGCTCTCGGTCTTTGGCGTATGCTGTTTTTTCTCGGAAAGCCATTGTACCAATCGGAGAGACTGATGGCCATCGCACCAAAATCTCCCCTCCCTAAACCAAAACATGCTCGATTCGTGTTTCGCCCCTATCGTCGTATCCCGACTTGGCGCGTCCTGTATTATCTCAGCGGGGAATATGTAGGGAAGGGTGTCGTGACCAATCTGTCTCAATTCGGTATGCGCGTTCAAGGCGAACATGCGGTTGAGCCTGGTCTCAATATTGCCTTGCGCCTCACGCTCGCTGATGATGGCCCAACCGTGGAAATCGAACGAGCAACGGTCCGCTGGGTAGATGGGTATGACTTTGGCCTGGACTTTGTCCACATCAATCCAGCAGCCGCGAAACACATTGCCTCTCTCTTGAACCAGCAGATTCGCAACTCTCCGTTGCCGAACTGAGAGATGCTCCACCCCCATTGCTTGACGCTTCTTCCAGCCCGCTGCTATATTCCAATTTCAGCTCTCAATGGTTTACCGCTCGTCTTCGTCACCAATGCTTGAGCCTCAAGGAAAAATTTGGATGGATGGGTCGTTCGTAAATTGGGCGGACGCACATGTCCATGTGATGACCCATTCGCTCCATTATGGATTGGCTGCGTTCGAGGGGATTCGCTGCTACAAGGGGAAATCCGGCTCGGCAATTTTTAGGCTGCAGGAGCATGTCGACCGGTTGTTCGATTCTGCCCACATCGGCATGATGCAAATGCCCTTCGACAAGAAGCAGGTCGCGGAAGCGATCGTGGAGACTGTGAAGATCAACAAACTGGAGGCCTGCTATATTCGCCCGCTTCTCTATATCGGGCATGGAGCGATGGGGGTTTATCCCGGCGACAACCCCGTCAAACTGGCTATCGCAGCCTGGACCTGGGGCGCTTACCTCGGAGACGATGCGCTCGCGAACGGCATGCGAGCGCGTGTGTCATCGTACACTCGCCATCACGTCAACGCCTCGATGACGAGGGGGAAGATTTCCGGCTACTACGTGAACTCGATCCTTGCGAAACGGGAGGCAAAAGCAGACGGGTACGATGAAGCTATTTTGCTCGACACCGAGGGATATGTGTCTGAGGGAACCGGTGAGAACATCTTCATTGTCCGTAAAGGACAGATCAAGACCACGCCGCTGACTTCGATCCTCGATGGCATCACCAGAAGTTCTGTGATCGAGTTGGCTCGGGAACAACGCGTCCCCGTGGTGGAGGAGCGCTTCACGCGCGATGACATGTATATCGCAGATGAAGTGTTCGTGACCGGGACTGCGGCGGAACTGACACCGGTGCGAGAGATCGACAACCGGCGCATTGGAACCGGCGCGCCAGGTCCGATTACGCAATCTCTGCAGAAAACATTCTTCTCCATCGTGCGTGGAGAAGACCCTTCGCACGAGGCATGGCTCACGCGTATCTAGTGACACGCTGAACGGTTTCTCTTCCTCCTTTCCCGCCCTAGTACGCGCCACTCTTGACATTCCGATTCACTCGAAAAGCGGAATGGATTCATGGTTTTTCGTGTATTTGGTTAATCTTGTTCAACCAAACACACGAAACAAACCAAATAACGGTCTTCGTGTTCTGACGAACTTGGTGGCGTTCTATTTAGTGTTTGCCTGAAGAGGAATCGCCTGGAGTGTGGCTCTCAGCAGCCGGGGCTGCCGGCGCAGCGGGCGTGGTTTCTGGAGCGCTCGGGGAAGTCTCTTTCTTCTTGAGGTCGATGACTGTGGAGGAAAACGCTTGCTCTTTTGCGAGGATGGCCAATCCGAGCGAAGTCAGCATAAACACAGCAGCGACGACGACCGTGAATTTACTCAAAAAATTGGCTGGTCCTCGACTACCAAAGACCGTCTGGCTAGAGCCCCCGAAAGACGCCCCGATCTCGGCACCCTTTCCCGATTGCAAGAGAATGGCGCCAACCATGAGAATACAAATCAATACATGAATCACGACGAGAAGTGTATACATGGCACTCCGCTCAGTTAGACTCGCTGTGTCTGGGCAGCGAGGACGATTCTAGCAAACGACTCGGGGATGAGACAAGCCCCACCTACCAATGCCCCATCGATCGCATCCGAAGCGAGAAGCGATTCGATGTTCTTGGGCGTCACGCTTCCGCCATACAGGATTCTCATGGCCGACGCCGTTTTGCTGTCCCAGCCGGTTTCCATGAACGAACGGAGCGAGCGATGCACGGACACGGCCTGCTCCGTTGTAGCAGGCCGTTCTGTACCGATAGCCCAGATCGGTTCGTAGGCGATTGTGACGGTCGCCAGATCTTGTATGGTCAAGCCTGCCAGCCCGCCGCTCAGTTGCGCTGTCACAACCGATTCCGTCCGGCCTGCCTCACGTTCTGCCAGCGATTCCCCCACACACAGAATTGGAGAGAGCCCGTGCCGCAGCACCGCCAGGACTTTCTTTCGAACATCCTCATCTCGTTCGCCGAAGAACGTCCGACGCTCAGAATGGCCGACAATTACATAACGGCAGTCCAATTCGCGCAGCATAGGAACGGACACCTCTCCGGTAAAGGCCCCTTGCGTTTCCCAATGTACATCTTGCGCGCCGAGGCTGATCCACGAGGAAGGTCCTAAGGTATGGCGGGCCGATTCGAGGGCCGTAAAAGGCGGCGCGATGACCACGTCGGCATGGGGCGAGGCAGGCATTCGTTCGAGGAAGTCGCGAATAAAGCTTACAGCCTCCGAAGCCGTCTTATTCATCTTCCAGTTGCCGACGATGAGTGGCCTACGCATGGGGGTCTCAATAATAAGGGAATGGAAGGTGTGAGCTCACCGGCCTATTCAGCAAAGCGACGATTACGTGATTCGATTCGGGAGGGCGGTCAAGCCGGGAAGTTGTTTGCCTTCGAGTAATTCCAGCGCGGCGCCGCCGCCCGTCGAGATGAACGACATGTTCTCAGACTCGCCGGATCGATGCACGGCCAGAGCAGTTTCGCCGCCTCCGACGATCGTCAACGCGTAGGCATCGGCAATCGCGTGGGCCATTGCAAGGGTACCGCGTGCGTAGGCATCGATTTCAAAGACACCCATCGGTCCATTCCACAAAATCGTCTTCGCGTTCTGGACTGCTTCGTTGAAAAGTTTGACGGAGGCCGGACCGATATCAAGGGCATACCACCCGTTGGGAATTTCCTGGACCGGGACGATCTTCGATTCCGCCCCAGGCTCTCGGCTGGCAGCGACGACACAATCAACCGGCAGATAAAATTTCACACCGCGGGAAAGGGCATGGTCCTCAATACCTTTCGCAAAGTCCAACATGTCATTTTCGACCAGAGAGTTGCCGATTTCCATCCCTTTCGCCTTCAGGAAGGTAAAGGCCATACCACCGCCGATAATGACTTTGTCGACCCGCTTGCCAAGATTTTCGATGACGCCGATCTTTCCCGACACTTTCGCTCCCCCCAGAATCGCAACAAAGGGCCGAACGGGGTTTTCGACCGCTCCTTCGAGATATTCGATTTCTTTCTTGAGGAGGAAGCCCGCCACAGACAGGGGAATGAATCTGGTGATGCCGACAGTGGAGGCATGTGCCCTGTGTGCAGCGCCGAAGGCGTCATTGATATAGACATCGCCGAGGGCTGCCAATGCTTTTGAAAAGGCGTCGTCGTTCTGTTCTTCTCCCGGATGGAACCGGAGATTTTCAAGGAGCAATACATCGCCCACCTTCATCTTTTCGACAAGCCCTTCCACTGCTGGGCCAATGCAATCCGGCGCAAACAGGATATTTTTACCCATGAGCCGTCCCAAGCGTTTTGCCACAGGGGCCAGACTATACTTGGGATTGACCTTCCCGTTTGGTCGGCCCAGGTGGGAACAGAGGATCACCTTGGCGCCGTCGTCGACGGCTCGATTAATGGTCGGCAAGGTCGAGCGGATACGGGTGTCGTCGGTGATTTGGTGCTCATCGTCCAATGGGACATTGAAGTCGGCGCGGATAATGACACGCTTGTCCCGCAACACGACATCGTCGATCGTTTGTTTGCGCAATTTCATGGCAATCCTGTCAGGTCTGTCCTTCCAGGGATAGGGTCAACGTGAAAGGGAGTCAGGCAGAGAGAGGGATGGCTTCACAATACTCAGCGCCCTGTCGCTCTGGCTGCAACTACCTTGATCAGGTCTCGAACCCGACATGAATAGCCCCACTCATTGTCATACCAGGCCGTGACCTTGACAAGCCGCTTGTCAATGACCATCGTGAGAGGAGAATCGAATGTGGCCGAGTGTGAATCACCCTTTTGATCAATCGAGACAATCGGATCTTCGGAATAGAGCAAGATGTCTTTCATAGAGCCATTCGCCGCTTTTTTGAAAGCGGCGTTGACTGAAGCGAGATCACAGTCCTTTTCGGTTTCAACAGTCAGATCCACTAGCGACACATTCGGCGTCGGAACGCGGATCGCCAACCCGTCGATCCTTCCCTTCAGCTGTGGCAGGACCAAATGCAGGGCCTTTGCCGCGCCGGTGCTGGTCGGAATCATCGACATGCCAGCGGCACGTCCGCGCCGCATGTCTTTGTGGGGCAAATCTAGTAACTGCTGATCGTTGGTGTAGGAATGAATTGTCGTCATGAGGCCGTGCTTGATACCGAAATTATCCAACAGAACTTTTGCCACCGGCGCCAAACAATTGGTCGTGCAGGATGCGTTAGAGATGATGTGGTGCATCTTCGGATCATAAGCCTCATCATTGACACCCAATACGATCGTGACATCAGGGTCCTTCGCTGGCGCAGAGATAATGACATGTTTAGCTCCGGCGGAGAGGTGCTTCCCTGCCCCTTCGCGGTCGGTAAAGCGGCCGGTCGATTCGATCACGATGTCCACTTCCAGATCCTTCCAGGGAAGTTCTTTCGGGTCCTTCATCGCGAGCACCTTAATGGGCTTTCCGTCGACGAGGATTTGGTCTCCCTTGGCCTCGACGCTTCCTTGCAAGGTCCCGTGTACCGAGTCGTATTTTAAGAGATAGGCAAGGGTCTTCGCATCTGTCAGGTCGTTAATTGCGACAAAGTGCAGATCAGGATCACCGAGTGATGCCCGCAGGACGTTCCGTCCGATCCGCCCGAATCCGTTAATACCGATCCGAATAGCCATGTGATCCCTCATGAGAAAAGTCTGCCACACATACCGGCAGAATGACGCCGATAGTATCCACGCTCCTGGGCCTTGTCAAGCGATACCAAGGTGGTAACTCTGCAGCGTATCAGAGAAGTTTGACTACCATCCAGCCCTCTGCTGACAGAGTGAGTGCACGGGCCGCGACTCCGATCTTGCGCCTTTGTCGCTGAGTTCGTTAGAGTTCTCTCAGCCCATCCTTAGACGTTCTCCTCTGGGGTAGCGGTGAATCTCTTCGATCAAACAACGATGGTCTTGGAATGGCCCAGGCTGCTCGAGGCCCTTGCCGGACATGCCCGTTCGACCATGGGGGCGGCCCGCTGTCGTGCCCTCGAATTGGCAACCAGCCTCCACGAGGCGCAACGGCGCCTACAGGAAACAACGGAAATGGGACAGCTACAAGCTTCCGGCTGGGCCTTGCCGACCTTGACATTCCAAGACGTTCGAGACCCACTCGCCCGGGCGAAGAAAGGGGCGTCTCTGGAACTCCACGAACTTCGGGATTGCGCAATGGTGCTGGAGTTATTGGAGGAATGCGGCCGTGTTGTGGAGCGGCATCAAGATGACGCCCCAACGCTCGTATCCGCCGCGCACGACCTGCGATCAATCAGAGAATTGCAACCCGTCAAAGCCGCGCTCAATGCGGCGATCCATCAAGACGGCTCGATCAAGGAGTCTGCGACGCCGGAATTACGACGCTCCATCCATCAGGCCCAATCGCTCAAACAGGAGATGCGGCATCAGCTCGATCACATTCTGCATTCACCTCGTTACGGGGAAATCTTACAAGAGACGTATTTCGCCCAGCGAGAAGGGCGCTACGTCGTGCCGGTAAAGGCCGACATGAAGGGACGGGTATCGGGGATCGTCCATGACATCTCGGCAAGCGGAGCCACAGTGTTTATCGAACCGCGCGAGCTGGTCGACCTGAATAATTCCATTAAAGTGACGGATCTTGCGATCGAACGGGAAGTGCGACGCATTCTCCGTGAGTTGTCCTGTCTCGTCGCAAGACAGTCCGACGTCCTGTTGGCCGGGCTCGATGCGCTGAGCCTGCTGGACTGCATCTCGGCACGAGCATCATTCAGCCGCCAGCTGAAGGCTCATCCTGTCAGGCTCAACGACAAAGGGCGCATCCGGCTGCGGCAGGCCAGGCATCCTTTGCTGGTATTGTCGAAAGAACAAGTGGTGGCCAACGATATTCTCCTGGATGAATCGATCCACGTGCTCGTCATCTCCGGTCCCAATACAGGCGGGAAGACCGTCACCCTCAAAATCGTCGGGCTCTTCGCCTTGATGGTCCGGGCCGGATTGCATCTGCCCTGTGACAGGGAGTCCGAAATGGCGATCTTCGCAGACGTTTATGCCGATATCGGCGACACCCAAGACCTGGCCCGTGACCTCTCCAGCTTCTCCGCGCACATGAGCCAGATGATTCAATTACTGGAGAAAATGGGCCAGAGGCGCAGAGCCGACATGAATACTGTTCCGCAGCAACCGTTGCTCCTCCTCGACGAACCGGTGACCTCGACCGACCCAACAGAAGGAGCCGCCCTTGCCGAAGCATTACTCTGCCGGCTCGCCACGCTGGGAATGAAGGTCATTGCAACCACGCACTATGGGTCGTTGAAGACCCTGGCCCACACGATGCCGGACTTCGCCAATGCCAGCGTCGAATTCGACGTTGTGACCCTCTCCCCCACTTACCGCCTCTTCATGGGGATACCAGGGGGGTCCTCTGCGCTTGAGATCGCCGGACGACTAGGCATGGACCGAGTGTTGCTCGATGAGGCGAGGCAGAGGCTCCATAAAGACGAACGTGTTATGGAGAGGATGCTGCACGATTTGCAAGCGACGCAGCGGAAGTTGGCCAACGACCTGGCCAAGGCTGTCGAGGCCAGGAGTGAAGCGGAACAAGCGGAACAGCGAGTAAAAGCGCAACTAGCTCATCTGGAAGAGACCGAACGTGACGCCCAGAAGGGTCTCAAACAAAAACTCAGCGAACAGTTCAACCGCGCAAGGGCAGAAGTACAAGCCACGGTCGATGCGGTCAAGGGCGAGCAGAAATTGATGAAGGCCAAAGCGGCAAAGCAACGCTTGTCCGAGCTTGAGGCCCGTACAAGAGCCGAAATGGCTCCGGCCGTTACGCCGATTCCGCTCGCACAGTTGGGCGAGGGAGATCAGGTCGAAATCAGTGGGCTGGGCATAACCGGCACGCTTCTCGAAACGGCGTATGGAAAGAAACGTGTGAGGGTGAAGGTGGGGGATGGAGAAGTGCTCGCCACAGTGGCGAATCTCGTGGGTCTCTCACGAAAGCATGTCGCACCGCCAAAGCCAGTGACATCGTCATCGAACCCCCGCCGGTTCTCATCAGACGGTGGGCTGAGACTCGATGAACAGACGGTTGTGGATGTTCGAGGGAAGGCGTCGGATGAGGCGTTGGATGAGGTGATTGCAGCATTGGATCGTGCGACGCTGGCTGGCGCGCCGTTTCTTCGCATCATTCATGGCCATGGCACGGGGAAGCTCAAAGCATCGTTGCGAGATTATTTACATGACTCGCCTTATGTGGCGGGGTTTCGAGCGGGAGATCGGGGAGAAGGAGGGGACGGAGTGACGATCGTAAAGGTGCGCTGCTGAATCCCCATTGGCCACTCCCATCACCATCTCCAGATCTTGTCAACGCTCTTGGCACCCCACGTGACGATCCGGCTACCCTCTTTTATTATTGATGCGCGTCATCATGGCACCCAAGCCAAATACGATGGCCAAAAAAACCAGGAGTATCGCCGTTAACGAGCCAAGCACGCAGGAAAAATCCTCGTTGCAGAAATCAAACATATATTGCCAAAACCCCCACATTTTTGTCTGAGCCAGGGTTTTTACAAACATCGTATCCCCTCCTTGGCACTTCTCTTGGGTACTAGAAATATAAGGCGACTAAGCCAGCGCTTCGACGGCAATGCGTAACCGCTCGGTCAGCTCCGTCGCTGCGGCCGGCTCTTCCGGAGCGCGCGCGACTTCGATCGGCTCTCCAACGATAACTCGCACCTTCGGGAAGCCGATTTTGCCACGCGAGAGAGCCTGCGCGGTGCCAGTGAGGCGGACCGGCACAAGCGGCGCCCCTGTCACGAGCGCCATGCGCGCGGCACCCCGGTGCCAGACGCGGTGGCCGCGCACCGCGCCCTGCGGAAAAATTACCACAGCCTGTTCGGCATCGAGCGCCTGTCGTACCTGCTCGAGCGCGAGATGGTCACTACACCCCCGCTCAATTCGAATCGCGCCGAGTCCGTTGAGCATCCACGCGAGCAGTCGGGATCGCCAGAGCTCCGCCTTTGCAAGAAAACGCAGTTCCCGCGAGAAGGCCGCCCCGAGGACGATCCCGTCGAGCACCGAGTCGTGATTTGGTGCAAGGACCACAGGTCCGGCAGCAGGGAGGTGATCGACGCCGGTCATCTCGAGTCGATAGACGGTGCGCACCCAGCTAGAGAATGTCCGGCGAACTTGTGCGTAGGTCGGAGCGGAGAACGGCAGGAGACTGGGAGCTTTGTTTGCCTGTCGACCGACAAGAGTGTCCATCAAGAATTCCATCAGACCACCTCCTCATCATTCGCTACTGTGTTCACGCGCCACATTGGTCGTTTGGCCGTCATGTGAATTGTCCGGCTCATTCATGCTTGTCACCCGCCTTTGTGGCTCACCGAGAAGGCAGGTCCCTCCGGGGTGAAGAGAGGGACCCGTCTACCTCAGCGTGAGACGCTCTGCGTTGTTGCAGCGTCACATCGACCGTCTGTTTCCTTTGTCTGGTTCCTGGCCCCCCTGTTGAGCCAAGGCCTGTGCCGATAGCCGCCCACCGTTAGGGCTCACCTCTGGGTTCTGTCTCGCGTTGCCATCCTCTCCAGGCATAGAAAAATCCCACCGGTGCACTGAGGAGGCAGATCCATGCCAAAGGCGACGATTCCGCGAACAGCCACCCGCCCAGCGCTGTATAGACCATGCTTCCGATGAAATAGAGGTACCAAGGAATCTTCCCCTTGTTGTGTATCGCCATGTCACGGTGTGATGTCATGTGAGTCCCTCCTAAGCACCTGATCACCCAGAATGACCGGATGGCTGGCTTTCTACGAATTGGGAGCCGCAGTCCACCATCTCTGCACCCACTTCGATCGGATGAGCTTATTCGCCAGCCAACCAAGGAGTAGCAGGCCGATCAGCGGTCCTGCGATGGACAGCACCAGCTTCTGATAGTCGATCATGTGTACCCGCAGGAGATATTGCGGGCGCTCCATCAGATTCTGCTTTTCCGAGGCAACCGTGACTGTGTACAAGCCCTCGTCCAGCTTGACTTCGCTCCTGAGCACTCCATCCAGGTGGATGGTTGGACGGACGTCTGCCACAATCTCAGTCTCTGCCTCACTCCTCCCATTTCCCTTCACGACCCGCATCCCAATCGGCTCGTTGCGTAGCGCTGGGTTTACCAGGTCCACGACCAGGAAGGTGTCACCTTCCTGAGGAATTTCAGTGCAGTACTGATTTTTTATTTCGTACTGGGGCTGATAGGCACTGAAATGCACCATGTTCTCACCCGCCAGTCGCATGCAGGGATCCTGTTCCATATCGGCGCCGCCATGTGCCGTGGCGATGCCGGGGTGTGACAGGGCTGCCACAAGCAGGAGCACCGCCGATCCTGAGCCTATCATGTGCCTAATCATGGCAAATCCTCCGCTTTTGGGCCGTGAGATGATCCGCTATCCGATCCGTCCACGATGACAGAGCTCCATGCACAGCCATCAACGTCTGGGTGGGTGCGACAACTGACAATGTGATATGCCAGTGCGCAGCAATCACTGGATCGACAATTGCCCCACAGTTGAGACAACGCCGTCCAGTAAACTCATAGTCACTCGAGAGGCCTTCAAAATCTTCAAACAGCTCACATACCATCAACCCATCACAGCGTAGGCACATCACCGGGTGCCTCCTTCTTTGATGGGACTTTGTGCCTGATCCTCCACGACCCTTTCCACTGTTCTCCCTCCTCAGCAAAGCCGTTCCATTCAGCCTTAGCCTTTGAAGTAACCCGTAGCCAGTACCAAGCTCATCACAGTTAAGGCACCAAGAACGATGAAAATGATGTGTTTCATGGTGTGATCTCCTTGTAGAAACGTATTTAATGGCATTAGCATGCGGCCTTAGGGTCTGAGGAGACCCGTGGCCAGTGCCAGGCACATCACAGTCACGGCACCAAGAATGATGAAAATGACGCCCTTCATGGAGTCATCTTTTTTTTGAAGAGTCGTAGCTGGCATTGGAATCCTCCTTTCTTGTGTGTCACGATGTTGGCTATCAGCCTCAGCCCTCTTTACCTTTTTCACGGACCAT
>Ga0134122_10001673_pt1 | contig 16098 bp, 15 predicted proteins | sample KB302_FD_96461 | JGI IMG/M metagenome (GOLD analysis project Ga0134122, IMG submission 96461) | Terrestrial soil microbial communities without Nitrogen fertilizer from Kellogg Biological Station, Michigan, USA - KB3-0-2 | ecosystem: Environmental > Terrestrial > Soil > Unclassified ... | reverse complement strand
TCAACGTCCCGTTATAGAAGCCGGGAATGCGAATCATCCAGAACGCGACAAACCCCATCACCGCTGCCGCCGCACCGAATTTCAGGCTCGAGCGGCCAACCTCCCTCATGCCGATTGCGCCAAACTTCCATCGAAAGATCGTCGTCAGCGCCACCACATCAAAGACAGCCGACAACGAAGTGGCCAGCGCCGGACCGCCGTTGCGAAGAGGATGGAAGAAAAGAAAATTCAGCGCGATATTCAATCCCAGGGATATGGATGCGATGATGACCGGCGCACGTGTTTCACGCAGCGCATAAAACGCCTGGACAATGATTTTCACCATCGCAAATCCCGACAAGCCCATCGCGAAAAACAAGAGCGCCCAGGCCGTCAGATCCGTCGATGCGGCGCTGAACTCCCCATGCTCAAACAGCACCTGGATGATGGGCTTTCGCAGCAGGACCAATCCCACCGATGCGGGCAGCGTGACAAAGAACACAATGCGTATCGCGAAATTCAACGTTACCTTTAACTCATCGATCCGCCGTTCCACGGCCTGGCGCGAGAGGATAGGAAGGATGGCGATGGAAAGCGCAATCACATACCCGCCAAGCACCAGTTCCATGATCCGGTCCGCGAAAGTGATCGAGGCCACACTGCCTGCAACCATTGCCGCGGCAAACTGCGAACCGATCAACACATCGATATGAACAATGCCGATGGAAAACAGTCTTGGCGCCAGCAGGCTTGCCACGCGACGCAGACCAGGATCGGCAAGGTCCCAGATAAAACGAAAGCGCCAACCGGAACGGATCAGGTCCGGAATCTGAATCGCCACTTGAACGACGCCACCAACCACCACACCCACGGCCATGGCAATTGCCGGACTGGAAAAGAAGCCTGAAAGAAACGAAAATCCAATGACACTCAAGTTCAGAACAACGGGCGCAAATGCCGGTGCGGCAAACCGGTTGAAGCTCTGCAGAATTCCCGTCGCGAGGGCCGAAATACCGATCAATGCGATATAGGCGAACATGATGCGATTCAATACCGCCGTCAGTTCAAACTTGCCCGGTGCGGCCTTCATTCCATACGCAAATACCGGCACAATCCACGGCGAGAGAAGAATCCCGAGAACCGTCACGACGATGAGGAACACCGTAGCAGCAGACAACATGGTATTGACAAATTCCCATGCCTCCTTTCTCTTCCCGGCGGTGAGGTATTCGGAAAATACCGGAATGAACGCGGCACTGACGGCCCCTTCCCCCACAATACGGCGTATCAGGTTCGGAATTCTGTAGGCGATGGAATAGGCGTCGGCCATATCGCCCGTGCCCAGAAGAAAGGCGATTCTGGAATCGCGAATGTACCCGAAGATCCGGCTTATAAATGCGATAGTGCTGATCGTCGAAGTGGACCGGAGCACCGTGCGGTGTTCGCTCATGCGCGCGATAAGTGTACCATCTGGTTTGAAAGCTCTAAGGAGGCGTCCGTGAAACTCAGCGAGATGGCGGCGACACTGGGATGTATATTAAAAGGAGATGGCACGGTGGAAATTCACGGCGTCGCGGGAATCGATGAGGCTCAAGCCGGCCATCTGACCTTTGTCTCAAACCCCAAGTACGCTTCAAAGGCGAAAACAACTGCGGCATCGGCGGTAATCGTCGCGTCCAATTTTCCGGATATTCCAACGGCGACGCTACGCACGGCCAATCCCTATCTGGCATTTGCGCGCGCCGTTGAATTTTTCTACAAAGCGCCGGCCCCCGCTTCCGGAATCAGTCCCTCCGCTGTCATCGCTCCGACGGCGAAGATCGGCCGAGGCGCAGCCATTGGTCCATTTGTCGTGATCGAGGACGATGTCCAGATCGGCAACGATTGCATCGTCTATCCCTTCGTGCACATTTACCACGGTGCGCGCATTGGCAATCATTTCAAGGCGTACGCTCACGTTTCGGTCCGCGAATTCTGCCAGATCGGCAACGGTGTCATTCTGCAGGATGGCGCAAAGATCGGAACCGATGGCTATGGCTACGCGAAACAGGACGACGGCTCGTACTACAAGATTGTTCAATCCGGTATCGTCGTTCTCGAAGACGACGTCGAAGTTGGCGCAAACTCCACCATCGACCGGGGCACGATCGGTGAAACCCGCATCCGTCGTGGTGCGAAGATCGACAACCTCGTTCAAGTGGGACACGCGTCCGAAGTTGGAGACAACTCGTTGCTGTGCGCGCAAGTGGGACTGGCCGGTAGCTCCAAGGTGGGACGAAACGTCATTCTCACCGGGCAGGTTGGCGTCGCCGGACATCTGGAGATCGGCGACGGCGTCGTCGTCACCGCACAGAGCGGTGTGGGCCAGGATGTCGAAGCCGGCAAGATTGTATCGGGCTCACCCTCAATGGACAATAAGGTCTGGTTGCGAGCCACAGCGCTGATCAAACGTTTACCCGAACTGTTGAAGCGAATTGATGCGCTTGAGAGAAATGCAGCCAAGCCGAATTCCCGCGAATCCTAGGACGTGGAATCGCTGCGAAACTTTTGTTCGATTTCGATCGCATAACCGCCTATCCTTGGTGCCGCATTCAAACCATGTCCAAGGAAAAAGATAACAATCCGGGTGGACCTTCCGTGGCAGGAGCAGCAGCCGGCGCGAGAGAACACACATTCTCGGCGCCGCACCCCGGCTCGCAGGAAATGCCACGCTGGGATACCGGTGAACTGATCAGTCCGCCCCGGTTCACCTGGAAAAACTGGTTCGCGCTGCTTGGCCCTGGACTGGTTCTTGGCGGCGCCTCCATCGGCGGCGGGGAGTGGTTGCTCGGTCCGAGGGTCACGGCCTTGTATGGTGGAGCGCTGCTCTGGTTGACGACACTGAGTGTGCTGGGACAGGTCATCTACAACATCGAAATCAGCCGCTACACGCTGTACACCGGGGAACCGATTTTCACCGGCAAGTTCCGCATGTTCCCCGGTCCTCGGGTTTGGGTGTTGGCCTACCTGGTCCTGGATTTCGGATCGGTGTTTCCCTACCTGGCCGCGAATGCGGCGACACCCGTGGCCACGCTTCTGAAAGGAGGCATTGTACCCAACCCGGCGCTGGACAGCGGAGACTTCTGGTTAATGAAGGGACTGGGATACGGCATTTTTCTTCTGGCGCTCGTTCCACTCCTGTTTGGCGGCAAGATCTATAATTCGCTGCGAGCCGTGATGACGTTTAAGATCGTGGTCGTCTTTGGTTTCCTGCTGTTCCTGGCATTTTTTTTCTCGCAAAGTTCGACGTGGGTCGAGATCCTGACCGGTTTTGTAAAGTTCGGAAGCGTTCCCATTTCAGCACCCTCTGGCGCTGAGCTGGTGCGTGGCGCCAACATCGACAACATTTTCGTTTCGCTCTTCCAGGGTCGCGGATTGCCACCGATCGATTTCACTCAAATTGCATTCATCGCTGCGTTGGCTGCTATCGCCGGTTCCGGCGGCCTGACAAACACACCGATCAGCAATTACACGCGAGATCAGGGATGGGGCATGGGCCACCATGTGGGAGCGATTCCCAGCGTCTTCGGTGGCCTCGGCCTATCGCTGTCGCATGTAGGGCGCGTGTTCGAAGTGAATGCGGCATCACTGCCGCGGTGGAAGCGCTGGTACAGGCACGTAGTGCGGGACCAGATGGTCGTATGGATGCCGGCGTGTTTCATTGGGCTGGCCCTTCCGGCCATGCTTTCGGTGCAGTTTCTTCCATTCGGAACAAAATCCGACGACTGGACCATGTCCGTAATGACAGCCGGGGGCGTTCGTCAAAGCGTGACGCTCGGTTCCAATGCTGCTCTGGGAAACTTTTGCTGGTTCATGGTTATCTTTTGCGGCTTTCTTGTCCTTGCGCCAACAGTGTCCACGACGGCCGACGGAATCATCCGCCGATGGGTCGATGTGTTCTGGACCAGCAGTGCCCGCATGCGCCGCATGGATACCGGAGCAATCAAGTCGGTGTACTTCAAGGTACTGATTGGCTATGCCGTGTTCGGCCTGATTATGTTGTCCCTCAACCCCGGCGCGCTGATCACTTACGCGACGATGTTCTACAACATTGCCCTGGGCGTGAGTTGCTGGCATACGCTTGCCGTGAATTTGACGTTACTGCCGCCCGCTTTGCGTCCCGGCTGGTTCACGAGGATTGGTCTATCCCTGGCCGGACTTTTCTTTTTCAGCCTTGGCGTGATCGTCATCATCGATCGGCTGGGACTGCTGCGATAGAGAAACCACAGCCAAAACAATTTTTGTCTCCCCTGTCATGAGCGCAAATCCGCAGCTGAATTATCCGTGAACTGTGATTTATGATGCTGCCACGAGGAACATCCTATGAAAATCGCAGTCGCAGCATTCGTGATCGGCGCACTGGTCATCGGCGCATTGGCGCAATCCAGCACGGAAAGCAAAAACAAGTGGGAGGTACTGCCCTCGTGGGGACAGTTGCCGGCGGGCACGACCTGGGGAGCGGCGTCTCAGGTGGCGACAACGTCCGATGGGCAGATTATCGTTTTTCGCCGCATGGTGCCTTCCTTCTTTGTCTTCAATCCGGACGGCAGCTTCGTGAAATCGTGGGGTGACGTTCCGTACAAGCTCGCGCATGGTGTTCGAATCGATCGAGACGGATTCCTCTGGGTGACCGATAACTCGGACAATTTTGTCCAGAAGTTTTCGCCCGACGGAAAACTGCTGATGACAGTCGGGCGAAAGGGCGTTGCGGGAGATAACAATTCACAGGACGCATTTGATGGTCCGGCCGACGTCTTTGTGGCGTCGAACGGCGATTTCTTCGTCGCCGATGGATACCGCAATTCGCGTGTGGTTCAGTTTTCAAAGGATGGGAAATTTATCCGGATTATCGGCGGGACCAAGGGCTCCGAACCCGGCCAGTTCAATTTGCCGCATGCCGTCGTTCTGGATTCGAAAGGCCGATTGATTGTGGCCGATGCCGAGAATAATCGCATCCAGGTCTTCGATTCGAGCGGCAAATTCCTCGAGCAGTGGACCGACTTCGTCGCCAAACCCCGAGGCGCGATGTTTATCACTGCCGATGACACGCTCTACGTGAGCCATGTCGATGCCGAAGCGATCAGTGTGATGAAGAACGGCAAAGTCGTCGAAGTTATTCGCGATGTGGGAGGACGGCCGCACGGCATGACGCTGGATCGTGAGGGCAACATCTATGTTTCATTCCCGCTCACAATGGGTGTGAAAAAAATCGTGAAGAAGTGAGATGACGGCGCCTGCAGTTCAGTAGCCGGTGTCTTTATCCACAAGGTTCAGAAGGGGCTCGCCCTTCATGAACCGATCCAGGTTTTCCAGAAAGCTGACCACCGCGGGAGCGAGAAAGCCTTCGACGCGATCGGCCGTATGCGGGGATAGCAGCACATTGGGCATTTTCCAGAAAGCGTGATCGCGGGGCAGCGGTTCGGTGTCGAACACATCCAGCGCGGCGCCTCGAATCGCGCCGGACTGCAACGCGGTGATCAACGCCGATTCATCGATCACCGGGCCACGCCCAACGTTGATGACGACCGCATTGGGTTTCATGGCGCGAATCTCGGCTGCGCCGATGAGGCCGCGCGTCTCGCCGGTCAAAGGCGTGGCGGCCAGGACATAGTCGCTCGTTGCCAGCATCTCGCGGAGCCGTTCCGGGCCGTAGTTCTGATCCACCAATGAATCGTCTCGAAACAGCTCAACGCGCCGGCGCAGCGCAGCAATTTTCATCCCGAACGGTTTCGCCCGTTCCGCGGCCGCGCTCCCGATGGAGCCGTAGCCCACGATGCCCAGGGTCTGCCCTTCGAGCGTCTTGCCAAAGACGAGCTTCCATAAACCCTGGTCCTGCTGTTGCAACACACGTCGAAGCTCGAACGCAAAAAACAGCATGGCTGCGATAACCCAGTCCGCCAGCGGCCATCGAAAAACGCCACGCCCATTCGTCAGGGGTGCGGGATGTGCACGAAGTTCTGGCGTCAGAATGCCTTCCACGCCTGTCCACAACGAATGGATCCATCTGGCCCGGCCGGCGAGAGGAAGCACTTGCTTCAGCAGTTCGCCGTTGCCATGCGCGAACAAAATGGCGTCGGCCTCCGGAGCGTTCGCCTGGAGTTCGTGAGTATCGTCTGCGATAACCATCCGCACATCCTTCGGAATGCGAGAACGATCGGCTAGGGCCGTTAAAGCCGGATCCGCAATCACCAGAAGCAGCAATTTAGACATCCGGTAAAGATAACAGGGGAACGAGGGGACTGTCCCCTCTGTCTCCTCATTTTCGCGCCCGTTGGTTTTTTGCAATACGGCGGAGCCGTTTTCCCCTAAACTTTCTGCGCTATGAGTTCCCAAGCGCTTGTTCAAATACGCGATGTTCACAAACACTTCACGCGAGGAAGCGAACGTATTGAGGTTTTAAAGGGTGTCAGTCTCGATATTCCGAAGGGCGACTACCTTTCTTTGATGGGACCTTCCGGTTCGGGAAAGACAACTCTCCTGAATCTGATGGGCGGACTCGACACGCCAAGCGATGGCGCGGTGGAGGTCGATGGCCTGCGGATCAGCGGCCTGCGTGGCAGCCAGCTGTCCCGCTGGAGGTCCGGAAATATCGGATTCGTTTTCCAACTCTACAATCTCCTTCCGAAGCTGACTGCGGAAAGGAATGTCGAACTGCCATTGCTACTGACAAAACTCCCGAAGGCCGAACGGCGAGAACGCGTCGCAGTTGCATTAAAAGTAGTCGGGCTTGCCGATCGCATGAAGCATTATCCCAGCCAGTTATCCGGCGGTCAGGAGCAGAGAGTCGGAATCGCGCGCGCCATCGTGACCGATCCCACGCTGCTGCTCTGTGACGAACCCACGGGCGATCTCGACAGTAAAGCCAGTGAAGAGATTCTCGACTTGCTGCAGGCTCTCAATCGCGACCACGGTAAAACGATTGTGATGGTGACGCACGATCCGCACGCGGCCGGCCGCGCCCAGCGAACGTTGCATCTGGAGAAGGGCGTGCTTGAAAAAATCACGAGTGGAGCCCGGTAGTGCGATATCTGGGTTTGATCTGGATGAATGTCTGGCGTCGGAGGATCCGCACCATCTTCACGCTGCTGTCGATCTTCATCGCCTTTCTGCTTTTCGGCATTGTGATGACAGTTCGCAACGCGTTCAGTCTTGGCGTGGAAGTTGCGGGAATCGATCGGCTCGTTCTGATCAACAAGGTCACGTTGATATTGCCGCTGCCGATCTCTTACAAACAGCAAATTCAAAAGGTGCCGGGAGTCCAGGAAGTCACTCACCAGACCTGGTTCAATGGCGCATATCAACAGCCCACCAACGTTCTGAGCACGATAGCGGTCGAACCCGAATCGTTCCTGAAGGTCTATTCGGAATACAAGATTGCTCCCGAGCAAATTCAGAAATGGCAAAAGGACCGGCAGGGAGCAATTGTCGGCAAGGACCTCGCCGCAAAGTACGGTTGGAAGCTGGGCGATCGCGTTCCTTTGATCTCGCCGGCGTGGCAACCGGCGGAGCCCTGGCAATTTAACATTGACGCCATCTATGACGCCGGTGAGGGTGTCGACAAGACACAGTTCTACTTTCAATATGACTATCTCGAGGAGAACAGAACCATCAAAGGCGCAAAGAACACGGTGGGATGGTACATCGTCAAAATCGACGACCCGTCGCGGGCTGCAGAACTGGGACAAACATTTGATGCGCTGTTTGCGAATTCCGGCGCGGAAACGAAAACAACAACGGAAAAGGGTTTCATTGAGGGATTCGCAAAACAGATCGGGGACATCGGCATGATCACGGTTGCCATCGCAACGGTCGTACTGTTCATGTTCGGACTGATCGCGGCGAGCACCATGGTTCAGTCCGTGCGCGAACGCACCAGTGAGCTTGCGGTGCTGAAGACTCTCGGTTTCACCGACGTCAGAATCCTCGCGCTGGTACTGGCAGAATCCCTTTTCATCACGGTGTGTGGCGGCGGACTTGGCTTGCTCGCGGCGTGGCTTGTCGTGCAGCGCGGCGATCCCACCGGACAGCTCCCGGTTTTCATTCTGGCACGGGCCGATATTGCCGCCGGAATCGCGCTCATGGTGCTGATGGGTCTGGTGGCCGGTATCGCCCCGGCGTTGGGCGCAATGCGTCTTCAGATCACCGACGCATTGCGGAGAACTTAGGAACGTTATGGCCTGGCTGAGACAATCATTTGCCGTCATGCTGATCAACCTGCAGACCATCCCTTCGCGCCTCGGGTCCTCGGCCGTTGCGATAGTCGGAATTGCCGGGGTTGTGATTGTGTTTGTGTCGGTGCTGTCGATTTCCGCTGGATTTTCCTCCGCGATGACTGGAATGGGTTTTACCAATCGCGCGCTGATTATGCGGAAAGGCGCCGATACGGAGATGACCAGCGGTCTCGAAGGGATGGAAGTGCGCATCATCCGGGAGGCGCCGGGCATTCGTCATGACGGCGACACGGCGCTGGCGTCGGCGGAACTTTCCGTCGTGATCGATCTGCCGAAGAAATCCAAGCCCGATTGGACCGCCAATGTTCCGATGCGTGGCATTCAGGCGGAAACACTGAAGGTACGCGATGAAGTGAAACTGATTGAAGGCCGGATGCTTCGTTTCGGCACCGACGAAGCCATTGTGGGCAAGGGAGCGAAGTCGCAGTTCGTCGGTTTGAATGTGGGCGATACCATTGTGTCCGGCCGGAACCGCTGGACTGTTGTGGGTGTATTCGAAGCCGGCGGCGGCGTCGCCGAATCCGAGATCTGGTGCGATGTGCAGAATCTCCAGGACGTGTACCGGCGCACTAATGCGTTCAGCGCCGTGCTCGCGAAGCTCGAATCCGCTGATTCATTCGGCGAACTCAACGACTGGTTGATGAAAAACCCTCAGGTTCAGGTCGGCGTCCAGCGTGAGAATGAGTATTACGCCAGCCAATCCAAAACAATGACGTCGATCATCGACACGCTGGGTTTCGGCATTGCGAGCCTCATGGCAATAGGTGCGGTTTTCGGCGCGATCCTCACCATGTATACGGCGGTCGCATCGCGCTCCCGCGAAATTGCAACTCTGCGAGCTCTCGGTTTCAACACGCTTTCGGTGATCGTATCGGTATTGGCGGAGTCTGTGGTGCTTGGCGGCATCGGCGGAATTGTCGGTTCAATCGTGGCATATGCCGCTTTCAACGGCTTCCAGACCTCGACGATGAACTTTCAAACCTTCAGTCAGGTTGCCTTCGCATTTCGCGTAACGCCCGCACTATTGATCACCGGCCTTGTTTACGCACTCTCCATCGGCCTCATCGGCGGCCTTCTGCCCGCTATTCGCGCCGCGCGGCTTCCCATTTCGAAAGCACTGAGAGAACTTTAGCTGCGCCGATAGAGTCCGCCTGCTCAATGCGCCTTCGTCTGCGCTTTTTCCGGACGCAGGATCAATTTCTGGACCCACCCGTTGACGACTTCGGCAACGTAAAGTTCATCGTCAAACCTTATCTGCGCTGAGGCCTGGTTTCGATACTGGATAGTCGTTGGGATCCAGACTGACTCAGCGCTCGCAGGATCACGTAACCAATCAAGCCCAGAATGCCCATCAGAACAAGCCACCCCACAAACATTCCTGGTAGAACCGGCCAGCTTGATCTCGTGTCGTCTCCGCCCGTAATCCTTTTGGCCCGTTCGATAGCAAATCCAACATTTACCAAAGTCACCAACATCACGATGATCGTCGCACGTGGGAATCTAAACGAACGCATATCGAACCTCCTGAATGAAACGTCAGTGAACTGTTCGCGTAATGCTCCAGTGACCATTCCCCGGAACTCGCGAGCAAGATACAGCGCACGTACCCATAAACCCCGATGACGGACATCCCGCTGGCGCTGGCTGAAAACTAAAGTCATTTCTTCGGCGAATTCTCTGAAGAAATCGGCTGGATAAAGGCGGAGCAAAAAGCGAAACAAGTACAGCATCGGGTTCACGCCTCCTTGCGAGCAATCCGCAAGCTCGCCACTTTCGTCAATTGTTTCATGCGCTCGACTTCGATCTGCAGATTCCTTCGTCCCCGCGCCGTAAGGCGATAGGCGCGGCGATCCCGCGAATTCTCGTCTTCCTCGAAGTCTTCAATCCAGCCTTGGGCGAGTAGGCGTTGCAGGGCGCCATACAGCGTTCCGGTACTAAGCACGACTCGCCCGCCGCTCACTTGCTCCACATCTTTGATGATGGAATAACCGTGACGCGGCTGCTCGGCCAGACTCAAAAGCACCAGTAGAACGGGTTCGGTTAGAGGTAGTTGTGCCATATGTCATCAGACGACATGTCGTGTGCTGACAGGTTATGACTAGAGAGCACTTGTGTCAAGTCAGTCCTTCTTTCGCCAAACTCTGCCGGCCGGATGGGCGTGCCACGATTAATCTTTGACTGACGTGCAAATTCCAGGCCGTTTCACACGTATTATGCTTGTTGAACGGAAGCCCACGAAAACTTGGTGAAATCGCTCGGCGCGGATGCGGTGATCGACTACACGAAGGAAGATTTCTCCCATGCCGGTCGCGTTTACGATGTTATCGTCGACACCGTAGGTCAGAGCGGATTCTCGCGCAGCATGAGAGCCCTGAAGCGAGGCGGATTCTACGTCTTGATTGCCGGTCCCTTCCTGCCCAATCCCGGCAGGCTATGGGCATCCATAACGGGCGCGGCAAAGATCGTTAGTCCCTTCGCCAGCGCGACCGTAAAAAACCTGCGCCCCCACATTGCCTTTCTCAAAGAACTGATCGAATCAGGAAAGCTCAGGCCAGTCATCGGCCGACGATATGCGTTCGCTCAAATCGCACAGGCGCACGCCTACGCAGACACGGGACACAAAGTCGGGAGTGTTCTCGTCCTCGTTGTTGACGCTAACGATTCTTAACGGTTCGCTCATGAAATTGAAGAGATGCTCCCGTTGTTGTCTGTGAGGCGGGTTCGCGCCCGATTGGACCGCCGCCGGAAAAAACCGCCTGACAATGCAATGAAGCTGGCGGTCCGTAAACGCCATTCGACAACTGGATTCCGGCGACCAGCCTACTCGAATTCGCCGTCCACCTATAGAATGACCCGCATGAATCATGTCCTCGTCACCGGCGCGACCGGCAATGTCGGCCGCCATCTTGTCTCTCAGTTGGTATCCACGGGCGTGCACGTCCGCGCGCTGACGCGTAATCCGGACACGGCTGGTTTGCCGCCAAAGGTTGAGGTGATGCGTGGAGATCTGACTGTTCCGGAGGCTCTTGATGCTTGTCTTGAAGGCATCGAAGCGGTGTTCCTGGTGTGGGTTGTGCCGCCGGCCACCGCCGCTGACGTTGTTAGGCAGATCGCAAAGCATGCACGACGCATCACGTTCCTCACGGCTCCTCTCAAAACGCCGCACCCGTTTTTCCAGCAGCCCAATCCTTCCAGAGAGCTGGCTGAACAGATCGAGCGGCTGATCGAAACGTCAGCAATGGAGTGGACGTTTCTGCGGGCCGGTCTGTTTGCCGGAAACGCCCGGCATTTCTGGGGTCCGTCCATTCGCGCCGGCGGTGTCGTGCGCTGGCCATACCTCGATGTACCTACCGCACCGACCGATGAGCGCGATCTGGCTGCTGTCGCGGTCCGCACGCTGTGCGAAGGCGGGCACGCGGGCGCGGAGTACGTCGTGACCGGGCCGCAATCGCTGACGCAGGCCGAGCAGGTGCACATTATCGGACGCGCGATCGGCCGATCGCTGCTCGTCGAAGAGATGTCGCCAGACGAGGCTCGGTCCGAGCTGCTTCCGGTCCTCGGTTCGCCGGTCGTGATCGACATGCTGCTCAATGCCTGGGCTGCCGCCAGCGGTCAACCGGCATTTGTGACGTCCACATTTACCGAACTCACAGGAACACCGCCGCGGACTTTCCTCGATTGGGCTATCGACCACGCCGCGGAGTTTCAAGTGTGACGGCAGCCGTATCTTTCCGTCCCCAGCCCGGTAAGTACTAATGATATTCGCGTGGAGGGTCTTGGTGAGAGTTCGATTGATTGCAATCGCGGTTTGGCTCACAGTACCTTCTGGGCCTCTGCTGGCGCATCACTCACCCTCCAGCGAGTTCGATGCTAAAGCGACGATCACCCTCAGGGGCACAATCACGAAGTTGGTATGGACAAACCCGCACGTGTGGATTTACATGGACGTGAAAGGTCCGGACGGCAAGATTGCCCACTGGGCTGTTGAATCGTCTTCCCCGAACTCTCTGCAGAAGTCTGGTATCGACAAGGGGATCTTCGAGATCGGTGCCCAGGTCTCGGTAGAGGGTTGGACCGCAAAGAAGGTAGGCCATCAGGTCGGCGGTCAGACCCTGACCTTGGCCAATGGCAGCAGGCTTGATATCCACGATCGATGGCCGGAGAGCGGCAATATTCTCCGCCCCTCGGTTCCGTTGGGTCCATTACGATGAGGAACTGCCAGTTCTACCTCGCCATACACTAGCCTGAGTCCAAACTCATTCTGTTATTGTGCTGGATATTTGTCACACTTCTGGTTTGGCCGTCGTTGAGGTTGTGTGAGCGCAGATAGCGAACCGATTACGGGAATTCCCCTGGAAGCCGCAGCTTTCGATTTTGACGCGGTATTTCGCCGCGACTACGCGCGCATGGCGAAGGCCATTGCGCGAATCCTCAGCGATCCTGCCCGGGCCGAGGAACTCGCCTCTGAAGTGTTTTGGAAACTATCCCGAAGCCGGAAAGCGCAGGTCCCAAATGTCTCAGGGTGGCTTTACCGTGTTTCGGTTCGTCGTGGCCTGGACGAATTACGAAAACGGCAGAGGCGGGAGAAGTATGAGCGCCTGTTCGGTGTTGGGCGCGCGGCCCCGACTCCTGAAGACCTGCATTTCGAGAATGAAGCGCAGCGTCGCGTTCGGGCAGTCCTTGCGAACCTGAAGACGACACAGGCCGAGTTGCTGGTACTTCGCAGCGAGGATTTTACCTACGACGAAATAGCCCGCACGCTGGAACTGAATCCGGCTTCGGTTGGAACATTGGTCCGCCGCGCAGAGGAAGCGTTTCGGAGAAAGTATGTGAGGCGATATGGTCGATATGAATAAGGACACAAGTGAATGGGTGCGTGAGCGCTTTGCGGAGTTGGCTCCGGCTCCGGCCTGGCAGCCGAATCCGGACGTCGGCCTCATTCATTTGCGGTCGCACGAACGGATGGTAAAACGACGGCACCGCTTTCAACGGACGGCTTTTATTGCGGTATTCGGTGCGTGCGTTCTGGCGCTGGCGGCGCCAACGACTCGAGGTATCGCGCTGCATTTGCTGAACCGCTTTTACTTGAGAAACCCGGAGGCCATTCGATCGTCGCTGCCGGAAATAGGACTGCCATTGTTCAAAGTGGAAGTCACCAGACAAGCCACGCTGGGACGTCCCCTTTTTGGTTTGGCGGACGCCCAGCACGAAGCCGGATTTGATCCGCGACTTCCACCAACTCTTGCCGCAGAGGTTGTCTCGGGCCTTGCCGTGGCGAGTGTGGCCGGGCCTTTCGATGTACGGCAGAAAATCAGCGTCAACGATCTGAGGGCAGCTCTTCAAAAGCGTGGGATCGAAGGCGTCCGCGTTCCGCAGAATTGGGATGGCGTCGAGACTGGCTTTCACATGGGCCCTTCGGTTGTGGTTGTCTTTCTGGATGGCTGGTTCGTGCAATCCCTTCCGCCGGCGATCCTGACGCCTCCGGGTTTTCCCATGACCGACTTTACGGAGATTGCACTCCGGATTCTGGGTGTAGGTCCATCGGAGGCTCGTAATTCGAGGGCCATGTTTGTGGAATCAGGTGGCGTGTTCGCGATTGTTCCGTCGGACGCGAAGTCCAGTTTCCGTGAAGTCTCGTTGAAATTCGGCCGTGCTCTGCTGTTCGAGAATGATACCGATCAGGATGAATACTTGACGTGCTCATTTTTTTGTCCCGGACCACACCAGCGCGTGCTCACCTGGGCCGCATTGGGCCTACTCTTTCAATTGAGGAGCGGGACAATGACCGTGGAGCAAATGCTCGATTTCGCGAATTCCATTAGCGGATGGCATTCCAATTAGGAGGCAACATGAATCGAAGAGTCCTGCTTACATTGTGTGTCGCCACAATTATCTCTGCCGGAGCGCTTCAGGCGCAGGGTCAATTCGGCATTCATGCTGCTTCGGCAGAAGCAGTAGCCGGGTGGCAAAAAATGGAGTCGGAAGACAGAAGCGTGTGGGTGAACCCCACTCCAACTCTGGTCTCCGCTGACATTGAGCGAGCCCTCCCATTCCGAGATCCTACCGGCCACAACAGCGTGACATTGGTGTTCACCGAGGCCGGCGCTCAGAAGATGCGCGAGTTGTCGTCGGCACAAATGAACAAGCTGGTCGCCATGATATTGGATGGCAAAGTTATCTTTGCACCCAGCATCCGTAGTGCGTTTCCGGGGCCGGACCGGCTGGCCCAGATCACCGGTAACGGCCCGACGGGCCTGACGGTCGAACAGGTCCAGCGCATTCTTGTGAGCGTGAATCGAAGCGAGAAGTAGGTCCCGGAAGGAATGAGCATCAGCGCGCGCCGAATTTCATTCCTGTCGTTCTAAGAAAGTCCGGGTTTCGGGCGTTATCGTGAGTAGTCGCAGATTACGAAGCGAGGAAACTGCGGATAGAGTATATTGGTCCCGTCACGACGCCGAGTTCGTTCGTATCCTCCCCGCTGACGTCAAGCGCGATCACAGTTTCAGATCGCTCATCACATGTCGGTTATTCACTGGGGGGAACGAAAATGGAATCCATCACGTCAATCCGTCCGTTCATTCGGTTCGCGAATTTTACCTGGCTCCGCGCTGCTATCGCCGGCATTATCGTCATTGGCAGCCTTGCGCTTGGCGGCCCGGCGCCCGCGCCGCAGTTTCCTGCTGATTCTGGCGCCTCGGAACGCTATCTCACCCATGTCTCCACCGACAAACCCATCTACCGCACGGGTGAAAAACTCTATGTTCGCGGCGTTGTCCTCCGTGCGGATGGTCACATTCCGACGGCTTCCACAGGTCCGGCGTTCATCGAAATCAAAGGACCTAAGGGCGACACTGTTGCATCCGGTGTCGCCACGATCGTCGACAGCGTCATGGGATTTTCCTGGGATATTCCGGCAAGCCAGGCCGGAGGCGAATACATCGTTCGCATCTCGAATCCCTTCACCGGCGATGCTCCGGCCGAACGTAAGTTCGACATCCGGGCCTATCGCACCCCACGTCTGAAGAGCCAGATAGTCTTTGTACGCGACGGCTACGGCCCCGGCGATACGGTTGCCGCCAGCCTCCACGTCGATCGCGCGGAAGGCGGCGTCCCAGACGGGGCAAGGGTTTCCATCGTTGCTCGCGTCGATGGCGAAGAGACCTGGAAAGGTGAAACCAACGTCGATAATCTGGGCAACGCCAGCGCCAGCTTCAAGCTTCCCGCCGCCATCGCCCGCGGCGAAGGCACCATTGCCATGATTATCCAGGATGGCGCCACGTTGGAGACGGCCACCAAGACCATTCCCATACTTCTGCAGACGCTGGACCTAGGAATTTATCCTGAAGGCGGCGACCTTGTGGCCGGCCTGCCGAACCGCGTGTATGTTGAAGGCAAAACGCCCGCCAGGAAGCCTGCCGATATGGCAGGCATCATCGTGGATGCAGGCGGCCGGGAAGTCGCAAACTTCCGTACGGAACACGAAGGACGCGGGCGATTCTCGTTCACTCCGGTGAAAGGCGAAGCCTATTCCCTGCGCGTCACCGAACCGGCGGGAATCAAAACAATTTTTCCGCTGCCTGCCGTTAAGGCATCCGGCGTGGTCATTTCCTCGATTTCCGATGTTTCGCCCAGACGTAAAGATGTTGTCATCCGCGTTGCCGCCACTGCCGGCGGGGACTATGGCGTTGCTTTGGAACAACGCGGCAAAGAGCTTTCCTTCACGTCCGTCTCTCTGACGGCGAACGAGCCCGCCAACGTCCGCTTCACTTTGCCGAAATCTTTGGATGGGGTGATCATCGCCACGGTCTATGACGATCGCAAGACTCCGTTGGCGGAGCGCCTGCTCTTC
>Ga0134122_10001672_pt1 | contig 16099 bp, 17 predicted proteins | sample KB302_FD_96461 | JGI IMG/M metagenome (GOLD analysis project Ga0134122, IMG submission 96461) | Terrestrial soil microbial communities without Nitrogen fertilizer from Kellogg Biological Station, Michigan, USA - KB3-0-2 | ecosystem: Environmental > Terrestrial > Soil > Unclassified ... | reverse complement strand
TCGCGCGACCAAGGTGCCGCTGGATCGGACGATTACCCGGGCCCTGTTCCATGAGGCGCTGGAACGCGGCTTGGTCACAATGTCGTATTCGCACGTTATTCGCATTAACCCGCCGCTGGTCATTACTGAGGACGAAGCAATGCGTGGCATCGATATCCTCGATCAGTCGTTTGGCGCTATCGCGCGCCAATTCGGGCTCGACTGAGACGGCGGCACGTGCTTCGGGGCGCATTTATCGGCTTTGGAAACGTTGCGGCTAACGGGCACCTGCCCGGCTGGCAATCCTGCACCGATGTCAGAATTGTCGCTGCAACCGATGCCGTTGCGGCGCGGCGCGAGGCCTTTTTCGGGACGTGTGCCGACGGGCGCTGGTACGAAAGCGTGGATGACTTGTTGTCGGGCGAGCCGCTCGATTTTGTAGACATCTGCACGCCGCCTGGCAGCCATGCAACACTCATTAAACGAGCGTTGGACGCGGGCTTTCACATTCTCTGTGAGAAACCGCTGGTTACGCGCGTGGAAGACGCGCAGACCGTGGCATCTGCCGCGGCCAGCGCCGGGCGTACCGTGCACACGGTTCATAATTGGCTCAAATCGCCAATCTGCCTCAAGATCTCGGAACTGATCGCCGATGGAGCGATTGGCATCGTTCGGTCGATTCGTTGGCAAACCTTGCGCACCCAACCCGCGGTCGCTTTCGCCCCTGACGGAGGGAAAAATTGGCGCCTTGATCCGGAAATTGCAGGCGGCGGCATTCTGTTCGATCACGGCTGGCATGCGCTCTATTGCGTCATGCGCTGGGCCGGCGTTCCCCGCGGCATTGCGGCGACACTCGAAACGCGCCGCTTCCGTGAATGGCCGCTCGAAGATACGGCGACCCTTACGCTCGATTTGAGTTCTGGCATTGGCCGCATCTTTCTGACCTGGGCCTCCAACGAGCGCTCCAATCAGATCGAGATTGAGGGCGAGCAAGGCACCATCAATGTTGTTGATGACAGCGTTATTGTCAGACGGCAATCGATGGAGCGTCGCTGGTCCTGTCCGCCATCTTTGTCTGAAGGATCACATCATCCCGATTGGTTTTTCGGAGTGGCCGAGGACTTCCGGATTGCGGCGACAGGCGGCGGCAAAAGCAACCTGGACGAAGCCGTGTTGTGTGCTCGGCTAATCGATCTTGCCCAGCGGTCAAACGCCGCGGGCGGTGCCCGGTTGTCATTTGGCGGCTAGGCACTGGGCCTCGTTGATATGTTCGGGCGCCGCTCACGCAGTGCAAGAAATACCAGCAGGATAAAAAATATCGGTGCACCTAACGCAGCCAAGAGCAGAAACCAGTTCGACTTGCCGAACAGCGCAAGAATAAGCACGAGGTAGATGAAATCGCGGCGCGACGCGGCGTCGAGCAGCCGCGCCAGGCGGTTGTCGGGAGCTTTAGAAACCGAGGTAAAGAGCGGGCCGCTGTCATCCTTGATGCGCATCAGCCGCCAGTGCACAAAGGCAGCCGATCCCAGATTGCCAAGTGCAGCGGCGGCGCCAAGCAACAACGGCCACAACGCGGCAACAGACAAACTCCAACCGGCAGCCATACAGGCAAAGGTGACAATGTGAACGACATTGTCTCCCCAGAAATCGAGAACTCCGCCCCATCGCGATTCCTGAAACTTCAACCTGGCCAATTCTCCGTCACATCCATCCACAATCGAATGTGTCAGGAACAGGAGCGCCCCGACAGTCTGCCAGGGCCAGAACTCTGACAGAAAAAAGGGCGCGCCAAAAAGTCCGATGGCAGCCGAGGCTATGGTGATTTGATTTGGTGTCACTGCGGTGGACGCCAGGCGGCGCACAATTTGCAAAGAAATTGGCCGCTCGACGTGCCGCGCCATGAACCCGTCGGTGTCCTTAACCAGTGAGCGCAGCAAGCGCCGTTCCGCAACGCGGACATCCACCGATGTCATCACGACCATCGGATCGATCCCGGCCGGAATTGCCGCAGGCGGTCCGAAGCGACGGCTCAGTCGATCCTCTACTGCCGTGAAATCGTACGCCCCGCCCTCCGCGTGTAGCGCAGCAAGTGCATCAGGTACGGCTTCTGCAGCGAGCATGACGATCCGCTGCGGTATCGCCGCCCAGGCAGCTGGTTCAATGCGCGTTTCAGCCAGCCGTTCGAGCCAATTTGTTTCAGAGAGAATTGCCGCAGGCGCAATGAGCAGCGGCGCAGCCTGAGATGGCATGGGGGCAGCGGCGAGCTGGCTCCAATTGGAAATCGTAACGATGCCGGGCGGCGCGGCATGATCTCGCGTCAGAAGAAATATCTGGCCGCAACCAGCGCGACGCGCAGCAATGGCGGTGCGTCGCATAAGACCAAGCCCAAGAACCGTTGGATCACCATCAGGCGTCGGCGCGACATCGGGAGCCCGGGGTGACGCAACGGAGGCCGGAACAAGGACCAGGATCGGCGCGGCCGGGATCGCGGCGCGCGAAACGTCAGGCTGCATGGATCACTCTCGACACCACTCCCTCCAATTGGAGTACATCGATAGAAGATGACGAATATGCGCCCCGATCGTATTGTTGCGTCCTCTTTGATGCGTGCCACAACATAAGCGAGGAGCCAAAGCCATTCCTACTTCGCTGGTCATCGCTGCGTTCTTCGGCTTTGCGCTTGTCGTCTACTTGATTGTGGACAGTGGCGCGGCGGAAGTGGCCCACGCCATGCTGGTCATCGGTTGGGGGCTGCTCCCGATAACCCTGTTCCATTTTGTTCCTCTTTTTTTCAGTGCTCTCTCATGGCGCGAACTGCTACCTCTTTCAAGCCGTCCGGATGTCATCAGCGTGATCTGGATCCGCTGGATCCGCGAATCTATCAATGCGTTGTTGCCAGTCGCCGGCGTCGGAGGCGACATCGCAAGCGCGCGGCTCGCCCATCTGCGCGGCGTCCCGGGCACACAAGCAGCGGCCAGCATGGTCGTCGACACCACGGTCGGAGTGGTGACCCAGCTGGTTTTTGTCATGGCCGGGGTAACGTTGCTGGTGATCCGCTCGACCGAGCATGCCGCATTTCAGGCAGTGTGGACGGAGTTGATCGGCATCGGCGTGCTCGTCGCGGCGGTCGCAGCATTCGTCCTGTTGCAGCATCGGAGTATGTTTGGCCGGTTCGTCAAACTGGCTCGCGGCCTGTTGCCTGAGAAATGGCTGTCGGGCTTCGCGGGCAACGCTTCCGCGATCGACGATGCCGTCGTTGCAGGGTACCGGAGCGGTTTTTCCTTCTTGCGTGCCAACCTGTTGCGCCTCGTTGGATGGGCTGCAGGCGCGGGAGAAATCTGGTTAGTGATGCAGTTTCTCGGTCAGCCCCTCGGCATGGTTGATGCGTTTATCCTCGAGAGCCTCACTTCCGGCGTTCGTGCAGCTGCATTCATGGTGCCCGGAGCGTTAGGTGCTCTTGAGGGCAGCTTTGTCTTGTTCGGCGCGGTGCTCGGGTTGCCGGCGGAAACAGCACTGGCTATTTCGCTGTCAAAACGGGTTCGCGAAGTGATCCTGGGTCTGCCGGGCCTGTTCGTCTGGCACTGGGTCGAAGGGCATTATCTCCTGCGCCGTAGCGAGGATAAAGCAAGCTAACCGCCGCGATTACTGAAATGATGACGTCGCCGGCGAGTCGATGACGTTCGGCTGGCCGACCGCTTCGCGCAGCTGCGCCCGGCGCGTCTGGTAATAGCCCGAGCGCAGGAAGCTGTAGAAGTCGATCGAAGAATCTTCGGCCGCCTTCAACTCGCTTAGCCGGACCGCTGCATCCAGGCTTGTAGTCGCGATGGCCACGCCCAGTTGCGTCCCGATCAGCATGCCGAGCGGATCACCAAAAAGATCGACGGTCGAGCCGACGGCATCGCGCAACGTCGAAGGACCCAGATAGGGTCGCATCACATACGGACCCTCGGAGACGCCCCAGACAAACAAGGTCTGGCCGAAGTCACCGCTTTCCTGCGGCAGGCCCTCCATGCTCGCAAGATCGACAAGGCCGCCGATGCCAAATGTCGAATTTACGATGAAGCGGCCAGCAGTATGCAGCGCTGCATCGAACCGGAGTTGCAGGACGTTATTGACGAAGATGCGTGGCTCTTTCAGATTTGAATTCAAATCATGCAAACGATTGCGCACGGGCCCCGGCGTCACCGCCTTGACGACTTCGGCAACCGGACTCAGTACCGCTTGGTTTGCCGCCAGGATTTGACGATTCGTCTGCTCGTTGGGATCGCTAACCGGCAGTGATGCATCCCTCGGCGCGCTTGCGCACGCTCCGACGAATACAAGCAACAACGACGCGATCGCCCATCTGACGCAAACCCTCGCGCGGCGCATTGGATTTCTTCACCTCATTCCCGACGAATGCGGGATGACCGCCGACGCAACGCGCCAATCAGATCGAGCCCCTCGGCAAATTAGCAGAAGCGGGCCGGGATGACCGTGACTTATTTGCCACAGCCCCCTTCCTTTTGCCGATATCCATAGCAGTTTATTGATTCCGGCCAGGTCTAGCGCTGGGTCGCCATAAGAGCGGGCTGGAAGAAGACCGCCGCCGCGAGCGTCGTCAGCAGCGACAGAGCCATCAGCTTGCCCATGCTCGAGGTACCTGGATGATGCGAGAACCACAGGCTGCCGAACGCGGTGGCCGTCGTGCAGGCGCTGAACAAGACGGCCCGCGTGAGGCTCGATTGCAGGAAGTTCGTCTCCCCTGAGCGCCACGCCATGACATAGTAAATTTTGAAGGCGACGCCGACGCCGAGCAGAAGCGGCAGCGCAATGATGTTGGCGAAATTCAGCGGCAGGCCGATGATCACGCAGATCTCAAGCGTAACGACGATAGCAACAAGAAGAGGTACCAGGGTCAGGGCGACATCGGTCCAGCGACGCAGCGCGACGAACAAAATGAGCGTGATCGAAACGACCGAAAAGACGCCTGCCTGGGCGAACGCCTTGACGATGGTTGCCGCCGCCTCGATAACGAAGATCGGCTTTCCGACGGCCTCCGGTGCAACGCTTCGGATCGCCGTAACGAAGCGGCGCAAGGTCGCGTTGTCATTTCCATCTCCTTCCGGCGCAACCTCGACCCTCACCTGCCCCTCAGCCGAGATCCAGCGCGCCCTCAGCGAGGGCGGAAGAGTCTCGATGCTCACATGTTCGGCGGTCAGAAGATCTCTCACTTGGCGGAGAGTCGTTATCAGAGGTGCGACCAGAGCGTGCTGCGCTTTGTCCCGGACCGCCGCGGGCGCTTTCGCCAACGCGGCCAGCAGGTCCGCAAGACGCCGCGCCTGAACAGCGGCGGGACTATCAAGGTCACGTGCCGCAGTGCCCAAGTCGTGAGCCGTCTTCTCGATTGCCACCACGGTTTCGGCCGGAGTCGGTTCAGCATCGATCTGGTCGGGATTGAGAGTGTTCCGCAGGAAAAAGCTCGCATCGTCGATAATGGCGAGCTTCGCGTCCTGATCCTTGGGGACGAAACTTTGCAGAGTGAGCACGCGGGCAACCTCCGGCATCGCACGCAGCCTTTCGGCGAGGCTCGTCGCATCGGCGAGATTGCTCTCAAGAATATCGAGTGTGTTCGGGCTCGTGTCAGGATCGCGCATCAAGTCGAGCAGCGTCGAGATCGACTCGGCATCCTGAGCCCGGAGATTGAGCGGATTGAAATCGAAACGTAAACCCGTAAGCAACGGCAGGCCGAGAATCGTGGCCGCGAGCGTCGTCCCGACGACCCACTTGCGTTGCTTATCGAGAAAACGATCGAGCGGCGCGAGTGCCGCATAACCGATCGGCGCCGCCTCACCGGTCGGCTTGAGCACCGTGAGCAGGGCCGGGAGCAGAGTTACTGTGGTTGCGAACGCGACGATGATACCAGTTCCGGCGATCAGCCCGAGCTCGGAGAGGCCTAGATATGCGGTCGGCAGGAACGAGTAAAACGCGGCCGTGATCGAGGCGGCTGCGAGAAGAAGTGGCCCCGCCAACCCGCGCGCTGTCGCCAGAAGTCCATCATGGAGATCGAGAGAGGCATGACGTTCAGCCCTGTACCGAACGCTAAACTGGATTCCGAAATCAACGCCGAGTCCCACGAACAGCACTGCGAAGGCGACGGAGATGAGATTTAGCGCTCCGACCATCCATAGTCCCACAGCCGCCGTGACAGTGAGACCGACCACGAGACTGACCAGAACGGCCAGGATGATGCGGGCCTTCTTCAGTGCGAGCCACAGTACAAATACGACAAGAAGCAACGTCACAACACCGTTCAGGGCGGCGCCGTCGGCAACCGTGGAAAATTCCTCGTCCGAAAGAGCGACTGATCCGGTGAGACGTACTGTAACCCCTCGTTCGGGTGTTAGTCCGAGTCGGGAGGCCGTCTCGCGGATGACCGCCGTCGCTTTGCGTCCGGGTTGCAGATCATCGAAGTCCAGCACAGGCTGGATGTTCACGAAGCGACGAAGCTCCGATGGCTCCGGGGCACGTCCCGTGATCAGTTTGCGCCAGGAGAAAGCAGGATCCTTTCCTTTCGCAATGAGTTCCAGGGCATCGGCGATAGCAACAAGCGCCGGCCTGAGATCTTCGAGTTTTGATTTCCCAAGACCTATGCCCTCTATCGACTGCGACAAGGTACGAAGGACGCCGCGCAGCGTCGGATCGGAGGCCAGGGTGCCGAGGAAGGGTTGGGCAGCGATTAGCTCGGCGGTGTTGCGGCGCACTTCGTCGGTGGTGAGGAAGAGGACGCCGTTCCGGGCGAAGAACTCGCCGCCATCGGGTTGCGTGACGGTACGGATCACGTCCGAACGACTCGAAAGGTCTTTCACCAACGCGTCCGCCGCCTCACCGGCCGCTTCCGGGGTCGTCGCGTCGACAACCGCTATGATCTGGTCGATCCGCTGGGGGAAGGCCCGATCGAGTATGATCTCCTGTTGGCGCCACGGCAGCGAGCTTGACAGGAGCTTGTTGCTATCGGTCGTGATGGCAAAATGACGCACGAGATAGCCGGTGGAGACGATCGTCACCAGCAAGAAGCCGACGATGACAGGCCATGCATAGCGGCTCGATATGTTCACGGCCCGCGTGATTGCGGCGATCGTGACGCGATTGTCATTTTTTCTCATGGGATCGTTGGTGGGGCGCCTGTATTGCGTTTGCATCTCAAATGGGTCAATGCACTCTGCGAACGTAAGCAAGGCGCGGGCCGATGTGCAACCTTGGCAGCACCTAAGAACGTTTTGCGAATTTAAATGAACGGCTCGCTGAAAATACGACCGGGATCAGCAACCGCGCGACATACGCCTCCTTGTCTCGGATGATCCGCAGATGGCGACAGCTTTGCAACGAAGATTCGGGCTCCAGCGACATGCCTCCATTCGTCACTTGACGCGGCCTCAGCCCAAATCAAAAAACTGTGTCGAGATAAGAGGCTGCGATCTTTTGCGTCAGCGCGACCTGCGAAGTAATGTTAGCACAGGTAACCAACGGGCCAGCCACCCATAGAAATAAGTGGAAATGCACGATGAATGAGTTTGAACTCCGTCTGAGTCCTTCGATTGCCTGGATTGCGGTCGTGATGACCATTGTATTGTTTGGCTCAACCCCATCGCCGGCTGAAACACTGAGTCCGGCCGCCGTACACATCCAAACCTATTATCAGCAGCTGATGCCGACGATCCAGCAGGCAGGCAAGCTCAGTGTGCGCGAACGCGATAAACGTTTCACGCCTGCCATCACCGCCGCCTTCGACCTCGGAACGATGACGAGGCTAGCGGTCGGGCCGGCCTGGACGAGCTTCTCTCCCAGCCAGCAGGCCGCGGTCCGGGATGCGTTTGCCCGCTTCATCATCGCGGATTACGCAAGCCAGGTGAGCAACTATTCGGGAGAAAGCTTCGTCGTCGAGCCGCGGACAGCGACGGAGTCGCGGGGCGGGGGCGAAATCGTCAAGACGAAACTGCTGCAGCCAGGTGGCAGGACCGTGAGCATCAACTATCTCGTCCGCGGCGGGCGGGTGATCGATGTCTATCTCAATGGAACAATCAGCGATCTCGCGATGCGACGCGACGAATTCGCCTCGATCATCGCCTCAGGCGGTGCAGATGCCTTGATCAAGAGATTGCGCGATCGAACCCAGAGCCTGCTCGGGGGGTGAAATCAGGAGTCGAGCGAATGCCGTCGCGGTGCGCATGAAGGAAAAGGTTCTCGTAACTGGAGCAAGCGGATTTGTTGGTTCGGCCGTCGCACGCAAACTCGTCGAAGCCGGCTATTCGGTACGGGCACTCATTCGGGGCACAAGTCCACGCACGCATCTTGACGGGCTAGACCTGGATTTTTTCGAGGGCGACCTCCGCGACCGAAAATCCATCGAGAGCGCGACAGCCGGCATGCGCTACATTTTTCATGTGGCGGCCGACTATCGCCTATGGGCCCGCGACCCGAGTGAAATTTTTGCCTCGAACGTCGAAGGCACCCGCAATGTCATGGAAGAGGCAATGCGTGCGGGCGTCGAACGGGTCATCTACACCAGCAGCGTGGCAACCATCGCCCTGCAATCTAATGGAATGGCCGCGGACGAGACCATCCGCCTGCATGAGAATCAAGCCATTGGCGCCTACAAGCGCAGCAAGATCGTCGCCGAACGATTGGTCGAGGCCATGGTGGCGGAACGAGGTCTCGGCGCCGTCATCGTTAATCCATCGACGCCAATCGGTCCACGTGATGTGCGGCCTACGCCGACGGGAAGGATCATCATCGAAGCCGCCAACGGCCGTATTCCGGCATTCATCGACACTGGACTCAATCTCGTGCATGTGGACGATGTCGCGAGCGGGCATCTCGCAGCGTTGCGCTCCGGGAAAATCGGTGAGCGCTACATTCTCGGCGGGCAGAACGTCCTGTTCTCACAGCTGCTAAGCGATGTCGCTGGCCTGGTCGGCCGTCGCCCGGCGCGCGTGCGGCTTCCGTGGGGTGCTCTCATCCCGGTTGCGCTCTTCGCCGAAGGCGTCGCCAGGATTACAGGACGCGAACCTTTCGCGACCCTTGCCGGAGTTTATATGGCGAGACACCGCATGTTCTATGCGTCGACGAAAGCCGAAAGGGAGCTTTCTTATCAGTCGCGACCATACATTGAGGGGATCAAGGACGCCGTACGCTGGTTTCGTGACGCCGGATATTTGACACAGGCCCACGCGCGTTAAGTGCTCAGCCAATGACCCAAAGCGGACATTCTCAGTGCAACACCGCCTCAGGTACCGTCGCCATCCTTGCCGTGCAAGGTCGGGAACAAGAGCACCAGTGGAAGCGCGAGCGGCCCGACAATCACAGCAATCCACGCCCAGATTTTGAAGGAGCGTCCTCGACGCTCAGCAATTCGACCGGCAAGATAGATCGAGCAGACCATCAGCAATGCCAAGGTTATGTTGGTGCTCATAGCGCAAGCCTCGATGCCGCTTTGCGCTCACCATAGCATGGAGTTGCCCGCGCGGGCGACTAGCCGTTCTCACCGCGCTAATCACGCGGCCGGGCCAAGCGGCTAAGATTGAGGCCTCCGGTCGAGTACGTCAAAATGAGCCGCACGTTCATCGAATCTTGATAACACCGCGCGCGCCGATGCAGGAACATGGCTCAAGGAATAGTCCTCGCCCATGAACGCGCGAACGCTGTCCAGATTGTCGAACCACATCAATGTTGTGAACTCAACTTCATCGCCGGAGTCCCGGCGCAGCAGGTCGATATGACGGAAACCTTGAATGTGCCGAGCTTCAATCGCGGAAATAACTTCGCCGCTTACGATTCGCATATAAGCTTCGGCGTTTTGCGCCGTAGTCCAGCCACGCCAGACTCGACATATCATTTGCGTTTCCTCGAGGAGGATTGGCCTTCGATTTCTGTAGAGCCTATATCGCCTTATTAGTTTTTAGTTTTCGTGTCTAATAGCCATGAATTGCCGACAACGCGCAGCGCATCCGACTTCACCACCGATTGACCGACCGGCGGTTCTAGTGACGCCCCGGTCATGCAATCTCCCCTAGAATTGGCGCGCCGCTAGAACAGCATTCAATCCGCCAAAGGCGAAGGAATTGCTCAGGATTGCGTGAACGGGCATGCGCCGCGCTTCATTCGGGACGTAGTCGAGGTCGCAGTCAGGGTCCACCCCAAGGTAGTTCATGGTCGGCGGAACGATACCATCACGAATTGCCATGATGGCGGCAACAAATTCCAGCGCGCCCGCGGCGCCAAGCGTATGACCGATAACGGATTTCGTGGACGAAACGGCAAGTTGCCGCGCGTGGGCGCCGAAACTCCGATGCAGAGCTATCGTTTCGGCATAATCGTTGGCAGTAGTGCCCGTTCCATGAGCGTTGACATAATCAATCATATTTGGGGGCAAGGCTGCATCCGCCAGCGCCGCAGTGATAGCCCGCCCCATTCCGGTTGCGTCGGGAGCAGTTAGATCCTTCGAGTCAGCACTCATTCCGAATCCGACGATTTCAGCCAAAATATCCGCGTCCCTACTTCGCGCGTGATCCAAGGCCTCAAGCACCACTACAGCAGCCCCTTCACCGATGACCATTCCCTTTCTATCCTTCGAGAAGGGCCGGCAGGTGTCGGACGACATGATGCGCATGGCTTCCCAACCCTTCATCGCACCGAAGGTAATGCTCGCTTCCGCGCCGCCGGTCACCGCACAGGTCACACTGCCGCTTCGCACCATATGGAATGCCTGGCCGATGGCATGCGTTGCCGATGCGCAAGCAGATGAGACCGCAAAAGTCGGACCTTTGATGCCGCAGTACAACGAGACCTGGCTCGCTGGCGCACTGATCATGGCCTTGGGGATGGTCAGGGGATGCAGGCGCGCGGCGCCTTCTGAATAGAGGCGGTGGAAGCTTTCATCAACGGTCGTATGCCCACCCGATCCAGTTCCGATGATCGCGGCTGTTTGCTCGGCAAGCTCGGTGTGCAGCTCAAGTCCTGATTGGCTCACCGCTTGCCGCGCAGCAACGACGGCAAATTGCGAAACACGGTCAAGGAGCAGGATCTGCGATGATCCAAAATGGGCCACCGGATCAAAACTTTTAACTTCGCCGACGAGTTTGCCGCTGGCCTGCCCCGCGGTTCCGAGGGTTGAGGGCGCGAAGGCCGAGCGGCCCGCGATCAAAGAATTCCAATAGTCCTTCGTCGATTGTCCAACAGATGAGACAACGCCGAGGCCGGTAATAACAACCCTGTTCAATTCGATCCTACTTTAGCGGCAACAAGCTGATCAACCGATTGAATGAGATCGGCCACGGTCTTGCTTTCAATATCCATATTCGCGTTGAGGGGAATCTGTATATTGAATTTTTCTTCAATATCAAAAATTAAAGAAACCACCTCCATGGAGTCCAGTCCTACATTGTCGAGAGATTCCGACAGGTGAAGCGCGCCGCCGGTGTGGCTGGTTCTATCCATGATCATTTTGACAATGTCGGCAGCGGTACTCACCATAACTGAGTTTTCTCCTTATTTCACAATTCCCTTGGATGAACCCGGGCGCAGCGGACGATAGCAGACGGCAGGATTTCTAGGTAGCCATGGGCTGGCTGTGCAGTCCTCTATTACACGGCCGCCAGTTAATGTCTGCCTTCGGGGTAAAGCGGACTTCGCGATAAGTGCGCGTCATGTCAGCCTGTGACCCAAAGCGGACATTACCGCCCTTCGTTTGACCCCTTCCAGAGTGCCGGCGGGGATTGCTACTATGACGTGTCTCAGCCTCGGGGGCGACGATGAGGCGGCGCGATTTCATACAGACAATTGCTGGATCAGTAGCCGCGTGGCCGCTTACGTCGCGTGCGCAACAGACCGCGATGCCGGTGATCGGGCTCCTTAGTGCAAGGGCGCCTGGCGACGCCCCCGAACTCCTGGCCGCGTTCCGTCAAGGTCTGAAAGACACAGGCTTTGTCGAACGTCAGAACGTTGCGATCGAATATCGCTTCGCCGAGAATCGGAACGAACGGTTGCCCGCATTGGCAGTCGATCTAGTTCATCGGTGAGATGGGCGGCGACCCGGTCAAATTGGGCCTTGTCGCCAGCCTTGGCCAGCCAGGCGGAAATGTTACCGGCGTCACCCAATTGAACATCGTGGTGGCGTCAAAGCGGCTGCAATTGCTGCACGAGCTGCTTCCTACGGCGACCGTCATGGCGCTTCTCGTCGACCCGACCGATCCGGCTAATGCCGAGGCAACTAAAAGAGACGTGCAGGCTGCGGCCCGCAACCTCCGGCTGGAACTCCATGTCCTGAATGCCAGCACCGAGCACGACTTCGATACGGTGTTCGCGGAAGTGATCCGATTGCACGCAGGTGGGCTCGTGATCGGCGGCGGCGCGTTTTTCACCGGTCCGAGGATCGAACGGCTCGCCGCAATGGCCGTCCGCCACGCCGTGCCGGCATTCTTTGAAAGCCGCCAGTTCGTCGCGGCCGGTGGCTTGATGAGCTATGGCGGGAGCCTTACTGATAGTTACCGTCTCACCTGTGCCTACCCCGCCCGTATTCTCAAAGGTGAAAAGCCTGGCGAACTGCCGGTCCAGCAGGGCACGAAACTCGAACTGTACATCAACCTCAAGTCCGCCAAGGCGCTCGGCCTCAACGTCCCAAATACGCTCATCGGGCGCGCGGAGGAGGTGATCGAGTGAGCGGCGGAACGTCTGCTTTTTGATTGTCCACTTTGTGCCCGAAGCGGACAATCGAGCGTGTTATGCGATCACTTCACACGCGCGAGGGCATCACCCGCAGCCGGCAAAGTCGCCGCTCTTTCGAACTCGCGCTGACTCGTTGACACCGCTGCTCGAAAACATCCGGACCCAGTTACCACCGGGGCGTTCGATTCACCATTGTATGCCGTTTGCCTTGTGGTACGGCCGCAAACGCGCAAACATTGGATACGGGCAGCGGGGGCTTTCGTACCGTGTCGAATGTTGCGACGCTTTCAGCGCAGAAAGCCGTAGAAGGACTGCTCGCCAGTTCCTCAGACATAAATGGCTCGGTCCTCGACGACACAGTTGTTCAAAAGAACTGCTCCTTACACATTCGTGGAAATCTCCTTGGCAATTTGACAATCGAGTCCGGGGCGAAGGTTGTTGTTGAAGGTTCGGTAGGGGGAAAAATCGTCAATAAAGGCGGCAGGCTTGTTGTTAACAACAAAGCACATGCGGCTTGTGTTACGACCGATGGGCCTGCGGAAGCGGAAGCCTGCGGTGTTCTCAAGATCGATCTGACGGCTGTTGTATCCAATTGGGAAAAACTGGCGAGATACGCTGCGGCTGAATGCGCCGCCGTAGTCAAAGGCAACGCCTACGGCTGCGGCATCGAACCAATCGCGGGAGCGCTGGCCAAAACGGGCTGCAGCACTTTTTTTGTTTCCGATATTCCGGAAGCCAAGCGCGTTCGCTCAGTTGCGCCAAATGCGTCGATATATGTTCTCCGTGGGCTGTACTCCGGGACCGGGCAGGCCTTCGCAGAAATCAATGCGCGGCCCGTCATCTATAGTTCCATCGAAATGGCTGAATGGGACCTCTTTGTCAGTTCGCAACGATGGGCGGGCGGTTGCGCGCTGCATGTCGACACTGGGGAGAGCAAGTTCGGCCTTTCGATCGCTGAGGCAGCCGCGCTAGCGCCGAGTTCGTGCAGCCATGGCATCACTCTTCTGATGAGCACTCTCGATAATCCCGAAAAACCTGCCGACCCTTCAAACGACCATCAAATCAGCCTGTTTGGTGACCTACGCCGGCTCTACCGTGGAATACCGGCGTCATTGGCCAATTCATCCGACATCTTCTTTGCTCCGAAGGCCCGTTTCGATCTCGTGCGAGCGGGTGCGGCGCTTTACGGCATTAATCCCACGCCATGCGCCGACAATCCGATGTTTCCGGTGATCGAACTGCGCGCTCGCATCGTACGGGTTCTCAGCTTGGCTCCTGGCGAAACTATCGCCGATATTTTTGGTTGGGCCGCAAAGCGGCCCACACGACTTGCGTTGGTTTCGGTGGGATACGCGGATGGCTATCCGCGCTCGGGACGCCCCTTCGACAATAAATTACAGGCGATCGTTGGCGGTCAGCGATGCCTGGTCGTAGGGCATCCATCGATGGATCTTCTGGCTATCGATGTAACTGACGTTTCAGACCCGACGGCCACGCGTCACGGCAACATGGCCACGCTCGTCGGCGCTGAGATCAGCATCGACGATCTCGCAGCCGCAGGCAAATCGACCGGTCGCGAACTGCTCATTCATCTTGGCCGCCGTTTCCACCGTATCTACTACGCCAACTAAGACCGTATCTACTACGCCAACTGAGCAAGTCGAAGTTTAACCAGCAGTAGAAGTAGGGAGAGTAACATGTTCGGAAAGTCCAAAGACAATGCGGCGGACAGCGATCGAGACTCGTCACCGACGCAGGAGATCAAACGCTCCGCCACTACACACTCGCCGACGACCCCAGAAGCGGTCTCCTCCATCAGTTCCGGCCTTTCAATTGTTGGCAAGATCGTTGGCCAAGGGACGCTGGGGATTTTTGGTCACGTCGAGGGCGAAGTACACGCCTCAACTGTCCAGATAGGTGATGGCGCCCAGGTAGAGGGCAATATCGTCGCGGAGGAATTAACTATCGGCGGCCGCGTAAAGGGCACAATCCATGCCAACCGTGTCAGGCTAAATAGCACCGCTGTGGTTGAGGGCGATATCTATCATCGCTCTCTCGCAATCGAGGAGAATGCGCAATTCGAGGGAATGTCACGACGACAGGAAAATGTCATCGATACGCCCTCGCTCGTCCCGGCAAAACGCATACAGGCGCAGCCCATATCGATCGACGTCAACGGACAGGGCGGCGGCACAACCGAGGGCCTCAATCCGGCGCAGGCTACGCCAATAGACCGCAACCGGCGCGGAAAGGCGACATCCGACGTCCCCAATCCTTGAGCCAACGTTCACGGATCGGCCGCGCTTTTCCGCGTTGGATCATAGCGGTCCGCCGCTGAAAGCGGCCGTCGTTAGCGTGAAGGGCATGTCCGCGTTGGGTCGTTAGCGGACATGACGTCCTTAAATCCATTCGCAGGCCCATTGCGCACGCAAATTGCGCGTTTTGCTGCAATTGGAATATGACGGGCGGAGAGACTAGTGGCTCATATGGTCAATATTAGTCACCATCGACCTCAGCCATTTCGTTTTTGCCGGCGTTCTTCGAGCCAAGCTTGACCACCGGTAGCGATCCAATCTCGTGCCTCTTGCTCGGATAAGCTTTCAAAGATTTCCTCAGCATCTGTGCCTTCAGGCATAGCCCAGACAGACCATACCTGGGCATGAGGAGCTTTTCGGACCGCCAGAATTGGGTCGGCTGGGCGTTTAGGAGAATTATCTAAAATATTGGTCATCCCTGAATATGCGCCCGAATATTCGCGGCGCAAGCTCAATTCGGCTTTCTTGTGTTTATGACGTCTTGGTCGTCGTCGTCGTCAGGTACAAAACCATTCCCGCCGCACGTCGGGCATTGCTGTTCATCGTCCGTGCCTTTTTCAACGACACCATCACCGTTGCAGTCTGGACAGGTTTTCATGTGCGCCTCATAGCGATGCTACCACACTCCCGTGATTATATTCCCCAGTGCTTCGCTGGTCCGGCTGTTGTAGCGGCGCGAGTGAGTTCGGCCGCCATTGCGGGTAACTGAATAGGCTCGCTTTGTGTCTTTCGATACTGGACTTGCTGCATTGAACACCCCACATAAGGGCATCACTGGCAGCGGCCCTGTGCCTAGGCGTCGGTGACTGAGAGCTGTCGCGCTCCCGCCTGTAGCAAGGGAGCAGCACCATGAGCGCGCCGCAGAAACCACGGAATCCAAAAGTACGCCTGAAGATAATACCGGCCCCCGGTGTTGGCGCAGTCGTTAGCGCCCCACCCGTCCTGATCGCCAGCACGCATACAATTGATTACGCGTGCGGACATTGCGGCACGGTGCTGATGCATGCCGATCACGGCCAGGTCCACAACCTCGTGATTCACTGCGTGGCCTGCGGAACCTACAACACGACGGAATCCTAGGCCGGCTCAGCTTCCCAGGCTTC
>Ga0134122_10001671_pt1 | contig 16100 bp, 15 predicted proteins | sample KB302_FD_96461 | JGI IMG/M metagenome (GOLD analysis project Ga0134122, IMG submission 96461) | Terrestrial soil microbial communities without Nitrogen fertilizer from Kellogg Biological Station, Michigan, USA - KB3-0-2 | ecosystem: Environmental > Terrestrial > Soil > Unclassified ... | reverse complement strand
TTTCGGCCGCGTGGTGGAGCTCGCCTCGCGCGACGCGATCTATCAGGACGCGCGCCACCCCTACACCAAGGCGCTCATCTCGGCGGTGATGGTTCCCGATCCGCAAGCCGAACGCACCAAGCCGCGGCGGCTGCTGACGGGCGAGCTGCCCTCGCCGCTGGATACGCGCTCGGCGCTGATGTTTCTAAAATCCAAGCGGATCGATGATCCGGACGCCGAGCAATATGTCCCGCGATTGATCGAGGTAGCCGATGGCCACTTCGTTGCCGAACACGATCCCGTGTAGCGGCCCATAGTGCGGATATTGTAACCTCCGCGCCAAGGTCACAGATAATCTTTAGGAAGCACCATGTTCGAGCCCCAAGCTTTGCGAGCGTTGTTGATCGGCATAAGCGGCGCGGCCGCGCTTACGCTATCGGCTTGCGGACAGGGCGGAACGCAGACGAGCTCGTCGACGCCTGCGAAGAATGACGCGGGCCTCGTCGTTTTCCACCGCGGCAATGCGGCGGAGCCCGCCAGCCTCGATCCGTCGCTCGTCCAGGGCAATTGGGAAGACCATATCGTCGGCGACATGATGATGGGGCTGACGACCGAGAACGCGAAGGGCGAGCCGATACCCGGCGCGGCCGAGAGCTGGGAGACTTCCGCCGACGGTCTGACCTGGACGTTCCATATGCGCGATCATCAGTGGTCGGACGGTCAGCCGGTCACGGCGAACGATTTCGTCTTTGCGTGGCGGCGGATGCTCGATCCCAAGACGGCGGCGTCCTATGCCTATTACTTGTATCTGGTGAAAAACGCGCAAGCCGTGAACACCGGCAAGATGCCGACCACCGAGCTTGGCGTGGCGGCGCCGGACGATAAGACCTTCGTCGTCACGCTGGAGCATCCCGCGCCCTACCTGCTCCAATTCATGACCCATGTGAGCACGTTTCCGGTACCGCGCCACGCCGTCGAAGCGAAGGGCGACGCCTGGACGCGGGCCGGCTCTTACGTCGTCAATGGCCCGTTTAACCTGAAGGAGTGGGTGCCGAACGATCACGTGATGCTGGAGAAGAATCCGAAATTCTACGATGCGGCAAACGTCAAGATCGACCGCGAAGTCTTTTATCCCACCACCGACTACGTCGCCGCGCTGAAACGCTTCCGCGCCGGCGAGCTGGACATGCAGGAGCGCCTGCCGTCCTTGGAAATCGATTTCATCCGCGCGAACCTCGCCGACTCGCTGCGCAACACGCCGGTGCTGACGACGGAATATCTTTCCGCCAATCAGACGCGTAAACCGTTCGACGACGTACGCGTGCGCGAGGCGCTCAATCTCGCGATCGACCGCGAGACCCTGACCAGCAAGATCACCCGCGTGGGCGACGTTGCCGCCTATGGCCTGGTGCCGCCGGGCATCGCCAATTATCCCGGAGGCGTCGCGTTCCCCTTCAAGTCGATGCCGCAGCCCGAGCGGATCAAGCGCGCACAGCAGCTGATGCAGCAGGCTGGCTTTGGACCGAACAATCATTTGAAAACGACGCTTGCGATCCGCTCGGCATCCGCCGATGCGCTGCGTATCCCCGCTGCGATCCAGGCGATGCTGAAGGAAGCCTATATCGACGCGGAGATCGTGCAGAACGACGGCGCGGTGTTCTACGCCAAGGTGCAGCAGGGTGATTTCGACATCGGCATGGCCGCCTGGGGCGCCGATTTCAACGATCCGACGACGTTTCTGGATCTCTTGCGCAAAGGCAACGCCAACAATTACGCCCGCTACTCCAATCCGAAATATGACGCGCTGCTCGATCAAGCGAGCAAAGAGTCCGATCTGACAAAGCGCGGCGAAATGCTGGCGAAGGCCGAAGAGATCGCGCTCAACGATTACGCCATCATGCCCACCTTTTTCTGGGTCTCGGGCCATTTGGTACGCCCGTATGTGAAGGGCTGGGAGGATAATGCCGGCGATTCGCATCGGGGGAGATGGATGTCCATCGACGAACAGGCGCGCTCGGCGACGCTGAAATAGCGGGATGGCTAGAACGCTCGCGAAATCCCTGTGCTTGGCGCTTTGCGGCGCAGCGCTGCAGCTCACCTCGGCGTGCGGCGACGGCACACAGCCGCGCAGTTCAGCGCGAAGCGATGCCTCGCAAGGCATCGTCTTCAACCGCGGCAACGGCGCGGAGCCGAAGAGTCTCGATCCCGCACTGATCGACGGCATCTGGGAAAGCCAAATCGACGGCGATCTGATTGTCGGCCTGACGACGGAAGACGCCGCGGCGAAGCCGATACCGGGGGCCGCCGAGTCGTGGGAACCATCGCCCGACGGCCTGACGTGGACCTTTCACTTGCGCGAGCACGTCTGGTCGGACGGGGTGCCGGTGACCGCAGACGATTTCGTCTATGCCTGGCGGCGGATTTTGGATCCCAAGACCGCGGCGTCCTACGCCTATTACCTCTACCCGGTGAAGAACGCCCGCGACGTCAACACGGGAAAACAACCGCTGACCGCGCTGGGCGTCGCCGCGCCCGACGCCAAGACGCTGGTCGTCACGCTGGAACACGCCGTACCGTTCATGGCTGAGTTCGTGACGCATCACACGATGTACCCGGTTCCGCGCCATCTCGTCGAAGCCAAGGGCGCGGACTGGACCAAAGCCGGCACGTTCGTTTCCAACGGGCCCTATCTGCTCAAGGAATGGCTGCCGAACGACCATCTGACGCTGACGAAGAACCCGAAATTCTATGACGCCGCGAACGTCAAGATCGATACGGTCAATTATTATCCGACACCCGACGGCGACTCCGCGCTGAAGCGCTTCCGCGCGGGCGAGCTCGATACCCAAGATCCGATTCCGCCGCTCCAGATCGATTTCTTGCGCTCGAACATGCCTGAGACGCTGAAGATCGTACCGGAGCTGACGATCTTCTATGCCAGCCTCAATGTGACGCACAAACCGCTGGACGACGTGCGCATCCGCGAAGCGATGAACCTTGCTCTCGACCGCGAGACGCTGACCGACAAGATTATCAAGCTGAGCGAAGCGCCGGCCTACAGCATGGTGCCTCCGGGAACGGCGAACTCTCCGGGCGGCGCCGCGATGCGCTTCAAGGACATGCCGTTTGCCGAGCGCCTCTCAAGAGCGCAAATGCTGATGGCCGCGGCCGGATACAGCGCGGCGAAGCCGCTGCATCTCCGCTTCGCCACGACGACCAACGCGGTGACCAGGCAGACCATCGCGCCCACGCAGGAGATGCTGCGCAAGATCTTCATCGACCTCGAAGTCGTGCAGACCGATACGCAGATCAATTATCAAAAGCTTCAGGAAGGCGATTTCGACGTCGGCTCCGCCGGCTGGATCGCCGACTACAACGACGCGTCGAATTTTCTCGACGTGCTGCGCACCGGCGGCGGCAACAATTACGGCCGCTACTCCAATCCGAAATTCGAAGCGCTGCTGGACAAGGCCGCCGCCGAACGCGATCTCGTCAAACGCGGCGAGATCCTGCGCGATGCGGAGCAGATGATGCTGGACGATTATCCGCTGATCTTGATCCGCTTCGCCACGACGCACGCGATGGTGCAGCCCTTCATCAAGGGATGGGTGCCAAACAACAAAGAATTGAACCGCTCAAGATGGTTAACGGTCGAGAAATAAACGGCGTAGTATCAATACGGATATGCTTAAGCCCGGAACCCCGGTAGGTTGTAGCCGTTCCCTCCTTGAGTCTCCTTCCGTCACCGACGTCATCGAGCACCCGACATGAAAACCCTCCTCTTCTTCTTGGGCTACACCGCCACTTGGTTCTTCGCCGGCATGATCCTCCAAGTCATCATCCATTTGGTCGATTGACTGCTAAAGCGCAGTCCACTGTGTTTGAAGCCCATAGCGGTTGGTTTCCTCCCGCGCTTGTCCGCCGTAGCCTTGGCGAAGGCGGACGTGGGTGAGTTGCTGATCGCAGGCGATTTGAGCACGGCCGCGGAAGCGACTAAAAGGCGTCGACGCGACCCCGTAGCTCAGCAGGATAGAGCGGCAGATTCCTAATCTGTAGGTCGGACGTTCGAGTCGTCTCGGGGTCGCCAGTTATCCAAAGGCTAAGGTGTCGCGCTTCCCTAACGCCAAATAGAGCGACCATGACGCAATTGCTTGTTGCTGTGGGGGTGGTGTTGATGACATTGAGCGTCGGTGGGTGCGCCGCTGGGGCTACGTCCCAAATCTATGTATTGGAGAATGCGACTCTGATCCCTTACGGATGCCAGGCACCGGACTTGGCTGTTCTTCTCAGTCGCTACGTGCCGCTGTCTCGAACCACCGAGCAGGCGGATATTGACTATCTATTTGGTCGTCGCAGTCCCACGATCATTTCCTTAGACCGGTAAGCCCATTCCCGCGCAGGCCTCCTACGTCGCCATAAGTAACGGGCCCCCTATGGCGACCCTCGACAACAGAAACTCGGTCACGTTCGTTGCGATAGCTTCCTTCATCTATGCGGCGCCACAAGATGACGTGATCCAATTGGGTTTGCAGTCATCATTCCTCAATCCAAATTGCGGGCAGAATCCAAGCTAGTTTCTTAATTGGACTCTTTAGAAAATGGAGAGGCGCCACTGGAACGCAATCGCGCCTTGATCGCCGAGCAACGCGTCTCTCTGCGTGAACCGCTTGCGATTATTCGGCGGGCTCGGGACGCTCCGCGCCGGCACTCTTCCCAATCGCCGCCAGACCTCTGCGCGCACCGCGGCGCATCCGCGCGATGCCGAGATAAACACCGATGCCGCTCGAAGCGAGTCCGCCCAGGCACAGCAGGAGCATGACGATGTCCCATGCCGGACGATAGTCGTAGAGGATCTTGAAGTCGAAATTGTGCAGGCCGCTGTACAGCCAGCGTTCAAGGCGGTTCAGCCGATGAATTTCCGCAACCACCTGGCTCATTTTCGGATCGACATAAACCCATGTTTCCATCGGGTCGCCGAACTTCACTCGCAATGCCGGCAGCGGCTGAAGCTGGCCACGGGAGTAGTAATAGGAATCATATTCCGACAGCAGCGTCTCTTCGACGATCGGCGCATCGGGTAACGAGCCCTTGAGGCGCGTGACGAGCGAGCCCGTGCTGAACGGCTCCTGCTTGACTTGCAGCGTATCGGCGGACACCAACACCTGATCCTGCTCGACGCCGACATTGCTGTTGTAGGGTTCGTGCAGTCTTTCGCGCATCCTTGCGTAAGCGGGCGCGTTCAGCGCAAGCCGGACGACATAGAAGGACGCGTCCTGGATGCGGGAGAATTCGATTTCCTTGATGCCGCGCCCGTCCAGAGCCGCATTCCACGACGATGGATCGAGGGCTTTGAAGCTTTGCAGGTCGGTGGGACCGCCGGTGAAAACGTTGCGCGGCACTTGCAGACCTTCCGCATTCGTCCACGCGAAAGGCTCCATCGAGAGCAGGCCGCTATAGGCGAAGGTCAGCGTCGTGACGCCGAACACCGCGCCTGTGATGTAGTGCCAGCGCATCCAGCCCGCATAGGGAATGGCCCTCTTGAGCTGGAACGGCTTTGTCCGCCGCCACTGAGTGAAGGCAAGCACCAAGCCCAGCACCGCGATGAAGCAGGCGATGCCCGACGTCCACACCATGATGTCGTACCAGAGCGGTTGGTTGACACGCAGCGGTGCGAAATAAAGCCAATGCGGAATGACGCCGAGCCACGCCAGCGTGCGGGCTCTCTGCGTGGTCATCAGCGACACTTCGCCGGTGCGCGGCTGGACGTAGACTGCCGTGCCCAGCCCGTCGTCAGCCGTGAACTTGTACTGCGGCATCTGACGGCCTTGGCCAAGCGTCCATTGATCGACTTCCGTCAGCTTGCGATCGAAGCGAACTTTGTCGGCGGGCAAATTCAAGAAGCGCGCCGCGATGCTCTGCGCCTGCGCCTGATCGATGTCTTTGAGGACTTCGCCGGTGTCGGCGAACACGATGCCTTCCCCGCCGATGCGATAGGCAGGCCGGTCCATGATCGTCAGCAGTACGAGCCGTCCGGCGCCCCGTCCCGTGCTGTCCCATCCCGCGGAAGCATCCATACCCAATTTCTCGGCCGCTTCCGCAAGGGTCAACTTGATCTTGGACAGATCGATGTTGGGCAACCGCTCGAGGCGAACCTGTTGATCGAGCCGCGGCATGCCGCCCGCGTACATCATCACGATGCCGCTCGCGAACCACATCGCGACGAGCAAGCTCAACGCAATCCCGAGATAGCGGTGCGAGACGATCAAGGACGTGCGAACAAGCTTCATGACCCGATCTCCAGCTCGAATGGGAAGTCTCGATTTGCGGACCTTGCGCATATACGCACCTGACGGGCGTATCCCCGGAGCACAAGGCTTCGTTGACGTGAAATCTAGTGGATCGGGCGTATCCGGACCAGCCGGTCGCGACTTTGTGTTCGGCGGCAAAATTTCACTTACGGGAGCGGCACTGCTAGTCAGATTTGGCAAGGCCCCCTATACTTTCGTCCACCGGGGCGTGATTTGATCGCCGTGTCATTTTTTAAAGGAAAGACTGATGGATTCGAAACGAACGAACCGCAGAGAGCTCTTAAAAGGCGGCGCCGCGTTGGCCGGTGGGCTGGCTGCTCTCGGCCAAACACCAGCATCGGCCCAGGAACACGACCATTCGACGATGGCCATCGGCGGTGCCCCAAATGATTATCCGATGATCTTGGGCAGCAAGGAGGAGATCGAATACGGCCATCGCTCCAAGTACGTGACGTCGGTGCGCATACCGCACCCGGTCGGCCGGGATTCACCCGACGAGTTCGGGAAGGTGATGCACGTGGCCTCGCCGCTCCAGGATTCGGTTGGCGTGGTCACGCCGTCGTCGCTCCACTATGTGGCGACAACCCGCGGCTCCTACATGCCGGACGTCGATCCCAAGAAGCACACGCTGACCATTCACGGCTCGGTGGATCGGGCACTGACGTTCACCATGGACGACTTGAAGCGCCTCCCGTCCGTCACCCGGCTGCAATTCATCGAGTGTGCGGGAAACCGGCACAATGGCCGGCAAAAGAACGTGCAGGAATCGCACGGGATGACCAGCTGCGCCGAATGGACCGGCGTGCTGCTTTCAACGCTGCTCAAGGAGTGCGGCTTGAAAGGCACCGCGACATGGTTCGTCGCGGAAGGTGCGGAGGAAGTGAAGGGCGCCTCGAGCATGCCCATCGCCAAAGCGATGGACGACTGCGTCATCGCCTACGGCATGAACGGCGAGGCTATACGGCCTCAGAACGGTTTTCCGCTGCGTCTGTGTGTTCCCGGCTTCGAGGGCATCTTCAACACCAAGTATCTCAGGCGCATCAAGGTCACCGACCGCTATTACATGAACTACAACGACTACGGACATCTCGATCGGGATCCGACGGAAGCCGCGCTCGCTTTCCAGATCGGACCCAAGTCGGTGATCACGAAACCGTCCGGCGGAATGCAGCTGTCGGGGCGCGGATACTACGAGATCAGCGGGCTCGCCTGGTCCGGCGGCGGCGCCATTCGGACCGTGGAGGTCTCCACCGATGGCGGAAAGAAGTGGAACCGCGCCGAGATTAAGGCGACCCCACAACGCATGGCGCACACAAGGTTCGGCTATATGTGGAATTGGGATGGAAACGAGACCGAGATTCTTTCCCGCTGCACCGACGAGATCGGCCAACAGCAACCGACGCGCGAGCAGGTCGCCAAGTACTGGAACGTGCCTTTCGATAGAAATTACAGAGTGCCTGGGCTCGACAACAGCGTTATGCCGTGGCGGGTCGCCAGGGACGGGAGTGTGACCAATGGGCTCGCTTAGGCTTGTCACCATTGCGCTGCTCCTCGTGGGCAGCTCCGCGCTCGCTCAGACATATGGCGTGGGACGCGCAACCACCCAGGAAGAACTCAGCCGCTTGGATATTTCGATCGGTCCTACGGGAGAGGAACTTCCTTTAGGCCGCGGGACCGCCAAGGAGGGCGCAGTGCTCTTTCGGCAGAAGGGTTGCGTGGGCTGCCATGGCGCCGCGGGCGCAGGTGGCGGACCGGCGCCCGCGCTGCAATCGAAAGAAAGCCCCGAGGTCCCCATCTGGGAACGGGAGCGCATACTGCCGCTGAGAGCCCCGTTTGCGACGACGGTGTGGGATTTCATCCATCGCGCCATGCCACTCGGGAATGAGGGGACTCTCAAACCCGATGAGGTCTATTCGCTGACGGCCTATCTGCTCTTCCTGAACAAGGTGATTAAGGAGGACGAAGTCCTCGACAAACAGAGTCTGCCGAAGGTCAAAATGCCAATTGGCAATGACTATGCCCGGCTGCCTGTCTGGAAACACGGGACGCCAAGGCTTCAGGGTTACCCCTACTAGCCCATCTTATTCACGTTATTCACGGGCGTTGCGGGGCGTATTTCTGCGGTTCGAGGTCGACTCGGGGAATGACAATTTCTCAGCCGACTTCGTTTCGAACGAGCCGTTCAAACGAGTCATCTTTCGCTTTCGCGAGCGCAGGGCATCAAAGCAGATCGATGGCGATCTGCGAGCGGTCGTGCCGGAACAGGATCCGCACGATGTCGCCCGGAGCCACCGTCAGCAGCTTCGGGAAACGGTGCACGATGTGCATCCAGTGGCGCTTGCGTTCGACCTGAGGCGAAGGCCGGTTCTCATATTTCGCATCGGCGTCGAGTTCCAGCTTGATCCATTGCACGATGCCGGCACACGCGCCGTGACGCGTCGCCTTGAGCGCAAGCGGCACGCCTCCCGCCGGAAAACGCTTCTCCTTAAGATCGAAGCGCATCAGCTCGATATCGTCCGACAGCACCTCGTGCGGTATGTTGTCGAGCGCGGCATCCAGCATATGCGGCGCAAAATCGTTGAACGCCGAGAGATCGAAGCCCGCGACCTTGCCGACGAACAGCATGTCGTGAATTGCGGCTCCGCCGGCGAGATAGCCCATCACCGAGGCCGCCGCCGGAATGATGGTGGCATCGGGGGTCAGCAGATGCTCATGCGCATGCTCGACGGTGGCCAACACGTCCTCGTTGATGAGCCCGCTCGCAAACGTTTCGGTCACCAGCACCTCGGCTCTTTCGGCCATCGTCCCCGGAACCGACATTTCGGTCGATTTCTTGGGAATGACCGTGATGCGATCGGACATTCCATTGATATGGACGATCTGCCGTGCCCGCTCGGCGATCAGAGGCACCGCCTCGCAGGTGGTCACTTTCGCCGCACCGGCCCGCGCCGCCATGAGTGCAAGAAGCCCCGCGCCGGTGCCGATATCCAGCACCCTCTTTCCAGGCACCGCGCGGCGGATCGCCGCTTCGTAGCTTTCGTTGCGCTTGCGATCGGCCATCATCGCGAAATGCCAGTGCGGAGCGATGCCGTGATACTCGGACCCGAGATGGGGCATGGCTTGCAGGAGCTCGGGCCTGAACCCGCCCTGCTGCGGATTGGCGGTGACGGTCTTCCGGGGCTTCGAACCGTCGCGGTTCATCACGTTAAGATTGTTGAGCGCGTCGGCATAGCCGGGGCTGATGGCCAGCGCCTGCTCAAAAGCGACAATCGCCGCATCTCTCTGGCCGAGCTTGAGCAGAACGCAGCCGAGATTGTTGTGGTGCTCGGCCGTGGCGCCGGGCGAAATGGATGCGCGTTTCAGGAGGGCGAGCGCTTCCTCGAGATTGCCCTGCTGAAAGCGGATGGCGCCCAGGAGATGATTGATTTCTGCGTGATCGGGATTGCGCTCGAGCACGGTCCTGCAATGGTGCGCCGCCGCGTCGTAGCGTCCGAGACGAAACTGCTCGTAGGCCTGGGACAGGGCCTCGGGCTCGGTGGATCTAAAATTTGCTTCTGGGCGTAACATGTCCGCTACGCGTGCCGTCGAGGTTTAACGTGTGCGGCAAGTAGAATTTGCGATGCCTGATCAACAAGAAGACCGAGGCTCGTAGTTCCGCATTTGGGAATACGAACGCATACGCAGATGAAATCCATGACGTGCTATGCCGTGTCCACGCGCTGAAACTGCAGGTTCGATACCTGCGCCGAGTGTCTAAAAGGAGATTGCTTTGTTGTCACGAAATCTTGTCGCGGGTTTCGCTCTATACAAATGGATACAAATTTTTTAGGAGAAGTGTGCGGATCACACCGAAATGATGCCGTTAAGCACTAGGACTTGTCCCAAGCGACCAAAGCCTGGCGCTCCGGCACTATCGAGCCGGCCACGCTTCGTTCCCGAGTTTGAAGCTCGAGAGGCTCAGTTCAGCGCCGCCTTCAGGCCGGCGCGGCCGCGGGCCTCGGCGGATTTCGCCTGACGCTCATATTCATTGGCGATGGACATCAGCAGGTCGCGATCGATGTCCCGGATTAAGCCATCCGCTATGGTGCGGAATTCCTCGGCCCGCTCGCGATAGGACCGCGCCGCCAGGAATTTGTTTCGCATCTCGCGTCCCATCCGCCGTTCCTCCGCGCAAGCGCCGCAACCTATAAACGACCAAGCTCTCGCCTGCGTTCCCGGGCCGCCGGCCCCCCGAAGCGTTAGACATTTCGATCGGTCCGCTGGCCGGGCAGCCTCCCAGACGTTTAAGGCATTGGTACCGCCGACAATTTCCGCCTTGAGCGGAACCGGATTTGGCGCGGTGCGTTTCGGATTCTGGCGTGGGGTTCCGCCCGAGATTTGCAATGTTCCGTCATGCGGGTTTTTCCGCTTCAGACCGGAGGTATGAGAATTGCTGTTCGATCCAGTCCGGGAGCCTAGTGTCCCATATCAAGCCATACCCTTAGGCGAATCGGCGATGCGCGATTACCGCTGCTGTCTGTTTGACGAAACGGGCCGGATCGAGGCTACCTTCGTCGTCTATCTCCATTCGGACGATGCCGCGCGGGCGTTCGCCGGCGATCTCCTGCACAAAAGCAACTGCATCCTGGCCGAGGTCTGGCGGGGATCCGACATGGTCTTCCTCACCGGCCGGGCCGACTAAACCCGGCACCGCGATCACGTGATAATATCCCGCGTGCGAAATTTCGGCGCGGGAGCGGGCGATGATGATTCGGATGCTGTTGGCGGGCATTGCGGGCGCGGTACTGTGCGCATCGGTGCCCGTGCTGGCGGGCGAGCTGTCGGCGGCAAACCAAAACAAGGTGCTGGCGAATGTCCAGGCCTATGCGCCCCGGATGTCCGAGGTCGCGCTGCAAATCTGGTCGATGCCGGAGCTCGGCTATCAGGAAACCAAGACCACAGCGCTCTTGCAGGGTGAGCTGAAGAAAGCGGGCTTCGCGGTGGAGACCGGTGTCGCCGGGATGCCGACCTCGTTCATCGCGCGCGCAGGTTCGGGCGGACCCGTCATCGCCATCTTGGCCGAGATGGATTCGCTTCCTGGTCTCAGCCAGGCCGCGAGCCCCGACCGCAAGCCGGTCGCGGGACAAATCTCAGGACACGCCTGCGGCCACAATCTGTTCGGCTCGGGCGCGGTGGCGGCTGCCATCGCCGTGAAGAAGTGGATGGAGGAGACGGGTACCAAGGGGCAGCTCCGCGTCTACGGCACGCCGGCCGAAGAAGGCGGCGGTGGCAAGGACTACATGGTGCAGGCGGGATTGTTCAAAGACGTCGACGTCACCCTCTACTGGCATCCCGGCGATTCGAACACCGCGGCGCAGGACAAGAACCTCGCCAACATCAGCGCGAAGTTCCGTTTCCACGGACAGCCCGCCCATGCCGCCGCCGCGCCCGACCGTGGCCGCTCCGCGCTTGACGGCGTCGAGTCGATGAACGTGATGGTGAATTATCTGCGCGAGCATGTGCCGCAAGAGACCCGCATCCACTACATCATCACCAATGGCGGCGCCGCGCCGAACGTCGTGCCGGAGTTCGCCGAGTCGTATTACGTCGTGCGCCATCCCGATCCGCGCGTCGCGGCGAGCGTGTTCGAAAGAGTGAAGAACGCGGCGCAAGGGGCCGCGCTCGGCACCGGCACGAAAGTGGATTTCGAGATCATCGGCGGCGATTACAGCATCCTGCCGAACGACGTGCTGGGACGCGTCATGGACGGCAATCTCCGCCGCGTGGGCGCGCCCGCCTGGACGCCCGAAGAGACCGCTTTCGCCGAGAAGCTGCGCACGACTCTTGTGGGAGACAATCTACCGCCGCTCGCAAGCGCGCATGAGATCCAGCGCTACCGCGTCAACGGTCAGAAATATTCCTCGACCGATTCCGGCGATGTGAGCTGGGTGACGCCGTTGGCGACTTTGAACACCGCAACATGGGTACCGGGAACGGCCGCGCATTCCTGGCAGGCGACGGCGACCGGCGGCATGGGAATTGGTGTGAAAGCGGCGATCGTCGCGGCGAAGACGCTCGCGCTGACCGCCGCACAGCTCGCTCAGAGTCCGGAAACCATCGCCGCCGCGAAGGCCGAGTTCGAAAAAAGCCGCGGACCGAATTTCGTCTACAAATCGCTCGGCGGCGCGCGCAAGCCGCCGCTCGATTACCGGAAGACGTCCAACGGCGTTGCTGCGGCGGATTCCGCGCCAGGATAAAGCCCCCTGTCGTGCCGAAGGTTAACCGGTCGTTAGGGTGGCTAGGGTTACTGATACCGGGCAAGTTTGCGTCGCGATGCGTAGGGGGGACGCGCATGACGAAGATGCACCTGCCGCCGCCATCCGTTGAGCCAGAGCGTCACAGTGCGGGCTTTGTCCTGGTTGTTCTCTTGTTTTCGGTCACCGCCGCTGTCGTAGTTTTCTTCTTCCTCTAGGCCCCAAGTCCAAAACTCACGACTGCTTTCCACGGTGGATGGCCGGGTCGAGCACGGCGATGGACAAATCGCAACGGCCGGCGCGCGCAAGCCGCCGCTCGATCACCCCGAGAAAACATCGACCGGTGCTGCGCCTATGCCGGCGAGTTTACCCTCGCGTCCCGCGAAACGCGGGGGGCCCGGACAAGTTGTCCCAAATCGAGACGATTACACGGCATACGTGTTGCACCAACGCGGTTGGGGGCTTGGTAGTCATTTCGATTTGGAGCAAGCCATGCAAGTTGCCGTGAAACATCGCGAGACTTCCGTGCACAACCGGTTGAATTCGGCGAAACAGGCCTATCTGGAATCGGTCGAATTTCCCGACAAAACGCCGGCGATGCGGGCGCAGGAGCTGCTGGAACAAGCCAAGGCAGCGGCGTCGGAGCACATTGCAGCGCTGGACCAGGCGCTGGCTCATGTTGGGACCATTGCCAATGAAATTGCGTCGGGGGGAGAGATTTATCCCGACGGAGTGCGCGATCTTTGCCGCAGGCTGAACGAGGAAGTTTCGCTGCGCTCGAAGACGATGGCCGTGATCATCCGCAAAAGCGGAGCGTTCGGCCAGTCGCGCCGCGGCGTAGAGAACTAATCGGGCGCTGCGATCGCAGCATTGCGCCGGGCGCGCTCTTGTCTGCGTCCGGCGCGTTCCTTTGTTTGACGTTTCTTTTTGTAGTCGACGAGGCGCAGCTCAGCCGCTCTGAACGCATCACGGATCGACGTGCGCACATCGGCCGTGGCGTGGCGCTCCTTCACGCGATGCGGCTCATGGCTCACAACGAGCATGCTGCGGGGCGCCATCAGTTCGACATGGACTTCATAAACGTTGCCGGTGCGGTGGCGCTTGCTGCGCATCTCGATCGAGACGCGGCAGGAGGTCAGCCGGCCGTAGATCTTGTCGAGCTTGGCGACGTGCTTGAGGATGTCGGCTTCGATCCGCTTCGAGCTCGGCATATTGTGAAAGCTGATTTCCAGCGGCGTTTCCATGACGGCGTCCTGCATAGAAGAAAGCATTCCCCCAAATGAAATCACGACGCGGGGAATAAGGAAACGCGCGTTTTTGCGATCAGGTGGCGCGGCGCGACATCACAACCATCCCGAGACCGGCAATGACGGCGATGATGCCGGCGATTGTCGGAATCGGAACCTGGTGCTGCTCTTCGGCCTTGAGCTGGAGCGGCCCCACATTCAAAACTGTCTTGTCTTCCTTGTAAGTGAAGTTCTGGATCACCAAGCCGGCGATCCCAAGAATCACCAGAAGCACGCCCACCCACATCAGATTGCGCATGACTGTCCCTTCGTCCAAGCCCCACGCGGCTGCAACGCCGCCTGAGCCATAACGGGCATCCATCGGCCATGGTTCCGGGAGATTGCGGCGAAGCGAAGGCTGCGCAGTTAGCGTGGGCGCCAGGCGCGGGCTTGTTTCTCCGCTTCCGCCACTTCCGACATCGTCATCTTGGCGAGCAACGCATCGCGGTTCTTGACCGCGGCGTCACGCTGCGTCGTTTCGCCCGGCGAATAGCGCTGAGCAGCGAGACTGAGCCATTTGTGCGCCTGCACGCGGTCGAGCGTAACCCCTTCGCCGCTGGCGTACATGTCGCCCAAGTGTTGCAGCGCCGCGGCGTTGCCCTGATCGGCGCCCATGCGGTACCAGCGGAGCGCTTCGGTGGGGTTATTGGCGACGCCGTTGCCGTTGCGATAGATATCGCCGAGGCTGCTTTGTGCCGACGCATGACCTTTGGCGGCGGCAAGCCGGAACAGCCGGGCCGCTTCCGTATAATCCTGGGTCGTGCCTTTTCCGGTGGCATAGAGCACGCCGAGATTGTTCTCAGCGTCCGCATGCCCTTGAGCGGCGGCGCGCTTGAACCACTGGATCGCCTGGGCATAGTCCTGCGCCACGCCCTGACCGGCGGCATATTTGCCGGCGAGATTGTTCTCGGCGTTGGCATCGCCTTTGGCGGCGGCGAATGAATACCATCTGACGGCTTCGGTATCGTTCTTCTGCACGCCTTCGCCGCGATCGAACATCACAGCCATATTGTACTGCGCGATCGGATTGCCCTGATTGGCGAGCGGACTTAAGAAGCGCATGGCGCTCTGATAGTCGCCGCGGGCATAGGCCGCGCTGCCATCTTCGAGAGGCCCGGCGAGCGCCGGTCCGCAAACAAGCGACGCCAACAAAGCGAGTTTGAGAGCATTTGCGTTAAGCATAATCATCTTTCCGAAGCGACGCGGCAGTGTAGCAGATGCCCCGGGGCCTCGTTTAGAGCCTGACTCCGCGGCCTTTTTTCACCGCCTCATCGCCGAATTTGGCCCGCACCGAATCCATGGCGCGCTCGACGGCGGCCCGTTTGGCGGCGCCGTGATCGAGCAGATTTGGCGGGTCGCACTCGCTGCCGGCGCAGATTTGGCTCAAACCTATGCCCAGGAGGCGAAAGCGTGTGCCGGTCGCTTCACGCGCCAGCAGCGCGCGGCCGACGCGGAACATGACGTCGGAAAGCTGCGTCGGATCGTCGAGGCTGACGCTGCGCGTTCTGATGCGGAAGGCGGCCGTCTTGAGTTTCAGCGTCACCGTGCGGCCGCCCAGATCCGCCGCCTTGGCGCGTGCGGAGACCCGCTCGCATTGCTCCCAGAGAATGCGCTCCAGTTCTTCCAAGTCGGCAATGTCGGTCTCGAAGGTGGTTTCCGCCGACATGCTTTTGCTCTCGGCATCGGCTTCGACCTTGCGGTCGTCGCGGCCATACGCAAGCTGATGGAACCAGACTCCGGTATCGCCGTAGCGCTCCGACAACTGGGCTTCACCGGCGGTTTGCAAATGTCCGATCAGAGTGAAGCCGTCACGCTTGAGCTTTTCTCCCAGCACGGGGCCAACGCCACGGATCATGCCGACGGGCTTGTCCTTCAGAAACGCGACAGCTTCGGCGCGGCCGATCACCGAGAAGCCGCGCGGCTTGTCGAGATCGGAAGCAAGCTTCGCAAGAAACTTGTTGTGGGAGAGCCCGACCGACGCGGTGATGCCGAGTTTCTCTTCGATGGCGTTGGTCAGCCGCGCCATGGTCTTCGCCGGACTCAACCCGTGCAGGCGTTCGGTGCCGGAGAGGTCGAGATAGGCTTCGTCGAGCGAGACCGGTTCAACGAGCGGCGAGACCGTCTGCAGGATCTCGCGAACCTCGCGCGCGGCAACCGCGTATTTGTCCATATTGGGCGAGACCACGATCGCCTGCGGGCAGAGCTTCAGTGCCTGGAACATGGGCATCGCCGAACGGGCGCCGAATTTGCGTGCTTCATAGCTCGCGGTCAGCACGACCCCGCGCCGGCTGCTG
>Ga0134122_10001669_pt1 | contig 16125 bp, 12 predicted proteins | sample KB302_FD_96461 | JGI IMG/M metagenome (GOLD analysis project Ga0134122, IMG submission 96461) | Terrestrial soil microbial communities without Nitrogen fertilizer from Kellogg Biological Station, Michigan, USA - KB3-0-2 | ecosystem: Environmental > Terrestrial > Soil > Unclassified ... | reverse complement strand
TGGGCCATTGCGAAACCTCGGTCTCGTTGCAGATGAGGCGGCCCAGCGGCAGACAAAACGCACACTGCTACGCTGGCCTCGGGAACCGCTTGCGCATAGGCGTTGCTGTGATACATGCTTTGCGGCTCACCTGCCAGGGCAGTCACACGCAGGCGGCCCGGGTATTGTTTTTTCGTCACTACCTGCGTGCTGGCTCGCGCCGAGGACGCTCCCACTGGCGCGATCCGAAGGCGCCCCTTGTGATCGAGACGGCGCATGGATGCCAAGGACGCGAAATCGCTCGCGGAGGGCCTGCTCGGCGTCGTGCTCAGCGCCGCCCGCGTTGAGATGTCCCACTTCGGGGCCGGGCTGGCGGTTGAGACCAAGGCCGATCGAAGCCCTGTGACGATTGCAGATCGTGCCGCGGAGGAGATTATTGTGCGGGGCTTGCAGCGCTTGGCCCCTGGCGTACCCATCATCGCCGAAGAATCGGTCGTGCACGGCAGCCTGCCCGCGACGTCCGATCGTTTTTTTCTCGTCGATCCCCTCGACGGCACCAAGGGGTTCATCAAAGGCAGGCCGGAGTTTACGATCAACATTGCCCTGATCGAAGCGGCGCTGCCAACCTTTGGCCTGCTTTACGCACCGGCGCTTGCCGATTTCTACCTGACGTTGGGGCCAAACCAGGCTTTCAATGCCAGGCTTGACCCGCAGGCGAGCGTGCGCTCGCTGGCGGAGGCCGAGCTCAAGCCGATTCGCAGCCGCCTCGCCGATCCACGGGCCCTCGTTGCCCTCACCAGTCAATCCCATCTCAATCGGGCGACCGAAGACTTTCTCAAACGCTATCAGGTGAGCCGGCAAACGGCGCTCGCCTCGTCCTTGAAATTTGGTTGGTTAGCCAAGGGGGAGGCGGATCTTTATCCGCGAACGGGCGAGACCAGCGAATGGGACACGGCGGCCGGTCACGCCCTGCTGACGGCGGCCGGGGGATCGGTCACGACCCTGGAGGGTGCCCCGCTCCTCTACGGCAAGGCAGCCGCCCGGTTCATCAATGCGGACTTCGTGGCCTGGGGGCGCACGCCGCCAACGCCGGCGGGCTAACGCCACGGGCACCACAGAGGTGGCCGGGGGGTGGCAAAAGACGCATGGGTAAGTTGTTGGCCATACTTTCGTAACACTTTGCGATAATTCTTAAACTCGCGCCGGCTTTGCGTTGACCCCTCCGCCCGTTTGGACGTTCGCGATAGGCATCCCATGAGATCATTGCTGCGGAGACGTGGCGCGTTGGCGCTCACTGCCGGACTAGTGGCGGGATTGCCCATACTGGGCCTGGCGACGCGCGGTCCGGCCCAGGAGGCCTTGCCCTGGGCACGCGGCACCGATTCGCGCGCGCAGCCGCGCTATGAGGAGCCCGGCGGGGCACCCAGTCAAACGACGCGCCCCAACGACGCCTATCGGCCCCCGCGCGCGGACAGCTCCCAAAGCGGCGGCGCCTATCCACCGCCCCCAGCCTATGGACAGCCTCAAGCCTACGGCCAGCCGAATTATGCCGGTCCCCCCGGCCAGGGTTACGGCCAGCCCCCTGCGGGGGCGCCGCCACAGGGCTACGGACAGCCCTATGCGCCCGCGCCGGGCGGCGCGTACGAAGAGCCCTCAGACCGCGGCTATGGTTCGCCTGCGCCGCCCTACGACCGGCGCTACGGCGGCTACGACGACGGCCCGCCGGATACCTATTCTTCGCGCGAAATCACGCAGACCGGGCATAGTTTCTTCGGTTCGGTCAGCAAGGGATTGGCGAACGTGGTCGAGTACGCCTTCAAGAATCAAGGCCGGCCCAACGGCTACATTCTAGGCCAGGAGGCCAGCGGCGCCTTCGTCGCGGGCCTGCGCTACGGGGAGGGCGTGCTCTATACGCGCGACGCCGGCACCCACCGCGTTTACTGGCAGGGGCCCTCGATTGGCTACGACGCGGGCGCCGAAGGCTCCAAGGTCATGATGCTGGTCTACAATCTGCGCGATCCCGGGGACATGTACCAGCGCTTCGGCGGGGTGGATGGATCGGCCTATTTCGTGGGCGGCGTCGGCATCACCTTCCAAAAGAGCGGCGATATCGTCGTGGCTCCGATTCGCTCTGGCGTCGGCTTGAGGCTGGGAGCCAACGTCGGCTACCTGAAATACACGCCCAGACCGACCTGGAACCCGTTCTGAAAAGGGGCCGGACCGCCCGCACCGGTCGGCAGGGCGGGCGAGGGCGGGCGTGACGGCGGAGCGCAGGGCGCCTAGTATCGGCCCACGCCTCCCGCCAGCCTGCGGCAAGCCACAAGGTTTGGATCCAGGTGCGGGGGTTGCGCGTAGTGTAGTCGTTGTCGCCGCACATCGGCCGGCCGAAGGAAAAGGGCTTGATTTCGATCCAATCCGCCATGCTCGTGGCTTTGGGCTTCCTGGCGGCCAGCCTGCTCGGACTGCTGCTGGCGTCGGCCTTCTGGGGCCGGGCCGTGCGTCTGACGACGGCGCGCATCAAGCAGTCCTTGCCCGTCAGCGAACAGGAAATTCAGGCCGATCGCGACCGGCTGCGGGCCGAGTATGCAATCAAGGTGCACAAGCTCGAAACCCACCTCGATCAAGCCAAGTTCGCCCGCGCGCGCCAGCTCGTCGAGCTCAATCGACGCGATGCCAGCATCTCGACGCTGGAGACCAACATCGGCGAACTCAAAGCCGCGTTGGAAGAGCACCAGAACGCCCGGCACGTGCTGGAGCAAACCATTGCCGACCGGCTACCCAAGGTCGAGGCGCGTCTTGCCGAAGCCAAGCGCCTCATCATCGGTCGCGAGCGCGAAATCGCTGAGCTTTTGGAAAATGCCAAGCGCCACAAGGTCGCCCTGGAGGAGGCCGCGTCCATCAACGCCCAGCAAACCTCCCAGATCGAACGCCTAACGAGCGCGGTCGCCGCACGCGGTGCCCGCAGCAAGCAAACGGGCGAATCGGGCGGTGAAGCGGAGCTTGCGCTGCGTAGCGAGCTCGAGGCGCTGCGCGCAAAGGCCCGCGACCAGGCCAGTGTGATCGATCGCCTGCAACGCAACGCCAGCGGGCCGCAGGTGGTCGCGACCGCCGGCAAGGCCGCTGGCGCATCGGCCGCTGAGGCCGCAAGTCGCTCGCAAGAGGTGCTGGCCCAGGCGGAAGCCGCGCTCGCCTCGGCGCGATCCGGCGCGGCAGAGACCGACAAGGGCGCTACCCTCGAGCAGGAGCTGCGCGCACTCAAGTCGAAAGCTGACGACCAGGCCGGCGAGATCACTCGCCTGAGGGCGGCGCTGGTGACCTTCGAGGCGGAGGACAAGACGGAGGGTGGCTCCAAGGAGAGTCGCACCGCGCTCAAGGCACGCTTGGGCTCGGCCCAAGCCCAGGCCGATCATCAGTCGGCCATGATCGGCAGGCTGCGGGCTGAGCTTGCCGCCGTCAACGAGCGGCTCGCCCGCCAGGCGGCACACTTCATGGACGAGATGCGCCGGCTCGGGGCCGGCACCCACCCCGTCGCCACGCAGCCGCGCGCCTCGAGCGCCCGCTCCGATCGCCGGCCCTTGGCGGAACGCGTGGCGCAGGTCCGACCCACGGCGCCAGGCCCGCACACAAGCGCCAAAGAGGCCGACGCGCCGGAGCCTGGCCCGCTCGACGGCATGCCTACCCCAGCCCGCAATGGCGGTGACGTGGAAAGCCCAAGCCAGGCGCCGGTGGCCTCTGCCGCAGAAATGCCCAAAGCGGGCGACATACCTGTGGAGCGTCGCCGGCTAAGATTGCTTGATCGCATCACCAGCCTGGCCAAGGAGTAGGCGAGGCGGTGGGCGATCTCCTCCCCGTTGCTGACGGGGGGAAGCAAACCGAGCCAGGGCGGCGACCGGGAGGCGGGACCAAGCAGACGGACGGGACTGGGCAAACAGAGTAGCAGCGTAGAGGCGTAAGATGTCGAGTTTACCTGCGTTGGCCATTGACAACACGGCTCCTCAGCTGCCTCCCCGGCTCATGCGGCTCAGCGATGCGGAAAAGATCGCCGCCGACCGCCTGGATACGACCAGCATCAGCTCCCTTAAGGCGGCCTTGGCGGGCGTCACGGCCAACGACGCCCCAGCGACCGGACCGCGCCTCGTTGAGCGCATTGACGCCGCTGCCAAACTTGCCGCGGACGCCACGGCCGCCGCCGAAGCGGTCGAGACCCTAAAGCGCCTATTGCAGGCGCAGCTCGCCGCCAGCCGCCCACCGGCCGCTAGCGCGCCGGTCGTGGCGCTGAGCGTTGGTCCGGCACCAGGCGCGGAAGCGGCCGCCGAGCCGTTGCCCTCAGCACCGCTAGCCTCCGAGCAGCGGCGCCCCGACGTCCGCGGTTTCCTCGCGGGCTTCGTCCTCTCCGGCGCCATCGGCGCCGTGCTCTATCTGTATATGATGGCTGGCTGAGCCGAGCGACGCGATCCTCGCCGCAGCCCGTCGTGCGCCCGGCGCCAGAACAGCTCCGGGGTGGACCGCGGGCGCCAAAGCGTCCGCTTGGCGCCAACCATAGTCGCGCGCCATGTGCAGCATTGCGCGTTCGGCAAGCGCCGTGATTGTCAGGAGCGGATTGGCCCCGAGCGAGCGGGGTATGATGGATCCATCCATGACATAGAGCCCGACATGGACATCGCCGGCGCCAGCATTGGGCGCGAACACCTGGCCCTTGTGGTTGACGACCCCATCGCGATGATCGCGTCCGATGCTGCAGCCCCCAAGAGGGTGCGCCGTGGCGGGCTGATGTCCCATAACCGTGCCGGCCAGCGGGTTCTTCACGTAGCTGCCGCCCGCTTGGCGGACCAAGGCTTCCAGGGCTGCATCGAGACGATGGTAGACGGGTTCATCGCCGGCGCCCGGCCAGCTCACAACGACACGATCGGCCTCGAGGCGGAGTTGGCCCGCTGCGCTGTCGTGGGACACCGCAAAGAATGTCTGCAGCTCGGCGAACGGGCCCTTGTAAACGCCACTGACGAGGCTCTGCAGGGCGCCAAGCAACCGACCATTCGGCAGGAAGAGAACCGGCAGAATCGGCGCCATAGCCGACGGCAGGGCGCCTTCCTGTATGGTCAGGCTGTTGCCAACGTCGGCGGGATCGACGATTTCGATCTGGGCGGAAACGGCGGCGCCCACCACGGCGTCCTTGACCTTGGGGGGATGGCCGACGCCAATGCCAGCAACCGGCAGCTTGCCCCCCCAACCGAAGGCGATAATATCGCCATTGGCAGAAAATCGGTGCCCCAGGCGATCGGAGAGCGCAAGCCCGCGTTCGCGCGAGCGCAAGAGAATCTCGGTTGATCCCAAGGTGCCGGCGGCCAGCACCACCAGCGCCGCTGAGACGGAGCCCACAGCCTCGACCCCAGCCGCATCGACGCCTGGCTGGATCTCAAAGTGGACCAGCCAGCGTCCACCGCTGGCGTCCTGTGCCAGGTGGCGCACCTTGGCGTGCGTGAAGATTTGCGCCCCGTGCCGGACCGCATCCGGCAGGTAGGTCAGCGCAACCGTGTTCTTGGCGCCCACGTTGCAACCCCCGCAACAGTCGCCGCACAGCGTGCAGGCGGGTTGCGCGATGCCGCCCGGGTTGACGCTTTGGATGAAGTTCACCGTTACTGGGGCTGCGACGGGTTCCACGCCGAGCGCGACACTGGCGGCGCCAAGCGCCTTCATTTTGCTGCGCTCATGGGCGGCGGGATCGCGCGCCGGCCTTAGCCAACGCCGCGCCTCGAGATAGCCCTCCTCCAGCAGTGGATCGCGGGCAAGCTCGCTCGGCCAGGCCGGGTCCTTAAACACGCGCGCGTCGGGGCGCAGCGCCACGCCCGCGTTGATCAGCGATCCGCCACCCAGCCCGCAGCCGACCAGAACGTGAATGTCATCGCCAAGCCTCACGTCGTAAAGGCCCGTCGGCGAGCCCAACTGCGTCTGCCGGCCCGAAAGCTGTAAATCCTTGCGCAGGTCGGAGAACCGGCGTGGAAATTCACCGACCGGGATCTCGCGTCCGCGCTCCAGCACGGCAACGCGTTTGCCGGCCCGCGCCAGCCGCGCGGCCGCGACACCCCCACCATAGCCAGACCCGATCACGACGGCATCGTAATCGGACCCGATCAGGCGCCAGGAAGAGGCAAGTCGCTGCATAGGCGTTCGGAGGTTCTCAAGGCAACAGCGACGCCTATGCCGGTGCGCCCCCACAAGGCAAGCAGCGACCGCATGGGCGGCGCAATTACCAACAGCTTCGCGGTAACCCACCGCAATCCGGAGCGAGAACGCAGCCGTTTGACGCCGGTTCCCTTGGAGCGCCCAGGGCGCACATTTTTGCACTGCACAATGACCAAGGCGAACGGGCGTGCTAGATGCGCGACAACGCCCCGTTCGTCGGTTGAAAAATCGCATTTGGTCCTATCATTGCTGGGACAACGCGGCCTCATCTTGTAGAAGAGGCGGTTGGGGCGAGGCGAAACTAGGGGCAGGAACGCAAATGCAGGTGGGCGAGGTCGCTCAAGCAAGCATGGGCCAAATGGCCCCAACCAACACCTCCAATCCGAATTACTTCCACAAGGTCGTTGATTGTCAGTGGGCCTGCCCAACGCACACCCCGGTGCCCGAATACATTCGCTTGATCGCGCAAAAACGGTATGCGGCTGCCTACATGCTGAACTGGGAGAGCAACGTCTTTCCCGGCATTCTTGGTCGCGTTTGTGATCGGCCCTGCGAGCCGGCCTGCCGCCGCGGTCGCGTAGAGGACAAGCCCGTCGCCATCTGCCGCCTGAAGCGCGTGGCCGCCGACTACAAGGGCGAGATCGATGCCTTCATGCCGGATGTACCACGTGAGAAGAACGGCAAACGCATAGCCCTGATCGGCGCCGGGCCGGCCTCTTTGACGGTGGCGCGTGATCTGATGCCGCTCGGCTACACCTGCACCCTGTTCGAAAAGGACGCGCGCGGCGGCGGCTTGATGCGCACCAACATCCCCTCCTTCCGCCTACCCGAAACGGTCCTTGACGAGGAGATCGACCGCATCTTGGGGTTCGGGGTGGAGGCGCGCTTCGGCAGCGAGGTCAAGAGCCTCGAAGCCTTGTTGGGCGAGGGTTTCGATGCCGTTTTCATCGGTACCGGCGCGCCCAAGGGCAAGGACCTCGAGATGCCCGGGCGCCGGCAAGTGGCCGCCAACATCCACATCGGCATCGATTGGCTCACCTCGGTGGCCTTTGAGCACGTGCACCGGATCGGCAAGCGCGTGGTCGTGATCGGCGGCGGCAATACCGCAATGGATTGCTGCCGCACCGCGCTGCGTCTCGGCGGCGAGGACGTCAAAGTGACCGTGCGCTCGCCGCGGCGGGTGATGAAGGCCTCGCCGTGGGAGATCGAAGATGCCGAGCACGAGGGCATCCCGATTTTCGACAACCACGCGCCCAAAGAACTCGTGATCGAGCACGGCAAGCTCGCCGGTGTCCGCTTCCAGCTGATGCGCGAAGCCGGTATCGACACGCGCGGACGGCCGCGGCTGGAACCCTCCGGAGAAGAGGTGGTCTTTGCCTGCGATGACGTCCTGATGGCCATCGGCCAAGAGAACAGCTTCCCCTGGATCGAGCGCAGCATCGGTATCGAGTTTGATGACTGGGGCATGCCCAAGGTCGACAAGTCGACGATGATGTCGACCCGGGCCGGCGTCTTCTTCGGCGGCGATGCCGCATGGGGACCGGAAAACATCATCTGGGCCGTGGCGCATGGCCATCAGGCGGCCATCTCGATCGATCTATACTGTCACGGCACGTCGCTGAACGAGCGCCCGGCGCCGGGCACCAGTCTGTTCAGCCAAAAGATGGGCATCCACGAGTGGTCCTATAAGAACGACTATGCCGCGCAACGGCGCGTGGGCATGCCCCACGTCGACAAGGCGCAGGCCTTGCGCAACCTGAAAGTCGAAGTCGAACTGGGCTTCGATGACCAGCTCGCGTTCAAAGAAGCTGAACGCTGTCTCAACTGCGATGTGCAGACGGTATTCTCTGCGCCGTTATGCATCGAGTGCGACGCTTGCATGGACATCTGTCCGGTTGACTGCATCAATTTCATCGCCAACAGCGATGAAACAAGTTTGCGCAGGGAACTGCGGGTGCCGGCGCGCAACAAGACCCAAGATCTCTATGTCTCAAGCCAGCTCAAGACGGGTCGCATCATGGCAAAAGACGAGGACGTTTGCCTGCACTGCGGGCTGTGCGCCGAGCGTTGTCCGACCGGCGCCTGGGACATGCAGAAGTTCATGTACGTCGAAGCGCAGGCTGCGCCGGCTTGTCTGACGCACCACAATGCCTACCTGCGCTGATGGAGCGATCGATCTGAAGATGAGCGGCATCAACGATTTTGTGGTGAAGTTCGCCACCGTCAACGGTTCGGGATCGGCGAGCGCCAATACCATCTTCGCCAAGACCCTGTTCCGCATGGGGCTGGCGGTGAGCCCCAAGAACATTTTTCCCTCCAATATCCAGGGGCTGCCGACCTGGTATGAGGTGCGCGTGTCCGATGCGGGCTACGTCGCCCGTCGCGAGGGCATCGACCTGATGGTGGCCATGAACCCGCAGACCTTCAAGGAGGACCTGGCGGAGGTCGTGCCCGGCGGCTGGCTGCTTTATGATTCGACCCTGCCGCGCGTGTGGCCGCGCGACGACATTAGCGTACTCGGCATCCCGATCGCCAAGCTATGCGCGGAGAAGTGGAGCGACCCGCGCCAACGCCAGCTCTTCAAGAACATGGTCTACGTCGGAGCCCTGACGGCGCTGTTGGATATCGACATCGACGTGCTCAAAACCGCCATCGTCGATCAGCTCAAGGGCAAGGAGAAGCTGGTGGCGGCCAACTTGGAGGCGGTCAATCTCGGCCGCGATTTCGCCCGCCAGAACTTTCACTGCCCGCTACCTGTTCGCGTACGCACCGCCCAGTGCTCCAAGGGCAAGATCATGGTGTCGGGCAACGACGCGGCCGGGCTCGGCGCCATCTATGCCGGTGCCACGGTGTGCGCCTGGTACCCGATCACGCCGTCGACGTCGCTGGCCGAAGCCTACGAAAAGTATGCCCGACGCCTGCGCGTGAGCAAGGATGGCAAGCGCCTTTATGGCGTCGTGCAGGCCGAGGATGAGTTGGCCGCCATCGGCATCGCCATTGGTGGCGGCTGGAACGGCGCGCGTGCCTTCACCGCGACATCGGGGCCCGGCATCTCCCTGATGAGCGAATTCCTGGGCCTTGCCTATTTTGCCGAAGTGCCGGTGGTGCTGTTCAACATCCAGCGTGGGGGTCCGTCCACCGGCATGCCTACGCGCACGCAGCAGTCCGACATCATATCCTGTGCTTATGCCTCGCATGGGGACACAAAACAGGTATTGCTGTTCCCCGCCAATCCCAGCGAATGCTTCTCGATGGGGGCGCAGGCCTTCGACCTTGCCGAGCGCCTGCAGACCCCGGTGATCGTCATGTCGGATCTCGATATCGGCATGAACGAGTGGGTGACCGAACCGCTGGCGTGGAACGACGCGCACGTGCACGACCGCGGCAAGGTGCTGGACGCCGCCGCACTCGAGGGTTTTAAGGACCTCAAAGGGCGCGACTGGGGCCGATACCTGGATGTCGACGGCGATGCCATCGCCTACCGCACGCTGCCCGGAACGCATCCCAGCAAGGGCGCCTTCTTCACGCGCGGCACGTCACACGACGAGAATGCACGCTATACGGAAGATGGGCGCGTGCATGCTCGCATCCTCGATCGGATTCGCCGCAAATTTGATACTGCGGCGACGCTGGTACCGAAACCGGAAGTGAACATTCGCGACCAGAACGCCAAGATGGGCATCCTCTACTTTGGTGCCAATGCTCCCGCCGTGCTGGAGGCGCTCGACCTGCTCGAGCGCGACGGCATCAAAATCAACGCCCTGCGCATTAAGGCATTTCCCTTCAGCAAGGAGATCGCCGCATTCTGTGAGGACCATGACACGTTGTTCGTCGTCGAGCAGAACCGCGACGCCCAGATGCGCTCGCTGCTGATGACGGAAATCGATGTGCCCGGTGGCAAACTGATCCGCGCGCTCAACTACGACGGCATGCCGATGACGGCCGCCTTCGTGCGCGGCGCCGTGCTCAAGGAATTGCGGCCCGCCAAAGCGGCAGCGGAGTAAGGACGAGCATGAGCTACATTGCCAAACCCTCTGCCCACCATCCCGCCCTGCCGAAGAACGCGCTAGGCCTCACCCGGCGTGACTATGAAGGCACCATGTCCACGCTCTGCGCGGGCTGCGGACACGACTCGATAACGGCGGCATTGATCGAGGCCTGCTTCGAGATGGATCTGCCCGCGCACCGGATCGCCAAAGTGTCCGGGATCGGCTGCTCGTCCAAGGCTCCGACCTATTTCTTGTCTCGCAGTCACGGTTTCAATTCCGTGCACGGCCGCATGCCGTCGATCACGACGGGTGCGGCAATCGCCAATCGGGACCTCGTCTACATCGGTGTCTCCGGCGACGGCGACACCGCCTCGATCGGCCTCGGCCAATTCTGTCACGCCATCCGGCGTCGCCTGAACATGACCTACATCGTCATGAACAATGGCTGCTACGGGCTCACCAAGGGTCAGTTTTCCGCAACCAATGACAAGACCTCGCCGTCCAAGAAGGGTGAAGCCAACCCCTTCGAGGCGATCGACCTTTGTCAGCTTGCGATCCAGCTAGGTGCCGGCTTCGTTGCACGTTCATTTTCCGGCGACAAGAACCAGCTGATCCCGCTGATCAAGGCGGCCGTCGGCTACAAGGGCTTTGCCTTCCTCGATGTCGTCAGTCCATGCGTGACCTTCAACAACCATCCGACCTCGACCAAGAGCTTTGACTACGTGCGCGCACACAACATGGCCTCGGAAAACCAGCTCGACTATGTCGAGCCCAAGGATGAAATCACGGTGGACTACGCCGAGGGTAGTTCGGCAGCCATCGCGCTGCACGACGGCTCGCGGCTGGTGCTGCACAAGCTCGATGCCGGTCACGATCCTCGTGATGCCGACGGCGCCATCATGGTGATCCGTCGCAACGACAAACAAGGGCGCATCGCCACCGGCCTGCTCTACATCGACGAGAGCCAGCAGGATATGCACGATGTGCTGGTCTCGACCGATCAGCCCCTCAACCAAATAACAATGTCGCAGCTTTGCCCGGGGGCAGCGGCGCTCGATGCCATCAATCAACGGCTGCGGTAAGCGCGAACGCCTTGGCGCCTAGCGCGCACCCTGCCCAGCCCAAGATTTAGGTGATGGGCCTCATGCTCGATTCCGAGATGAACGCGCTGCCCTGGGGGACTTTTCGTCCGGGCTTGCCGGTGCGCGCGCTCATAGGGCTCTCGCGCAATACCCTGTTGGGGCGTGGCAAGCTGCGCAAGCAGCTGGCGCAGCTGTTCTTTCTGCTGCACGCGGGTCCGGTCGATTCCTGGCTCTGGGGGCACCGGATCCGTCTCTTTCCCGATCACAACGTGTGCGAGCGCAAGGCGCTCTTGCGCCCCGACCGCATGGATCGCAACGAATACGCCTTCCTGCGCACCCAGCTCGCGCGCGTGCGGCCTGTTTTCGTCGACGTCGGCGCCAACGCCGGCCTCTACAGCCTTTACGCAGCACTGAACGCGGGCGAGGGCGCACGCATTTTGGCAATCGAACCCGATGCGGCGCTGCTGGCGCGCTTCGCATTCAACCTGCGTCTCGCCGGCAAGGCGCGCTACGCCGTGCCTGAGATCGACGTTGCCACCGCCTGTGTCGCCGTCGGCGACCGCGACGGCGAGGGCCTGCTGTCGACGAGCGGCGACGAGGGCTCCCGATCGCTCAGTGGTACCAGTGTCGGTCGCCCCGTGCAGGTCAGGCGACTCGCCGCCCTGCTCGCCGAGCACGCCATTGGCAAAATCACCGTCCTGAAAATCGACGTCGAAGGCTATGAGGACCGCGTGCTGCCTCCTTACTTGGCCGAGGTTCCTCAGGATCACTGGCCCGACGCCATTATTATCGAGCACGTCTATCGCCCCAGCTGGAGCGTCGACTGCATTGCACTGTGCCAGGGGCGCGGCTACCGCGTCTGCGGCATCACCAACAACAACACTCTGCTGGCGCGCGCGGGCTGACGCGCGGCAGGGAATTTTCGCAGGCCCGACCGGTCACGGCGTGCTAGGGTCCCAACCCCGCTCTGTTACAGACGAAGCCGGTTCTTCGGGCTTTGGCCTTTTCCAGCGAGGCAGCTTTGGCAGGCATCACACGGCGCACTTTCTCGCAAGGTTTGGCGGCAATTGCTGCTTCGGCGGCAACACAGACGGCTGCGCAGTCGGGCTATCCGGCGGGGTTGACCGTCAAGTTCATCGTGGGTTTTCCGGCGGGAGGCGCCCAGGATATCGTCGGCCGCGTGATCGCCGACCGGCTGGGTGCGCTGTGGAAGGTGCCCACCGTGGTTGAGAATGTTGCCGGCGCCGGTGGCAATCTCGGCATGGATCGGGTCGCCAAAGGTCCGAGCGACGGCACTCAAATCTGCATCGTGCCGCCCGGCATCGCCACCAACCAGTATCTCTACCCCCGGGTGCCATTTGATCCCGAGAAGGACTTTGTCCTGCTCGGGCATGTCGCCAGCGTCCCGAACCTGCTTTGCGTGCGCAAGGATTTGCCGGTCAACAACGTGGCGGAGCTCATCGCCCATGCCAAGGCCAATCCCGGCAAGCTCAACTATGCCTCCTCCGGCATCGGCACGACGGTCCACCTGTCCGCCGAACTCTTCAAGCGGATGGCAGGGGTCGACATGGTGCACGTTGCCTACCGCGGCAGTGCCCCGGCCCTCAATGATCTGGCGGGGCAAAACGTCGATCTGATGTTCGACAACATTACCTCAATCATTGGCCAGGCCCGTGCCGGCGCCGTCAAGCCGCTCGGCATTACATTGACCCAGCGCTCGACGCTGGCCCCGGAATTTCCCCCCATCGCCGATACGGTGCCGGGCTACGACACCACGTCCTGGACCGGCGTGGCGGTGCGCGCGGGAACGCCGAAGGTGATCTGCGACAAAATCGAAGCCGACACGAAGATCATTTGCCAAGATGCCGTGCTCAAGGAGCGTCTGGCCGGCCTGGTCGCCGAGACGGTCGGCACCGGTGCCACCGATTTCACCGCTTACGTCGCCGCCGAGCGCGCCAAATGGGGCAAATTGATCACGGACCTCAAGCTGCGCGTTGAATGAGCCGGCCGACGCACGCGACGGCGACTACCACTTGACGTCAGGAAACTCCGCCATCGAACGTTTGCAGGCGGCACGCCACTCGGGTTTTGTCATGTGGGTGGCCGCATCCCAAAAGCCCATGCAATCCTTGAGCGATTTGCCGCCGCCGCCCGGGCTGCTCGGCGCCGACTGGCTGGGACTGGAGGGGGACGTCGCCGGCGAAAGCGCGAGATTTGGTGAAGACCCGCCCCCCGTGGCGAACTGGGTCGGCAATGGGTCAGACATTGGGGAGAGCGCGGGCAGTGCCGGTTCAGGTGCTGCCGACGCCGCCGGGCCGGTCACCGGCGTTGTGGTCGGCGCGCTCGTCGCCGGCCCCGCCGCGGTGGCGGCCGATGCGGCGGCCGATGTATTGGCCGCCGTAGGGTTAGCGCGACCGCTAGCGCTTGCTGGCGCGCTCGGGAGCGCCGCCGAAGCTGCCGGCGTTGGCACCGTCACACCCGGCACCGCCGCGGCGGCGGCCGGGGTATTGACCTGGGCGTTGGTGCGACCGGTGCTGCTTGCTGGCGCGTCCGGGAGCGCCGCCGACCGTCCCGGCATTGGTCCCATCACGCTTGCGCCCGCGGGGTGGCCGAGGGAACGCATGCCGGAACCGTGCGAACCGCCACGAGCCTCGGCGTTTGCGGCAGCAAGGCACGAGAGCAAGAGGGCGACGGCGGGAAGTAGATGCAGGCGCGGCTTGAGCGTGAGCATGCTGACACCGTAGAGCTGATAAAGCCAGGACCAACGTTGCCGGCAGCACCCCTAGCAAGGAAACGAAGAGGGAGCGCTTTTCCGCTCATCACAACTTGGCGAGCGCGGCTCAGCCCTTGGCTCTCGCAACGGGACGGTTTGGCGTGTCGGCTTCCATCTCCCGGTATTTGCGCTGCAGGTCGGTGGCATAGTCGCGCACGATCGGCACCGCGTCGCGCTTGTGGGCAAGCTGCATGTGAAAGACCAACTGGCTGCCCGTGCGGAACATCATCTCCGCACTGATCAAATAAAACTCCCACATGCGGCAAAAACGCTCGTCGTACATATGGGCTATGCTGGCGCGGTTGGCCTCGAAGCGTCGGCACCAATGATTGAGCGTCTTGGCGTAGTGGAGCCGAAGGAACTCCAGGTCGGTGACCCACAGGCTCTCCTGTTCGACGGCGGTGAACACCTCGGAAAGGGCCGGCGAATAGGCGCCAGGAAAAATGTATTTCCGCAGCCAAGGACTGGCGGTGCCCGGAGGGCTCATGTGCCCGATCGAATGCAGCAGCATGACCCCGTCTGGGTCCAAGAGTGCCCTCACCTTGGCGAAGAATTCGCGATAGTGGCGGACGCCGACGTGCTCGAACATGCCGACCGAAACGATGCGGTCGAATGGCTCCGTCAGCTCGCGATAGTCACGCAACTCGAAGCGCACCCTGTCGCCAAGGCCGGCGGTCCGCGCCTTGTCGTTGGCGAGAGCGTGCTGTTCGCGCGACAGGGTGACGCCGGTGACGTCGACATCTTCCAGGCGCGCAAGGTAGAGCGCCAGATCGCCCCAACCGCTACCGATGTCGAGCACCCTCAGTCCTGGTCTGAGATTGAGCTTGGCGGCCAAGAGCCGCAATTTGTTCTGCTGCGCCTCCTCAAGGCTGTCGCTGTCGGAGAGGAAGTAGGCGCAGGAGTACTGCATGCCCTGGTCGAGGAACAAACGATAAAAGTCGTTGCCCAGATCGTAGTGGTGGGCGACGTTCTTTTCTGCCTTGCCGACCGGATTGGCCTGCTGGAAGCGCTTGAGCCCGCGCGAGATCCGTCGCAGGACGTTTTGCAGCGGGTAGGCGCCGAGCGCCAGCCGGTTGACGGAGAAGAGGGTGAGAAAATCGCGCAGCGTTGAGGCTTGGAAGCTCAAGCGGCCATCCATATAGGCCTCCCCGGCGTGCAGTTCGGGATTGAAAAAGAGCTTGTGGTAAAGCGCTCGATCGCTGAGGCGCATGGTTACGCTGGGGCCGGGCCCGCCAGAAAAGACGTGCACGTTGCCGTCGGCGTCGATGACCTTAAGGGTTCCCTTGCGCACGAATGACTTCAACATGTGCGATAGTGGAAACATGCTCCGTCCTCGCTCATCTCGCGCCGCGGCAGCCGAGCCGGGCGCCACGCCGCACCTGGGGCCCGCTTCCCCCGCGGTCAATTTGGTGCGGACACCCGCTTGCGCGCGGCCGCGGCATGCCCTACCAACACCCGCGAACCTAGCTCCGAAAGCGTACGCTACCATGACTTACGCCTTCCCACCCATTGCCCTACCGACGCTGCCCATTCGTGGCTCGGACAAACTCTTTCCTATCCACCGAATTTATTGTGTCGGCCGCAACTACGCGGACCATGCCGTCGAAATGGGGCATGATCCCAACCAGGAACCACCGTTCTTTTTTCAGAAGAACGCCGACAACGTCGCGACCGACGGCAGGTTTCCCTATCCTGCGGCCAGCACGGACGTACACTTCGAGATCGAGTTGGTGGTGGCGCTAAAATCTGGCGGGGTCGACATCAAACCGACCGATGCCTTGACGCACGTGTTCGGTTATGCCGTTGGCATCGACATGACGCGGCGCGATCTGCAAGCCGAAGCCAAGCGGCTGCAGCGTCCCTGGGAGGTGGGCAAGGCCTTCGAGCATTCCGCTCCCTGCTCGTCGCTGGTGCTGGCGCAGCACGTGGAAAGCCCGAGCCAGGGGACAATCTGGCTCGACGTCAACGGAGAGCGAAAGCAAAGCGGCAACCTCAACCAGATGATCTGGGACATTCCACATCAGATCGCCTTTCTGTCGGGACTTTTCGCGCTTACAGGCGGGGACCTGATCTTCACCGGAACGCCCGCCGGCGTCGGCGCCACCAAGCGGGGTGATCGCCT
>Ga0134122_10001668_pt1 | contig 16135 bp, 15 predicted proteins | sample KB302_FD_96461 | JGI IMG/M metagenome (GOLD analysis project Ga0134122, IMG submission 96461) | Terrestrial soil microbial communities without Nitrogen fertilizer from Kellogg Biological Station, Michigan, USA - KB3-0-2 | ecosystem: Environmental > Terrestrial > Soil > Unclassified ... | reverse complement strand
GAAGGACTCGCCGCTCGCCCGGCACCACTCGCTCTCGGCTCTGGTGGTGCAGGCGGACGATGCTCAGCCGTCTTCCTTCTCCTTCGGCATGCCTTTGACCGATCAGGGCCTGGTCGATCCCGCTCCCGGCCGCTGGGAGGACCTCCGGCTGCCGCTCTGGGAGGACCTGCTCATTTCGGGCGTCGTACCGCTGCGCTCCGCCGGCCGGCCCTGGGGCACTGTGCGCTATTGGCTCCTGCCGCGCCCCGGCTTCGAGGTCCATGACTGGCGGCGTCTCTCCGAAGTGGACGTAGGCCTGCTCAGGGGCGGACCGGCCGCCGGACCCATCGAAGAAATTACCCAGCCCGCCCTCTATGCCCTCTATGCGCCGGACGGCCGGGCCTCTCTCTCTCCTTGGGAGGAGGAGCCGCCGATGCCGGTCCCGTTGCGCCGGCAGGGGGGCCGTCTTACACGCGCAGTTGTGGACACACCGGCCGGTATGGCCCGCGCCTGGGCCCGCCTTTCACACCAGGGATGGGAAGTGGTCTACCTGCCTTTCCTCCGGCCCATCGAGGCCCTCGAACGGACCGGCAACTGGAGTGTCGCGGTAATGGTCTTGCTCGCGCTCGCCGGTCCGCCCCTCCTGTTGCTGGCCCTTCCCCGCGCCGCCTTCCGAGACCTGCTGCGGCGGACGGTGCGCTCCTACTCCAAGCGCCTGATGATCGTCTACACCGTACTCCTCCTGGTACCGCTCGTGTTCCTCTACTTCGTGCTGGTCCGGTCGATGGAAGAGCGACTGCACGGGGACCAGCTCGCTGCGGGCGAGGCGGCCCTCAACTCCGCCCAGCAGCTCCTCGGCGAGCGTCTGCTGACCCTACCTCCCGGCTTCGGCGTCGACACCGTCTTTGGCGACCGGCTGCTGATCGACCTCTCCGGCATCGTGCGCCACGAGGTGAACCTTTACTGGGGAAGCGCCATCCACGCCTCCAGCCGGCACGAGCTGTTCACTGCGGGCCTGCTGCCCAAACGCATCCCCGGCGAAATTTACCGCCGCCTCGCCCTCCTCGGCTACGGGCTGTCGTCGCGGATCAACCGCGTCGGCGACACCACCTACCTGGAGATGTACGCGCCTCTGCGGGTGCCCGGCGGCTCGCCCGGCAACGATCGCTTGTTCCTCTCCGTGCCGCTCCTCGCACAGCAGGCGGAGGGAGCCCGCCAGCTCGCGCAGCTCCGGCGCCAGGGACTGCTGGTGACGACGGCGCTCTTCGTCCTGCTGGTAACTGTAGGCCGCCGGCTCGCCAGCAACTTCACCCGCCCCTTGATGCAGCTCATCGAGGGCACCCGGCGCATCGCCGCCGGGGCTCCCTCCCTTGACCTCGCGCCGACGGAGCTGGAGCTGGCCGCCCTGGTGGAGGCGGTGGACGAGATGGCACGCCGGATTGCCGAGGGACGCGAGCGGCTGCTGCGAGAGAAGCAGGTCGTCGAGCGCATGGTGGAGAACATCACCTCGGGCATCGTCTCCCTCGACCACGAGCGGCGGGTACTGATGCACAATCGCGTGGCGTCCGAGCTGCTCGGCAGCGAAGTGGGGAAGAGCCTGGAGGAAGCTGTCGCCCGATCCGAGCGCCTCGCGCCCATCGCCGGCTTCCTCCGTTTGGCCGGCGCCGAAATGGCGAGGACGACCGTGCGGCTCGCCGGCCTTGATGGGGGAGGAGAGAGGGAGTGGTCGCTCGTCTGGGTGCCGGTGCCGGGATCGGGCGAGCCCTCCGCTTTGCTCGTCGTCGAGGACGCCACCGAGGTGCTGCGCGGCCAGCGCCTTCTCGCCTGGGCGGAGATGGCCCGCATGATCGCGCACGAGATCAAGAATCCGCTGACGCCCATCCGCCTTTCGGCCGAGCATATGATGGAGGTCTATCGCCACGACCCCGAGCACTTCGACCGGGTTTTCGAGCGCTGCACCAGCAACATCCTCATGCAGGTGGACGAGCTTCGCTCCATCGCCTCCGAGTTCTCGGCCTACAGCTCCATCCCCCGCATCGATCCGAAGCCGGCCGACTTGGTGGCGAGCATGGCCGATCTCGTCGAGGGCTACCGCGCCGCGCCGCCTCCCGGGGTCGCCGTCGAATTCGAGGCCGAGCCCGAGCATCTGGTGACCCGCTTCGACGCCAAGCTACTGCAGCGGGCCGTCCGCAACCTGATCGAGAACGCTCTGCGTGCCAGCGCCGGGGGCGGCCGGGTGGTCGTGCGCGTCGAGCAGACGAACGGCTTGGCCCGCATCGCCGTCCTCGACTCCGGACCGGGGGTTCCCCCCGACCTCCTGTTGCGCATCTTCGATCCGTACTTCTCGACCCACGATGCCGGCACGGGGCTCGGCCTGCCCATCGCCCGCCGCGTCGCCGAAGAGCACGGCGGGGGGATCACCGCCCGGAACCGTCCGGAAGGTGGGCTGGAGGTGGTGGTGACATTACCGGTTTGAGTCGCGACGGCTCAACCGCTCCGGCTCCTCACGTCCGTACACCCAGGAAGAGATAGCCCGAAAGGAGCGCGAAGACAGCTCCTGGGCTCCAGACCGCCGCGGCGGGAGGGAGCGCGCCGGCCTCGCCGAGCTTGCTGAAGAAGGCGAAGAACGCCATGAAGACGATCCCCAGGACGATCGAGATCCCGATGCCGTAGAGCGCCCCCTGGCGCCCCAAGCGGAAGGCGAAGGGGAGCGCGACCAGGGCCATGATCAGGGAGGTCACCGGCAGCGCGATCTTGTTCTGCAGTTGCACCTGCAGCTCCGGCACCGCCTGGCCGCTCTCCTTGAGCTCCTGGATATAGTCCTTCAACTCCCCATACCGCATCTGCTCCGGCGGCCGGATCTCCGAGTCGAAATAGTCCGGCGTTTCCGGGTAGCGCACGACCTTCGATTCCTCGAAGCGCGTGTAGCCGGTCACCTCCACGCCGTTGAACGAGCGCGCCCAGCCGTTGGTGAACACCCACGCCTCGCCGATGTAGCGTGCGCTCTCCGCGTAGAGCCGGCGGGTGAGCCGGTGCTGCTCGTCGAAATCGAACACCTGCAGGCGCTGCAGGCTCGGTTGCTGCGGATCGTAATGAATGTAGTTGTAGATGTAGCGGCCCTGGCCGAACAGCCATTGCCGGTCCGCACGCCGGTAGGTCCGGGCCGACTCCCGGCCGTGAATGCGGTCCTTGAGCTTCGCCACCTTCTCGTTGGACGCCGGCAGCACCGAGGACTCCAGGTAGCCGCAAAAGACCGTCACCAGCAGCGCCGTCGCCAGAGCCGGCAGAGACAGCCGGTACAAGCTCATGCCGAGGGCCTTGCAGGCGGTGATCTCGTTGGTCCGCGCCAGCAGGCTGAACGTCATCAGCGTCGTCACCAGCACTACGATCGGCGCGATCTCATAGAACATCTGCAAGGACAGGTATTTGTAGTAGCTCAGCACCAGCCCCGTCCCCACCTTGTTCTTCAGGATCTCATCGATGTTCTCGGAGAGGTCGAAGATGATGAACAGAGAGAGTCCGGACAGCACCACCAGCAGAAAGACCCAGGAGAAGAGCCTCACGATGTAGCGGTCGAGGAGGTTGGGGAAGACGATTCGCGGGCGGGGGAGGAGGAGCACCACACGCGTCAGCGCCTTGCGTCCCTTCGGCGGCTTCGCGGCCTGGCGGCGCTGCCGCTCCTGCCGCAGCTCCAGCCGCCGCGCCCGGCGGAGCTTGTTGAGGAACAGAAGCCCACCCCAGAGGTCCTCCCGGATCCAGCGGTCGATCCGGGTCAGCAGCAGGCTTTTGTCCTGGTTGCGCCGGACCAGGAGGAAGACGCCGGCCACCGCCAGCAGGATGTTGGGGGACCACATCGCCAGCCAGGCCGGGATCCGGCCATAGCGGGCGGCTTCCTCGCCGTTGTTCAGCAGGACGTAGTAAAGGATGAGGATGCCGATCGAAAGCGCGAAACCCGACGCCTTGCCGCCCCGGCGGTTGTTGATGCCGAGGGGCAGGGCGAAAAGGCCGAAGACCAGGCAGGCGGCCGGGATGGAGAACTTCTTGTAGATCTCGACCCGGGCGAGATTCCGTTGCTCGTCCATCGCCGCCGGATCGCGCAGCAGGTCGCGGAGCTCCGCGAGCGTCAGCTCGCGGACGCCCTTGGAGGCCGAGAGCTTCGCCTTCTGCCCACTGATGAACTGGTCTTCCAGGACTAGGTCGAGGCGCTTGTGGCGGCTGATTTCGTAGCGGCCGGGGGAGCTCAGGTCCAGCTTGTGCCGGATAGCGTTGTACAGACGCAGGACGACCCTCTCGCCGGCCTGGTCGACCAGCACCTCCCCCCAGTCGGCGATGGTGATCTGGTTGTTCTGGCTCGCCGGAATCGCCTCGGCGAGGAACACACCTTTCCAGCGCTTGCTTCCCGGCGGCACCTCGAAGACGTAGACGACCTTGCCTTCCCACTCCTCATAGAAGACCCGCGGCTCGACCTGCTGCGAGACCGTCTGGGTCATGATCTCGAGCCGCAGCTCCTGGAGCGCGCTGTTGCCCCACGGCAGGGCATACACCATCAGCGCGGTGTTGAGGAGGGTGAGCAGTCCCGAGAGCAGCAGGATGGGGCGATAGAGCGTCAGCAGGCTGACGCCGCAGGCGCGCATGGCGATCAGCTCGCTGTCGGAGGAGAGGCGCCCGACGGCGATCAGCGTACCGAACAGCAGGGACATCGGCAGGGTCAGGACGACGATGTTCGGCAGCGTCAGCACCAGCAGCTTGCCGATCATCGATACCGGCAGCCCGCGGCGGATGATCATCTCCGCCGACTGAAAGAGGAAACGAATGAGCAGGATGAAGGTATAGACTAGGAATCCCAGCGCGAGGGGTCCGAGAATCTCCGTCAGGATGTAGCGATCCAGCCGACTTCGCACGGGCGCATTATATGGGCCGCAACCGCGGAGGATGAGATGAAGATCGCCCTCGAGCGCCGCTACCGGTTCAGCGCCAGCCATCTGTACCGCCGTCCGGAATGGAGCGAGGCGGAGAACCGCGGCCGCTTCGGCAAGTGCGCCAACCTGCCGGGCCACGGTCACAACTACCGCCTGTACGTCACCGTGCGGGGTGAGGTCGACGCCGCGACGGGCTTCGTCGTCGACCTCGGCCGGCTCGACGCGCTCGTTCAGGAGCAGGTTCTCGACCGGCTCGACCACCAGCACCTCAACGCGGCGCTACCGGAGTTCGGTGATGGCCGTGCCATTCCTTCCAGCGAAAATCTGGTCCGCTGGGTGCGAGAGCAGCTCGCCGGCCGGCTGCCGGCGGGCAGTGAGCTCGCCAGGCTCCGTCTCGAAGAAGATGAAGACCTCGCCGCGGAGTGGTGCGCCGGCTGAAGCCGCCGCACGCACCGCGGCCGCCGGTTCACGCCCTTATGTTTACATAATCACCCTTATCAGACTGATCCAACGGGGCGGGGGTTTCCCTCTGCGAGGGGCGCCCTGCCCCCAGAGGGCGGCCACATAGGGGCCTCCCCTGCAGTCTCGCAAGCCTCTCTAGGGCTTGTTGCGCAGATCGGCCAGGATCTGCTCGAGGGCGCGGATGAGGTCGTCTTCGTCGACCTCGCTCTGGCGGAAGCTCAAAGAGAGGCTGAACGTCCGGTCCGGGGCTTTGAAGCGAAAGACATACGGCTTGCGGCGGCTGGATTTCCCTCCCCGGTCTCCCCGCCGCAGCCGCTGGCGCAGGTCGTCCCGGTTGAGGCCGCGGCGGGCCACCTCTTCGAGGAGATCGATCATCTTGGCCTCGCTGCCGGCCTTGAGCACCTCCAGCAGCAGCGACTTCGAGGTGATCGCGAGCGCCTGCACCGTATCGCGCGCCCGCGGCGGCATCTGCAGGAGAGACAGGCTCTCGGTGATGACGGTGCGCGACTTGGCGACCGCCTCGGCAATCTCCTCGTGGGTGTAGCCATGCCCTTCGGCCAGGAGACGATAGCCCTCGGCCTCTTCGAACGGCGTCAGGTCCTTGCGCTGGAGGTTCTCGATCAGGGCGATCTCGAGCGCCTCCTCGTCCGAGACTTCCATCTCGATGGCCGGTATTTCGTAGAGGCCGGCCTCCTGCGCCGCCCGATATCGCCGCTCGCCCGAGATGATGCGATAGAGGATGCCGGAGAGGCCGCCATCTTGACCGCCGGGCCGCGGACGGACGAGGATCGGCTCCAGCACCCCTTTCTCGCGGATCGACAGCACGAGGTCGCCCAGGTCGCCCATCGTCGAGCGCGGCTGGCCGGGGTCGGGCTCAATGGCCGACAGCGGGACCATCCTTCCCACCGGCGCCTCGTGGCGCGCGTTGAGCTCCTCGACGAAGTGGGTGTCGTGGCGCATCTTGACGCGCACCGGCAGGCCGCGCTTGCGAGCGGGGTCAGACACGGCTCAGCACCTCCTCGGACAGCCGGTAGTATTCATAGGCCCCGCTCGACCGCGGCGCGAAGGTGAAAATCGACTCCCGGTAGGCGGGGCTCTCCTCCAGACGGACGCTCTTGGTGATCACCGTCTCGAAGACCTTGACGCCGAACACCCGCTGGATCTGCTCGTAGATGTCCTTGGCCAACAGGGTCCGCTTGTCGTACATGGTGATGAGCGCCCCCAGGATCTGGAGCTGCGGGTTGGCCCGCACCTTGATCTTGTCGATCGTCTCCAGCAGGTCGTCCGTGCCCTCCAGGGCGAAGTAGCTGGCCTGGATGGGAATCAGCACGTGAGTGGCCGCGACCAGGGCGTTGACGGTGATGATCCCCAGAGTCGGCGGCGTGTCGATGACGACGTAGTCGTACGCCTCCTGGACGCGCTGCAGCTCGTCCTTGAGCCGGTAGTGGCTGTCGAGCTCGCCGATGAGCTTGGCCTCGATCTTCGCCAGTGCGATGGTCGAAGGGGCGATGAAGAGGTTGGCGATGCGATCCGCCGGCTTGACGATGTCGGGGAGGTGGGTCCCGTCCTCCGTCAGGGCGTCGTACATCGACACCGTGAGGCCGTGGATGTCGAGGAAGGACATCGAGCTGTTGGACTGGGGATCGAGGTCCACCAGCAGCGTCTTCATGCCCTTGCTGGCGAGGGCTGCGGCGAGATTGATGGCGGTCGTGGTCTTCCCCACTCCGCCCTTCTGGTTGGCGATGGCGATGATCATAGGCGGCGGGCAGTCTAGAGAAAGGCCCAGAGCAGGTCAAGGGAAACGGCGCCGCGATGTCGGCGCGCCGACATCGCCGGTAAATCTCTGGAAATTCAAGAGTTGTGGACGAGGTGGCGCATCGTCACATGGTCCACTTTCCGAGCTCGTCGGGGCTGATCTCTTCCAGCCACTTCTTGAGCTTCTCCTCATCGGTGGCCTGCGTCGCCAAGTCCACGGCCTGCGCCTTGTCGAGCACCGAGCGCAGGACGTAGATGGGGGATTCGGTCCGCAGGGCCAGCGCGATGGCGTCGCTCGGCCGGGCGTCGATGGCGAGCGCCCGCTCGTGGTTGTGCACGTGGATGACCGCGAAGAATGTGCTCTCCTTGAGGTCGGAGATCACGATCTTCTCCACCCGGCCGCCGAGGCTTTCCAGCAGCGAGCGCAGCAGGTCGTGGGTCATCGGCCGCGGCGGCTCCACCCCCTCCAGACGCAAGGCGATGGCGTTGGCTTCGAAGACGCCGATCCAGATCGGCAGGAACAGTTGGCTCCGGAGGTCCCGGAGGATCACGATCGGTACGTTGGACGAGGGGTCCAACATCAGTCCTTTGATCTCCACCTGGAGCTCTTCGTCGGCGTTGCTCATGCCGCTATTCTGGGCGCGGTCCGAGGCGAGGTCAAGGCGAATCGAAGTCTTGGGTCCTGGGTCCTGGGGCAAGACCCAAGACCCAAGACCTTCAGGGGACCCCTATACCGTTGCGGAGACCGGGACATCCAGCCGCCGCCCCGCCAGGCTGTGGGGAAAGCCCTTCTCCACCACGATCCGCGCCACGCCTCCGAGGGGGACAGGCTCGGAGCCGGCATCGAAGTGGATGACCCGATGGCACGGCGTACGGCCGGTCTGGCTTCCCGGCCGCTTGCCCCACCCCGTCACGATCACCTCGAATTCCCGTCCCACCAGGCCTTCGTTGATCTGCCGCTGGATGCCCTCCTGGAGCGCGAAGAGGCGCTGCAGGCGCTCGGAGGCGACGCTGTCGTCCACCGCGCCATCCAGGCGCGGCGCCGCCGTGCCGGGCCGCGGCGAATATTTGAAGGCGTAGACCACCGAGAAACGGGTCTCGGCGATGAGATCGAGGGTGCGCTGGAAGTCTTCCTCCGTCTCGCCAGGGAAGCCGACGATGATGTCCGTCGAGAGCGCCAGGTCCGGGCGGGCACGGCGGAGATGTGCCGCCAGCGCGCGGTACTCGTCCTGCGTGTAGCCGCGCCCCATGCGGCGCAGGACGGCGTCGGAGCCTGACTGCACCGGCAGGTGGAGGTACGGGCAGATGTTGGCGTGGAGCCCTACCTGCTCCACCATGCGCGGCGTGAAGTCCCGCGGGTAGGAGGTGACGAAGCGCAGGCGCGCGAGCCCCGGCAGCCGGGCGACGTGGTCGAGCAGGTCCGCGAAGTCCGCCCCGCCGCCCGGCTCGCGCCAGTGGTTGACGGTCTGGCCCAGCAGCTCGATCTCCTGGAAGCCGTAGTCCAGGAGGTGCCGGACCTCCCGCAGGACGTCCGCCAGGGACCGGCTGCGCTCCGGACCGCGGGTCTGGGGGACGATGCAGAAGGTGCAGCTTTTGTTGCACCCTTCGATGATCGTCACCATCCCCTTGTACTCGCCGTGGCGGGCGACGGCGTCGAGGTCATACCGGCGCGCTTCGGGAAAGCCGGTCGCCACCACCCGCTCGCCCGCTCGACGCCGCGCCACCACCTCCTGCAGCTCGCCGACGCGCGCCGGGCCCAGCACGAAATCGAGATCCGGCACCCGGTCGAGCGCCCGCTCCCCTTCCTGCTGCGCGACGCAGCCGCACAGGCCGATCAGGAGATCGCGGTGGTCCTGCTTCAGCAGGCGGTATTCCCCCAGCCGCGAGTACACCTTCTGCTCGGCCTTCTCCCGTACGCTGCACGAATTGAGGAGGATGACGTCGGCCTCTTGCGGGTCGCGGGTCGGCAGGATCCCCTGCTGCATGAGCTGGCCGGCCATGCGCTGGCTGTCCAACTCGTTCATCTGGCAGCCCCAGGTCTCGATGAAGAAGCGGCGGGGACGGAGAGCCGTCACAGCCGCTCTCCGGAATCGTCGGTCTGCGGCGGCGGCTCGATGACCGGTGGCTCGATCGACTGCACGGGCGGCGTGGCCTCTTTCTTCTTCGGCGCCGCGGGCTCCTCTTCCTCCCCCTCTCGTAGCCAGCCCGGCAGGGCGCCTGCGACCCTCCCCTCCTCCAGGAGCTCCACCAGCTCCTTCTGGGCCGCCTCGGAGTCCAGGCGGGCCTGGCGGAGCTTATCGAGCACGCGGTCCCACTCCGGCTTGATCTGGTTGTCGCGGGTGAAGGTGTCGCTCTCCAGGTAGAACTTCTGCCGCAGCTCCGTGGACTTTTGCTCCAGCTCCTTGGTGTCGTCGGCCGCCCGGCGCCAGCGCATCCGGATCTCCAACGCCCGGCCGCGCCAGTAGGCCTCGTCGTGCAACGGTTGCGCCGGGGCGGCGTCCGGGGACGGTGGCGCCGCGGCGTCTTTCTTTTTCTTGACGTCGGCGGTCGTGATCTGCCCTTTCTTGGCGTACTGGGGCAGGGTCTTGTCGGTGATCACGGCAATGGGCTCACCGGCGCGGGCGCGCCGCTCCCGCTCGGCGCGCGCGGCCTCGACCAGGCTGACCGGCCGCGCGCTGTCCCCCCCGCCGGGGTCCACGACGATCGGCGTATCGTCCCGCGCCGGCTCGGTCTCCTTGGGGGCCTCCGTCGCCGTGGCCGTGGTGGAAGGCGGAGCCGGCTGTTCGGCGGGAGCCGCCTTGGTGGGCTGGTCCGCGGCCCGTACGACCGGCTCGGGGGTCGTCCCGCGGCAACCTGCCAGGAGCGCCAGCAGGAGGACCGTCGCGGGCGTAGCGGCGGGCCTACGCTCTGCCATAGCGGTCCTCGAGCCTCACGACGTCGTCGAGCTCCGGGGTCGAGACTTCGATGAGATCGCAGCCGTTCGCACCCGCCACCATACGGTGCCGTGTCCCGGGTGTGATGTGGTACGCCTCGCCGCCGCGCAGCACGGTGCTCACCAAGGTTCCCTCCTCCTCCACCACCAGCTCGATCTCGCCCTGCGCCAGGTACAGGGTCTCGTCCTTGACCTCATGGTACTGCAGGGACAGGGCCTCGCCGGCGTTGACGTGCAGGACCTTGCCCACGTAGCGGCCGGTGTGGGCGAAGATGAGCTCGTACCCCCAGGGCTTGTCCACTCGGCGAATGGGAAACCGCATCCGAAACTCCCCTCGATTCCTGGGCCTAGGCCCCGGCGGCGCTCGCCCTCGCGGCGACGAGACATTTGCAGAAGCCCTCCAGGTGCCGTTGCACCTCCCCGGCGGTGCTGTGCCCGAGGCAGCTCGTGGCGAGCTCGGCGAGCTCGACGACGCTCGCCTCGCGGACCCAGGTCTTCACCTCCGGGACCTGCCGCGGGCTCATCGACAACCGGCGCAGCCCCAAGCCCAGCAGCAGCAGCGCGAAGCCGGGATCCGCGGCCATCTCGCCGCAGAGGCTGATCTCGATACCCGCCGCCCGCGCGCTGTCGATGACGAAGCGTAACATGCGCAGAATCGCCGGATGAAGCGGTTGATAGAGGCTGGCGACGTGCTCGTTGTTACGGTCGACGGCGAGGCTGTACTGGATGAGGTCATTGGTGCCGATCGAGAAGAAGTCGACCTCACGGGCCAGGACGTCGGCGATGACGGCCGCGGCCGGCACCTCGATCATCACCCCGAGCCGCACGTCGCGCCGGAAGGGCACCCCCTCCCCCTCCATCTCCGCCATCACTTCGGCCGCGAAGGCACGGAACTGCCGCACCTCCTCGACCGTGCTGACCATGGGCAGCATGATCCACAGGTCGCCGTAGAGGCCGGCGCGGAAGAGCGCGCGGATCTGGGTGCGGAAGACGTCGGGGCGCGCCAGGGTGAGCCGGATGCCGCGCAGGCCCAGCACCGGGTTGTCCTCGTGCGTCGCCATCATCTCCCGTGCCAGCTTCCTCCCGCCGAGGTCGTAGGTGCGGACGATGGCGGGATGGGGCGCGGAGCGCTCCACCAGGTGGCGGTAGATCTGCAGGTGCTCCTCCTCGGTCGGCAGACGGGGGCTCTTCTCGATGTAGAGGAACTCGCTGCGGTAGAGGCCGACGCCGGCGGCGCCGAAGGTGGCCACCTCCTCCACCTCCTCCGGCAAGTCGATGTTGGCCATCAGGCTGACCTCGACGCCATCGCGGGTGACCGCCGCCAGCTCGCGGATCGCCAGCAGGTCGTGGTCGCGCCGCTGGAGCTCCGCCTTGCGCGCGCGGTACCGGGCGATGGCCTCCTCGGTGGGATGGAGGATCACCGTGCCGGTCTCGCCGTCGACGATGATCGGGGCGTCGTCGCGGAGCAGCCCCATGAGCCCTACCAGGCCCGCCACCGCGGGGATGTTGAGAGAGCGCGCGATGATGGTGGTGTGGGAGGTCCGGCCGCCGCTCTCGATGGCGAAGCCGATCACCTTCTCGCGTCCGAGCCGGATGGCGTCGGACGGCGTCAGGTCGTCGGCGACGATGACGACGTCGTTCGGCAGCTCGGAGAGGTCGTGGTGGGCGATGCCCTGGAGGCTGCGCAGCAGGTGGCGGCCGACGTCGGTCAGATCCTCGCTACGCTCGCGCAGGTAGGCATCGTCCATGTGCGCGAAGCGGTCGTCGAGCTCCTCCGCCGTCTTCGCCACCGCCCACTCGGCATTGACCTGGTGGGTGCGGATCCGCTCTTCGACGCGGCCCAGGAAGTTGGGATCGGAGAGCAGCAGGACGTGGGCGTCGAAGATCGCCGCGAGGTCGTTGCCCAGATCCTCCTCGGCGCGCGCCCGGATCCTCTGCAGCTCGTTGCGGGCGTGCAAAGCCCCCTCCCGCAGGCGGGCGACCTCGCTCTCGACCTGATCCTCGGCGACGTGCAGGCGGTAGACCTCCGGACCGCGGGTCTCGATGTACACCGCGCGGCCGATGGCGATGCCGCCGGAGACTCCCAACCCCTGCAGGACCTGCATCTCGGCTTGAGGCATCAGCTCTCCTCGTCGAACCGGTTGGCGATGAGCTGCGTGACCGCGCGCATCGCATCCTCTTCATCCGTCCCTTCGCAGCGCACGGTCACGTGACTGCCCTGCCCCGCCGCCAGCAGCAGGAGACCGAGGATGCTCTTGACGTCCACCTCCTCGCCGTCCCGGAGCATCGTCACCCGGCTCTGGAAGGCGCCGGCGGTATGCACCAGCTTCGCCGCCGCCCGGGCGTGCAGGCCGAGGCGGTTGACGATCTCGACCTGGCGCTCAGTCATGCCGCTGTGGCCCCGACGCGGCGGCCTCCCAGTTGCGGCTCTGCATCAGGTCGCCCGCGCGGCAGACGCTCTTCTGACCCTTGGCCTGGAGCCACCGCGCGAGCTCCGCGACGTCGGGCTCCTGCGCCTCGGCCTGACAGCCGAGGCGCAGGACCATCGGCAGGTTGACGCCGGTCAACACCTCCACCTTCCCCGCCTGGAAGAAGGTCATGGCGATGTTGCAGGGAGTGCCGCCGTACATGTCGGTGAGGATGAGCACTCCCTGCCCTTGATCGAGCCGCTCGAGGGCCGCTGCCACCTTCGCCCGCGCCTCGTCGAAGCCGTCGTTCCAGTCGAGCGACAGTGCCTCGAAGCCGTCGAGGCGGCCCGAGATGATGGTCGCCGCGGCGAACAGCTCCCGGGCCAGGCCGCCGTGCGTCAGAATCAGCTTACCGATCATGGCTGCGATGGTTTCCAGGGCCGGACCTCGAGCCGGCACCCCCGTGCAAACTGTTAACCCGCCGCCCCGCCGAGCGATTCCTCGGCGGCTCAAAATCAGCGAGCGATATCGCGATGGATCAGGCGCGCCGGCCAGCCGCGCTCGTCCAACGCGCTCTTCAGGCTCTCACAGATCGCGACCGACCGGTGCCGCCCGCCGGTGCAACCGATCGCTACCGAGAGATAGCTCCGGTTCTCTCGGCGGTAACGCGGCATAAGGTAGCTCAGCAGATCGACGAGCCGAGCCACCAGCTCCGCGAAATCCGGCTGACGGTCCAGATAGGCCCGCACGTCCGCGTCCTGGCCCGTCTGCTCCCGCAGGCCCGGCACGAAGTGGGGGTTGGGGAGGAAGCGGACGTCGAAGAGCAGGTCGGTGCCGTACGGAATGCCGTGCTTGAAGCCGAAGCTCACCAGCGATACGACCATCCCGGGCTCCTCGCCGGGACTGCTGGCGAACTCGCGGTAGACCTGGCTGCGGATCTCGTGGATGGACCACTCGCTGCTGTCGAAGACCATGTCCGCCCGCGCCCGCAGCTCGGCCAGGACCTCACGCTCCCGGCGGATTCCCTCGATGACCGGCCGGTCCGGCGCCAGCGGGTGCGGCCGGCGGGTCTCCGAGAACCGCCGCACCAGCACCTCATCGGAGGCCTCGAGGAAGAGCAGCGTCGGCTCGATCCGCTCGCGGTCGATCTCGGCGAACAGGCGCGGGAACTCCTCGGCGAAGCCGGCGGCGCGCACGTCAGCCACCACGGCGATGCGGTCGGACCCCCGCACCAACTCCAGCGGGTTGTCCAGGAACTGCCGCAGCAGCGGCAGCGGCAGGTTGTCCACCGTGTAGTAGGAGAGGTCCTCGAAGCACTTGGCGACCACGCTCTTGCCCGAGCCGGAGAGGCCCGTGATGACGACCAGCTTAGCTCTCGTGGGATGGAGCTTTGCGGTTTCGCTCAAGCTGCGCCTCGAGTTTGCGCGCGAACTCCCGGGCCGAGTGGTGCCCCTGGAGCTTCAGCACGTGGTTGCGGGCCGCGATCTCGACCAGGATGCTGATGTTGCGTCCCATGGCGACCGGCATGCGAATGTACGGGCAGGGCGTCTCCAGGATGTGGAACAGGGTCTCGTCGAGCCCCAGCCGGTCGTAGGCGCGGCCGTCCTGCCAGTGCTCCAGCTCGATGACCAGGTCGATGGTGGTCCGCCCGCGCACCGAGGCGAGGCCGAAGAGGTCCTGGACGTTGATGATGCCGATGCCGCGCAGCTCCATGTGGTGCCGCAGCGGCCCCTCGCTGTAGCCGACGAGCTCGCCGTTCGGATAGCGCTTGACCTGCACCCGGTCGTCCGCCACCAGGCTGTGGCCGCGGGTGATGAGGTCGAGGGCCGACTCGCTCTTGCCGACGCCGCTCTCGCCGATCAGCAGCACGCCCAGGCCGTAGATCTCGAGCAGCACGCCGTGCATCGACGTCGAGGGGACGAGATGGTCCTCGAGGAAGACGCTGATCCCCTTGATGACGCTCGAGGAGAGCTCGGAGGAGGAGAGCACGGGAACCTCGCGCTTCTGGCAGAGGCTGAGGAACCCCGGCAGGGGAGCGATCCCCTTGGTGATGACGAACACCGGCACCGGCAGGCCGGTGATGCGGTCCAGCCGCTCGCGGCGCTCCTTCTCGCGCAGCGTCTTCAGGTACTCGGTCTCGCTCTCGCCGACGATCTGGACGCGGCCGGGCTTGATGTAGGCGTAGTAGCCGGCGAAGGCGAGGCCGGGCTTCTGCACCCGCGGATGGGTGATCGCGTTGTCGAGGTGAGTCTCGCCCGAGAGAACGGCGAGGTGGAGGTAGTCCAGCTCCTCCCCCAGAAGCTCCGCCACCTTGACGGTGCCGGCCGGCTGCTCGCTCGTCATCGGCCCTCCTCGTCCCGCAGCAGATCGTACACCTCGCCCGGGTCGCGCAGGGCGAGGAGCCGCTCGACGTGATGATCCGCCCGCAGCCAGCGCGAGATCGCCGCCAGCACCTGCAGGTGCTCGGCCGGCGAGCCGCTGGGAGAGACGACGAGGAAGAGGACCTTCACCGGCCGGCCATCCGGCGCCCCGAAGTCCACCCCGTCCGGCACCAGCGCCATGGCGACGATACCGTGGGCCAGGCCCGGGAGCTTGCAGTGCGGGATGGCGATGCCGGAGCCGATGCCCGTCGTGCCGAGCTGCTCCCGCTCCCAGAGCTGCTGGTAGAGGTCCGGTCCGCTCTTGACCAGGCCCAGGCCGGCCAGACGGTCGGCGAAGGCGCGCAACGCCTCCGCGCGGTCCGCAGCCGGCAGATCGGGGAAGATCAGCTCCGGCCGGATAAGCGAGCCGAGCTGCACCTCAAAGCTCGGGGGCGATCAGCCCGTAGTTCTGGTCCTTGCGCTTGTAGAGGACGCTCAGCCGGTCGCTCACGGCGTCGCGGAACACGACGAAGCCGTGCTCCGATCCGTCCAGCTCGAGGGCCGCCTCCTCGATCGTCATCGGCTTGATGCGCAGGTGGCTGCTCTCGATGACCCGCGGCACGCCGCCGCCGCCGACGCTCTCCTGGTCGAGGACCTCGACCGGCCAGCGGTGGTTGCTCCCCCGCCGCCGCTTGTCGACCAGCTTCTGGTGCGAGCGGCGGGCCTGCTTCTCCACTTTCGCCACCACGTGGCCGACGGCGTCGAGGAGGTTGACCTCGCTCTCCTCCGTCCCCTGCAGCGCCCCGAGACGGTGGGTGACGTGCAGCTCGGCCACATACAGGTGGCGCTCGGCGCCCAGGGTGACCCGCATCTCGATGGGCTCGTCGAGGAACTTCTCCAGCTTTCCCAGCTTCTGCTCCGCAGCCTCGCGGAGCCTGTCGTCGACTTGAACGTTACGGCCGATGATCTCGGTCTTCATCTCGTCTCCCGGGTGGTCACGCTAGAAGATCTGCTTCCTGTCGGTGGACGAGGGGATGCTCAGCTCGTCGCGGTACTTCGCCACGGTGCGGCGGGCGATCTGGATCCCCTCACGGTTCAGGATCCGCATCAGCTCGCTGTCGGAGAGCGGGCGCTTGGGATCCTCGGCTTGGACGAGCTGCTCGATTTTGCGCTTGACGGTCAGCGAGGAGATGTTGTCGCCGTATTCCCGGTCGATGCCGCTGTGGAAGAAGAACTTCATCGGGAACAGGCCGCGCTGGGTGTGGATGTACTTGTTCGACACCACGCGGCTGACCGTGGACTCGTGCATGCCGATGTCCT
>Ga0134122_10001667_pt1 | contig 16139 bp, 11 predicted proteins | sample KB302_FD_96461 | JGI IMG/M metagenome (GOLD analysis project Ga0134122, IMG submission 96461) | Terrestrial soil microbial communities without Nitrogen fertilizer from Kellogg Biological Station, Michigan, USA - KB3-0-2 | ecosystem: Environmental > Terrestrial > Soil > Unclassified ... | reverse complement strand
CGTTGTGGGAGGCCCCCGGGTCGGGGCCCAGGGGCAAGGGGGCGGTTGCGCAACTCCCGCCCCCTCCCCCCCCTCCCCCATTCCCAACCCCCCGCCCCCCCCCCCCTCCCCCACCACCCGCGCCTCCAGCAGCTCAACCGGCAACGGCTTCTTATGTCGAGTGTCAACCATCGCGTACACCCTCCCCGGCCCGCTCCAACGGCGCCAGAACTCTAAATCGTCGATCACCCAAGCCCGGGTATCGTCGTGCCGGGTTCCGAATTCCAGCTCCCCGGTATACCCAACGATGGTGATCCGGCGCTCCAGGTAGTAGGCGAGGGTGTGGGGGTAGAAGTGATAACTCGCGACTTCGTCTCCGGGTTGAAGCTGGGGCCTCAGGTCTTTCGCTAGCGGCTTGGCCGAGCGGTAAGCGTCGAAGCGGGGGGCAAGAACTCCAAGAGTTGTGAAGAGGAGCGCGTTACCGAGAACCACGGCAACCAGGCTTGCCCGGCGCTTGCACAGCCGGTCCATCACAAACGGGGCCAGGCCGATAAAAGCAAAGCAGACTGCCAGCGCGGGCCGGAAACCGCCGAGTAGGTCGATAAAGGCGCGGTCCTTGGTCCCATCGGGCGGGGTGGGCCAGAAGGTTACGGCGGCGGCGAGGAGGAGCCCCAGGAGCAGCAACACCCAGAGCGCTGGGCGGAGGGAAGAACGCTTCTCGGCCTCCTGTCGCCCCTCCTCCGCGATGCTCGCGATCCAGCGGCCAACCAAAAGGGCAAGCGGCGGCACGGCGGGGAGAACGTAGGGCATCAGCTTCGAGTCGGACAGCGAGAAGAAGCCGAAGACGAGGGCGGCCCAAAGGGCTAGGAAGAGGGTTTCTCTTCGCTCGGTGTCCGCCGGGCGGGTGGTCCGCCAAGCGTCTTTGAGGGCCTGGGGTAGGAAAAGAGTCCACGGCAGCAGCCCGCCCAGCAAGACCGGGACGAAGTACCAGGGGGGCTCGTAGCGGTTGTGGACTTTGGTCAGGTAGCGCTGGAAGTGCTCGTGGACGAAGTAGAACCAGGCGAACTCGGGGTGGGCTTGGGCGGCGAGGAGGTGCCAAGGAGCCGCTATGGCGAGGAAGACGAAGATTCCGGTGGGGGCTAGGGCCATGGGGATCAGGCGCCATTGGCGGGTGAGGAGGATCCAGGCTCCGATTACGAGGGCGGGGATCAAAACTCCGATCAGGCCTTTGGAGAGGACCGCTAGAGCCGCGGCGGCGTAGAAGGCCCAGAGGAGAAAGCGGCGGTTCCAGCCGGGGGGCTCTCGGACGGCTAAGAGAAAGGCGAGGAGCGAGGCGGTGAGGAGGGCGGAGACCGGCATGTCGAGGGAGAGGACTTGGCCTAGTCCCAGGTAGAGGGGCGAGGTGGCTAGGACGAGCGCCGACCAGAGGCCGGCGGCTCGGCTGAAGAGGCGGCGGCCCGCGAGGTAGACGGCGGCTGCGCCGAAGAAGGCGAAGAGGGCGATGGGGGAACGGACCGCTGCTTCGGAGGTGCCGGCGATTCGGATTGCGGCTGCCGTGGCCCAATAGACCAGGGGGGGCTTTTCGAAGTACTTGATGCCGTTGATCCTGGGCGTCAGATAGTCGCCGGTTTCGACCATCTCGCGCGGGATCTCAGCGTAGCGCCCCTCGTCCGGCTCCCAGAGTGCTCGGCGGCCGATCGAGGGGCCTAGCAACGCGGCGAAGACGACGACCAGCAGGAGGAGATCGGTGAACCAGGTTTTCCGGCTGGGAGGGACGAAAGAGGGCTCGCTCATGGCGGCGGAAACTATCGCATCGGCCCACCTTTCCGGGGTTTGCGGGTCAGCCGGTTATGCACTACTCTCCCGCCCGTGCTGCCGAAGAACCCGCCCCTTCCTTTTTCGCGCCCCGATATCGGCGAGGAAGAGATCGACGAGGTCGTCCGTTGCCTGCGCTCGGGGTGGATCACCACCGGGCCGATCACCGCGACGTTGGAGAAAGAATTCGCCGCCGCTACGGGGGCCGAGCACGCTCTGGCTTTCTCGTCCTGCACGGGGGCGCTGCACGTCATCTTACTGGCGCTCGGCTTCGGGCCGGGCGATGAGGTGATCGTTCCCGCGCTCACCTGGCCCGCGACCTCGAACATGGTGATCGCTTGCGGGGCGACACCGATTTTCGTGGACGTCGATCGCTCGACTTGGAACCTCGATCCGGCCTCTTTCGCCGAGGCGCTCAACCCTCGCACCAAGGCGGTGGTGCCGGTTCATTTCGCCGGCCAGCCGGCGGATCTGGACGCGATCCGGGCGGCCCTCAAAGACGCCGGGCGTGACGACGTGGCAATCATCGAGGATGCCGCGCACGCCGCGGGCTCGGAATACAAAGGAACGCCGATCGGCGCCACGTCGAAGCTCGGCACCACCGCCGCCTGCTTCTCGTTCCATCCGATCAAGAACATGACGTCGGCCGAAGGGGGCATGATCACGACCGATGACGCCGAATTGGCGGATCGGATCAAGCTCTGGCGTTTCCACGGCGTACGGCGCGACGCCTGGAAGGCGTATTCGGCGACCGAAAAAGCGCCGGCTACCTATGATGTTGTCCTTCCCGGCTTCAAATACAACCTGACCGATCTCCACTCGGCGGTGGGCCTTCACCAGCTGCGGAAGCTCGCCCGGTTTAACGCCCGTCGGGCGGAGATCGCCGCGATTTACCAGCACGGGCTGTCCGGCCTGCCCGGGCTCGGGTTGCCGGGGACCGCCCCGTACCCCCACGTTCACCCCTGGCACCTGTTTACCGTGCTGGCTCCCGAGCGCGCGCCGTTCATGGCCCGGTTGAAGGATCTGGGAATCGGCACCGGGCTGCACTTCGAGGCGGTCCATCTGCATGCCTATTACCGTGAACGGTATGGCTATTCAGAAGGGCGCTTCCCCGTCGCCGAAGAGGTCTGCTCGCGGATCGTCTCGCTGCCGCTGTTCCCGACGATGACCGACGAGGATGCCGAGGACGTCGTCGCCGCGGTGCGCGACGCGATGGAGCACGCGGGAGCCTAAAGCCCTGGAAACGGGGCCGGTTCTTGCAAAGCGGGATCTTTGATGCGCCTTTCGGTCGTCATTCCGGTCTTCAACGAGGAGGGGAACTTGGCGGCGCTCTACGAGCGGCTCCGACCGGTGCTCGATGGCGTCGAGAAAGATTCTGCCAAGCCGGGCGTCGAGGCGATCCTGGTGGACGACGGCAGCTCCGACCGGTCGATGGCCCTGCTGCGCGAGATCGCCGGCCAGGACCGGCGCGTGAAGGTCATCTCGTTCAACCGCAACTACGGCCAGCACGCCGCGGTGCTCGCGGGGCTCGAAGCTTCGCGCGGCGACGTCGTCGTGACACTCGACGCCGACCTGCAGAATCCCCCCGAGGACATTCCGAAGCTGCTCGCCAAGGCCGAGGAAGGATTCGACGTGGTCGGCGGTTACCGGGTGGAGCGCAAGGATTCGTACTTCCGTCGTTTCGCCTCGCGGCAGATCAACCGGATGATGCGGCGGGTGATGCCGGGCGTCGATTTTCGCGACTACGGCTGCATGCTGCGCGCCTATTCGCGGCCGGTGGTCGATGCCATGGGGCGTTGCCCGGAGCGCTCGTCGTTCGTGCCGGCGCTCGCCTGCCAGTTCGCCCGACGGATCGCCGAGGTGCCGGTCGGCCATGCCGAACGGGCTGTCGGCGAGTCCAAATATTCGCTGTGGAAGCTGTTCAAACTGCAGGCGGATCTGATCACCGGGTTCTCTTCGCTGCCGCTCCGCTTCGCGACCTGGACCGGCTTGGTGATCGCCCTCTTCTCGTCGGGCTTCGGCATGTTCCTCGGAATCCGCCGGCTGATCCGCGGACCCGAGGCCGAGGGGCTGTTCACGCTGTTCGCGATCCTCTTCTTCTTGATGGGCCTTTTGTTCCTCGCGGTCGGCGTGCTCGGCGAATACGTCGGGCGGATCTACGTCGAGGTCCGGCAGCGGCCCCGGAGCGTCGTGGTAGAAACCCTCAACTTCGAGCCGGAAACGCGATGAGGGTCCTCTTCTTCGGCTATAGCCAGATCGGGTACCGAGCGGTCGAGCTGCTGGTCGAGCGCGGGGACGAGGTGCTCGGCGTGGTCACCCATCGAGACGACCCGCACGAGAACCGCTGGTATAAGACGCCGGCTGAAGCCGCGGCAACCCACGCTCTCCCGATCGTTTACTCCGAGGATCTTGAGGATGCGGGAGCGGTCCTCGCGGCGAACCTGGCGCCCGATCTGATCCTCTCGGTCTTTTATCGCAGTCTGCTACCCGACGCGGTGCTCGCCGCGGCGAGGATCGCGGCGCTCAACTTGCACCCCTCGCTGCTCCCCGCCTATCGCGGCCGGGCGCCGATCAACTGGGCTCTGGTCCATGGAGAGCGGGAGACCGGCATCACCCTCCACCACATGGCGCGCCGCGCGGATGCGGGAGACATCGTGGCGCAACGCCGGATACCCATCGCGCCGCGCGCGACCGCCCTCTCGCTCTACCTGGAGATCGAGCAGGCGGGCATCGAGCTGCTCGCCGACGCGCTCCCCCAAGTGGCGAACGGCACCGCGCCGCGGATCGTGCAGGACGAGTCGAAAGCGTCGAAAGTCGGCCGCCGCCGACCGGAGGACGGGCGCATCGACTGGTCGTGGCCGGCCGCCCGGGTGGATTGCCTGGTACGCGCCGTGGCTCCCCCTTGGCCGGGCGCTTTCGGTACGATCGGCGGCCGGCGGGTGGAGATCCACGCGGGAGAGCCCGAAGAGGAGATCGCGGCCGATTCGGCGGGGACACACCCCGTTCCGGGCACGGTGGACCGGATCGGTGAGAGAATTCGCATCGCCACGGCCGACCGCTGGTTCCGAATCGACGAAAGCTCGGGGTTAGACGAGACCCTACCCGCCCCTTGATCACCCATTCCATCGACCCTACAGACCACTGAAAAGAGCACGCCATGAAAATTCTGATCACCGGGGGAGCTGGCTTTCTGGGCTCCCATCTCGGTGACTTCCTGTTGTCCCAAGGGCACGAAGTCGTCGCGCTCGACACGTCGTCGGACTTAAAGATCCGCCACAACGCCGGCAATCCGAAATTTCACTTCATCAAGGGGTCGATTCTCGACCACGACCTGCTCGAAAGCCTGATCGCCAAATGCGACAAGGTGTTCCATCTGGCCGCCGTGGTGGGGGTCGAGCATTACGTCGAGGATCCCTTGCACGTCTTGAACATCAACGTCAACGGCACGCAGGAAGTGATCAAGCTCGCCTATCGGTACGACAAGAAGGTGATCTTCTCGTCCACCTCGGAGGTCTACGGTAAGTCCAAGGACACTCCCTTCCACGAGTATGGCGACCGGCTGCTCGGGGCGACCTCGATCGACCGCTGGTGCTATTCGACCTCGAAGGCGGTGGGCGAGCATTTCTGCTTCGCCTACGCCAAGCTCGGGCTGCCGGTCGTGATCGTCCGATTCTTCAACGCCTACGGCCCGCGCCTCGACCGGATCGACGTCGGCCGCGTGATCACCATCTTCATGGGCCAGCTGCTGCGCGGCGAGCCGCTCACCGTGATCGGCGACGGCAAACAGACGAGGGCGTTCACCTACGTCGGGGACGCCGTTCGAGCGCTTGCGATGGCGGGAGAGAAGACCGAGGCGGTGGGCGGCATCTTCAACATCGGCACCGACCGTGAGACGACGGTCCTGGAGCTGGCCGAGGCGATGATCCGGGCGTATCCAGAGACCGGCTCGAAGATCTCGTTCGTCCAGCAGCAGGAGGTCTACGGCGAGAGCTACGAGGACATCCCGCGCCGCTATCCCGACATCACGCGGATGCGGGAGATCCTCGGGATCGATCCGGCGACGCCGCTCGAAGAGGGGCTGCGCCAGACGATCGAATGGTTCCGGGCGGACGAAGAAGGGAAGCTCCGGCGCTAATACCCTCCGATGAAACCAACCCGAGTCGTCTTGAAGATCGACGTCGATACGTTCCGCGGTACGGCGGACGGCGTGCCGGCGATGCTCGAAGATTTGAGCCGAGCGGGGGTGCGCGCGAGTTTTTACTGGACGCTCGGGCCGGACAACTCGGGGAGGGCGATCTTCCGGGTCTTCACCAAGCCCGGCTTCTTGACCAAGATGCTGCGGACCAACGCGGCGAAGATGTATGGCTGGAAGACCGCGCTCTACGGCACGTTGCTGCCGGCCCCGAAGATCGGCCGGCAGTGCGGGGCGGTGCTTCGGCTGGCGCGGGATCTCGGTCACGAAATCGGTCTTCATGCCTGGGATCACGTCCTCTGGCAGGATCGCCTTCACCGGCTCGATCGGGCGAAGATCGATGCGACCCTCGAACGCGGGATCGCCGAATTCACGGAGATTTTCGGTGCGCCGCCGAAAAGTTTCGCCGCTCCCGCCTGGTACATGACGGACGACGGCTGGGAGGCGCTCGCCGCGCGGGGCTTCGAATACGTCTCGGTCTCGCGCGGCGCGGCGCCGCCGTTTTTCCCGTGCGTTCGCGAACGGGTGCTCGACTTGCTGGAGATTCCGACTACGTTGCCGACGCTCGACGAGGATCTCTGCCGCGACGGCATCACGCCGGAGAATTACGTCGATCGCCTGGTCTCCCGCTATCGACCGGGGGAGACGGAAGTCCTCACCCTCCATGCCGAGACCGAGGGGCTCGCCTACCGTCCTCTGTTTCGCGCCCTGCTCGAACGGCATCGCGCCATGGGAATCGAGCACCTCACCGCGGCGGAGTACGCGGCCGAGACGCGGGATCATGCGATCGCCCGCGAGGTCGCGTTGGGCGAAATCCCCGGCCGGTCGGGCCGGGTCGCGGTGGTCGCCTGAAGCCGCCTAGTTCGTGAGCCCGGCGTCCATTTCTCCGGTCTCCTCCTCCGGCCCACCCGCCCGGACGAGATTTCGACCGTCCGACTTCGCGCGGTACAGCGCCAGATCCGCGGCTTCGATCAGCTCCTCGGGGTCCTGGCCGAGCAGCGGCGTCAGCGCCGCCACTCCGAAACTCGCGGTGACGTGCCCCTCGGGGACGGCATCGTGGGGCAGCGCCAGGGTTTCGAGCCCTTCTCGCAGTCGCTCGGCGACTTTCAGCGCGCCGGCCAGATCGGTCGTGGGAAGAAGGACGGCGAACTCCTCGCCGCCGTAGCGGGCGACCAGATCGCCCGTGCGCTGGACCGCTTGGGCGAGGAAGACGGCGACCGATTGAAGGCAGAAATCTCCCTCCAGATGGCCGCGGGTGTCGTTCAGTCGCTTGAAATGGTCGAGGTCGAGCAGGATAAATGCGATCGGCTGATGCTGGCGCCGGGCGCGGTGCCATTCGGCGTCGAGCAGCATCTGTAGCCGGCGCCGGTTCGCGATGCCGGTCAGCTCGTCCTGCAACGACAATTCTTCCAGGCGGACGTTGGCGTTTTCGAGGTCGCTCTGGGTGCGCTCGAGGTCGGCCACCGCCTGGCGCAGCTCGGCGGTCTGCTCCTGCACCTTGGTTTCGAGCTGCGCCGCGCGCTGGCGGAGCGCCCGGCTGCGCAGGCTCGCCCAGGTCCGGATTGCCGCCAACCCAAGGGCGGCCCAGAGCGCGAGGGCCCAAGGGGTCTCGTACCAGGCCGGCAAGACATGGAAAGTCCACGTGGCCTCCGGGCTCTGCTCGCCGTTCGGACCGAGGGTGCGCGCCCGAAAGGTGTAACGGCCGGCCGGCAGGCGGGTCAGCTCGACCCGCGAGTCGGCGCGCGGCTCGCCCCATTCCGCGTCGATCGGATCGAGCCTCGTCGCGTAGCGCAGCCCGGGGCGGAACGACAGCGGCGCCAGCTCGATCTCCAGTCGGGTGAAGCGCCGCGGCAGCTCGACGTCGGTCGGGGCTGCAATCCCCCCGAACTGAAAGTCGCCGCGTCCGGTGGTCACCCGCGCGAACCGTGGCGCGAGGAGCGTCGGCGCCGTGGGGAGCGGAGATTCGATTCGGTAGAGACCGTTCTCCGCCCCCAGCCAGACCGAGCCGTCTGCGTCGGGAAAAATCGTTTCGACCGACCGCGCCGGCACCTCGACCAGCGAACGGGGCGCGGACGACCAGCCCGCGCCTTGGCGCAGGAACACGGCGGGCGGTCGGCTGTTTCGCCAGACGTTGCCCGCCGCGTCCTCGGCCAGGAAGGAGAAATCCCCCTCCACACCGAGAGGGGCAAACGCGGAGTCCTCGACCAGGCGACCCTTCCCTTCGTCCAACCGGTAGACGTGGTTTTTGCGCACCGCGGCGATCCGTCCGGCGATCCGGAAGAGGCTCGTCTCGTCGCTGTCCGGAATGCGGCGGAGGGCGGAAGACGCAGCGGCGCCGGTGCGATTCCCCGGGGACCCCGGCGCCCCCGGCGAAAGATCGAGACCGAAGATCCCTTCGAGCGGAACGGAAAACCAGACCGTGTCGCCGCTCTCGACGATCGTGCGAACCTCCGCATCCGGCCCGGCGGCCGGTGCCACGAAACGCCAGCCGCCCGCCTCGCGCCGGAGGCTCGCCAAACCATGGTCTCCCCCGACCCACACCCGCCGCGGATCTCCCGAACGGACCAACTCGTAGGCGGTACCCACCGCGTCGGAGCCGGTCACGAGAGACGGCGCTCCGGAATCGGGGACAAGGTAGGTCCCGAACGCGGTACCGACCAAAAGCCCGTCTTCGATCGAGAGCAGGCTCCACCCCGCGGACGGCAACCCTTCGGCCTTCCTGAGGTGGAGCAGGCCGTTCTTCGGGTCTCCCGTCTCCTCCGTGAAAGCACCGGAAGGAGTGACGGCCCATATTTTTCCGCGATGACGCGCGGCCGCGTAGACGCTCCCGTCGAGCCCCGACCGCCGGTCGACGGTGGAGATCGGCGAGCCGATCTCCACCCGCACGATCCCGGAGTTGAGCGCCAACCACAGGCCCCCCTCAGCATCCAGAGCAACGCCGCTCACGTAGTTGTCGGGCAGACCGAGGCGGGTATCGATGATCTGGTCGATCGCGCCGTCCGGCCGCAACAACAGCAACCCGCCGAGAAGTGAGCCGAGCGCCCAGCGGCCGTCCGGCAGACGGCAGCTCGTGCCGAAAAGCAGTCGATTCGCGGAGGTCCAGGCCGAAGCCTCCGGCGCGAAAGGCACGGCGCCGCCATCGATCGGATTCATCAAGAACAACCCCTCGCCGCGCACCGAGACGAGCAGACCGCCGCCCGCGGCGGGAAGGATCTGATCGATCCTCTTGCCCAAGAATCGGTCGCCTCCCGGAATCAGCTCGAACCGATCGCCGGCCCGCTTGAAAATGCCGGTTTTGTCGGCCAGGTAGATCTCGCCGCCGAGCTCGAAGAGCCCCGGATAGGGCGGACCGGCCGCCGGCCGGGCGAGCGTAGTGACCTTCGCGCCGTCCCACTCGATCACCGCATCCGAGGTGAAGAACAGGAACCCCCGCGGCGTCGCAAAGACCGCCCCGACCTGCCCCACTTGGCGCTGGTCGGGAGGCAGGAGGTTCAAGAGCGAGACGAAACGCAGCTCGCCGGAAGCGCTCGCCTCAAGGATGCCGAGCTCATCGACGCCGCCGACCGCCACCCGCCCCGCCGCGTCGGTCGTGACCGAAAAGGCCGCTTTCGCCTTGCCGATCGCGAGAGCGCGCCACCAGGCGCCGTCGTAGATCAACAGGCCGCCCAGATTCGCGACGTACACCAAACCGCGCCGATCGGTCGCGACCCCGAAGTTCTGGACTTCGGCTTCCGGGACGGTCGGGATCACCTCGCGGATCAGCGGGAAACCACGCGCGGGCGGGGGGGCACCCTCTGCCACAACCGGCACGCCGAATCCCGTCGGCAACCAGAGACCGAAAGCGAGAAGGCGCATGAAGCGCTGGGAAGACCGGCGGCGCATGAAATCGACCTCGGGCGGGAAGCGTGGTGGCCGATTTTAGAACGGATCGGCGGCCGGAAGCGGTTGGGGTTCGCCTCCTCGGTCCTTCGGGCGCCTTCGGCAGCCGGGCGCTACGAGCATCCCGACAGGCGGACCCGGAACGCCTGCGGCTCCGCGGTGGACCAGAGCGCCGCCCGTTCGCAGCGGGCGGCGGGGGTGAGCACCGTCTCCCAATCGCGCCAGGGTTGGATGTCGGAGGGGAGGGCGAGCGGAAACTTCTCCAGCCCGGCGCGCATGCGGGCGACTACGACGAGCGCCGGTTCGGGGGCGAGCCAGACGGCCATCCGGACTCGGGGGCCGGGGCCGTCCTCTCCTTCCGGCGACGCGATTCGGGTGACCGCGGGGGCGAGCGCTTCGCCCCGGTCGAGGCTCTTGTCGTCGAGCGCCACCATTTCCCATCCCGCCCCTTGGCCGTGCGGCAGCCGATCGGCGAGCAGGCCACCGATCCCGCCGCCGGGGAGGTCCCAGCGCGCCCGTTGCGGCGGATGGAACAGCACGCCGCTCGGCAGGCCGAGGGAGCCCTTGCCTTCGTAGAACGCCAGCGCCGCCGCCGGGTGGTTCCCTTCCTCTCCGGCGACCACCAGCAGGATCGGCCGGTCGGCTTTGAGCTGGGCCGGATCGAACGGCGGCTTCTCGGGAAACGCTGAGCCTTCAAGGGTCAGATCGATCGCGTCGTCGCGATGCCCGAGGCGATAGATCCCGGCGGGAAAGCTCTCGGCCTGGCGCGCGAGGTGGAACGCGCCGAGCACTGCCGCCTCCGGCGCCCAGCCGGTTTCGGGAATCGCCGCGGGCGCGCCCACTTCGACGGTCCAAAGCGTTCCCTGCCAGGCGACGGTCGCCGGCCGATCGGAGACTTTGACGTCACCGCCCGCGAGCCAGGGGTTGCCGGCGATCCGGCCGGCGAGCTTGGCGACCAGCGCGAGCCCCGGATAGACCCGGGCGGAGACCCGCAGCCGCTTTTTCGAGCGATCGGCGCAGGCGGCCAGCTCGCGGGCCGGAGGCACGGCGAACGGTCCGAACGCGGGCATCGCCGGTTCGGCGGAGCCCGACAGGCGGGCGACCGCCGCGAAGTAGCTCTGCGCGTCGTCCAACTCCTCGGCGAGCGCGCCCAGGTTCTGATGAGGATAGGGAATCCAGAGACAGGCGTCCCAGGCGCCGGCCGCGAGCATTCGCGCCGGAACATCCGAGGCGTCCGGCACCGCCGAGCGTTCGCGCGGCCAATACCCGTACCCAATATGGCCGGCGACCGCGGCGAGCCCCGCGAGGCCGACGAGCACCCATTTCCCCCGAGTCATCGCGCGGCGGAGCTTATCTCGGAAGGGGCCTATCGACTTCTCTCGACCCAACCGAGGTCGGCCAGCTCGCGGGCCAGCTCCCCAAGGACCTCTTCGTCGCGCTCCCCTCCTCCGAGATCGACGAGATCCGCGGCCACCGCGGCGATCAAGTCGTTGCCGATCTCTTGAGGCGGGTAGGGGGCAAGCGGGGGCACCGCGCGCGCCGGGTGCGATGCGGCGCGGAGCGCTTCGACCGCTTGAGCGTAGGCGTCCGCCGTCTGCTGGATCCGGTGCTCCGCGAGGACGAACCGGCGGGCGTTCTCCCCCATCGCGCGGCGTAGCGGTTCGTCCTTTGCCAGCCGGCGGAGGATTTCGAGCAGCAGCTCCCCTTCGCTCTCGTCGGGCGGCACCTTGGCGCAGGCATCGTCCGGGATCTCGTCGAACGAGCCCCCTTCGGTCACGATCACGGCCCGGCCGAGGCCCAGCAGCCGCATCAGCGTGGCCGAGGTCTCGCCGCCGCTCGGGTACCGGAGGTTGATCGCCACGTCGGTCGCCGCCATCGCCGCGTGGAACGTGTCGAGATCGACCCGGCCGAGCGCGCGCACTCGGGAGGAGAGATCGGCGGGAACGAGCGCCGGCAGATCGTAGTCTTTCGAGATCTCGCCCACGGCCAGAAACACGGCGTTCGGCGTTTCGCGGGCAAGGGTGGCGAACGCGCGCAGCGCCACGTCCAGCCGCTTCGAGCGGGTCAGGAATCCGAACGAGGAGATGACGAACGCATCGGCCGGCAATCCGAGACGCGCGAGCACCTCGCTCCGCGGAGGAAGCGGCGGAGGCGGGGTCCAAGGGAAAGGAATCCGGAATACCGCCGCCTCGGGCCGGCTCGCGAGCACCCGCCGACGCGCCCCTTCGCTGTGGACCAGCAGCCCAAGGCTCGCATCGACCGCCCTTTCGAACAGCGGATAGCGCCAGGCGTCGAGGGGAGTGCCGGTCTCCAACGAGCCGCGCGCGAGCAGCTGCCCGCTCTTGCCCGCGGCATAGCGGATCTCTTCGAGGTACCGCTCGGCATCGCCCTGGGCGAGCGTCATCTCGCGCAACATGTGATGGAGCACGATCTCGTGCAGCACCACGATGCCGGGCACCTCCAGCAGGGTCGAGTAGGCACCGGAATGGAAATCGCCGTTGTTGCCCAACTGGTAGATCACCGCGTCGAACGGCCGCTCGGCCCGACGGGCGGCGAACGCGCGCCAGGGGAGGATCGGCACACCGCCCCATTCCGCCGGAGCGTCGAGCCGCGAACCCTCTTCGGCGAACAGCTCCAAATCGAACCGGGAGGAAAGATGCGGCAGCAGCTCGACGCAGTAATCCGCGATGCCGCTCGCGAGAGGCGGCAGCGGAGAAAACATCGCGACGCGCGGACCGGCGGCCATGGTTTGAAACTCGAACGCCGCCGAGCTACCCGAGCAGCCCGTCGATCACCTGGTCCCACGAGACGTCGCGCGCCTTCGCCGCCCCTGCCTCGCCGAGCCGCCGGGCGAGCGCCCGATCGGCATAGAGGGCGTCGAGCCGCGCCGCGATCGCCGCCGGATCGTCGGGCGCCACGACATAGCCGGTCTTGCCGTCCGTCACCCATTCGAGCACGCCGCCCGAATCCGCCACCGTGATTACCGGCTTGGCCGAACGGCAGGCCTCGACCGTCACGTAGCCGTAGTCTTCATCGTACGGGGCGTAGAACACGGCGAGCGCGCTGGAATACAGCTCGACCGCCCGATCGTCATCGATCCAGCCGAGCAGCTCCACGCGATCTTCCAACTTCAGATCGGCGATCAGTTTCTCCAACGCCTCGCGCTCTTCGCCGGTCCCGGCGATCCGGCAGCGGACGGGGGTTTTAGTGTGCTTCATCGCCCGGATCAACAGGTCGAACCGCTTGATCCGATTCAACCGCCCGGCGGTGAAGACGTAGTCGCCCATCTCCCCCGGAGCCAGCCGGTCGATCAGCCGCGGCGGCGGATAGAGCGTGTCGATCTTCATCCCGTTGTGCCGTTCGAGCCGCGCCGCGACATTGTCCGAAATCGCGTAGACCCGCCGCGCTTCGCCGAGCGTCCGCTCGTCCATCGAGCGCAGCATCTCGACCGCCCTACCGTCCCGGTCCCCGCGTCCTTCGACCGTGAAATCGCTGTAGCCGGTGCCGCGCAGGTCATAGGCCTGGCGCAGCTGATGGACCAGCCAGACCACCTTGTCGGGATGCTTGACGACATAGGAAGGAAAGCGGGTCGCGATCACCCGGTTTATTCGTTAGCCATCGACCTCCGAGAGATCGAGCATTCGCCAGGCCATGCAGCTCTTGAACAGCTGCACCCGATTCGGCCAGGTGAACGGCAGCGACACCACGTCCACCGTATGCCCCCGCCGCTTCAGCTCATCGGCGAGCGAAGCGACCAGGATCTCGGCGCCGCCGAAAGCGAACGGCACCTGTACCCCGCAGACGCAGATGCGCAGACCCATGGAGGTCAGGGCTCGGACTCGGGAGAAGCGGAAGCCGGAGAGGAGACCTCCGCCGCGCGGGCCGCCGCCACTTCGCGCTCCAGCCGGCCGACCTCTCCGGCGAGCCGCGTCTGCTGGGCAAGCAGCTCCTGGATCAGCTGACTCGCCACCTGGTTGAAGCGGTTCTGCCGTTGCAGCAGCGGACGCGCATACCACTTGACGAACGCATGGAAGAAGACCTTGCGCACCAGGACGATCAGCTTGCCCAAACCCGGACGATGCGAAAAGAGCGGCGGCTCCTCCACCCATTCGAGCGTTTTCAGCTCCAGCAGGCGGAGCTTCGTCGCCTCGCTCTCATCCCCCAAGGTTGCCAGCTCCGCGCGCCGCTGGCGCACCCCCGCGCGCAGGCGCTCCAGGGCGACGGCCACGGCCACCGGTTCCTCCGCTCTAACCGTCGAATTCGATGCGGAGTCCGTCACTGTCCCGCACCCGCGAAATCGAGAAACACTCCGAGGTAGCGATAGTCCTCGATCCGCTCGTCGCGCCGATTGGGCATCACGCCGTCGGAGCAATCGAGCGTGAAGCGGTAAAAGTATTCGTCCTTGCCGTCGGGAAAGAAGCCGAGATTGCGCGCCCCCGGCGCCAGGCGCAGCTCGATCGGCGTGCCGAGCCGTTTTTCCTGGCTGTCGAAGCGAACGGTGACCTGATCGACGGGGCTCTTGAACGTCACCACGTTTTGATCCGAGAGGGAGCGCAGCTTCACCCGAATCGAAGCGACCGGTTGGAGCGCCACCAGGTAGACCTCGGAATGCGACGCGCCGCGCACCCAAACGCCTTCGGGGTTCGGCTCCTGGGCGTGGAAGTTTTCCTTCGGCACGACCCACACCGCATCGGTCCAACCCTTGAGGAAATAGCCCGGAATCTTCTGCAGCAGCGTCAATTCGAGCGGCAGAGCCTGGAACGACGGCCGGCGCACGTGCACTTGAAGGGTGGCTTCCGGCGCGATCTGGAGCAGCGGCACGGCAACCACCGCGGCGGTCCAGAGCCCGGCGGCGGCATACGGCAGCAGAAGTCCTTTGCGCGATCGGATCGCCACGGGCAGGAGCGCGAAGACCGGATAGATGCTCGCGAAATAGCGATTGCCCACGAAGCCCGCGCCGCCGTGGTAATTGTTCGGGCGCAGGATCAGGATCGCGAGGCAATAGCCGACGATGCCCAGCATCAGCAGGTGGCGCGAGCGGTCCTTCGGCCCGAACGCATAGAGCCCGATCGCGAACAGCGCAAACGGAAAGTAAGGCAGCAGGCCGGTGTGGCGGCCGATCAGGAAGTATTCGAGATCGCGGAGGAACATCCGCGGCGTGGTCTCGACCCCCAGTCCCGACCAGGAGCCGAAGCTGGTTCCGCGGTATTGCGCCCAGAGATCCTTCTGGCTCTCGATCGGATATTCGGATTCGAACGACCGGCGCTGCACCCCGCGGTACGGACTCCAGGCTCCCGTCGCGTGGTGTTGCAAGACCATCAGACCGGCAAGCCCTAAGAGCGCGGGCGCCGTGAGCGCCAAGATGCCCTTCCACCGCTTCTGCAATAGAAGATCGAGACCGATCGGTCCGCCGAGCAGGATCGTAGGCTCTTTGGAGATGTACGCCGCCGCGAGCAGCGCGCCGGCCAACCCGATCAGCACCAGATGCCGCGAACCCCAAATCGGAATGCCGCGCAGGTGAAGCCAGATCAACAGCGCAAAGAACAGGCAGGCCATGTTGAACACTTCGGGCTGCATCCAGAACACGTAGCAGAACGCCGCCGAAGCGAAGAAGAAGCCGCCGAGGAAGATGCCGGCCGAACCCGCCTGGCCACTTCGCTCCGGCCGCCGCCAGAACCAGATCGCTCCCCAGAGCATGGCGAGGAACAGCGCCATGTTGAACACCACCATCCCCTGCACCCCGAACAGCGCATAGAACGGCACGGCGGCGAGCGAGTAGACGTAGGGCTTGCCGTAGTACATCGACTTGCCGCCGTCCGAGGTGAACAGGATGACCCCGTTCGGCCCCTGGTCCCACGCCTGGTAGCCGCGCAGCAGATCGCGATGGTCGTAGACCAGGTCGTGATCGTGCCACAGGCTCTGGGTCATCATCACGTACGCCGGTTCGTCTCCGATCGGCCCGGGCGGGAAATGGACCTTGTACAGGCTCCACGACAGCCCGAGGAGCAGCACGGTGACGCAGAGCAGAGCGGGAGAGCGGCGCATGGGTCCGCGCGAAGATATCAGGCCGCCCGGAAGGGAGCGAAGAACCCGCCCCCCGAGAGTCCTCCGGTACAGATTTGACGCGCCGTCTTGGGGCGCCTACGCTCGCCGCCTGCGAGGGATTGAAATCCCTTCCATGAGAAGGCCAATCTGAGTCAAGCCGCCTTGGCGGCTTTCCCTGCAAGTCTGTTTGCGGCGGGAGCGATTCCCCAGGCTTCCATTCGCACTCTGG
>Ga0134122_10001665_pt1 | contig 16146 bp, 27 predicted proteins | sample KB302_FD_96461 | JGI IMG/M metagenome (GOLD analysis project Ga0134122, IMG submission 96461) | Terrestrial soil microbial communities without Nitrogen fertilizer from Kellogg Biological Station, Michigan, USA - KB3-0-2 | ecosystem: Environmental > Terrestrial > Soil > Unclassified ... | reverse complement strand
CGCGGTGAGGCGCCATCGGTGTAGCTCATCGATCAGGGTGTACACGGATTCGCTGCGCATGCGCGCGTGGCGCTCCGCGCGTTGCTTGTATCCGCGCGTGCCGGCGCCCAGGCGCGGCCGCGGCGCCGGCGGCGCACCGGTTTCGCGTGCGCGTCTCATTGGAACGCCTCGCACGTGCGACCCTCTCGGATGCACAGCGTGCACTGCCCGCGCGTGGCGTAGTGCGCGTTGCGGATATGCCCGCACGCGCAGATCTCCGACACGTGCGCCGCGTCTTCTGAGATCGCCGGCCGAGCCAGTAGAAGAAAAAAGCGAACCCACGGCAGGAGCAGCGCGACGACGAACGGCGCGACGACGAGCAGCCACGAGGGCTGGAGCCACGTATGATAGAAGGCGCGCATCTCGGGCGGATCGCCCGCGTCCGGCGCCCGCGCGCCCAGGCGCACCGCGAGCAGCACGAGTGAAAGCAGCGTGAGCCGCTCCATCACCAGCCGCTCGCTCATGTGAGCTCGACGCGCTCGAGCCAGTAGATCACGCGCCGCAGCCGTTCGGCGCGCTCGTCGCGTTCTTCAGACTCGGGCCAGTTGTGCAAAGCATCGGCGGTGGACACGAGCTCGTGCAGTGCATCGCGCAGCACGTTGACGGAAACGGCGACGTCGACGGTGGACGGCGGCGCGCGGCGCACCGTGATTCCAGGCGGGAGCTTGCCCAGCGCGTGCATGGCTTGCACCGCGTGCGTGTGCGCTTGCGTGAGCAGCGCGAGGCACTGCGCGAGACAGAACTCGGCGCTCGGTTCGCTCATCGCTTGTTTGCTCCGCACAGTGCCAGCGCGCACAACGCCCACCCTACACCCGGCAGACCGAGGCGCTCGAGCACGAGCAAGGTGCGTTCAGGAAGGCGCATCAGCGCCGTGTGGTACACGACGCTGGCGCCGTCGACGGCGCGCGCGCGCAGGGAGGAGAGGAGATCGGTTAGAGTGTTCGTAGCCATGGTCGCAACCTCCGACGTTGCAGCTGTGGTTAGGGGGCACACGCGAAACCAACTCGCGGGGTGCCCCCGGGCCCATCTGAGACCATTGGACCACACGGGCCGGGTGTGATTCAATGCGCCCCTGATAATCCCTCATTAGCGGGGGCGCAACGGGTGTGGGCGCTAGGAGCAGTACCAGGCCTTCCGACACGCCCGTTGCCACCCCGCTTGCGGGGGAGAACCGGAGAAGTCGAGGCCCCCGACTTCTCCATTGACACAGGGGCCGGCCCGTCGGAGGGGTCTCAGCCATGCCAATTCAAGACACGTTCATCCGTCGTTACGAGTGCGACGCGCCCGGCTGCATTGCCACGGGCACCTATCAAAGTGACTCGCCCAGCCGGGAAGGCGATGCGTTCCGCCTGATCAGCGTCGAGACAGGCGGCGCCGAATACACCACGGTGCTCTGCGCCGCGCACGCAGGCGTGTTCATCGTCGAGCACCTTCCGCCGTTCGGGTTCAAAGAGCACAGGCGCGGCGCGGGGCCTCGATGACCGAAGCAAAGAAAGCCAATAGGCTGACGCTGCACGACGTCGAGCGCGAAACGGATGTGCTGCGCGAGCTCGCGCGCATCCTGGAGCCGTTCGATCGCGACACGCAGCTGCGCATTCTGGAGTCGACGTGCACGCTGATGCGTGACGACTACTACGCGGCCGAGTTCAGAAAGGCGCGCCAATGAGCGACGACACCACCGTGATCGACCTGCAGGCGCAGCTGCGCGAACAGCTCGGCCAAGCGCTCGAGCGCGACCTAGCCACGCTGCGTGAACGTGCGGACGCGCTGGAAGCGCTCCGCGGGCCGATGACCATCGACCAACTCGCGCAGCGCGCGCAAGCGCTTGCCCTGAGTCTCTGCGCGCTCGAGCTCGGCCGCATCGCCGATGTGCTGGTCGATCGCGCCTTCAACCCCCTGAATGATTCGATCGTCGATGAGTGAGCCAGAAATCCCTGCGCAGCACTGCCCGCACATTGAACGCGGTGAGCTCCCACCTTTCTCCGTCCTGGAACACGGCGTCCCTCCGACGTCGATAGTCGGCTATCGGCGGCGCATGACGTTGTGCGCCTTTTGCGCCGGGCAGATCGAGGCCGCAACCGCGTTCCTGCTCGCGACGGGCAGCACCAACGGCAGGCACCGATGACCTGCCAGCACTCCGAAAGCGACGTCTCCGATCTGGGCTCCCATCATCAAGACGGGCAACGCGTGCAGTGGTGTAGTGGGTGCGGCGCCGTTCGCTACGATGCCCAGTTTCGCGACGCGCGCGACCAACCTTACTTCGACTGGGTTGAGTGGTCCCTGCCGAAAGCTGCGCCGGGCACGCCCACGCCAACCGAGCCGCAGACGCCGCAACAATGGGCGGTGTATCTGTTGGGGCAACATCTCCAGCGCGGCGTGGAAGCGCTCGAGCGCATTGCGGCCGCGAGCGAGCGCGTTGCGACCGTGCAGCGTGGGACGCCGGCGCGCCTCGCACAGGAGCTGCGCGCGTGCACGGATCGCACCGAGCTGTTGAGCGTACTGAAAAGGTGGGGTATCGAATGACGCAGGACCTCGATGCACGCTGCGTGTGCGGGCATGCCCGCGATCGTCACTGGCCGATCGTGGGCGGCTGCACGCTGTGCAGCTGCAAGCGCTTCGCCAGCGTCGAGCGTCGAAGGCCGCTGACCATCGTGGTCGACCTGCCGCCGGACTTCGTGCCGGATGGGCCGCCGATCATCCACGTGAACGAGAGCGACAAAGCGCGCACGCTGTTCAGCGGCGCGGTGATGGGTTTCGTGCGCCGCGGCCAGGCCGCGCAAGAGGCCGTCGATGCGCTGGGCGCCGGCAAACGCCCTTACACGGCGCCGACGATCACCGACCACGAGCCGGGCTGTCATTGCGGCGTATGCATCGCAACGCGGCAGCTCGCCGGCTTCGAAGCGCTCATGGCCGAGGAAAAGCGCGGCCTCCCTGAGCGCGAGGTCGCGCAACGCGCGCTGCAGCTGCTTGAGCTGAGACCCCCCATGCGCACGTGCAACGTATGCGGTCACCAGACGGACAGGGGCGCCGGGAAGGATGGCAACCTTTGCCCGCTGCTCGCGTGCCCTGGAGACTTGCAATGAGCAAGAGCGTCAACCAGCGCGTCACCGAAGTGGCGTCATGCGCGGCGCGCTGCATGCCCGCGCGCGATGGCTACCTCTATGTCATCGCAGTTGTCAAAGTCGACGGCAGTGAACCGATCGCGACCGCGGGCAACGCGTCGGAGGACATTCAGGCGCAGCTGCTGCGTGCGGTGCTGAACAGCTTCGAGCACGGCACCGACACGTTTCAGGGCTACATCAAGGTCCCGAAGTGATGCCCCCGGCGGCCTACCCATTTCTGCTGTCGCTACGGCTCGAGCTCGAGCCGTGGGAGCTCGTGCGAGAGTCTGTACAGCCGCCGCAAAACGGCCGGCTGGAAGAGCTGCACTTCACGGGGGACGTTGCGGGCGTCGAGTTGCGCTTGCTGAACATCGGCTTTCGCCGGCTGGTGTTTGGGGATTACGTGCGGCTCGAGCCGCTGCAGCGCTTTGCGTTCCATCGCAATGCCATCGTCGTGACCCCAGGATTCGGGGGACTCATCGAGTTACGCAATCCGAGCGCGCGACGGCGCCGCTGCTGTGTGACGTTCCACTTCACGGGGCTCGAGAACTCGATGGCCTTCGAAACCCGCGACCCGTTTGAGAGCCGCGACGACGACGACGACGACGAGGGTGGCAACGATGGCTGATCAGCTCATCGTGCCGTCCACGGAGCTGGCGCTGGTCGACGGCGTCTTTGCGGAGGCCTGTGAGCGCGCGCAGCGCCGCGTGCTCGAGCCCAACAGCGAGAACACGCAGCGCGCGTATCGCCGGCACTGGCGAGACTGGCGCAACGCGGCCGAGCGCTACGCCTACGCGCCGCTGCCCATTCAACCGCACGCGCTCGTCAACTACTTGGAGGCCTACGGGGGGTCGCCGAACACGGTGCGCCAGGTGTTGGCCGCGCTGTGCGCGCTCGACGCGGAATGGCGAGCCGCCCAGGGCGAGACAGCGCCGGAGCGCTTGCGGCAACACCCGATCGTGATGCGCTGGCTCAAATCGTGGTCGCGAGACAACCCGCGCCGGCCCAAGCGCCAGGCGCCGGCGCTCGCGCGTGACGAGCTCGAGCGCATCTTGCTCACGATGCAGCAACGCGGCTGGCGCGCGAGCTCGCTCGGCCACGTCCAGCGCTACGCGCGCGACCGCTGTCTCATCCTGTTCGGGATCGTGGGGTGCTTTCGCGGTGACGAGCTGGCCGAGCTCGACGCCGGCGACGTGCTGCAGCTCGACCGCGGTCTGAGGGTCACGCTGCGCAGTTCCAAAACCGATCAGCAAGGGGAGGGGCTCGACAAGGCACTGATGCCGCAAGGGACGCGCTTGCGCTGCCCCGTCGCGGCGTGGATCGACTGGCTCACGGTGCGCGGTGTGGCCGAGGGTCCGGCGTTCCAAGCCATCAACCGGCGCGGCGAGCTCGGCGGCCGCCTGAGCGTCGATGCGGTGCGGGACATTGTGCGCACGCGCGCCGCCGCGGCCGGCGTGTCGGCATCGTCGCACTCGTTGCGCGCGACGTTTGTGACGCTCGGTCGCGAGCGGGGCAAGAGCCTTGAGGCCCTGGCCGACCAAGGGGGTTGGCGCTCGCTCGACACCGTTCGGCGCTACGCGCGGCAGGTCGACATGTTCGTGGCGAACCCGAGTGCGGGCCTGTTAGACGACTGAAAATCGACGCGTAGAAGTGTCGACGCGGCGCCTGAAAGTAAGGCCCGGCGGCGCTCGAAACCCCTGAGTGTCAGGCAGGGTGGGCATGCGAGGCGGCAAGAGAAGATCTTGACGCCCCCCCCCGATCGTGCCGCATCCTGGTCAACGTCGAATGCCGGGAGGCGTGCGAACAGCAGGGCGCAGGGGGCGCTTTCCGTGGCGCTTTGCGCTACGGGGGGGAGTGTGAGTGCCGAAGAAATCGGCACCGCGCTTGGCGCCGCGTTGCTTGCTGCGCTCGGCTGGCTGTGGGCGGCGATTCGCCGCCGGCGGCGCGGCCGAGCGGTCTTACCGTTTCGTGCCCGGGTGCGCGCCTACTTCTCACTGCGCAGCGATGAGCCTGACTCGCGCGCGAGTGTCGAGCCGCAGCCGTTCGATCAAGAGCGCGAGCGCGACACCGGCCGCCGGCGCCGGCCGCGCGAGCTCGGCGACGACGACAAGTAAGGTTCGCGCGCCGCGGCGCGCTGAGGGGGGAGAGGGCCATGCGGAAGATTGAACAGCTGATCGGCAAGCGGGCAGACGACGACAAGAGCGACCTCGATGAGGTGCACGTGCAGCAGCTTTGCCATTTGCTCCGCGGCCAAGGTGGCGAGCACGGCGCGAGGCTCGCGGGCAAGTTGCTCGAGCCCGTCGAGTCGGAGTCGCCGGCGGTCGAGGAAAGCAAGCCGGCCTGAGAGCTCGAGCGCGCGCGCGCCCAAGGTGTTTCGCGGCCAGCCGCCGCAATGAGGGGGAGAAGGGGACATGGCAAAACAGCAGATCCAGGTTCGGCACAAGACACCCACCGTTTCTAAGAAGCGTTACGAAATGGTGCGAGCGGCTGGCGCGGCGACGCGGCGCAAGGCGCGCGAGGTCGCGGCAAAGCGCGCGGGAACGCTGGTCGGCACGGGGACGGGCGCCCTGGCCGGCTACCTCGAACGCACCGGCAAGGTGAGCCCCAAGTTCACGTCGCCGATGGCCCTGGGCATCGCCGGCGCCGTGCTCGCGTTCGTGGTGCCGGAGACCGGCATGGGACGCGGCAAGGTCGGCCAGGCGGCCGCGGAAGCTGGCTCCGGCCTGCTCGCGGTCGCTGGTTACAAGCTCGGCTTGGGCCAAGCCGTGATCGGCGAAGACGACACGGAATCGGCCGGCAGCTGGGGAGAGAGCCAGGGCTGGCAGGTCGAGCAGTAAGCGGCGGCGCGCGCGAAGGGGACTGGGCGCACGGTTGACCGTCGCCCGTTGCCGGCGCGAATGGCGCGCCGGCGCCGACTGCGGCGAGAGCCGCAGACGGTCAACCGCAACCGTGTTTTGAAGGGGGAAATCATGAACATCGTAGGATACGAGGACATCACCGGCGACGACGACGGCGGTGAGGTCAGCGGCGCGGGCGGCCAGCGGCTGCTCGCGAAGAATCTGCCGCAGTCGTTCGTCGGCGCGCCACTCACCACCATTGGAGCCAGCTCCACGGGCACGCCCGTGGCCGTGCCCGTGCTGCGCAACCTGCGCCCGGATCGCCTCGTGCTCGATCGCGTGCAGGCCGCGAGCTTGCTCGTGTACGACATCCGCATCGGCACGATCTCGCTGAACGCGAGCGTCAACCCGGTGCCGGGTGACATGTTCGCGCCCGACGCGGTCGGCACGAGCATCCGCGCGACGGAGACGGCCACGCCTTCCGTCGGCATCTCGCTCGTGCTGGGCAACCGCACCGCCACGGCGGTGACGAGTGCCACGGCCGGGTTCATCGGTCCGAGCACCTCGCCAAGCTGAGGTGCTAGCCCGTGCTCCTGATCTCGTGCAACTTGGGCGACCGGCCTTCACCCGCTGTGGTGCAAGGCATGGTGCAAGGCCTCGCCGATGCGAGCCTTGCCCAAATGCGCGAGGCCGGAGAGCACGGTTTGCCAGCGCTCTACGCGGCCGGCATTCGCTACGTGCGTGAGCCGTACCGACGGGAGCGCTGGCAAACAGCGCTGGAAACGCTCTCTCGCAAGGTCGGAGATTGCGAAGACCTTGCGGCGTATCTCTGCGCCCAGCTCGTGTTTCAAGGCGAGGCCGCACGCGTGTACTGCTACGCGCCACGGCCAGGCTTGATTCACTGCGTGGTGCGACGGGCGGACGGGCAGATCGAAGACCCGAGCAAAAAACTGGGCATGCGCGGGAAGGGGTGAGGCCATGGGAGCACTGATTTTGGGGGCATTGGTGCTCGCGGCACTCGCCGCGAGCTCGAGCTCGAGCTCGCCAAGCAAGACCGCAAAGCCCGCCGCGCCGTCGGGGGGCGGCGCGCGGCCGCCGGCGCCGAAGGTGACCATCGGCCCGGCGGTGATCACCAGCGAAGACGAAGACGCAGAGCCCACGGCGACGGCCAAGCCGTCCACGCCGGCGAAGCTGGCGCCGGGGCCGGCGGCGCGGCCGAGCTCGAGCACGAAGCCGGCGGCGCGGCCGAGCTCGAGCTCGAGCGCCGCGAGCTCGAGCAAGACGTCCGACGCGTTGCTCGCGGCGCAGCTGGCGGAGAAGCAGGCCAAGGGCTCGAGCTCGAGCACGCCGGCCAAAGCGAGCGCCAGCAACGGCGCTGCGCAGACCATGAAGGGGCAGCCCCCGCCGGGGTATGACGCCGCGGCCGCGAAGTCGAAGGCGCAGCCGACCGCGGACCACATCCGCACGCGCAAGGGCAAATACGATCGCGCGGTGCTGCAGTCGTTCCAGACCGCGGCCGGGCTGAAGTCGGACGGTTTGTACGGGCCGCAGTCGCGCGCTGCGCTCGTGTTTTTCGGCGCGAGCAACGTGCCGAGCGCGCTGTTCAAAGGGTCGCAAACAACGTACGCGCCGCCGGGGGGCTGACAATGCAACAGAACGAAGTGGAAGTGATCGGGGCGTTGCTCGAGCAAGCCAACATGAAGTTGCAGGAAGCGGGCGTAGTCATGCGTTCGCGCTTCGTCAACGGCGTGCAGGAGTATGAGTACCTCGTGCCGCTGATCGACGGCCGACACGTGAGCTTTCGCTCGCGCGTGCGGCCCACCGTGGAAGTGGGCGCCGGCAAGGTCGGCAAGAAGATCAAAGCGGGCCTGAAAAAGGTCGCCAAGAGCAAGGCGTTTTCGAAGCTGCTCAAGGCGGGCGCGGCGATCGCGAGCGTGGTGCCCGGCGGCCAGGCACTCGGCGCAGGCCTCGCCGTGGCGAGCAAGGCCAAAGACATCGCCGCCAAGGCAGCCAAAAAGGGCAAGAAAGCCGTCAAGGCAGTGAAGGGTGCGGTCAAGGGCACGAAGGCTCTGACCGCGGGCAAGGGCGCTGCGAAAGGCAAGCTCGCTGCGCCCAAGGTGACCCCCACGAAGCTTGCCGCGCCGCGCACCGCGCTCGCCAAGACGAGCGCCACGCCGGCCGTCGTGCCGACGAACAAGGGTGAGCTCGTGAAGCTCCCCAACGGGCGCCAAGCGCTCGTGCAGTGGGTGAACTGAACGCAGCGCACGCATTGGGGGCACCATGACGTTACTTGGCGGCGGCAAGTTGCAATCGCCCGTGTCGACGGGCCTGGCGTCGACGTTCAAGTTGCCCCTCTTTCAATGGAACGGCGGCCAGCGATTCTCGAGCGAGGAGAAGCTGCAAGATGCGCACGCCGTCACGCTGGTGATCGGCGGCGCGAGCATCAGCGTAGCCGGCGCGGACCTCAACAGCGCATCCGGCGGCGCGCTCAGTGTCAACGGCATCGCCGCGCCGGTCGCGAGCGCCGATCAGGATCCGCCGCTCTCTCTGTGGTGCCGCGTGGAGTACGGCGACGCGGCTGCGACGAAGCAAATCGACTTCGATTGGTGCGCCGGGAGCTACAACCTGCCCCCCTGCAACTTCGTGCGCGTCACCGCGGGAAGCGACGGCGGAATCGTGGCGGGCGCCAGCGTGACGCTCAATGCGTACGTGCGCGAAGGCGAGTTTTCGGGCGGCGCGATCCCGACCTACACATTCAACGGCGCGATCGACGGAATCGATTTCAAGGTGCCGGAGGGCGCGCGCGCGCTCGAGCTCGCTTCGCAGGGCAGCGTCGCCGTCGACGGGAACGGCACCTTTTCGCGCGACGACACCACGAGCACGCTCGTGCCGCCATGGTCTCCGTTGCGCATCGTGCCCGGCGCGCGTCGCTCGGCTTCGGTCACGTATACGAGCTTCGATCCGGTGTTCACGTACACGCCGGCCGCCGGCATGGTGGCCACGGACTTTCGCTGCGTTCGGTTCCTGCTGGCGTTCTGAGGGGGCGCCGGAATGGATTCGCTCTTCAACTTTTGGCCCAAAAGTCGCTGGGATCCAGCATGGTCAGCGCTGTTGTTCGGAGGGGGCGGAATGGCACTGCCGCGGCTATTTCAGACGGTCACGATCTACGATGGCAGCGCATCGCCCTCGGTCAGCGCGAGCGCCGCGCAAATGGTCATCGTCGACATGGGGGCCGCGGCCGCGGATGTGACCGTGACCTTCCCGAGCGCGGGCGTCGAAGGCCAGGCCCTGGGCGTGGGCGTGGGCTCAGCGAGCAGCGCGTATCGCATCCTCGCCGATGGCCGCGTCGACGGCACGGCGTTCCCGCTGCAGCGCGCGGGCGATTGCGCGCTGTTCACGTGGGACCCTGACGCGCCCTTCGGCGAAGATCTCGGCGGCTGGAAGCTCGTGGCGCAGTACCACGTGCCCTCGCTCAGTGATGCGCTGTTCAATCACCTGTTGACGAACGCGGCCGAGGTCACGGCAGAGACGGGGCAGTTCATCGTCTGCAACGGCGCCGATGCAGAGATCGTGCTCCCGGCGGCAGGGCCGGACGTGCTCGCGGGCAGCTACCTCGCGGTCAAGAACTACACCGCCGGCGCCGGCACGATCACGTTTTCGGGGGGCACCGTCGACGAGTCGTCGACGTACGAGCTGACCGAGCAAAACCAGAGTGTGCTACTCATCTACTCCGGCCAGGCGGACGGAGACACCTGGCGCACGATTGCCGGGTTCGATGGCGCGCTCAACTCGATCGTGGTGCAAAACGGAACCGAGCTCGCGGCCTACGACGACGCGGCACTCGCGGATGGATGCCAAGCGGCGATTGGCTCTCTACTCGACACGGCAGACCTCGTGCGCTCGAGCACGGCGACGGCAGACAACATCACGATCTGGAACACGGTCAGCGGCGTGGGGCGCTGGATTCGTCGTTGCCTGCCGAACCCGACGTGGCTTCGCCAAACCGACTGGGCGATCAGTCCTGCGACCGGCAATGACGAGAACGTAGGCACGGCCGCGTCCCCCCTTGCCACCGATGCGGAGCGCGCGCGGCGCTGGGGACAGTGGGGCATCCCGGCGAACGGGACGATCCTGCAAGTGCTGGATAGCCTGCCACTCGACAAGTCGCTGCGACTCGCGGTGACCATGCCAGAGACGCCCAACGCGGCCACGCTCACGCGCTTCGTGGTGAAATGCTCGGAAACGCAGATGGCGACGGGCTCGCTCACCGGATACACGCCGCTCGTGCGCACCACCGGCGCGACATCGCGCAACCTCATCACCAGCGCGGTCAACTTCACATCCCACGTGAACCGCAAGATTCGGCTGACCTCGGGAACGGGAAGTGGCTACTACGCGTGGATTCAAGCGGGCGGGGCCGGCACCGCAACCATCACCCCGTGGGTGCAAGAGGTCACGAGCGACACGGCGAATCCGCCGAGTGCGGCCGTGTTGCAGCCCGGGGGCATCACCGCCGGAGACACGTTCGAGATCCTAGAAGCCGCGAGCATCGGCGCAGCGCCGCGCCTCGCGTTCACTGCCGGCGGCGGCACGAATGCGGGCAACACGGGCACGAGCGCTGTGCAATTGAAAAACTTGCGCATCTCGCAGGCGTTCGCGAGCGCGAACGGCATCCCGTCGGGATACATTGAATCCCAGGGGCCCGGGGTCGCGTTGTACATGCTCGGGTGCGACCTCGGCCGGGTTGCACTAAACGTCGCCCTCAATCGCGGGCAAGGCTGTCTCGTGGGCGGGGGCATCCTCACGGGTGTCAGCACGATCGGCAACTCCGTACGGTTCACGGGGGGCGGCACACGCGTCGACGGCAGCTCAGGCCTGAGCATTTCCGGCGCAAGCACGGTCACCTTTGACGGTGACTTCGCCGTCACGATCCCGCTGATCATCGGCGGCGGCTCGACGGTGCTGAGTTGCTTCCCAGCGACCTGCCGCTTTGGAAACGTGTTCTTTGCCGTCACGGGCGATGCGGTGCTCGTGAATGGCGCGGCCGTGCTCGAGATCCGCAACGGCGACTACGGTTCGCACGTCGTCTACGGCACCGCATCGACGTACGGCTTCCGCATCGTGAGCGGCGGCAAGGTCACCTACACGACCACGAAGCCGACCATCAACGCCACGTTGGGCGCTGGCCGCGAAACGATCATCGGCGGCACCGACACGCAATATGGGGCGGTGCCCTTCGTCAACGCAGCCAATCTCGCGATGCTTGCCGTCGCGGCGTGAAAGGAGAACCGGCCTATGTACACCTGGAACCAAGTCCCCCGTGCGCAGACCCACGGGGTGGTGTTCGAGATCGTCGACACGCTCGAGTATACGAGCGCCGTGCCGAATGGCGGCACGCCGGCCGATGCCATCGCCGATTACGCGGGGTGGGCATCCGACCAGAGCACCGCGCGCACGTGCGTGCTTTGGCCGTGCACGGAAGGCAGTGTCACGGGCGCGCAAGTGCTGTTCGAGATGCCGTCGGGGCGCATCGTTGGCGGCGACGGCGAAGGCTGATCCGTGACGGCCATCGTGTGGGACGGCGGGCGGTACGAGGTCACGAGCGACGATCGCTTGTGGCTCTTGCGTGCCGTGCAGGCCGAGGGGCCCGTGCAGGTCGACGTCGCGCGCGCGCTGGTCAACTTGTTCGCGTACCTGCGGAGCCAGGGCGATTTGCGCACGCTCAAACAGGTGGTGCGCGCCTACGCGCAGCCCATCAATCCGCGCTGGTACCAGGAAGGCGACCTGTTCAAACAAGCGGCCGCGCAAGCGAGCTCGGACGTAGCGCTCAAAGCGCTGCTCGAGAAAGCGCACAACCGCGAAGTGATTCACAGCGCGCGCACGAGCTTCACGCAGCAGACGGTGCGCGCCGTCGAGCAAGCGCTCACGCAGCCCTATCGCAGCGACGTCACCGACTATGCCGCGAGCTACATCGACGCCACGCCGAAGGGCTACACGCCGCGCAGCGACGTGCGCAACGGGCGTAATCGGCTGTGGACGCGCGCCGTCGGATGGGCCGGCTATTTCATCGAAGGCGGCGGCGGCGGGACGGCCGTCGGTGTCGTGTTGTTTGTGTGCATGGTCGGCGCCTGGGCGGCGCTGCGCAGGGGGTAACGATGGCACTCGTGCGAGTCACAACAGGCAACCAAACGCGGCTCGATAAGCTGCGCCGTGCGATCAATGCGCTGCCTATCAGCGAGCGGCCGATGTGGGTCGCGCGCGTCGCGGCGAAGCTGCGCACCGGGCCCGCGGGCGCATTCGCCGTCGCCGGCGGCGCGACGGGCGACTGGGCGAACGGCGCCGATCCGGACGAAGCGCCCGCGGAATGGGACCTCGAGCTCGCGAACTGGCTCGACGGCGTGTACACCGTCGTGGCCGATCGCGCGACCGAAGTCGCGAAGGGCGCCGGCGAAGCCGTGCAGCACGCGGGCTTTTCGCTGTGGCCCCTCGCGGCCGCGGCCGTGGTGATCGCCATCGCGATGAGCCTCGGAAGGAACGCGGCGACGCGTTGACCGTTCGCAGCGAGCGCGCCGCCTTTGGTCGCGGGTCAAGCCACTGACCCTTCCCAAGGCGCCGAAGGGGGCGCGTTCTCTGGGGAGGGTCAGCAAGATGGAAAATCAGGAGTCGTTCGTTCACGGTCTCAACAGCGGCAACACGCGCGAGCACAAGGTCCGCACCTTTCTCGCGAAGCCACCAAAGCGCGCTACGCGGCTGCTCATGGCCGCCGGCGCCGAAGATGGGAATACGATCGTGCTCGGTGAATGGCAGCGCGACGAGGTGGTGCCGGCGATCTCGGTCGACATCCTCGAGCGGCTGGAGGAGCACGCGAAGGAAGTGGGGGGCGCCGTCGAGTGCCAACTGATGTACTTCGACAAAGACGGGCAGCAGATTCAAGCGATGATGCTCAAGCGCCAGGCCTCTCAGATCGAGTCTGCGACGGACCTTGCGCTGCAAAGCGTGCAGGGCGACGCGCGCTCGCTCGTGGTGCAAGCACAGGTGCAATCGCTGGCCGTGCAAAAGCTGTATCTCAGCAGCATGGCGCAAGTGCTGAACGTGTCGCAGCAGATCGCCGGCCGCGCCAACGATCAGGCCGAGGGTTTCATGCGGCGCATTCTCGAGCTCGAAACGGAAAACGAGCAGCTCAAGGATGCGCTGCGCGCAGCGAACGAGCTCGCGGCGCACGAGGGCGCGCCAGGCCCCATGTCGCCGGCGCAGGAAGAGGCGCTCGCGATGTTCAAACAGCTCGCGCCGCTGCTCTTGCAGCGTCTCTTGTCGGCAGGCCCGGCGGCCGCCGCGGCCTAGTCACCGTTGCCATGGTCCGTCGCGCAGCAGCGCCAGCACTTCGTCGCGTGAGTGCCCTTCGATGTTGCCCAGGTGCACCACGAGATTGAGCAGAGCGGAATAGAAGAGCGGATGGCCGAGCAAACTTGGCGCCAAGCGCTTGACGATACGCTCTTGCAGCCGCCGCACTCGCTCCTCGTCAGCGGTCATGCCTCGGCCGGCGCCGGCGTGAGCGCGTCGACGAACACCAGCCCGCGCGCTTCCACGTCGAGATGCACGCGCTGTGCGAATTCGTCGCCCAGGCTGTCGCGCAGCTGGCGCAGCACCGCGCGATCGGTGCGGGGGTTGGTGCCGTCGAGGTGCCACGCGAGGGCGCTTTCGAGGATGCTGCGCGCGTACACCTCGCAGGCCATCGTGTGCCGCATCTCGCCGTCGAGCTGGGCGGAGCACAGCAAGTCGCGAAAGGGCAGGATCGCCGGGCAGTCATTGAACCACGCGATTTGCGCGCGCAGGGCCTTGCGGCAAAAGCCGGCGCTGTCTTCGGTTGCGCTCGCGCGCCGGCCGAGCGCGGGCACGAGCGCCGCGACGTTCACGAGCTGATCGCGCTTGTCGCGCTCGAGCTGCTGGCGCTTGAGGCGCTCGAGCTCGCCATCCGCGAGCCTGAGCTCGTCACGCGTGTTCGCGAGCTCGACGGAGGCCTGATTGTGCAGCGCGACGGCGTTGCCCCGTCGCCGGCGTTCGTCGCGCGCAAGGCGCACCCAATACACGGTCGCGGCCGCATTCGCGAACGCCATGAACCAACCGATCGCAGCGATCCATTCGGGGGGCATGGGCCGAAGTTTCGCCCGCCGGCGATCGCTGGAGCCAGAAAGCAATTCGCGACGGATCGCCCCCCCGTCCAGAAAAACTCAATGGTTTCGTGGCGCGGTATCACGCCAGAGCGTGTTTTCCGTGACCAAATTGACGCATACGGGGGAAAACGTTCGAGCCCCGCGGCCGGCAGTCAACCAACGCCGCAGGGCTCGACACTTCGTTGCGAGACCCATCCTACAGACCCACCGAGCAGAAGTCGAGCGGCCCCCTAGGGCACGTGGCTCGCAAGCTCCGTCGCGGCACGGATGTGGAAACCGCGCTGCGTGTTGGGCTCGGCCGCGCGCTTGCGGCGAAGGTTGTGCGCGCGGCTCGCTGCGCAAAGCTTCGTGAGGTGCATGCACCGCGCGAGCTGATTCGCATCACGCGTTCGGGCCGCGCGCACGCACCCCCCCGCACGGCGCGCGTCGAGCTCGGGAGCGTCGTGCACGACGCAAACGCGCTGCACGTGCGCCGCCTGGCGCTCATGGCCGTGCACATCCTCGGCTGGCTCGGGCCTGCTGGGCGCACTGGCCATGAGCGCCAGGGGGCGCGGCTACGCGTCGACGTGCTGGCGCAGCGCTGCGCCCTGCGCGACAAGCCCCTCGATCGCAAAGAGGTGCAACGCTACCTGGCCGTGCTGCGCAGCGCCGGCATCCTGAGCGCCTGGCAGCCCCCCGCGTACGATGAACATGGGGTGCGCAACACGTTGCCCGTCGGCCCGTCGGGGCACTGCTTCAACTTTTACGAGCTCGCCGGCGATGTCCCGCCCGAGCTCGAGCGCGCGCTCGCGAGCTTCCACCGGCTCTGGTGGCCACGGCGCGTCGCGCTCGGGCCGCTCGTGCCGAAAGGCGGGCCCACGGACGCAGCCGCCATCGCTGCGGCGCTACGCGCGCGCGCGGCCCCTTCCTAGCGATCTCACGCAGCGTGCGACACCTCGAACGGCGCTCGGCTGAGGGAAACCTCTCGGCCGAGCGTCGTGTTCAGTGGTCTTGTTCAGTGTCGCGCACGCCGGCAAACGAGGGCGGTTGTCAGATTTCGAGGGGTGCGGGGGTACGATCGCCGCCGGGAAGCTCTGCGCGCGCGCGTGAGCTCGCATTGCGTGTCGCACAAGGCGTGTCGCTCTACTCTTCCCTCCGGCCGCGCCAGCCGTAGGCGGGGAGGGGGGAGTGCGGCGGAGCCGCTTTAAGGACAGTGCGCGGTGCACGGACAAGCGCTCGCTGACGCGAGCTCTTGTCCTGACACATCCGCGCTCACGCGCCGAGGGGGTTCGCAGTCCAGATCCGAGGCGAGGCCCCGTCACGTGCTGCAGCTTAAGGGGGGTGGGGCAGCGCGCTCAGGTAGGGCAGCACGTACGGCTGAGGCGTCTGCACGCCCTCTTGCCGATGCGAGCACATGAGGTCGTTCGGATCGGTGGTGTGGTGCAGTCCGAGCGAATGACCGAGCTCGTGCGCCGGCGCGATCGTGGCGAGCCGGTCGCGGCGCAAGAGCAGCCGCCCCCAGCAGTGGCCGGGGTGCGTGACGTAGCGGCCGGCGCGCACCGCCTCCCCGACGCTTCCGAGGTCGTCGCGAATCTCGACACGCAGCGCGCACCCCGTGTCGGCAAGGTTCGCGGCGACGCGCAACTCGAACACGGGCCGGCCGACGTACGCATTCCACACGTCGAGCTGATCGGCCAAGAGCTCGAGCTCGGCCGGCGCCGCATCCTCCGGCACGTAGACGAGCCGCGGGAAGGGGAGGCCCTGCTCATCGTAGCCAGGCTCGGGCGCGCACGCGCTCACCACCAGCATGACGAGCGTGACGAACAGCGGCCTGACGAACCGCAAAAACGAGTTGAACTCCTGTGCGAAACGGAAGTAGTCGCGCTCGACCTCGCGCGCGGTGAGGCGCCATCGGTGTAGCTCATCGATCAGGGTGTACACGGATTCGCTGCGCATGCGCGCGTGGCGCTCCGCGCGTTGCTTGTATCCGCGCGTGCCGGCGCCCAGGCGCGGCCGCGG
>Ga0134122_10001664_pt1 | contig 16148 bp, 15 predicted proteins | sample KB302_FD_96461 | JGI IMG/M metagenome (GOLD analysis project Ga0134122, IMG submission 96461) | Terrestrial soil microbial communities without Nitrogen fertilizer from Kellogg Biological Station, Michigan, USA - KB3-0-2 | ecosystem: Environmental > Terrestrial > Soil > Unclassified ... | reverse complement strand
TCGCTGGAATGGACCGGCTCCGCTTCCAACATCTTCTCGCCAGCCGCGATATCCCGGTTCACTACGACCTCAAGGAATTTGAGCAGGATCTCGTCACTCTGCGCGGCCTCGGCCGGTCGTGATCGTCGTAGTCGCCTTAGACGAACAACGGCACCACCTCGAACCGCTCCACATCAACCAACCCTAAATCGGTCAGCTTGAGCGCAGGAATCACCTCCAGCGCGAGGAAGCTCATCGCCATGAAAGGATCGTGCAGCGCCGTTCCCAGGCTATGGGCGGCTTCGAGGAGGGCACGCATGCCGTCGCGAACTTCCTCGATGGCGCGGTCGGGCATCAAACCGGCGAGGGGCAGCGGCAGGAGGGCGAGGACGTTCTCGCCTTCGGCCGCGGCCAGTCCGCCACTGGATTTCGCCACGGCGAGGGCCGCGGTGCGCATGGAGGCGTCGTCGGCGCCGATCACCACCAGGTTGTGATGGTCGTGGGCCACGGTGCTCGCGATGGCGCCTCTCTTCAGGCCGATGCCGCGGACGAAGCCGAGACCCATGCGTCCGGTGCCTCGATGCCGCTCGACGACGGCCATCTTGAGGAGGTCGCGGCCGGGGTCCGCCACGGCGTGTCCGTCGCGGAGGGATGCGTCCATGACCAGGCTCTCGGTGACGAGCTGGTCCGGGATGACTCCGATCACGCGGACGCCGCTTCCCGTGGCGCGGATGGAGAAGTCGAGCTTCTCCGGATCGACGTGGACCGTCGGTGGCAACGCCGGGATGACCCTGCGCGGCCTCCCTGGTTGGTCGTCGCTCAGGAGCTTTCCGTTCCGCGCTACGAGCCGGCCGCCGCGGAAGACCATCTCGGCTCGCGGCGCCGCGAGGTCGCGGAAGACCACGAGGTCGGCGCGACGTCCCGGCGCGATGGCGCCGCGATCCCGCAGGCCGTAGTGCTCGGCCGTGTTCAAGGTGGCCATGCGGATCGCCACGACGGGATCGACGCCCCCGGCGATGGCGATCCGGATGAGATGGTCGATGGAGCCCTCTTCCAGCAGATCGGCGGGGTGACGATCGTCCGTGCAGAGGCAGAGGCGCCGCTCGGTCAGCGGCGAGACGAGGGGAAGCAGGGCGCGAAGGTTGCGGGCGTTGGTGGCTTCCCGCAGGAAGATCGTGAGGCCGGCGCGCAGCTTGTCGAGAGCCTCGTCGACGGCCGTGCACTCATGGTCGTTGCCGATGCCCGCCGCGGCGTAGGCGCTCAGCCGGTGGCCGGAGAGGCCCGGACAGTGGCCATCGATGGGCCGGCCGCGGAAGACACGGAGCTTGGCGAGGACCTCCTCGCTGCCGGCGATCACTCCGGGGTAGTTCATCACCTCGGCGAGTCCGAGGACTCGGGGGTGGCTGAGCAGGATGGCGAGGTCATCCGCCTCCAACCGCGCTCCTGAGGTCTCCAGATGGGTGGCCGGCACACAGGAAGGGGCGTTGACGAGGACGTCGAGCGGCGCGCCCTCGGACTCGTCCAGCATGAAGCAGATGCCGGTGAGCCCGAGGACGTTGGCGATCTCGTGCGGATCGGTGACGACGGTGGTCACCCCGCGCGGCACCACGGCGCGGGCGAATTCGGCCGGCGGCACCATCGAGCTCTCGATGTGGACGTGGGCGTCGAGGAAGCCGGGAGCGACGAAGCGGCCATCCAGATCGATCTCCTCCAACGCCTCGTAGCCCCTGCCGAAGCCGGCGATCACGCCGCCGGCGATGGCGATCTCCGTGGCGTGGACCTCGCCCGAGAAGACGTTGACGAGCCCGGCTTTGCGCAACAGCAGGTCGGCCGGCCGGTCGCCGCGGGCGACGGCGAGGATTGCAGGTAGCTCCATCGGCGGAGGATATCGCTTCTGGCGCTCCAGGGAAGGCATCACCCTGACGATACAATCCAGATCCCATGGAGCTGATCGCCACCCACATCGGCGCCGACTTCGACGCCTTCGCGTCGATGCTCGTGGCGCGCCGGCTCCATCCCGAGGCGAAGCTGTTCTTTCCCGGCTCTCGGGAGGGATCGGTGCGCCGGACGATCGAAGCGCGGCGCATCGAGGTCCCCGAGCTGCGCCAGAAGGACGTCGATCCCGCGGCGATCACCCGCGTGATCCTCTGCGATGTCCGCCAGCACGATCGCATCGGCATCCTCGCCGAGTGGCTGCAGGAGAATCCGCAAATCGAGGTGTGGGCCTACGACCACCATCCGGCGTCGTCCTCCGACCTCGCCGTAGCGGCCGGAATCGTCGATCCGGCGGCGGGCTCGACTTCGACGCTGATCGTCGAGGAGCTCCGGCGGCGCGGCCTTTCCTGCGCCGCCGAGGAGGCGGACCTGCTGCTGATGGGGATCTACGAGGACACCGGCTCGCTGACGTACGCCACCACCGGCCCCCGCGACCTCCAGGCCGCCGCCTGGCTGCTGGAAGTGGGTGGAGACCTCGAAGCGGTCCGCGCCTCGGTGACCCGGCCGCTCGATCCCGAGCGGCTCGACGTGCTCCACCGCATGACGCAGCGGCTGGAGGCTCACCGCATCCGCGGCCACCGGGTCGGCGTCGTCGAGGTCGAGCTGGGGAAGTACCTGGAGGAGCTGGCGCCGCTCGTCTCCCGCTGCCTGGAGGTCTTCGAGCTGCCGTTGCTCTTCGCCCTGTTTGGCGAGGGGGATCGGGTGACGCTCATCGCCCGCGGCAACGTCGAAGGGTTCGACCTCGGCGAGGCGCTCGCGGAGTTTGCCGGGGGCGGCGGGCACGCCACCGCCGCCTCGGCGCGCCTCAAGGACCGCACCTTGCTGGAGGCGCGCGAGCGGCTGCTGGAGTTCCTGCGCCGGAGATTGCCGCCGGCCGCCCGCGCCCGCGACTTGATGATCGCTCCGTTCCACGTCCTCCCGGCCGGCACCTCGATCGACGATGCGAAGGCCGAGCTCAATACCCGCCGTATCAACGCCGCGCCCGTCGAGCGGGATGGCAGGATCGTGGGCAGCGTCTCGCGGCAGATCCTCGACGCCGCCATCCAGCACGGCCTGGGAGCGCGGCCGGTGGCGACGGTGATGTCTCCCGAGCTGGAATGGGCGGATCCAGAAGCTCCGGCCGAGGAGGTGCGCGAGCGGATGCTCGCCCGCCATCCCCGCTTCGTGCTGGTGGGCAGCCCGGCGGCGGGGCGGCCGCTCGGACTCGTCACTCGCATGCAGCTCCTGCGGCACCTGCACGGCCAGCTCTCGGACTTCGAGGAGAGGATCGACCGCCGGTCCGAGCAGCAGCGCGAGCGGCGGGAGCACATCGCCCATCTCCTGGAGAAGCGGCTGCCGCCGGCGCTCGGCTCGCGGATCGCGGCGATCGCCGCCGTCTCGCGCCAGCACGGCGTTCCGGTCTACCTGGTGGGAGGCTTCGTGCGCGATCTGCTGCTGGAGCGGGAGAACCGGGACCTGGACCTGGTGGTGGAGGGCGACGGCCTCGAATATGCCGCGTGGCTGGCCCAAGCCCTCGGCGGCCGGGTGCGGGCGCACCGCGCCTTCCTGACGGCGGTGGTGGTCGATGGCGAGGGCTTCCACGTCGACGTCGCGACGGCCCGCAGCGAGTTCTACCGCGCTCCTGCCGCCTTGCCGGAGGTCCAGACCTCGGCCCTGCGGCAGGACCTCTTCCGGCGCGACTTCTCGATCAACACCCTGGCGATCCGGCTGGGTCCGGAGCCGAGGCCCGAGCTGATCGACTACTTCGGCGGCCGGCGGGATCTCAAGGAGCGCACGCTGCGGGTGCTGCACAGCCTCTCGTTCATCGACGATCCGACGCGCATCCTGCGGGCGGTGCGCCTGGAGCTGCGGCTCGGCTTCCGCATCTCGCCGGAGACCCTGCACCTCGCCGAGGTGGCGCTGGGTGAGGGAGTCTTCGATCATCTCTCGGGCTCGCGGCTGCGGGAGGAGCTGGCGATGCTGCTGGACGATCCGGCGCTGGCCCTGCGCGGCGTCGAGCGGCTGGCCGAGCTGGGCGTGCTCCGCGCCTTGGATCCGCGGCTGGAGCTGGACGACGCCGCACGCGGCCGGCTGCGCGAGGCGCGGGCGGCCCACGACTGGTATCGCCTGGAGGGGATCGCCGATCCTCCCGTGGAAGCCTGGCGGCTGCTGCTGATGGCCCTGGCGGCCGGCTTCGAGGAGGAGGACCTCGCCCGCCTTGCCGGCCGTTTCATGCTCGTGGGCGAGGATCGGCGGGTGCTGACCGGCTTTCCCGGCCGCCTCGCCGCCGCGAGGGCTGTTCTTCACGGCGAGGATCTTCACCTGGCACATCGCGTCGCCGAGGCGCTGGAGCCGCTGTTCGGCGAGGATCTCCTCCTGCTGATGGCGGAGGGAGACGAGACGATCCGCGCCTGGGTTCGGCGTTATCTCACCGAGCTCCGAGGCCTGCGGCTCGGCATCCGCGGCTCGGACCTGCTGGCGGCGGGCGTGTCGCCAGGTCCGCGGATCGGCGAGGCCCTGCGCGCCACGCTTCGCGCTCGCCTCGACGGGCGGATCGAGGCGGCGGACGAGCTGCGCTACGCGCTGGCGTTTTTGGTGGAGTACCCTCCGCCGGAAGGCCCTCGCGCGACACCGCCCGATCTGGCAAAGTACACCTGATGCGTTTCCCTGTCCTCTTTCTCGTCCTTGTGGTCCTTGGCGTCCTTTTCGTCCTTCCAGCCACCGCCGACGACCGCTCCACCGAAATCGTCCGCTACGACTGCACCACCGACCTCACCCGCCGCGAGGTCACGTTGTTCGCCAACGGCACCATTCGGCTACGGGACGGCCAGATCGGCAACGAGTCGATGGGTCTCACCGAGCTGGGGCCGAACGAGCGGCAAGCCTTCCTCAGCCGCCTCGAAGGCGAGGACCTCTCCGAGTCGCGAAATCCCGAAAAGGGCGTGGAGGGCGCCTGGATCGAGCGCTGCGAGCTGCGGCTCCTGCTCCCCGGCCGGCCTCTCCAGACCTACCGCTTCGGCCATTACGATCCGCTGCCGCTGAACCTCTCGCGGGTCGTTCATATCGTCGAAGAGCTGGCGGAGAAGGTGCCGATCGTCAAGGACAAAGACGAGCTGCCCGCCGACTACGAGCCCCGCCCGGGCGACGTGCTGAAGCGCGTCGGGGACGGCGCACTCTTCCGCGTCGTCGCCTTCACCGGCGACGAGAAAGGGGTGGAGCTGGAGGGAGTGGACTGGCCGCTCGCGCTCTACATGCCGCGGGACGAGGTGCGGCGGCAGTTCTCGGCCCTGGTGTCGAGGGCCCGGTGAAGCCGGGCGTGCGGATCACCGGCGGGGAATTCCGCGGCCGGGGTCTCGCCGTGCCGCCGGGCGCGCGGCCCACCGAAGGCCGGGTCCGCGAGGCGCTGTTCTCGATCTGGAGCGACCGCCTCTCCGGCGCGCGTGTTCTCGACCTCTTCGCCGGCAGTGGCGCCGTGGCCCTGGAAGCGGTGAGCCGCGGCGCGCTGACCGTCCTCGCCGTGGACGATGATCCGCGTACCGTGAAGGTCCTGGAGGCGAACGCCGGCAGATTGGGACAGCGTCTCGTGGAGATCCGCCGCCTGACCCTCCCCGGAGGGCTGGCGCGCTTGGCGGTGGAGAAGTCCGGAACGTTCGACCTCGTCTTCGCCGATCCGCCCTACAACTTCGGCCCGTACACGGAGCTCCTGCAGGGGGTCGTGCCTCTCCTCGCGCCGGACGCCGAGGTCGCCGTCGAGCACTCCTCGCGGGGCGAGCTGCCGCTGGAGGCGGGTCCGCTGACGCGGGTGGACGCGCGGCGGTATGGCGAGAGCTCGGTCAGCTTCTACCGGCGGGGGTAGAGTTAAGATGTATGCTTCTCCAATCGAGGAGGATGCGAATGAAGGCCCACAAAATGGAAGTGACTGTTCCCGAGGATCATCAAGTGGAGATTCGTCTTCCAGAGGATTTCCCTGAAGGGCCGGCAGAGGTTATTGTCCTGGCAGGCTCTCCCGAGGAAAAGACGGATGAGCAGACTCGTCAGCAAATGCTGCAATTCCTGCAAAGGCTTCGAACCCTCCAGAGGACGCCTGAAGAAGAGCGGATCCTCGATGAATTTGACGAGTTCCGCCGGCAGCACCCGATCGACTTCACCAGCCGTCCAGCCTGAAGATCGCCGTGTAACGAACCTCTGCGGCGCCCGCCAGTCTTGGTGGAGGATCTCGCGGTCATGCGACGACCAAGAGCCCGCTCGTGCGCGCTGGGGTTTCTCGTCCTGTTGGCGGGCTGCCGGAAGAGCCACATCCAGAGCTGTACGGATCTCCTCGACGCCAAGCGATACGCGGCGGCGGTCGAGCGTTGCGAGCAGGTATTCGCGGCCGAGGGAGACGTGCAGGCGGGAGCGGCGGCGGCGAGGGCGCACTACTTCCTCGGCCACGGCGATGCGGTTCTCGCTTGGATGAGACGACTGAAAGGCAGCCGAGCCGAGGCCGGGCTGCACAGCCTCGCCGCGGGGATCTACCAGCAGCGAGGCGAGTTGGGCCTCGCCGAGAAGGAGTATCGACGTGGCCTCCTCCTCCTGCGCACCGCCGGCGATCACCGGCGCGCGGCTGACATTCTGTACCGGCTCTTCAACCTGTGCTGGCAGGCGTCCCGCTATCGTGAGGCCTTCGAGCTCGCGGCTCAGACCATGGTGGAGGCTGAGCAGTCGGCAGACCGCCAGAGCCAGAGGTTCGCCGCCCAGGAGCTCTATACCGTTCTCTACGCTGTGGGCGATCTCGAGGGAGCCCGCCGCGCTTTGGAGATGGAGTACCGGCTGGAGGACGCCGGCGATCCTCTGGCCCGGGCCCGTTTCCTCGCCAACCGGGGCGGCCTGCTGCTCGACGGAGGAAGATTCGCGCTCGCCCGTCACGACCTGGAGCAGGCTCTGCGAACGGCGGCGGGGCAGGGAGATCCGATCTTCTTCCGTTCCGTCCATCTGAACCTCGTTCAGCTCCATTTGGACCTCGGCAACCTGGAGCTGGCCCAGCACCACCTGGAAGAAGCCTGGAAGCACGCTGATCCGGACGGTTCCATCGCCACCTCGTTGCTGTACTACCGCTCCCGGGTGGACAGCGCGCGAGGGCGCACCGCCGAGGCGGCATCCACTCTCGCGCAGGCTCTCAGAGACCATCCTGTTCCCGACTGGGCTTGGGATCTCGAGTACCAGTCGGGGCGGGTTGAAGAAGCCCGCGGCGATCTGCATGGCGCCGAGGAAGCCTACGAGAGGTCGGCCAGAATCGTCGAGGAGATGCGGCAGTCTCTGCAGTTCGACGAGCTCAAGTCATGGCTCCTGGACCGCAAACGCCAGCCTTTCGAAGCGTTGTTTCTCCTGCAAGCCCGATCGGGACGCGCCGAGGACGCCTTGCAGACTGCCGAGCGGATCGAGGCCAGGACCTTTCTCGACGCCTTTCTCCAGGCGGCTCCATTGCCGCGAGCGGCTGCATCGCGGTCCTGGCCGGTGGCGGCGACAGCCGGCCGGCTGGAGGTCCTGACGTCGCTGCTGCCGGCGATGAGCGAGTCGCCGGTGGCCGCTCTGCGGCCCCTCGGTCCTGTCCTGAAGGCGCTCGGTGACCGCCATGCCCTGGTCTATCTCGAAGCGGGCAATGAGATCTGGCTGATCGTCGTGAAGGGAGGCCGAGTCTCTCTGCGGCCGCTCGCGGTTTCGCAGGCGGAGGTCGCCGATCTCGTCGGACGTTTCCTCGCCCATCCGGACGACGTCGCGACGTCCGATCGGTTGGGGGAGGTCCTGTTGCCTCCCGGCTCGTTGCCACCGAAAGGAGAGATGATCCATGTGGTCGCCGACGGCGTTCTCGGCAACCTTCCTTTCGCCGCGGTCCGCAGGAGTGGTAGATTCCTCGTCGCGGATCACGCCGTCGTTTTCGTCCCGAGCCTCAACGCCCTGGCGGCCGTAGAAGGGCAGGCCCGTGACGCGTACGAGCCTGCAGTGGCGCTGGCAGACCCGCGAGGCGACCTTCCGGCTGCATCGAGGGAAGCCGCAGAGGTGGCGCGCTTCCTGGAAAGCACAGCCTGGGCCTCCGGGCGCGCCACCTCCGCCGTGCTGAAGCAGGCTGCGCACGCCCAAGTCCTGCATCTGGCCACGCACACGGGCCTGGGATCTCGCGGCCCGTGGTTGCGGCTCGCCGACCGCGACGTGACCGCCGCGGAGATCGTCACCCGGCGGATCGGTCCACGCCTGGTCGTCCTCGCCAGCTGCGCTTCGGCCGTTCGGCCGGGACGGCAGATGTGGGGCTCGCTCAGCACCGCCTTCCTGGCAGCGGGAAGCCAGACCGTCGTGGCCTCTCTATGGTCGATCGACGACGCGCGGGCGAGAGAGCTCGTTCTGAGCTTCTATGCCGCGGGCGGGCTCACCGATCCGGCAAATGCGCTCGCCCACGCCCAGCGTGTTGCGATCGGCCGGGGTGTGTCGCCTAAAGACTGGGCACCCTTTGTGCTCCAGGGGTCTGCTGGCCCCTTCAACAACGTTCAAGGAGATCGACATGTCAGTGCGATGGCTCTCGATGCTGACTCTCTTCATGCTCGGTTTCGGCAGCGCTTGTCTGATGAATGGAAAAGCGCAGGGTAGCCAGGCCGAGAAGTGGTTCGACAATGATTTCGTCGTGGAGGACGGCGGGTCCCTGAAACTGGACAACCGCTCGCGTGAGAAGGGTTATCTGACCCTGGTGGCTTGGAAACCGGAATCCGGCATGACCGGCGGAAAGGTGACGAACACGACCGGCCCGGTAACCCTTTCCAAAGACAAGGTCAACAGCGTGACGATCTACCGGCTGGAGCCTATCGCCCGCTGGGAGGGCAGCCCCTTTCGGCCCTGCGATCCTCCAGGGCTGCAGGACTGCCCGATTCCAATCCCTATTCCGCCGCCGCCGCCGGACGCGATCCTGCAGAGGCCGTCTCAGCCGTAAGGCGATCGGACCTCGCGTGTAGAGAAGCTGGTGCAGCCGTGAGCGCGGGCAGGTGGAACCTCGAGCAGGAGAGATTGCCGGCGCCAGCCATCGCCGACCGGGTGGTGGTCGCGTTCGGGCTCGGAGATGATCTCGCGCCGGCGCGCGGAAAGAATGGCTTCGTGAACGGTGCCCGCGGAGTAGATGCCGATCCGGAGGGGGAAGCGTTGGCGGCCCTGGGACGCGCGGACCGCGACGCCGCCCTGGCCATCCTCATGCGGGCCTATGGGACCTCGCTCTACCGCTACTGCCGGGAGATGGTGGCCGACCAGGACATGGCGGACGACGTTCATCAGATGACCTTCGTCCAGGCCTACGAGAGCCTGCCGAGATTCGCGCGCCGTTCTTCGTTACGCACCTGGCTCTTCGGCATCGCCCGCCACCGCTGCCTGGATGTTCTCAAGATGGACCGCCGACGGCGCCGGAGGTTCGAAACGATGGAGCAGATGCCCGACCATCCCGAGCCTGGCAAGACCCTGGAGGAGAGGATCGTGGATCGCTCGCTGGTGGATGCCCTCGAAATCTGCCTGCGCAAGCTCGCGCCCCGCATCCGGGAAGCCGTCCTGCTGCGCTTCCAGCAAGGCCTTTCCTATCCGGAGATCGCCCGCCTCTCTGGCGAGAGCGCGGCGACGCTGCAAGCCCGGGTGGCGCGTGCCCTGCCGGTGCTCCGCCGCTGCATCGAAGAGCAAGGAGCCGCCTTGTGACGGCGTGCGATCGCTTCGAGGCGGAGGCCATCCTGCGATTGGAGCGGGGCCTCGCCCTGGACGAGCACTTCACCACCTGTCCGGACTGCCTGGCGGCCCGGGCGGCGTACGATCGGCTCCGGGAAGGGCTCGCCTCTCTCGGCGAGCAACACCAGCCGCCGGCCCGTTGGCAGGAGCGCGTCTGGCGGGCGATCGAGGAGCGGCAGAGGAAACCGCGCTGGCGCTGGCCCTGGATCGTTGCGCCGGTAGGGCTAGCTGCGGCGCTCGCCGCGTTCCTTCTGGTCCGGCTGCCCTCGCCATCGCCCGCCTCTCTCCACTTGGAGGTCGTGGCGGGAGGCGCCGCCGTCCGGCGTGGTGTAGAGGCGCAGCCCGGAGACCGCCTGAGCTTGGAGGCGACCACCGGCGGCGCGCAGTACGCCGAGCTGCGGATCTATCGCAACGACGCCGAGCTGGTGATGCGCTGTTCGACGGAGCCTCCCTGCTCGCGTCACGGGGAGGAGCTGCGGGCCGCCATGGTCGTCGATGGCGTCGGGCGGTATCAATCTCTCCTGCTGTTCTCGAAAAATCCTCTCCCTGCCGTTGTGTCCAATCTCGAATCCGACACCGGCGCCGCGCTCGCCGCCGGTGCCGAGATCGAGCTCGGTCCGGAAGTCGTCGTCCGCTGATTTCCCGTTGTTGTGATCTGTCTCCCGCCGTCGCCTCATTGGGCGAAAGGAGACCATCACAAATGAGTCTGATAAAGAAGCTCGTTTTTCTGCTCCCTTTGCTGGGCATCCTGTCCGCGCTGCCGTCCGCGGCGCAGCCCGTCTGCGTCACTTTCGAGCCGCCGGCGTTCCCCTTCGGGACCATCTATGGCAGACCCGTCGGCCAGGTGAGCGGCGATCTGGCGTTCAGCTTCAACCTGATCGACGGATACGTCTACAACTTCAATCAGTTCGGTCCGATCACCGTCTTCAACATGGCCCGCGTCGAAAATGCGCCGGTCGCGTTCAGTCCGGGACAGAGCCTGCGCACCAACAACATCGACCTGGAGCTCGACTTGAGGAATCTGGGATTCACGGTGACGAAGGTGACCTTCTCCTACCTGGATCTCGGCGGTTACGAGAACCTGGCGGTCAACGGCGCCCTTTACGTGGGCGAGCTCACCTCGGCTCCTCCCGTCCTCGGCGGCGCCAACGTCGCGGTCACCAGCACGCCCCTCCCGCCGCCGCGCAGCGGCAAGATGGGCAGCGTCTCGATCACCGGGCCCATCGTGAAGACGGTGCGCATCGGCGGCCAGGAGCTCTGGATCGACAGCGTCTGCGCGAAGTGACCAATCGCCAGAGATTGAAGGGACCGGGACCGCTGCTTCGGCCGCGGTCCCGCGGCGCGGCAAGGCCGGCTGCGAGGCAGACCAGCCATTTGACGAGTGCTGGTATCGGGTCTATAATTCAAAGAGATCCTATAGCATGAGGTGAATATGACCGATGGGTAACCTGGCCCGGTGGGTTTTCTGGGTGGGGGATAACTTCAAGAGACATCCGGTCGGGGCGGCGTTGGGGTTGCTTGCTTCCCTTGTTGCCGTGCTCTCGGGTATTTCGCAGGTGACGGGATACAACCTTCGGGATCTCTCCGGCCGGAGCTACGACTCTCCGCCGGCACTGAGCAAGGAAGCGCGATCGGCGCTGAGGGTGCGGCTGCGCAAGCTGGCTTCCGACGGTTCGCTCTCGGCCGAGGATTCCCAAGAGCTGCGCGACTACGCGGCCGGCTTGAAGCTCGAAGCGCAGCCGGCCCAACGGTACTTGGCGGAGATCGAGTCCCAGATATTGCAGGCGTCCAAAGACCTGCAGGAAGGGGCCGAGCTCGCCGCTCAGCAGCGCTTGCCCGAGGCGCGGTCCCGCTTTCGCGAAGCTGCCCGGCTCGACGACGAGAACGTCACCGCCTGGGCCAATTTCGGCGGCGCTTCTCTCGAGCTGGGCGACACCGCGGCAGCGGAGGTCGCCTTGCGCAAGGCTTTGGCGCTCGAGCCGGAGAACATCGTGGCGAACTACAACTTCGGCGCCTGCCTGGCGGCGCAGAACCGCTCCGCCGCCGCTCTCGATCATCTCGAGCGATCCATGTCCCTGCTGCTCCGTGGCGAAGCTCCCCCGGTCTTCGAGCGCCAGGCTCTGCTCGACGACCTGCAGAAGAGCCCTCATTTCTCATCCTTGCGGACCTCCGCTCGATTCGATGCGCTGATCCATAGGGTTCGAGATGACTTTCGCTGAGCCGCGCGCGCTTCCGCCGGGAGCGAGGGCGCGCCGGCGAACGCGCCTCTTTCTCCTGCTGGCTTTCGGTCTGGCGGTGGGCGTCACCGGACTGGCGGCCCTCGCCTGGGGACAGGATAGCGCCGGCTGCCGCCAGGCGCGGCAGATCGTCGCGGAGGTCGTCCCGCTCTACGCCGCGGATCATCCGGATCACGCCGCTCTGCTCAACCGGCTCGCCACGGCGCGCGATCTCTGCCCCTCTCTCGGCGAGGCCTGGAAGTACTCCGCTTGCAGCGCCAAGGCGCTCGGCCAGGAGGCGAAGGCGCGGGTCTACTCTGACCGTGCCGTCCTCAACGGCGTGGCGGACCTCAACTGCGGAGCGGCCGGCGGCGCCGCGCCGCCGGCTCAGGCCAAGCTCGGTCCCATCCACAACAAGGACGCGCTGGTGGTCGGCATCGGCACGTTCAAGGACCAGCGCATCCCGAAGCTCCGCTACACCGCGAAGGACGCGACCGACTTCCGTGACTTTCTCATCGATCCGAACGGAGGACGTTTCGATCCCAAACGCGTGGAGTTCCTGATCGACGAGAACGCGACGCGGGAAGGAATCCTCAAGGCGCTGCAGAGGATCTTCTACCGCTCCCGGGAGGGCGACCTCCTCGTGGTCTACGTGAGCAGCCACGGCTCGCCGCGGCAAGGAGACCTGGGCCTGCAAGGAGTAGGCTACATCGTCACCTACGACACCGGGTTCGACGACCTTTTCGTGGGCGCGCTCGAGTTCCAAAGCTTCTCCGAGAAGGTCTCGCTGATCAAGGCCCGCCGCAAGGTGACCTTCCTGGACACCTGCTTCAGCGGCCAGGCGCTCCGGCCCGGAGAAAAGAACCTCGGGATCACTTCGCTGGGCGTCTCATCCGACACCGCCAAGCTCTTCACCTCCGTCGAGGGGAGCTACCTCGTCACCTCGAGCGACTCGACCGAAGTGTCCTGGGAGAGTGATCGGTTGAAGAACAGTTTCTTCACCTATTACCTCCTCGAGGCTTTGCGGCAAGGCGCGGAGCCGCCCACGTTGAAAGAAACCTTCGCCTATCTGTCGCGCAAGGTCTCGGCTTCTGCCCTGCAAGAGAAGAATGCGCGACAGAATCCTCAGCTCCACCCCTTGAACGGGCCGGCCGACGTGCGAATCGGCGCTCCTCCGGTCCCGGACTCACCTCCTGTCTCCCCCTAGCCAGAAAGGAACGTAACATGAAGAAATCCACATTTTGTATGGCCTTTCTGATCTCGACTCTGCTCGGTGCAGCCAGTCTGCAGGCCAAGGAAGGCTTCGGGATCATGAAGAAGCTGGTCACCCTGCGCAGGACCAATCCCCCCGAGGTATTGATCACCGGCACGCGGATCCAGGCAATTGGCAAGGGACAAGGGCAGAGCATGCAGGGCATTGCCATGCAAGTCGCTACGCAGCTCGGCAGCGAGTTGGTGCAGCACGACCCGCGTTTCACTCTCGATGCCCAGCGGCCCCAGACGGTTGTCGAGGTGACGGTTTTGGACAATAACTATGAGAGCAAGTGGGAGAATCGTCGGGGATATCGCAGCGAGCCGGCGGGAAAGGACAGCAAGGGGAAACAGCAGTACCGGCAGGTCGAGGTGACCTTGCATTTTCAGATTGTCAGTCAGCGTTTTCGGGCCTCCTATACCGTGCAGGACCAAGGCGCCAGGAAGACCCTTTTCGCCGACTCTCTGGATATTCCTTATCATAAGGAATTCGAGGACGGCAGCGGTGCTCCGACCGAAGCCGATCTGACGGCGTCGGTGGTGCAGCAGGCGGTGGGACAGATCATCTACAAGCTCACGCCCACCGAGGAAACGTTGCAGGTCCTGGTGCCCAAGGGCAGCTTCGAGGACTACATCAACCTGGCCGAGGCCGGGCTGTGGAGCCGCTACTCGGAAACGATTGAAGCGCGGCCGGCGCTGGCTAATCCGGTGGAGGAGGCCTACCGGCAGTACGCCCTCGGCCTCTCTTACGAAGCGCTCGGCTATGGAGCCGACAGCACCGAAACGACCTTGCGGTATCTCGAGCAGGCGGCGCAGCACTACAACAGCTCCCTGTCTCTTAATCCGAAGGAGGACTACTTCGCGAAGCCCTATGAGGGCTCGTTCCTGAGCTCCTTCGGCAGTGCTTTGCGCGGGGGAGACGCGAGCCGCAGAATAGCTCCGGCACCGCTGCAGCGCGTGCAGTTGGCGATGAAGAAGTATCAAACGCTGCTCAGCCAGAACGAGATCCGCAGCGCCCAGTCGGAAGCGGTCGGAGCGAAGGCGCTCGGCACCGGCGCCGTGGCGGCTCCGCAGGGTATGACCAACAGCGACGTGATCTCGATGATCAAGGCCGGCGTCCCGGAGGAGGTCGTGCTGAACTCGATCGATAGTGCCGAGCCGTGTGCGTTCAATACCACGCCTGCCGGCCTGATCGAATTGACCAAGGCCAAGGTCGGCAAGGAGATCCTCAAGCGGATCCAAGCCAAGACCTGCAACTGATCAAGGAGAGATTACCGTGATGCGCTGGCTTTTGCTGCTCCTCGTTCTGGCGACCGATCCGCCCGCACCGAGCGAACAAACAGGTGCGAAGATCATGTATGGGAACCCTTCCCTCGGCGTCCTGCAACTCTCGTCGGACCGGGATGAGGCGAAGCCACCCCGCGCGGCGCCTCCGGCGGAGCCGGCAAAAAAAAAGGCGGCGCCGAGCCGCGTGAAGAACACCCAACCAGCCCCTCCGGGCGGCGCGTCTCAGGCCGCTGTGCTCAAAGCCGACAAAACTGAATCGAAGCGCCCGATCGGCATACGCTTCTGGGTCCAGAGGGTCGACGATCACGGCAAGGTTCTGGATGAGACGGCGGTGGGCCACATCTTTCGTAGTGGAGAGAGGATTCAGCTCCTCGTGGAGTCGAACTCGGAAGGATATCTTGCGGTCGTGCAACAGGGAGCGGATGGTCGGGCAGGGTTGTTGTTCCCCGGGCAGGAAAGTGAGCTGGGGACCCAACGCATCCCGGCCCACAGCAAGATCGTGCTGCCGGACGCGCGCCACTCGTTCACCTTCGACCAGCAAGCCGGGACGGAGCGTCTCTTCATGGTCCTCGTTCGCGATCGCGAGGAGCTTGCCGAGCTGCCCTTGCGGCGCGAGATGGGGCCGGAGGATCTCGCGGCGGTGCAGCGCGTCGCGGCGCGCGAGCTCGGCGCGAAGAACCTCGTGACGCAATCCTTCGCCGAGGACGATCCCGCCGGCTATGCCGTCAACCGCGCCGGCAGTGCCATCGTGCAGGAGATTGCTCTCGTCCACGAGAAGTGAGCTGCGGACGTTTGGTTCACCCCCGCAGAAAGAACGCCAGCTCCTCGAGGTTGATCCGCAGGTCCACGTTCTTCAAAGGCACCTCCGGCCGCCGCTTCAGGCGGACGGGAGCGAAGTTGAGAACGCCTTTGATGCCGGCTTCGGCGAGAGCGTCGTAGTTTTCCTGAGCGACCTCGGCGGGCACGGCGAGGACGCCGATCTCGGCGCCGGAGTCGCGGACGATCGTCTTCAGCTCCGACGAGGGCCGGACGGTGAGGCTGCCGATCCTGCGGCCGATCTTCCGCGGATCGATGTCCACTCCCGCCACCACCTGGAAGGCGCCGTAGTTGAAGCCGAGGTACTGCGCCAGAGCGCTGCCCAGGTTGCCCATGCCGACGATCACCAGGGCATGCGGACGGTCGAGACCGAGCAGCGAGTTGAGGTGGTCGGCCAGGCCGTCCACGTCGTAGCCGACGCCGCGGATGCCGAACTCCCCGAACTGGGCGAGGTCCTTGCGGATCTGCGTCGCCGAGAGGTGGTAGCGCTGCGCCAGCTCCTGCGAGGAGACGCGCTTGATGCCGAGCTCCTGGAGATGGCGCAGGCAGCGCAGGTAGAACGACAGCCGGTTGAGGGTGAGGGGCGAGACCTCGTCCAGCTCGTTCACTTCACGGGGATCGCTGCGCTCAGCCACTGCAGAAGGTCCGTGGGCCAGAGGCCGAGCGCCAGGGTGCCGGCGGCGGCGAGCACCGCCGCGGCCCGGCCCCAGACGTCGATCAGCAGCCCTTCCGGCTGCCTCGTCTCCGGTTTCATGTAGAGGAAATAGACCACCCTGAGGTAATAGAAAACGCCGACCAGGCTCGCCACGACGCCGATGACGGCGAGGCCGACGTGGCCGTCGCCCACGGCGTTGAGGAACACCAGGTACTTGCCGAGAAAGCCGGCGGTGGGCGGGATGC
>Ga0134122_10001663_pt1 | contig 16156 bp, 16 predicted proteins | sample KB302_FD_96461 | JGI IMG/M metagenome (GOLD analysis project Ga0134122, IMG submission 96461) | Terrestrial soil microbial communities without Nitrogen fertilizer from Kellogg Biological Station, Michigan, USA - KB3-0-2 | ecosystem: Environmental > Terrestrial > Soil > Unclassified ... | reverse complement strand
GATCTCCGGCGAGGGGATGAGGCCCGCGATCGCGGCGCCCACGGATCCCTGCACCAGGAAGTTCTCCGAGATCGGGCTGTCGATGACGCGCATCGGCCCGAACTTCTCGTAGAGTCCCTTGGTCGCCTTGAAGACGCCGCCGTACGTCGCGATGTCCTCCCCGATCAGGAAGATGCGCTCGTCGCGCTCCATCTCCTCTCGAAGCCCTTCGGTGATGGCTTCGATGTACGTCATGGTCTTCACGTCGGAGGCGATCGCCCCCGGGGCTTTTTGCGCCACGTCCATCCTCATCGCCGCGTGTTCTCCTCGGTTGTGGCGCCGGGCCCGCGCGTCTTCAGCCGCGCCGCCCGCCGCGCTTCCGCCGCGTTCGCCTCGCGCTTCTCGTCCTCGGTCTCGAGGAGAAGCGGAGGCACGACGGCGGGACGGCCCTTCTCGTCGACCGCCACGAACGTCAAGTACGCCGTGCTCGTCTGACGGCGCTCTCCGGACATCAGATCTTCGCTCTGCACGTCCACCCGGATCTCCATGGAGGTCCGGCCGACGTAGGTCATGCGCGCTCCGACCAGGGCGATCTGGCCCACGCGGATCGGGGCCAGGAACGACACCTCGTCCATGGAGGCGGTCACGGCCTCGGTGCGGCAATGGCGGTGGGCCACGATGGCCGCCGCCAGATCGATCCAGTGAAGCACCCGCCCGCCGAGGACGTTCCCCATCGTGTTGGCGTCGTTCGGCAGCACGAGCTCGACCAGTTCCACCCGCGTTTCACGCGGGCTCTTGCCCCGCCGTTCCTCAGAGCGGGGCGTACACGTCCTCCAGGATCTCGTGGGGCTCGGGATGCGGGCTCTTCTCCGCGAACTCGATCGCGTCCTCGATCTCCCGCTCGATGCGCTGGAGCGTGGCCTGCTTGTAGGACTCGTCGATGACCCCGCGCTCCATCAGAATTTTCTCGAACCGCGGCACGGGATCCCGCTTCTTCCAGTACTCCAGCTCTTCCTGGGTCCGGTAGTTCGCGGGATCGATCTCCGAATGGCCGTACCAGCGGTAGGTCTTCATCTCGATCAGGGTGGGCCCTTCGCCGCGACGCGCGCGCCGGACCGCTTCCTGCGAGGTCTCGTAGGTGGCGAAGAGGTCGTTGCCGTCGATCGTGACCCCGGGGAAGCCGTAGGCCGCCGCCCGCTCCGAGACGTCCTCGACCGGCACGCCGAGGCTCGCGGGGACCGACTCCGCCCAGAGGTTGTTCTGACACACGAACACGCAGTTCAGCTTGTGGACGCCCGCGAAATTCAGGGCCTCGTGCCAGACGCCGTTGCTCGTGGCGCCCTCGCCCACGAAGCAGACCGCCACGTTGTCCTTCTTCTGGATCTTGAAGGCCAGGGCGCACCCGGTCGCGATCACCGTCTGCGCCGCGATCGTCGAGGCGGGGGTGATGATGCCGAGCGGCTTCCATCCGTAATGGCAGGGATGGGACTTGCCCCGGTCGGGGCTGTCCTTCCGGGCGAAGAGCTCCGCGATGATGTACTTGAGCGGCATCCCCTTCGTGATCACGGCGCCCAGCTCGCGGTGCTGGATCCCGATCACGTCCTCCGGCCGGAGGCCGTAGCAGGAACCCACGACGGTCGCTTCCTGGCCCACCGCGCTGAAGTACGTCCCGTGGAAACGGCCCTGCTTGAAGAGCCTGCGGCAGCGCTCGTCGGTGACGCGCACGAGGTTCAGGTAGTAGTAGAGCCCCTTCAACTCATCATTGGTAACGGCCATTCATCCTCCTCGAGGTCGCGAAAGCGCGGCACCAGAGCCGGTTACGGTACCACACGTCGCTCCGCCTTCCAACTGGGCATCGAACCTCACCGGGGAAGCATCCTAACGGCAGGTAAGGTGCGTCTTCTCTTCCGATTCGGCGCCGCCGCTGATACCATCCGCAGCCCCATCCCCCCGGGGCTGCTTTCCGGGACCCGACCTCTTTGGGAGACGACATGTCGAACGGTGTCATCACAGAGTCCTCTGTATTGGACGCGTTGCGCTCGGTCATGGATCCAGATTTGGGGCGCGATATCGTCTCCCTCAACTTCATTCGCAACATGAAGATCGAGGGCGGGGTGGTTTCGTTCGACGTGAATCTCACCACCCCCGCGTGCCCCGTGAAGGATCGGCTGCGCGAGCAGTCCCGCCAGGCGGTGCTTTCCGGGGTGCCCGGCGTGATCGACGTCCGGGTGAACATGACCGCCGAGGTCCGGCGTCCGCCGGCGCTCGGGACGAACCGGATCAAGGGCGTGAAGAACATCATCGCCGTCGGGAGCGGAAAGGGCGGGGTCGGGAAGTCCACGGTCGCGGCCAACATCGCCGTGGCGCTGGCGAAGAGCGGAGCCCGGACGGGACTCCTGGACGCCGACATCTACGGCCCGAGCATCCCGATCATGATGCGCTCGGTGGGCGAGCCGGAGATGAAGGATCAGCTGATCCAGCCGGTCGAGGCGCACGGGGTGAAGCTCATGTCCATGGGCTACCTGAGCGGCGAGATGCCCCTCATCTGGCGCGGCCCGATGGCGCACAAGGCGGTCCAGCAGAGCCTCCTCGGCGTGAACTGGGGGGAGCTGGATTACCTGGTCGTGGATCTTCCGCCCGGAACGGGCGACGTGCACCTGACCCTGGTGCAATCGGTCCCGGTCACCGGCGCGGTCATCGTCTCCACGCCGCAGGACGTCGGCCTCCAGATCTCCATGAAGACCTTCCGCATGTTCCAGCAGACCAAGGTCCCGATCCTGGGCATCGTGGAGAACATGAGTTCCTACGTCTGCCCGCACTGCGGGAAGCACGACGACATCTTCGGGCACGGCGGCGCGGTGCGCGCCGCGGAGGCGCTGGGCGTCCCGTTCCTGGGGGAGATCCCGCTGGACGCCGCGATCCGGAAGCACAGCGACGGCGGGGTGCCGGTGGTGCTGGCCGAGCCCGATTCCCCTTCGGGGCTCGCGTTCGCGGCGATCACCGGAAAGCTGGCGCAGCAGATCAGCATCCAGGCGTTCCGCAGCATCCCGCTCACGATCCTCGAGGACTGACGTGCTCACGACCCCGGAGCAGCGGACGACGCCCGCCGAGATCCGAAAGAAGAAGGGCGAGGGGATCGTGATCCGCTGGCAGGACGGACACACCAGCACCTTCGGCGCGCGCTTCCTGCGCGGGCGCTGTCCCTGCGCCCAGTGCGTGAGCGAGTCGACCGGACAGAGGCTCGTGTCCGAGGAGCACATCAACCCCGACGTGGCGATCGAGGCCGCGCGCACGGTCGGGAACTACGCGCTTCATTTCGATTTCACGGACGGCCACACCACGGGTATCTACAGCTTCGAATACCTCAGACGAATCTGCCCCTGCGAGGACTGTGCATGAAACTGGAAACGACGCTGTCCGGGAGCTTTCCCAAGCTCCCGCTCGAGCCGGGCGCGCCGAACGTGCGCGTGATCCGGAACCGGATGGACCAGGGCAAGGCGACGGAGAAGGAGCTGCGGGAGGCCACGCGCGAGACCACGCGGCGCATCGTGGCCTTGCAAGAGTCCGCCGGGGTGGACATCCCGGTGGACGGACAGGTGGGCTGGGACGACGCGCAGACCGCGGTCGCGCGCGGGCTCCAGGGCTTCACCATCGCCGGCCTGATCCGCTACCTGGACACGAACACCTACTACCGCCAGCCCGAGATCACGGGCGACGTGAAGTGGACCAAGCCCGCGACGGTGGAGGACTTCACGGCCGCGCAGGCCATGGCGCACCGTCCGATGAAGGCGGTGCTCCCGGGTCCCTACTCGCTCTATCGCTTCTCGCGCGATCTCCACTACAAGGATCCGAACGAGGCGCTCGCCGCCGTCGGGAAAGCCATCGCGGGTGAAGCGAAGGCGCTCGAGGAGGCCGGCGCCACGTGGATTCATTTCGAGGAGCCCTGGCTGGGCCGCGCGACGGCCGCGGACGCGCCCGCCGTCGTCAAGGCGCTCGAGCCGGTGCTTCGCGACCGGAAGGCGAAGACGGTGATCCACGTTCCCTTCCGTGCGCCGACGGCGGTGTACGACGCGATCAAGGACCTTCCCTGGACCGCCATCGGGCTCGATCTCGTGGAGGCGCCCGAGGGGTGGAATCTGATTCCCAAGATCCCCGCGGGACGCACCGTGGCCCTGGGACTCGTGGACGCGCGCAACACGCGCCTCGAGGATCCCGCCCGGGTGGCGCAGGACGTCCACCGCGCGCGCTCCATGCGATCCGATCTTTCCTGGCAGCTCTGCACGACCGCGAGCCTCGAATACTTGCCGGTCGACCGCGCGGCGATGAAAGTCGCGCGCCTCACCGAGGCCGCGCGCCTCGCATCGGCGAACGGAGGATGATCATGCCGCGTGGGCTCTGGACCACGACCGTCGGAAGCTTTCCCAAGCCGCCGCACCTCGAGAAGGCGCGGAATCAATTCGCGCGCGGAGAGATCTCGGCCGATCAGCTCCGTCAGCTGGAGCGCGACGCCACCGTCCAGGTGATCCGGGAGCAGGAGGAGATCGGCCTGGACATCCTGGTGGACGGCGAGCTCTACCGGGGCGACATGACCACCTACTTCGCCGAGCTGATGCAGGGGTTTCAGATCAGCAACCCGGTCCGCTCGTACGGCAACCGCTACTACCGGAAGCCGGTCGCGACCGGCGCGGTCCGGCGCACCAAGCCCTGGACCGTGGACTGGTGGAAGTTCGCGCAGAGCCAGACGAAGAAGCCGATCAAGGGCATGCTGACCGGCCCGTACACGATGATGGACTGGTCCTTCAACGAGCACTATTCCTCGCGCGAGGCGCTGGCCATGGATCTGGCCGAGGCGATTCGCGAGGAGGCGATGGCGCTGGCCGAGGCGGGCGCCACCTTCATCCAGGTGGACGAGCCCGCGATCTCCGTCCGGCCCGAGGAGCTGAAGCTGGCGGTCAAGGCGCTGGGGCGCGCCGTCGAAGGGGTGAAGGCGAAGACCATCACCCACATCTGCTACGGCGACTTCGACGTGATCTATCCGGCGCTCCTGGACCTTCCGGTGGACATGATCGATCTCGAGATGGCGAACAGCCGCTACGATCTCCTGGACCGCTTCAAGCAGCACCGGTTCACCAAGGAGATCGGGTACGGCGTGCTGGACGTGCACAGCCACCGGATCGAGACCAAGGAGGAGATCAAGCAGGGCATCCTCCGCGGCCTGGAGATCCTGAAACCCGAGCAGATGTACATCGATCCCGACTGCGGCCTGAAGACGCGCACCGTCGAGGAAGCCAAGGAAAAACTGGCCGTGATGGTGGCGGCCGTCCGCGAGGTGCGGGAGGAGCGGGGCATCACGGCGTGAGTTCGGAAGCACGCAAGGATCTGTCCGGCCTCCGGATCGACCGCGACGCGCCTCCACCCGAAGCCAGCCCGAATCGTCGCCTCGTCGTCCTCGCCGTCGCCGCGCTGCTGCTCGTGGTGGTGGCCCTCGCCGCGTGGCGCGCGACGCATCCTTCCTCGCTGCTCGTCGTCGTCGCCCGCGCGGAATCCCTGGGTGGGGCGCCCGGGGCGAGCGCGACCGAGATTCTCACCGCCAACGGATACGTGGTCGCGCGGCAGCGCGCCTCGGTCTCGACCGAGGTCTCGGGCCGGCTGAACCGGCTCCTGGTCGAGGAGGGCTCGCGCGTCGTGAAGGGCCAGGTGCTGGGAATCTTGCAGAACGCGGACCAGCGGTCCGCGCTCGAGAGCGCCCGCGCCGCGCTGGCCTCCGCCGAGGCCCGCCAGGCCGAGACGGCCGCGGACGCCACGCAGACGTCGCTCGCCCGGGGACGGAGCGAGCAGCTCAAGACCCGCGGCCTGGTGAGCCAGGCCGAGCTGGACCAGGCGGTGGCCACGGACGACGCGGCGAAGGCCCGGGTCCGGAGCGCCACGGCCGAAGTCATGAACGCGCGCGCCCGCGTCACGTCGGCGCGGGTCGACTACGACCGGACCTTCGTGCGCGCGCCTTTCTCGGGCGCGGTCCTCCGCAAGGAGGCCGAGGTGGGCGAGATCGTGAGCCCGGTGCCGTCCTCGGGCGGGCTGACGCGCGGGGCGATCGTGACCATGGCGAACCTCGAGAGCCTCGAGGCGGAGGCGGACGTGAACGAGGGATACGTCTCGCGGGTGCGCGAGGGGATGCGCGCCGAGATCACGCTCGACGCCTATCCGGACGAGCGCTTTCCCGCGCACGTGCGGCAGATCGTGCCCACGGCGGACCGCCAGAAGGCGACCGTGCTGGTGAAGGTCTCCTTCGACCGGCTGGATCCCCGGGTGCTGCCGGAGATGGGGGTCAAGGTGACTTTCCTCGCCGATCCGTCCGCCGCCTTGCCCTCGGGACCGCCGGCCGGCGCGGCCGTGGCGATTCCGAAGCAGGCCGTGCGCGAGTCCGAGGGGCGCGCGGTGGTCTACGTGGTGGAGCAGGGACGCGCGATCCGGCGCGGGGTCTCGCCGCGGCCGTTCGGCCCGGATCGCGTCATCCTGAGCGGCGGCCTGGCGGCGGGGGAGATGGTGATCGTGGAGGCGCCCGCGACGCTCACGGACAAGAGCCGCGTTCGCGTGAAATAGGGACCGGAGGATTCGTGGATTCCAAGAACGGCAATCTCGTCGAGCTTCGGGACGTGCACAAGATCTACTACCGGGACAAGAACGAGGTCCCGGTGCTCCAGGGGATCGATCTCACGATCCGCGAGGGCGAGTTCGTGGCGCTCATGGGTCCCAGCGGGTCGGGAAAATCCACCCTGCTGAACCTGATCGGCGGCATCGACACGCCCACGAAGGGCGAGGTGCGGGTCGCCGGGGAATCCCTGGGCCGGCTCAACCCTTCGAAGCTGGCCGCGTGGCGCGCCCGCCACATCGGATTCATCTTCCAGCTCTACAACCTGATTCCGGTGCTGACGGCGTATCAGAACGTGGAGCTGCCGCTTCTCCTCACCCGGCTCTCCACGGCGGAGCGGAAAAAGCGCGTCCTCTTCGCGCTGGATCTCGTGGGCCTCGAGGGCCGGGCCAAGCACTTCCCGCGTCAGCTCTCGGGAGGCGAGGAGCAGCGCGTGGCCATCGCGCGGGCGATCGTGGCCGATCCCACGCTCCTGGTGGCCGACGAGCCGACCGGGGACCTGGACGCCCGGAACGCGGCCGACATCCTGCTCCTGCTCCAGCGGCTGAATCAGGAGCTTCACAAGACGATCCTCATGGTCACGCACGATCCGCACGCGGCCGAGAAGGCCCAGAAGACCCTTCATCTGGACAAGGGAGTGCTGCAGCCGTGAAGTATCTCCGGCTCGTCGTCGCCAATCTCATGCGCAGCAAGCGCCGCACCTTCCTCACGGTCTTCTCGATCGCGGTCGCGCTCTTCCTCTTCTGCACGCTCCGGACCGTGATCACCTCCTTCGAGGCTTCGCTCCGCGCCTCGGAGGCGACACGGCTCGTCGTGCGGCACGGGGCGTCGCTCGTCTTCCCGCTGCCGCTCTCCTACAAGGAGCGCCTGGCGCAGGTCCCGGGCGTCACCGGCATCACCTACGGGAACTGGTTCGGCGGGGTCTATCAGGACCCCAAGAATCAGTTCGCGCAGTTCGCGATGGACGTGCCCACGATGTTCGATCTCTTTCCCGAGACCGTGGTGTCCGCCGACCAGCGGAGAGCCTTCGAGGCGGAGCGCAACTCCTGCCTCATCGGCCGCGGGCTCGCGAAGAAGTTCGGGTGGAAGATCGGCGACACGGTTCCGATCATCGGCACGATCTATCCCGGAGACTGGCGCTTCACGGTGCGGGGGATCTACGAGGGGAAGACGAAGGACGTGGACGAGAACACCCTCTTCTTCCACTGGGACTACCTGAACGAGTCGCTTCCCGAGGGCCGGAAGAACTACGTCGGGATCTACTGGCTTCGGATCGCCTCGCCCTCCATGGCGGCGGCCGTCAGCGACCGCGTGGACGCGATGTTCCAGAACAGCTCGCAGCCCACCAAGACCGAGACCGAGAAGGCGTTCCAGGCCGGCTTCATCTCCATGATCGGGAACGTGCAGCTCCTGCTCACGATCATCGGCTCGGCCATCGTGTTCGCGATCATGCTCGTGACCGTGAACACCATGATGATGGCCGCGCGCGAGCGCACCACGGAGATCGCGGTGCTGAAGACGCTCGGCTTCTCGAACGGACTGATCCTGCGCCTGGTGGGCGGGGAGGCGCTCCTGGTCTCGCTCCTGGGCGGGATCCTGGGCTGCGGCCTGGCCGCGCTCATCTTCCACGAGGTGGACTTCACCGGCGGCGGATTCTTCCCCAACTTCCGGGTCCTGCCGGAGACCATCCTGGCCGGCCTTCTGCTCGCGATGGCGATGGGCATCCTGAGCGGCCTGGCGCCGGCGCTCACGGCCTCGCGCCTCAAGATCGCGAACGCGCTCCGGAAGGTGGCCTGACCGTGCGCATCCCGCTCGCGTACAACATCCGGAACCTGGCGGCGCGCAAGGTGAGCACGCTTTTGACCGCGCTCGGCATCGGGCTCGTCTCCTGGGTCTTCATCTTCACCCTCGCGCTCGCCGGAGGGTTCCAGTCCGCGCTTAAGGACACCGGATCGCGGGAGAACGCGATCGTGGTGCGGAACGGCTCGACCGCGGAGCTGACCAGCATCATCGACCGCGAATCCGCGGCCGCGATCGAGAGCCAGCCCGAGATCGCGCGGGCGACCGACGGGCAGCCGCTCGCCACGCACGAGCTGGTGGTGCTCTGGAACCTGGCGCGGAAGAACGGCACCTCGACCAACGTGGTCGTCCGGGGCGTGACGGCGAAGTCCTTCGCGCTCCGGCCCAAGGTGCGCCTCGTCCAGGGCCGCATGTTCCAGCCCGGGCTGGAGGAGATCGTGGTCGGGAAGCTGGCGAACGAGCGGATCGCGCACTGCTCCATCGGGGACAAGATCAAGCTGGCGGGCCACCAGTGGGTGATCGTGGGCGTCTTCGACGCCGGCGGGACCTCGTTCGACTCGGAGATCTGGGGCGACGTGGAGCTCTTCATGCCGGTGTTCGACCGTCCGGTCTACCAGAGCGTCACGTTCCGCCTGGACGAGCCCTCGCACTTCGCCGCGATCCAGAAGCGGCTGGAGGCCGATCCCCGCATGAGCGTCAAGGCGGTGCACGAGGACGAGTTCTACGCGGCGCAGTCCGCGACCCTGGCGGCGCTCCTGCGCGGCCTCGGACTCTTCGTGACCCTGATCATGGCGCTGGGCGCGATCTTCGGCGCGCTGAACACCATGTACGCCGCGGTCGGCTCCCGGACCAAGGAGATCGGCACGCTGCTGGCGCTGGGCTTCTCGCGCGGCGCGGTCCTCGTCTCCTTCCTGATCGAGTCGGTGCTCCTGGCGCTCTTCGGCGGGCTCCTCGGATGTCTCCTGGCGCTCCCGGTGAACGGCATGACCACGAGCACGACGAACTTCGCCTCCTTCAGCGAAATCGCGTTTCGCTTCCAGGTCACGCCGCAGATGCTCCTGTTCGGGATGATCTTCGCCGCGGTGATGGGCGCGGTCGGCGGATTCTTCCCCTCGCGCAACGCCGCGAAGCGCGTGATCGTCGAGGCGCTCCGCCAGGTCTGACCCCGCCCGCGTTGACCCTCCACGCCGGCGTGTGCTAGCGTCGGCGGTCCTATGACCAAGCCCAAGATCAAGATCGGCGTTCGCGACAACCGCCTGGGCCGCATCCTGGGCGAGCAAGTCATCGAGCTCCTGAAGCCCCATCTCTCCCTGGCCACGTTCGTCATCACGCCCGTCCACGACGCCACGGGACGCGGGCACGCGCTCCGCTGGCCGGGCTACGCGCTGGAGCTGGCGCTCGCGGAGGGGACCGTCGACATCGCCGTCCAGAACATGAAGGACGTCACGCCGGACCTCCCGTCCGCGATCCTCCTCGCCGCGATCACGGAGCGCTTCACGCCGTTCGACGTCCTGATCGCGCGGGACGGCACCATCGTGGACGAGCTTCCGGAGGGATCCGCGATCAGCGCGCACACGCCGATCCGCCGGGCCCAGCTCCTCCATTACCGGGACGACCTCTCGATCCTGGATTTCTCGGGCAGCCTCGAGGAGCGGATGAAGAAGCTCGAGCTGGGCGAGGTGGACGGGCTGGTCGTCTCCGCGTCGGCGGTGGAGCACATGGGCTACCAGGACCGCGTCACGGAGGTGTTCACCACCGAGGTCGTCGTCCCCGCGCCCGGCCAGGGCGCGCTGGGCATCCAGGTGGCGCGCGCCTCGAAGGATCTCCTCAAGGCGGTGAAGCATCTCGACGATCCCGTCGCGCGCGTGGAGATCGAGGCCGAGCGCGCCTTCCAGCGCGAGATCACCGGCGATCCCTCCGTTCCCGTCGGCGCGCTCGCGAAGCTGGACGGGCAGAACCTCTGCCTCGAGGGCGTCATCGCCGACCGCGAGGGCGTCAAGGTCTACCGCGACCAGGAAGAGGGAAAGTCCGGGGACGAGGAGCAGATCGGGGCGCGTCTCGCGCGGCGGCTCCTGCTCGACGGCGCCCGCGCCCTCCTGGCCTCGGCCGCCGAGAGCTCCCACTAGCGCGCATGCTCGATTCCAAGCGGATCCGCACCGAGACCGATCGCGTGCGGGAAGCGATCGCGTTCAAGAAGTCGCGCGCGGATCTGGACCGGTACCTGGCCCTGGACGAGGAGCGCCGCGGTCTCCTGGTCGAGACCGAGGGCCTGAAGCACGAGCGGAACGCGACCTCCGAGGAGATCGGCCGCCTCAAGAAGGCGGGGCAGGACGCGGCCGACAAGGTCCAGGCGATGAAGCAGGTCGGCGACCGGATCAAGTCCCTGGATCTCCGGATCGCCGAGCTGGATCACTCCCTCAAGGAGATCCTGGACTGGATCCCCAACGTGCCGCATCCCTCCGTCCCCAAGTCGGAGGACGCGACCGGGAACGTGATCGTCCGCGAGGCGGGCGAGATCCGGAAGCTCTCCTTCACGCCCAAGTCCCACTGGGAGCTGGCCGAGTCGCTGGGACTCCTGGATTTCGAGCGCGCGGGGAAGATCGCGGGCGCGGGCTTCCTGCTCTTCACCGGACGCGGCGCGCGCCTCGAGCGGGCGCTGATCCACTTCATGATCGATCTCGCCGTGAAGCGCGGCTACACCGAGGTCTGGGCGCCGCACCTGGTCCGTCGCGAGTGCCTCTTCGGCACGGGACAGCTCCCGAAGCTGGAGGAGGACATGTACCGGATCGAGGGTGAGGAGCTGTTCCTGAATCCCACCGCGGAAGTGCCGATCACGAACATCTACCGCGACGAGATCCTGGACGGCGGCGCGCTCCCGATCCGCCACGTGGGCTACTGCGCCAGCTACCGCAAGGAGGCCGGCTCCTACGGGCGCGAGACGCGCGGGATGATCCGCGTGCATCAGTTCGACAAGGTGGAGCTGGTCAAGCTGGTGCGTCCCGAGACCTCCTACGACGAGCACGAGAAGCTCCTGGCCGACGCGGTCGCGGTCCTGGACGCGCTCGAGCTGCCGCACCGCGTGGCGCTCCTGGCGTCCGGGGACCTGAGCTTCGCCGCCGCCAAGTGCTACGACCTCGAGACCTGGGCGCCCGGCGAGGGGGGACGGTGGCTCGAGGTCAGCTCCTGCTCCAACTTCGAGGATTTCCAGGCCCGGCGCGCCGGGATCCGGTATCGGCCCGAGGCGGGCGCCCGCGTGGAATACGTGCACACCCTGAATTCCTCGGGGCTCGCGCTCCCGCGCACGTACGCCACGCTTCTCGAGTACCACCAGACGGAGCGCGGATCGGTGCGATTGCCCGAAGCCCTCCTTCCCTACTGGGACGGCGATCGGGAGATCGGACCTCCCTAGAGGTCGCCATGTCCGATCGGGCGCCGCGCACGGTCCAGCCGCTCTCCTACAAGGTCTACCTCTTCCTCGCGGTCGTCGCCCTCATGGCGGCGCTCATGGTCCACTCCAACGTCGTGATCGCGCGCCTCAACACCGAGACCGAGAATCTCTGCACGGTGCTCGCGCGCTTCTTCGCCGTCTCCACCTTCCAGGCCACCGAGGATCCCGCGCTCCGGACGATCTTCGTCGAGGTCGTCGGGAAGATCAATTTCCCTATCGTCCTGACCGACACGCGGGGGATCCCGCGCGCCTGGAAGGAGATCGGCATCCCCTCCACGGCGATTCCGGACTCCGTCCTCCAGCGCGCCTGGGAGACCGGCGTCGTGCCGCCGGAGGTGAAGCGGATCCAGGACATCGCGGCGAAGCTGGACCGCCGCCACGCCCCGGTTCCGGTGGAGCGGCTGGGGGCGCCCGACGTTCTGGGACAGGTGCACTACGGCGAGCCGCCCCTGGTCGCGCAGCTCCGCTGGGTGCCGTACCTCGAGTTCGGCGTGATCCTGATCCTCCTTCTCTTCGGATTCGTGGGGTACCGCGCGATCATGGCCGGGGAGCAGCGCTCGCTCTGGGCCGCCCTGGCGAAGGAGACCGCGCATCAACTCGGCACCCCGCTCTCCTCGCTCCTCGGATGGTCGGCCCATCTGCGCGAGGCCGCCATCAGCGGCGAGACCACTCCGGAGCGGGTGGAGGCCATCGCGGCCGAGATCGATCTCGACCTCGAGCGGCTCATGAAGATCGCGTCCCGCTTCGGGCACGTGGGCTCGGTGCCCGCGCTCAAGGAAGGGGATCTGACCGAAGCGGTCGCCGGCGTGGTGACCTACTTCCGCCACCGCCTGCCGCACCTGGGACACGAGGTCACGCTGGCGGAGCGGTACGAGGCGATCCCGCGCGTGGCGTTCCATCCGCAGCTGATGGAATGGGTGGTGGAGAATCTGATCCGGAACGCGCTGGACGCGAGCGACAAGCCGCACAGCGCGATCGAGGTCGCCCTGCGCTGGAAGCCCGAGCGCCGCGAGGTGGAGCTCACCGTGAAGGATCAGGGACGGGGCATGACCCCTCGGGAGCGGCGCAAGGCGTTCACGCCGGGCTTCACGACGAAGCGCCGCGGCTGGGGCCTGGGCCTCGCGCTTGCGAGGCGTGTGGTGCGCGAGTATCATCGGGGCCGGATCTCCATCGTGGAATCCATCCCCGGCCGCGGAACCACCGTCGCCGTGGCGCTGCCCGTCGCGCCTTCCAAGAGCTAAGGCTCACGCCGGACCCCGAACCCACGAGCCATGGCCTCCCAAGACCGAAAAATCCTCTGGGCCGACGACGAGATCGATCTCCTGAAGCCCCACATCCTCCTTCTCGAGTCCAAAGGCTACCGCGTGACCTCCGTGTCGAACGGAACCGACGCCGTGGCCTGCGCCACGCGGGAGAAATTCGACGTAGTGCTCCTGGACGAGTCCATGCCCGGCCTCGGCGGTCTCGCGACGCTCGAGGCGATCAAGGAGCGGGATCCGCTCGTGCCGATCGTGCTCGTCACGAAGAACGAGGCGGAATCCCTCATGGACGAGGCGATCGGGAAGCGGATCGACGACTACCTGATCAAGCCGGTGCGCCCCTTGCAGATCTTCCTGGCGCTGAAGCGCCTCCTGGAGGCGGACCGGCTGCAAGACGGCCAGCGCGCGCGCGACTACGTGGCGGAGCTCTCGCGGCTGCGCCTGGATCCGACCGGCGGCCTGGACTGGCGCGGGTGGGTGGATCTCTACGCGCGGAGCGCGCAGTGGGACGTGGAGCTGGACAAGGTCGAGGACGTCGGGCTGAAGCAGGCGCACCAGGACCAGCGGCGCGAGCTGAACGTGGAGTTCGGACAGTACGTGGAGGCGACCTACCCGTCCTGGGTGGATCCGTCGCACCCGGCGGAGAATCGCCCGCCGCTCTCGGCGGACGTGCTGGAGCGCTGGGTGGCGCCGCACCTTCGCGCCAAGCGGCGCGTCTATTTCATCCTGGTGGATTGCATGCGGCTCGACCAGTGGCTCACCATCGAGCCGCTCCTGCGCGAGCTCTTCGACGTCACGGTGGACCATCACATCTCGATCCTGCCCACCGCGACGCCGTATTCGCGGAACGCGATCTTCGCGGGGCTCCATCCGGACGACATCCAGAAGCAGCACCCGGATTTCTGGAACGAGGGGCAGGGCGACGAGCGGAGCAAGAACCGTTACGAGAAGCCGCTCCTCGAGGGGAATCTCAAGAGGCTCGGGATCGAGCTCGCGTCGCCGCCCAAGTACGTCAAGATCTACAACGCCGAGGAGGCGAACAACGTGCGGCGGAACGTGGTCACGTTCCAGAACATCCCGCTGGTGGCCCTGGTGTTCAACTTCCTGGACATGCTCACCCACGGCCGCTCCGAGTCGGACCTCCTGCGCGAGCTGGCGCCCGACGAGTCGGCGTTCCGCTCGGTGATGCGCTCCTGGTTCCTCCACTCCTCGCTCTTCGACGCGCTGAAGTGGATGTCGAAGCAGGATTGCGTCGTGGTCCTGACCACCGACCACGGGGCGATCCTGAGCCGGCGCTCGGCGCTGGTGTACGGGAACCGTGAGACCTCGACCAACCTCCGCTTCAAGTTCGGCACGAACCTGAACTGCGACTCCAAGTTCGCGGTCCAGGTCAAGGATCCGAGCCGGTTCCGGCTGCCCGCCGACACCAGCAGCAAGAGCTACATCATCGCGAAGGAAGACTTCTATTTCGTCTATCCGACCAAGTTCCACGAGTACGAGAACAAGTACCGAGGCAGCCTGCAGCACGGGGGCATCTCCCTGGAGGAGATGATCCTGCCCACCGCGACCCTCACGCCGCGCGGCTGATCGATGGATCGGGCCAGGACGACGCTCCTCACGGGAGCGGCCGAGACGCGCTCCCTGGGGCAGAGGCTCGGACGGCTGCTCCAGCCGGGCGACTGGATCGCGCTGCGCGGCGACCTCGGGGCGGGGAAGACGACGCTCGTCTCGGGGATCGTGGAGGGAATCCATCCCGGGATGCGGAGCCGCAGCCCCACCTACGTGCGGGTGGAGGTCTACGGACGATCCCCCGCGATCGTCCACGCCGATCTCTACCGTCTGGAATCGCCCGAGGAGTGGGATACCCTGGGGCTGGAGGATCTGGCGGAGGGCGCGATCGTGGTCGTGGAATGGGCGGACCGCGCGGAGGACCGGCTTCCGGAGGAGCGGCTGGATCTGACGCTGGAGTACGCGGGGGCCGACGCGCGCGCGATCCGGATCGAGCCGCGCGGAGAGCGCTGGGCCCGCCGCCTCGCCGAGGCCGCGCTGAACCCGGCATGACGAACGCGCGCTACGTGCTGGGCCTCGACACGTCCTCTCGCCACGGCTCGATCGCGCTCGCGGGGGACGGAGCGGCGCTTCAGTGGGAGCCGCTCCCGCCGGGCGGGCATTCCAGCGGACTCTCGCAGTCCGCGGAGCGGCTTCTCGCCGCGCGGGGTATCGGATGGAAGGATCTCGCGGGGGTCGCGGTGTCGGAGGGCCCCGGCTCCTTCACGGGACTCCGGATCGGTCTCAGCTGGGCGAAAGGGATCTGCCTCGGATCGGGCCTCAGGCTGGTCCTCGTGTCGGCGCACGAGGCCGCCGCCGCCATGCATCGCAGGGAGGGAGAGCTGATCGCGACGGTCTTGCAGGGAGAGAGGGGCGAAGCGCACGCGGCGCTCTGGTCGGGCGGCGCGGTGCCGACCCGGATCTGGGGCCCCGAGGCCGTTCCGGAGGAGGACCTCGTCGCGGCGCTTCGGGCGGCGAAGCCCGCGCGCGCGGGGGATGTCGCGATCGGAATCACGGCCCCCGATCTCCGGCCCCCGCTTCGGGAAGCGCTGCGCCGGGCCGGATTCCCCCTGCTCGACGCTGACGGGGGATCCCCCGTCGCCATTGCCGTCGCGGAGCGGGGGGACGCCAGGCTCCTCGCCGGCGAGTCGGCGGATCTCGCCTCGTCCGCGCCCGCCTACGGCCGCTCCCCCAACGCGCGGAAGCCCGCGTCGTGACCGAGACCGAAGCCATTCGCATCGTGCCGCTCTCGCGCGAGCACCTGGATCAGATCATCGCGATCGAGCGCGCCTCCTTCACCGATCCCTGGACGCGCGGCATGTTCGAGTCGGAGCTGGACATCGAGGCTCGGGGTTATGCCCGGGGTGCCCTCCGGCTGCGCCACCTCGTGGGGTACCTCTTCGCGATCCTCATCCCGGACGAGGCCCACATCGGAAACCTGGCCGTGACCCCGGCGGAGCGCCGGAACGGGGT
>Ga0134122_10001662_pt1 | contig 16156 bp, 9 predicted proteins | sample KB302_FD_96461 | JGI IMG/M metagenome (GOLD analysis project Ga0134122, IMG submission 96461) | Terrestrial soil microbial communities without Nitrogen fertilizer from Kellogg Biological Station, Michigan, USA - KB3-0-2 | ecosystem: Environmental > Terrestrial > Soil > Unclassified ... | reverse complement strand
CGCCTGTTCCGCCGGCTCTCGACGGGCGCGGTGATCGAAACCGACCGGAAACCCGGTCCGGGCGGCGGCAGCCATCCCGCCTTTACCCGCTTCGCCTTCCCGACCTGGTGGCACTACGACGTGCTGCGGGGCCTGGAGTACCTGCGCCGCGCAAACGTCACCCCGGACGAAAGCCTGGCCGACGCGATCGACCTGGTCGCGTCCAAGCAAGACGCCGACGGCCGCTGGCCGCTCGAAGTCCGCCACCCCGGCGACCTGCCGGTCGAGACCGGCGAAACCGAGGGAGGGCCAAGCCGGTGGAACACGCTGAGGGCCTTGCGGGTGTTGGATTGGAATGGAGCGACCCAGAAAAAAGGGTGAGGCCGGCCAAGCCTCACCCCCGAAACGACGACCTTCTACCGACGGCGCGATCTCGTGAATCGTCGGGTGTGCCGTGCCTGCAATCCGTGGGAGTTCCCCGGGACGGTGCGCACGGCGCACCCTGCGAGATCAAGCGGTTTGCGTAGCGACCGGCGGCTTCGCTTTCTGGTTGCGGCTTTTCTTCGCCCGGTGCTCGGAGCGGATGTTGAAACTTTCGATCACCGGATTGTCGAAGCCGAACCGGGCACGAACCACCGCCGCGAGGTGCCGCAGAGACGCGCTCGCCTCCCGGTCGCGCTGCCGGCGGAGGATCACCGCCTCCGTCAGCTGGCCGCGGAGCGACTGCACCCCTTCCTGCGAGGCGCGCAGAGCCTCGACCCGCTGCCGCACGTCGGCGACGTAAATCTCACCGCCCGGGATGTTGGGCACCTCGCTCGCGAGATTCTGAAGCGTGATGACGCACCGGCTGATCTTGTCCGCGAGACTGGTATCTCTCATGGCACAACTCCTTTTGTGGAAAACGGGACGCGGTATGCGACCCGGGAAAACCTGGGGCGTCCGATGGCCGAGGTGCAGCGGGTAGCCAGATTCCGGAGCTCGACGGCCGGACCGTCGAGGCACCTAGTGGGGAAGGTCGGGGGCGGGGTGGTGTCGGCGTTCATCACGCCGAGAAAGCTACAGGCTGTAATCTGAGGTTTCTGGCGCAAAAAGGGCCCTTATCACGCTCCTTATTACGGGTTGCAACTTTTGCCGGAATGGTGTACCAACTGAGGCTTTTTCCCCGGGTAGAATCCGTTCGGGTCGCCGAAGGGTTGTGTGGAGGTCGGTTCGACGTCGAGCCGCTTCAGGCGCCTCGGGCCCTCTAGCGGCGACGGAAGATGGCGCGCCCCGTGGACGCCTAGCCAAAGTGCCAGGCCACAGCAGAGTCCCCCGAGCCCAGGTGTGCGAGGACATACCGCCGAAGGGCGGAGACGTTTGACTTCGGCAAGGGACCCATGAGCGATTTCATCTTCGTCAGCAGTGTGCAGAAGGAGCTGCAGGCCGAGCGTCAGGCTGTTCGAGATTTCGTGCGCGAGATGCCTTATTGCGGCGCTTCTTCAATGTCTTTCTCTTCGAAGAGCTTCCGGCTTCCGATCGCCGGGCCGATGACGTGTACCTCGATGAGGTGGCGCGATGCCTCATCTACCTCGGACTGCTCGGCGACGAATACGGCAGCGAGGATACCGCGGGCTTATCGCTCGGCACGCGGCGCTGAAGTTACCTACTCTAAGGGTCGCAGAGCTTCGAGGGGTGGAGCCTTCTCGCTTCCCTGACAACTGCCTCCACACGGTCAACACAAGCACCAGGGTCTTTTTCAATCTCGTGCTCCCAGAGTCGAAGCACTGTCCAGCCCAGCTTGCGGAGCGCCGCGCGGCTTCTGCGATCGCGCTCTATATTGCCCCTGATCTTGTTCTTCCAATAGGAGGACGAGAGTTTGTGGTCCCATCGATGAAACTGCCATCCGTGCCAAAAGTCGCCGTCAACGAACACCACCACTCTGGGACCAGCAAATACGAGATCTGGGTTCCCCGGGAGATGGGCAGCATACTTGCGGTACCTCAGACCGCGAGCGAAGCAGAGGCGACGAACGATAAGTTCGGGCTTGGTGTCCGCCTTGCGGATGCGGGACATGGTCCGACTTCGTTGCTCGGGACTCATGTTGTCAGCCATCAGATGCTCCTGCGAGTGGTTCGCTATTCATACGGGAACCTCACGGCACGAAATACAGTCCGTAGCTTCCATCGCCAACCTTTTGCCTCTGCCAGCGCCACTGCGCTCGCAACCTCCTGGCGGAAGTTGGTCGGATCCTGATCCCATAACGGATGAATGAGAATGACCACCTCGTTGGCTCCGGCATCGATGCCGGCGGCGAGACCAGCCAGAGTTGTCGGGGTGCAGTTCAGGCCCTGAAAATACGCCGAAGCAGTTCTCTCAACTAACGAACTCCAATGCGGTTGGGCGAGATCAATCGGAGCGGCTGGATCGAGCGCCAACTGCACCATGTCTATAGCAAGCCTCCAATCCAGGAGGGGATGGTACGGCATGTTGCCGTAGTCCCGCAGACACCGGGGGCATGAGCTCGAACACTCATGCTCGTGAGGCGCTCTGAAAAGCGGGGCATGAAACTTCACGGAAGCCTTTCCCGTCTGCCCTAGCATAAACCGCAGCAAGTTTTCAAATTCGGATGGAGTTCCCAGATGTGTGCTGTACCCTGCACCATTCTCAAGGCTGTCTGAAATAAATATCCGAGCAGAGGGCGGCGCAAATGCCGTGCGCATATCCATCAGCGGCTGGATCCCGACGTCGAGCTCTGATTCTGCGACATCGAGCACGACGGCGGCAGCACGCCGAGCCAGGAATCCGAAGGAGTACCAGGCAGCCCTTGCCTCGGGTCGTGCGGGGTTGAGCGTCACGCCCGCCGGAGCAAGCTTTATTCCTGCAACGAGCACATCCGTAGTCGCGATGGACGCTAAGGCACGAGTCAGAGGCACCGCGGAAGTATCATATTGCGGACTACGGATTGCTCTTTGCCGATCAGCCGGAAGGCTCTGAAGTGCGCTCTGGAAAGCTTGGTCGACGAACCAGACATCTTCCACCGCGCTCTTTTGGAAGATGAAATCCTCTCCGCCATTGTCATTAACCCGATAGATTCTAGCTGGGCCTTGATCGACTTCGAAGTTCAAAAGGTGTGTCGGGGTCCCGGGCGCGTGACCCATCCGAGCGCGCAATGCCCGCGGGGTGAACTCGAACGCACCGTTGTACTCGGCCTCGGCGGACCAGTAGGTGGTGAACCCTGGAGGCTCCGAAAGATCGACCGCGCGATAGTCATCCCTGCCGCGGGGTGCTCCACAGAACGGGCATCCACCCACCGGCGCAGGATTCTCCACGAGAGCCTGGCACCTTCGGCAAACAGCCACCTGGACCGGATTGGCTAACGGATCGGGGGATGTCTGCACTCCTCTCCCAGAGTGGAAATAGTCCACGACGCCAACAGATGTTAAGAGCTGGTCGTCCTTCACGGTCTGTGCGCCTGGCGCGAACTGGCTAATAGCGATATCCAGCTGCCGTTCAACAACGCCTCCCTCCGGCGGCCATCCTGCTTCCTTACGCGGCGGACCTCCGTGGTACAGATATCGAGCGCGTGTCGGAAAACCGAACATTGGCAGCACGCCATGCGAGGCCAGACGCTCGCTTAATTGATGATGACCCAAGCTGCTTTGATATACCTTTTCAATCGCAGGAATGAGCTCCGTGGCCACATACTGGCTCATCGCTTCAAGACCCGCCGGATGATCAAATTCAGTCCGCTGGAGAACCGCGCGGCAGATGACTTCAATAGTGCTCACGTTGTTACCGACCCATGCTAGTACGCGGGGCCGATAGTTCGGCCATTCTGCGACGGCACCGAACTCTCCGTGCACATTGTCGCCAGCGTAGGTAGTGGGAAGCGATTCAAACGCTCGCCGGAGTACCTCCTTGTTTACGATTCGCCGTGCGATCTCGGAGCTAGTGACGTCGACATATGGGATCGGCGGAGGTTCCGCTGTGATAAGACCGGGGCGTTCGAAATAGTAGTCGTCGTGGCTGCGACCGCGGCAGAGGGTGAGTGCGACAGATATACCCAAGCCCCGGCGTCCTGCACGACCGACTCTCTGCTGATAGTTGAAGCGAACCGGCGGCATATTTGCGAGCGCAATTGCTTGAAGCGCCCCGATATCCACACCGGCTTCCATTGTAGTCGTAACACTCAGAAGATCCACGCCAACTGCCAGGTCTACCTCGTCGTCCATGAAGACTTCTTGGAAGCGCCTCTGGCGCAGGCGTCTGTCGATCCTGTTCGTCTGTCCTGTCAACTCTTCGCAGTTCAGCCGGAACGGAGGCTCAGGGCATCTTCCCAGGTACTCATAGTAGTCAGAGGGTGGTCCCACAATGGAGTGGTGAATTGGAAAGGCCGAAAGCCGTCCCCGGCAGGCGGTGCAAAAGCCTGCCGATGGGTGAAGATGCGAACACCCACACCGTGTGCAGGCAAAGACGTTAATATTCCCCAATGCATCCGGGCGGGGGCTTACAACCACAAGTAAATCAGGGTTTACGAGCCACTGTGTTAAACATCCTCCAAGAAGCTGGTCTACATCCCGCTGCAGATCGGTGAGCGTGAATCCGTGGCGCTGAGCAACCAAGTCGAGAAAGGTGTTAGCGTATCGCGGCGGCTGCCCCACTCCCTCTGCGTCTCCTCCTGTCCAGCGCCATTTCTGAGCTAGCATGCGTATCACGCTGGCGGCAGCCTCCTCTACGGGAGAACGCAGAAGAGAGCTGTTAATCCAAAGATAGCCTAGTCCTAGAGACTCGAAGTCCCTCGCGGCCGAGGCGAAGAGAACGGTTGAGATAACGTTTGAGCGCAGAGAGGATTCAATGCTTCCTTGAAGAATCTGTTCTAGGGGCTGAAGATCGTTCCTGTAGGCCGGAGGATTGGCGCTCCAGTCGAGCAGTTCCGTCCATCTCACCAAGGGACCGGTACGTTGGGGCTGGTGCCTAGAAACTGATGGCAATGGCCCACCAGGATTCATCCCCATGGCGAACATCCGGCTGCGGACAAGATCTAGCAGCGCACGGAAAGGCATGAACATTAGTGGGCCGGGTGGCTGCGGCGGCGAGAGCACCTGCGGCTTTGGGCCTCCGGTTGCCACCTGCTTTGCCAACTCACCGACAACATCATTCGGTAGCTCGATCATGAGTGCCTTGCGACGTGCATTCTCGGCCTCTGACAGGCCGCTATCTTCTCGCTTCTCAATTAGGCTATGAAATTCAACTGCCAACTCGTGCAAGAGGTGTGCTTGCTGATGCCGCTGCAATGCCGTTGCTCCCGCTTCACCAAGAGCGCTGAAGGCTACCTGGCGCAGGGAATCGCGATAGTGTGAGAGTTTGATGCCTGTCGAGAGCTTGGCAGCATCAAGCCGTGAATCTGAAAAGAGAACTAATTTCCGACTCGGGCCAGGTGGCATCTCCCGGATTATCGCATCTCCAAGAATTTGCATGATTCGCTGAAAGCCCGACCCTAAGTCGCGGATAGGTGACTTGACGCCCAACCGCCGTCCCCAGTCTGCGGCACAATGAGGGCACTTTGCTGGAAACGCATCAGCCACATTGCTCGGAGCTATAAATACGTATCCCGAAGCTTCGTTGCGGCCGGGTGTCTGGCGGCCTTGGCTGAACGAAAGGCGGCCTTCGATAAGATCAAGCATGGCCGGCCGCCACTGGAAACCCTCTTGACCGTCGTGCCGCCATCTCCAGGACGGCGGTCGGGCATGATTTTGCCGCACAAGAGTCCTACCGCTGTCCGGCCAAAAAACAAGGAATTCTTGGTGATTCCGGTCAAGAGAAGCCGAGCGGTCGGGTACTCGTTCGAGATCAGGATAGTCAGGCGAGAGAAACCAGGCGTTGTTCGAATTGTCATCGTCGTCCCGATATCCGCCGATGAAGACATCTCCACAAGGCTGGCAGTACAGGAGCTCAAGCACTCGCGAATTACAATCATCGCATCGAGGGCGAGGCTCGACGTAGATGCGACCGACCGGAGGTGGAGATGTACCTTCGGGTGTGGTCCCGGATCTGCCCGCACATTGCGGGTTAACGCAAACCCAGAGCCGACCGGCATTGTGAAAGAAGTAGTGAACCCTCAAGGGAAGTGGCGCAACATCAGAACCGCCGCGTAACTCACGCGCGGCGACTAGACCGCGGATTACCCCTTGAGCGGCTAAAGAGGCATCGGGATCGGACCCGAAGATCGAACGGGCGAGGCCGTCAGCTGTGAAGGGTTCAACAGCACCTGCTAGGCGCACCTGTTCTAGAACTCCTGTAACCGCAAGCACCTCGGCAAGGCGCTGCTCGGGTGTCGCCTTTGTGGTAGCCACTCCGGCTTCCGCAGCCAGATCTTTGACAGCACAGTCGAGATCGCATCTGTCAAGGGTTCGTGCTAAGGAAGCAAAGGACTTCGCCGTAGGCATGGTGTCACCGCGAGGAAAAGTTGCACGCTTCCCGTCAATTATTCGAAACGACGAAGGATCGCGTCCAAAGAACTGTTCTAGGTACTGGAGGCTCCTAGGGGCGTTTGCGTCGATCGATGCGCTGGTCGCAATAAGGTGCAGCTGCGGCGAGTCTGGCGTCAGACCGAGCCGGTGCAGGAGGACGCGCAGGAGATAGCCGACTTCAGTGCCCGGCGTTCCACGGTAGGTGTGCAGCTCGTCAACGACTAGATGGAATTGGTTCCTCTCACGGTCCGATGCGAGCCATTGCCTTGTCTGGTCGAATATGGTGCCTTCAAGGCTTCTCATCAGCATGATGTTCAACATGCTGTAGTTCGTGATGAGGATGTCCGGCGGGTCCTCCTGCATATCCCAGCGGGACCACATCTCCGAGCCTCGGGGATCCTGGAAGTAGGACAGAATCTCGGCATCTCCGGAGGCTGCAGCTGAGAGTTGCGCTCGACTCCATTCGCTCTCCATGGTTCGAAGACGCGTCTTCAGCTCCTTGCGTTTTGATTCATTTGTCTGCAGTCCAGAGACCGGAGTCGCTCCGGTGTAGCGGCCGAACCAAAACCGATTTCCTTGGCGCTCGCCGTCAAGCCACCTTCTACCCTGCAAACTGTCGCAGGCACGCCTGATGCGACCGAGCTGATCCTCAATGAGCGCGTTCAGCGGATAGAGAAATAGCGCCCGAAGGGCCTTGGGGCGGCCTGTATCATGCGCGCGCTGGGCTATGCGTTGCTGCTGCGGATGGTTCCACCAAAGTGCTTTCGACGGGCGCTGTGAAGGCGCCCCCCATCGAGCAGACTCCTCCACGAGGGAGGCGAAGACCGGAAGCAAGTAGCACTCCGTCTTTCCTGATCCGGTGCCAGTCGTGACGACCACGGCCTCGCCGCCTCGCGACGCCCTCCATGCATCAAGCTGATGCTGGAAGAGCTCCCGGCCCGAAGGGAACAGCCCGCCACTGGCAAGATAGTCCGCGACTTCTGAAGATGCGCCCACCTCTCCGCAGGCTTCACGAACCGTCAGCCCTGACAATTCGTATGGGACAACGGGTTCGAAGAGAGGGTTCCGATAAAGCTGACGGTCTCGGTCCAGAAGGTGTCTACGCTCCTCCATTAAAGCCGGATACCGGAGCCGGAAAGGGCTATCCAGGTATCGGAGGTAGGCTTCCCGGAGTTTGTCGAACGTGAGAAATGGGTCTTTCATGCTAAACCTCAGGCATTGGAATGCCTTGTCCCAACGTCACCATCAACGCTGAAGCAAGGGGAGGGTCAATATTTCTGAAAACAAGTCCCTTGTCCACAACTTCAGCCAGTGATCCGCTAGCTAAACTTGCAGCACGGGCATGCTCGCCTGGAAGAGGCGCCCAGAAGGGAACGCGAAGAGTTTGGTTTCTGTAAGAATAATCTACTATTCGTTCGTTCCTGATGAGTGCAGCGCAGTAGACGGCGGCTCGCTTTTCAATCTCGTGTAAAACTCTCCGACGGCCGATCGCGAGCAGGTATCGTCGAACACCATGCCTGTTGGTGTATTCGCGAACCGTATTGTCAAGGCGTTCCGGTACCCACCGTGCATCGCGGAAGGACAATGAACGCACTGTCCAATTAATCGGCTCCTCGGCCATCCGAGCGGAATTTAGGGTCTTTCGCAACATAGGCAACCAGGCAGTGAGTCTTGCCGCCGCTTTGGGCAGGTATTGAATGCCAAGACTCTTAGCAGCGGAATGCAGCGTATTGGGGTCGCCATCGATGTGAATCCGTGACAGACCAGGGCGGCTTTCGCCGATTGTCACGACGGCGCCCGCGTCAAACGCCGTTCCGGCAAGACACTTGGCAAGCACGGAGGTCCGTCCGCCTGAAAAGACGTGCTCCGTGGCGCTGCCTGCAAGGCCCAATAAAACTGGTCTTCGCACCTGCCAGCGGTGAGTCCCTCCCACAAAAAAGTCGACGTGGCCTAGGTCCGACAGTGCGATTCGTAGGTTCCGATAAAAGACCTGTTCGTGTTCGTGGTCACCTGCTGCACCTTCATCCAGTTCATCCACCGCATCTCGAAATACGCTCCATGGCCCTGACCCCACGTGCGTCATCCACTCCAGGAGGAGATCCCATTTCATCCGCACCGCCTCCTTATCTCACGCTTTCGGGCGCGTGCAAGGTCTAGGAGATGCCGCCAGGACGCCGATAGTTGCGCAGAGGGGCAACCGAGATAGCAGAGAAGACGCGGCCTCCGAATACCTGCTTGGTAAATAGTCTCCTCCCACCTGCAGGTGGGATGCTCCGCGGCGCTTGAAGCTCGCGGAAGCCCAGCGATCTCTGAAGTTGGGTCCCCAGACAAATCCGGGTCGTGCTCATCGTGAAGGTGGAGGGCTATGGCGCCAGGTTCTGGACCTACTTGAACCGCCCATTGGGTTCTGAAGTCAGGCCGCACGAGAGCGCCTCCTGGTGGAGCCCAAAGAGTGCGGCACTGGCCAGGGCTTGCGCCAATCACGAACCAGTGCCCTGCTGGAATGGCCACCGGAATTCGCGTGGTGCCAGCCTCCGGCCAAGGTTCGCACCCGGGGTGGACCGTTCCCTGCTGGATGATTACCCGCTGTCTGATCCGATTGCCAATCTCGATGAAGTGTTGCCCGGGTTCTTGCAGCGCTACGACCGAGAGACATCCGTTCTCATCCAACTCCGCCTCTTGTCCATCAATTTTGGCTATCAGGCCGCGGTGCGAGCCAACGACCGTGACTCTTGCCAGCGCGCCTGCGAGCCATGTCCACCGTCGGCCGAGCCGCAAGCCGCCCGTCGGCACAAGGGTAACGCTCGATTCCAAGCTGAGCCGTTCAAGACCGGGTGGTGGCGGGCAGCTATTCGTCGGTCGGATCCCCATGAATAGGCACCAACCTGCTGGAATAGTTTCGTCGTATCGAGGACGAACCTGTTCGCAGCCCACTATCTCCAGAAAGCGTGCGACCTCATCAACGATAGATTCCCTGCATAAGACCGCGCACCGAGCGCCAGATCGCAGTACGCGATCAGAAACGAAGCCGGTGTATTCCTCGCCAGGAGTGAGTGGCACTGCGTCTGAGCTTCGAAGCTGGAGGAGGAATCGCTCATTTCCCAGTGCACCCCTAACCTTTAGCCCTGACAAGAGTGGTCCGTCCTCCGCGCTCAGTGGGATCGGCGCATACCATCCCTCCTGGCCCGCCTCGAAGACCAATTCGCTGTCTTCGATCAAATCCGGGAATCCGGCGGGTCTCCTAGCAAGCAAATGGAGTTGCGCTCGACGCTGACGAATATCTATCCCTAGTTCGATGCTGGCTACTCGGGCTCCCGTGGAGTCTGTTCTGCTTCCGTCCCAGCGTTCCAACTCGTGTGCGACTTGGCGCACGACGAATGGTCGGCGGTGAGGATCCTGCAGAGCACTTTGGCCCGACTCAGTGAAGCTACGCCAGGCACCGCTTCCGTCGTAGAGGTCGTAGGCGAGCCGATCGATCGGAGGCCGTTCGCCTGGCTCGAAACCGTGTGTCTCGAAGAACTGAGGCAGGCGCTCAAGATCAACTTGTCGCAAGGGCACGTGAGCGAAGGGGAGCGCAATGTACCTTCTGAGAGAGGTCGAATCCGGTATGGCAAGTCGACGACCGTGGTGTTGCGTCAACCATAGATCTAACTCCTCCCAAAGTTCTAGGAACACGCCGCCTTCGAATCCGACCGGGTGCGACGATCCTGTAAGCTCGCAGCCAAGCATCGAGGCGAGGCGGGGATAGAAGGCGCGTCCGGAATGCTCGTCATCTGTTCGCATGTGGAAGGCAGCAAGAACGGAGAGCGCAAGGAAGCTTGTCGCGTAAGGAACCTCCTTCGGATCCGAAGACTTCAGACTGCGGAGCTTCCTCGGACTAGCCAATACTTTTGAGGTGTAAACAGCCGCAACGGCAGCCGTAAGATCGGCCTCTGCTTCGTCGGGCGACAGGCCACCACCTCCGGCACCTTCGAGCACCCTGGACAACGCTTGTGGTGTGATCGTGAGCTGAACAACTCCATCGAAGGAGTTTGAGAGCAGGCACTGGTCAGCCAGCATGTAGTTCCAAAGGACGTACCTATCATCATTGGTGAAGGGCATTTCAGAGATCTCGGACAAACTCAGAGATCGCCTTGGTGACGAGTGGACTCACGGCGTTGGCGAGTTGCTGCTGTTTATGAACAAGGCCGCCTGGACTTCCATCTGCGGTGCCCACGAAACGAAACCAATCAGGGAATGACTGGAGCCGTGCAGCCTCTCGTAGGGAGAGCCCGCGGTGTTGGCTTGGGTGAACTAGCATGCTCTTTCGATAGTGTCCTATCGTGATCGATGGCTCATCCCAAACGAGACGCCGATAGATGTTGCTGTGTGTCCGCGACACATCGGCGTAGTTCGTGAGCTCGTCGCGTATGCTTCTCCAGTTTCCTCCTTCAGGTATCTTTCGGTAGCGATCAATTACATAATCTGCATGTTTTGAGGTCACGTGATCCAGGATGATGCCTTGCGTAGCACCGTGGCGAACGAAGGATAGGAAGTCGTTGCATCGGAGGGCGGCGCTCGATGGTTCCAAATAGCGAGAGAACTCGGCCGAATGGCCATTGCCGATGTGAGGAAGATCTGCGATAGCCTCTCTCACAGTGACGAGCGGGCGATGAAGGGTCCCGTAAGTTGGGCGCGGAAAGGGCCCCCATTCACCAAAGTCGTCGGCGCCATATCCGAGATCGCGGTGCAGTCCCATCAAGAAGAAGCGGGTACGATTCTGCGGGACTCCATACCATGCCGCATCGAGCAGCTTAGGAAACAGGACGTAGCCGGCAGCTTTGAGTCGGCGCTCGATTATATCAACTACCGATACGGTGCTGCCCGCGTTCGGAGTCCAGAGAATTCCCTGTACGTTCTCCATCAAGAAACCTAACGGACAGAGTCTCGTAACGTATCGTATGAAGATATCGATGAGTTCATTGTTGGGATTCTTGCCCGACCATGAATTTCGATTGGCCATCGAGAAGCCCTGACATGGCGGTCCACCGATAAGGAAGTGGGTGCCTCCTGCTTCTCTTGCGATTGTAGCAGCTTCATTCAAGGTGGCCTTCTTGCGAAGATCAACTGGGGTGATGTCTACCGGGGTTATTCTGGTACTGCCGGATGAAAGTGTGCAGTGGTATGCTTCGTGATTGCTGCGAAGTGTTTGAACGAAGATCGGATTGGCTTCTGCAGAGAAGACAATCCGGTAGGGCGTCTGGGCTCGGCTCCCGAGCAGGAATCCGAGTCCCATTCCGCCCGCGCCCGCAAACAATTCGACGATATTGAGAGTCGGAGCGGCGTTCCACAATCTTCCTCTCGCGCCTGGATTGGTATTGAGTTCCTGTGCTACCGCATCTCGGGCCAGCTCGTCGTGTCTGCGCGCCAGTGCGATATTTGCACGAGCTGTAATTGTTGCGGCAGCACCTGATGGTTCTGCACCATTGGTCGAACCTGCCGCGCGTCTCTTACTGCGGACCACTTGCCGTATCCATTTCACATGGGCCACAAGCTGCACAAGCTCCCATATCGGAATATCAGAAGAGGATATTCCGATGACTGTTCCTCGATGTATTCCTTGAAGACCTCCAGCTTGAGCAGCAAATAGTTTACCGGTCCCTATAGGGAGCGCGACCGAGCCGAGCTTCGCGGCGCTACAGATGACTTTCGTGCCATCAGGCAGAGCGGCAATGATTTTTCTCCACCTGCCACGACCTAGCATTTCGGCTGCCTGAAGAGGCGGCATGCCTCGCTGTGTAGGAGTTACGGTTATGCTTGGACGGACCTGGACAACAAACGGGAGCCCGAGGTCGCACAGTTTCGCGAGGAAGACAGGTGAAGAACCGTACGAGGTACCCGCCACCACCACCGCTACGGAGTCATTGGTCGCGGCGCGGCTGAGAAGGCCTGCGGCTAAGTCGATACGGCGATTCGAACGCAGACTGCCGACTTCGTAGGTCCTGCGCGCAGCAACGACCTTCCGAACTCCATTAATTCGATGCACGCATACAGTAATCGTTAAGCCAGCGTCCTCGCTGCCCACACCTGCGTGGCGACGTCGTTCCTCGGCCGTCGTGTTGTCTTCCAGTAACAGTATCTCATCGAAACTGCCAATGCGCCCGGTCATTGCCGAACCGCTCTTTTTCGGAAGAGAAAGGCAACAGGTCCTCGGTCTATCAGGGCCGAGCATTCGGGCTTCGAGAAGCAGTTTGTGACCGCGGCGATCGCGCAAACGCTTCCGATCTGAAAGCCACCGCGCAACGCGTCGGCGATCTGCCAGAGCCGGGCTTCCTGGCCGACGTTGACAAAGGTGTCTATTCTCTGCGGGCTGGAGGTCTGCTTGCGTGGGGCCAAAGGCTACCTTTCGGGAAAATCATCGCGATTGAATCCGGCCTTTGTGCCGGGCAGGAGTCGGCCGCGCGTCGCATTGGCCATCAGCGGTTGCGGTTGCCGAAAGTATGTCTCAAATTCCTCTCCAACGATCCGCTGCTACTAAGAAGTGGTCTCTTCCGGGACCGCCGTGCACTAGCTCGCACGGCGGCAGGAGGGGTGGGACGGCCCGGACGGGTGCCCGGGCAGATTCTCTGGGGCGTGCCGAGCTGGTGCTCGGCGGTCCCGGGGGAAAAGCAAAAGCATCGGTTGGGAGGGGACTCTCTCGGGGGGGCGTTCCCGGGCACCCTTCGGGTAGGCTGTTTCCCATGGGCAGGGATCTTGGATCATTCAGGCGAAAGACGCGAGCTCGGCTTGGCGGCATTGGCTGGCGCCGCCTGTTTTCCGATCTTTCGGCACGGGGTAGACAGAGTTCCCTCTGGAACCGCGCCTCTCGCCACGGTGCGGCACCCTGGGATCCTCCACCCTCATTCGGCCGAAGACCTCAAGCCTCGCAGCGTCGCGCAAAGTAACGCGAGACTTCCCGCGCGAAGCAACGCAGTTTCGGGAGCGAAGTCACGCAAAACGACCGTGAAGCCACGCAAAAGTGGCCAAAACCGGCCGTTCGGCCGACGAAGCCACACAGAAATTCGCTGAAGCCACCGAGAAATTCACTGAAGCCACACAGCGAAGGGGTGAAGCCACGCAGAAAGCCGGTGAAGCAACACAACCAGACACTCAAGCCACCCACCAAACTGCAAAAACTACCGACTCAACGGGTGAAGCCACTGACAAATACGCCAGAATGGCCGGACAATCCGGTCGAGCGACCGACCACGGGGCTCGCTTGCGTGGCTTCAGCGATTTTCTCGGTGGCTTCAGCGAATTTCTCGGTGGCTTCGGCGAATTTCTCGGTGGCTTCACCGTTTCGCTCAGTGGCTTCAGGACTCGCCTCGGTGGCTTCACCGTTCGGCTCGGTGGCTTCAGCGCTCGCCGCGGTGGCTTTATCGTTTTGCCGGGCGGCGTAAGCGCTCGGCGCGGTGGCTCGAGCGATTTCCTGTGTGGCCTCCCGTCTCTCGGGGTTCGGCTTCATCCCGGAACACCCCGGTCCCGGCGCTTCACTCGGTGTCTTCCGGGATCTTCGCGCAGAGCTTTCGCCGCGCTCAGGGCGCCGCATGGTAAAAGAGCATTCATACGGCAGAAAACCGAGAGAGACCTACGGTGCCCATCTTCAAAACCGCGATCTCGCTTCCCGGTCCTAACGAATAGCGTTCGCCGTACTCCGCCATGAAAGATCCTTTCCAGCTTCTCCCCGATTCCGCCCGCTGGCCCCTCTTCCTGGTGCTCTCGATCGCGACCATGGCCTATTCGTGGGCTCTCGGCCGGCAGGGCAAGGAACTCAAGAACCCCGTCGCGCCGTGCGGCATCGTCTCCTACGAGCTCGCCTGGGCACCTGCCCGCTCCGATGCGATCCGCACCTCCTGGGAAGTCCCTCCGAAGCTCGACACCGCACATCAGCAGATCCATTGGGACTTCGGATTCCTTCTGCTCTATCCGCTCCCCTTCTCGCTCCTCTGCGCCCAAGTCGCGCGGCGCTCCAGGCGAACCGGAGCATCGACCGGATTCACCCTCTCGCGAGCCGTCCTGATGGCCGCTCCCCTCGACTTCGTTGAGGACCTGATTCTTCTCCACCTGCTCGACCATGGAGCGACCGGAATCGTCGCCGTCGCGAGCCTCGCCGCGACGTTCAAGTTCGCGCTGCTCTTGGTCGCTCTCGGGTACGTCGTCATCCAGGGTGGGAGGGTGCTCTGGCAGAGGGTGCGCGACTGATCCGCCAAGCCCGCGAGGGTTTCAAAGCCCTCGCTATGTTACGTCGTCCCTGACGGGACGAGATGTTGGATTCATCGAGAAATCGAGTTCGCGGGGCTGGAGGTTCGAACAGGACTTGGTATCCCCAACGGGACTCGAACCCGTGTTACCGCCTTGAAAGGGCGATGTCCTAACCTCTAGACGATGGGGACAGGCCTGGGCTGGCGGAAAAGCGCCGCCAGCGGCTGGTGGATCTTAGCACAGGGCTGCGGTTCGGCGTCCCTCCTGGCGGTTCGGAGGCACTCGCTCTTGTAGGGAACCCCCGATTCGGGCGGGTTCCGGAAAGGACGCCTCCATGGTTCGACAATTCGTACGGGTGTCGCTCGCGGCTCTGCTGGGGCTCGGGCTAGCGGCCGGTTCGCTCTCGGCGCAGACGATCACCTCGTCCTCCACTCATGCGGTCGGTCCCCTCTTGCAGACCGATTCGGTCGTCACGGTCGGCCCTTCGGCGATCGACAAGTTCGGGATGCACCGGCTGCGCCGCGCCCATGGGGCGGTGCGCGGCGCTCTGCTGCTGTTGCCGCCTTTGGGCAATGGATTTTCGTTCTTCACGGCGGACGACAGCGGCGATCCGCTGCGCTCGTTCGCGGCGTATTTCGCTCTGCGCGGCTGGGAGGTTTGGGGCTATTCGCCGCGGGCCACCGGTCTGGTCGCCGGGTCGTGCGAGTCGGCGGCGGTGGATTGCTCGTCGATGGCCCATTGGGGGCTTCAGACGACGGTGGACGACGCGGCGTTCATCCGCTCTCGGATCGCGGCGGCGCTGCCGGCCCACCGGCCGGTTCTGGTCGGCGGCTATTCGCTCGGCGGCATGACGACGATCGCGACGATCGACGCCCATCCGGACGACTACGACGGCGCGTTCATTCTGGAAGGCGCCCTCTATGCCGAGAATCCGGCGGTTCTGGCGCTCAACCAGGGCTACTGCGCCGGGCTCGAAGCGCAGCTCGCGGCGGGTCAGATCTACGACGGCCAGAGCCTGCCGTTCATCCGCACGGCGGTCGGTCTCGCGGCTTCGAACCCGGCGGCGCCTTCGCCGTTTTTTCCCGGGCTTTCGAACCACCAGGGGATGATCTTCCTGCTCGCGGTGCCGCAGGCCGGGCCGCTCTGGCCGACGGCGAACTTCATCCGCTGTGCGGGCGACGTGGGACAGGATCGGTTCTTCTACAGCAAGGAGAGCCGGGTGATCGTCTTTTCCTCCCTGTTCAACGACTATGTGGACAACCTGACGATTCGCGACATCTCCTGCTCGCTCGCCGGGGAGGGGACGTTCACCGACAATCTGGGAGCGTTCCACAAGCCGGTCTACCTGATGGGCGGCGGGCTCGGCTTCGCCGAGCAGAACCACGACCTGGTCCACATCCTCGGTTCGAACCGGATCACCTTCAACGAGATCCCGGCGTTCGGCCACGCCGACCACTGGTTCACCCAGCGCCACCGGCAGGTGCTGGAAGGCGATCTCGATCGCTGGT
>Ga0134122_10001661_pt1 | contig 16165 bp, 13 predicted proteins | sample KB302_FD_96461 | JGI IMG/M metagenome (GOLD analysis project Ga0134122, IMG submission 96461) | Terrestrial soil microbial communities without Nitrogen fertilizer from Kellogg Biological Station, Michigan, USA - KB3-0-2 | ecosystem: Environmental > Terrestrial > Soil > Unclassified ... | reverse complement strand
CTACGAGACGCTCCTCTACGACTGCATGATGGGAGACTCGACGCTGTTCCATCGCAGCGACATGGTGGAGGCCGGATGGTGCGTCGTGACGCCGATCCTCGACGTCTGGAAGGCGCTCACGCCGCGCAACTTTCCCAACTACGCCGCCAACACCTGGGGACCGAAGGAGGCCGACGAGCTGATCCAGCGGGACGGACGGCGGTGGCGGAGCTGAGCAAGGTCCGCGTCTTCGGCGACGCCGCCGAGCTGGCGCGCGCGGCGGCTGGCGAGATCTCCTTCCACATCCGGCGAACGTTGCGCGCTAGCGGCCGTTTCACCTGGGCGCTCGCCGGCGGCAACACGCCGCGCGCTCTCTACCGCCTGCTGGCGAGCGATCCATTCCGCGAGACTCTGCCGTGGCACGCCGTCCATTTCTTCTGGGGCGACGAGCGCCACGTGCCGCCCGATCATCCGGAGAGCAACTTTCGCATGGCGCGCGAGGCGATGCTCGACGCCGTCGCCGTGCCGCCGGAAAACATCCATCGCATCGCCGCGGAGGAGCCCGATGCGGCGCGCGCCGCGGTGCTCTACGAAGCGGCGCTGCGCTCCTTCTTCGCGCTCGCGGCCGGCGAGTGGCCGCGCTTCGATCTCGTGCTGCTCGGCCTCGGCGAGGACGGCCACACCGCGTCGCTGTTTCCGGGCAGCGCCGCCGTGCGCGAGCACGAGCGGCTGGTGGTGGCGCCGTGGGTGGAAGCGCAGCAAGCCTTTCGCATCACGCTCACGCCGCCGGTGCTGAGCCACGCGCGGCGCGCGCTCTTCCTGGTGAGCGGCGGGGAGAAGGCCGCGGTGCTGCGCGCGGTTCTCGAAGGCCCGCGAGAGCCGGACCGCTATCCCGCGCAGGTGGTGGAGGGAAATCGCTCGTGGATGGTGGACCGCGCGGCGGCGAGATTGCTGAGCACCGCGCGTTGACTGCTGGGAGCCGGCACGACGATCACGCCGCGGGGCGTAGGCGGATGCATCGTGCTGGGCGACGCTGGGGAAAGAGACAAGGGAAGCCGGCAGAAAAACAGGGCCCCGGAAAGATCCAGAACGTCGCCTTGCAACTGAGCCTCGTTACTTCTTCGCGGTGACCTTCTTGGCCGCGGTGGTCTTCTTGGCAGTGCTCTTCTTCGCCGTTGCCTTCTTCGCAGCCGGCTTCTTGGCAGCAGCTTTCTTCGGCGCGGCCTTCTTTGCAGCCTTCTTCTTCGTCGCCATTCCCAATTCTCCTTTCCTGTATGCCCACATGGTGGGGCTGATGATGCGTTTAGATTACGCCCACAAGATGTTGGGCGTCAAGTGCTTTTACGCCGCAATCCTTAGTGCCGGCTCCAAAAGTCCCGAAACGGGATTCCCAAGCGGCGGTTCGTGTTGCCGCGCGACCTCACCCCAACCCCTCTCCTAAAGGAGAGGGGCTCGAGAGTTTCGTTTCCCCCTCTCCCTTTAGGAGAGGGGGCCAGGGGGTGAGGTCGCGGAGTTAGTACGCGTTGAGCCGCAGCGCGTGGCGCAACGTCATCCAGAGGATCTTGAAGTCGAGCCGCAGCGACCAGTTCTGGATGTAGTGCAGGTCGTACTGGATGCGCTTCTTGATCGAGGTGTTGCCGCGCCAGCCGTGGACCTGCGCCCAGCCGGTGATGCCGGACTTCACGCGGTGGCGCAGCATGTAGCGGGGGATCTTGTGCTTGAACTCGCGCACGAACGTCGGCCGCTCCGGGCGCGGGCCGATGATCGACATGTCGCCGGTGAGGACGTTCCAGATCTGCGGCAGCTCGTCGAGCGACCACTGGCGCAGCAGGCTGCCGACGCGCGTGCGGCGGGGATCGTCCTTGATCGCCCACACCGGACCGCTGGTGGCTTCGGCGTCGACGCGCATGGAGCGAAACTTGAGGATCATGAACGAGCGGCCGTCGAGCCCCATGCGTTCCTGGCGGTAGAAGACGGGGCCGCGGTCCTCGAGCCAGATGGCGATGGCGATCAAGGGGAGGATCGGAAGCAGCGCGATGATCGCGGCGGCGGCGATGATGAGATCCATCGCGCGCTTGACCATGCTGTTCCAACCCTGGAGCGGCATCTGCGAGAGGTTGATCACCGGCGTGCCGTCGAGATCCTCCAGCGCGGCCTTCAGCGTCGCGTACTGGAGGATGTCGGGCACCAGCTTGATCTCGACGCATTCGCGGGCCATCAGGTCGAGGAGCTGCAGGACCTTCTTGTGGGCCTCGAGCGGTAGGGTGATGAACACTTGATCGATGCGTTGCGCGGCGAGCACCTCTTCGGCTTGCCGGATCGCGCCGAGCACGGGGACGCCGCAGACCGTGGCGCCCGCCTTGCCGGGATCGTCGTCGAGGAAGCCCGCGACCTCGAAGCCCATCTCGCGATGAGCGAGGATCTTGGTGGTGATCTCGCGGCCGAGCAGTCCCGCGCCGACGACGAGGATGCGCTGCAGGTTGTGTCCCGAGCTGCGGACGCGCCGCAGCCCCGAGCGCACGGCCATGCGCGTCGACGCGACGAAGACCAGGTCCACCAGCGCGAAGAGAGCGAGGAAGGCGCGGCTGTAGGTGAAGTACTCGTGGCTGCCGGGCGCCGCCGGCGGGCGATACCAGGCGATGACCACCGACAGCAGCACGGTGGCGAGGAAGACGGCGAGGAGGATGGTGAGCACCTCGTCCACCCGGCTGCGGCCGCGCCGGCTCTGATAGAGGCCGTGGAAGTAGAAGACCACCGGCCAGAGCACGAGCACGAACGGCACGAGGCGCAGATACGGACCGAAGTCGGGGACGTTCTTGGTGACCGGAATGACCTCCACCTCGAAGCGCAGCAGCCAGGCGGCGAGGAACGCCGCCAGCGTCGAGGCGAGATCGGTGATCAGGTAGAGACCAGCCGTCTTGCGGTGACGTTCTTGGATCAAAGGAGAGGCACCCTCAGCTCGGCAACCGATGAGATAGAAGAGTGAGCATGCGATCGCTGAACCGCATGACGGAAAACGATTCCGCTCGATCGCGCAAGTCCAATGCATTGAATCCGATCCGGCGCGCTTTGTCAATCGCCTCGGCCAAGGCGGAGGGTCCTTCCCAGTGCGGATAGAGGACGCCGTGCCGGCCGTCCTCGACCACGTCGAGGACGCCGCCGCGCGCCGCCGCGACCACCGGCGTGCCGCAGGCGAGCGCCTCGACGGCGGCGATGCCGAAGTCTTCGACGCCGGGCTGCAGGAAGAGCAGGGCGCCGCGGTAGAGGTCGCGCAGCCGCTCGGCGTCCACCTTGCCGAGGAAGCGGACCCGCGGACCGGCCATCGCCGCCAGCCGCCGGCGCTCGGGGCCCTCGCCGACCACGCGCAGCTCGAGCCCCAGCTTCTCGCAGGCCGCCATGGCCTCCTCGACCCTCTTGTAGGGAGCGAGCGCCGAGACCATCAGGCAATAACCTTTCTCCCGGGTCTCCTCGTGGGCCGGACCGGGAGTGAAGAATTCCACGTCCACCGGCGGATGGACCACCTCGGCCTGGCGGCCGTAGTAGGTCTGGATGCGCCGCGCCACGAAGCGCGAGTTGGCGACGAAGAGGTTTACGCGCGCGGCGGAGGAAACGTCCCAGGCGCGCAGCGCCGTCAACGCCAGCGACCGCAGCCGGCCGGTGAGCCCCGCGCGGCTTGGGAAGTAGGCGTGCTGCTGGTCCCAGGCGTAGCGCATCGGCGTGTGGCAGTAACAGAGGTGAAAGGCGTCCGGCGGCGCGATCGCTCCCTTCGCCACGCAATGGCTCGAGCTCACGACCACGTCGAAGCCGGAGAGGTCGAGCTCCTCGATGGCGGCGGGGAAGAGCGGCAGATAGCTCCGGTAGTGGCGGCGGATGCCGGGGGCCTGCTGCAGGAAGCTGGTGTGGATCGGGTGCGACTCGATGGCCGGGCTGACGCTGCCGGGGAAATGAAAGAGGGTGAAGAGCGGCGCTTCGGGAAAGAGGGAGCCCAGGGCCTCGATCACCTTCTCGCCACCCCGCATGCCGGTGAGCCAGTCGTGCACCAGCGCCACGCGCGGCCGGGGCGGACCGGGCGGAATCACGCCGCGCTCCCAGGCCGGATTGCCCTTGCGACCTCACCCCCTACCCCCTCTCCTAAAGGAGAGGGGAAAACATGAACTTGAAGCCCCTCTCCTTTAGGAGAGGGGTTGGGGTGAGGTCGCAAGGGCAGGACGCCAGAACGAGCCACTACTCGCCTCCGTGCGCGGCGGGCGGCCGGCCCTCGATCGCCGCCAGGTAGATCTCCAGCGTCTGCCGCGCCATCGTCTCCCAGCGGAAGTCCGCGGCGCGGCGCACGCCGCGCTCGGCAAAGCCGGCGCGGCGCTCGGGGCTCCCCATCAGATGGGCGATGGCCTTGGCGATGCCGTCGAGGTCCAGGGGATCCACCAGCAGCGCGTAGCCCTCGCCGATCTCCTTGAGCGCCGAGGTGTTGGAAGTGATCACCGCCACTCCCGAGGCCATCGCCTCGATCACCGGCAGCCCGAAGCCCTCGTAGAGCGTGGGGTAGAGGAACAGGGTGGCTCCCTGGTAGATCGCCGGCAGCGCCTCCTGCGCCACGTGGCCGAGCAGCCGCACCTTGTCGCCGATCCCCAGGTACTCGGCCCGCTGCCGCAGCTTGAACTCCGAGCCCTGCCGGCTGCCGACGCAGATCAGCGGCGCGTCGAACTGCGCCATCCGCCGCGCCCGCGCATAGGCCTGCACCACGGTGTCCAGGTTCTTGTGCGGCTTGGCCGGATTGCCCACGAACAGGAGGTAAGGCTGCGCCACCCCCAGATCGCGCAGCCAGCGCTGCAGCTCCTCGGCCGGCAACCGCCGGCGGAAGGAGTCTTCGACGCCGTTGTAGACCACCTGGATCTTGCCGCCGTCGACGTCGAAGTGCTGCATCAGGTCGGCCCGCGTGCTCTGCGACACGGCGATGATGCGGTCGCCGCGCGTCAGGCTGCGGCGGATCATCCGCTGGGCGTAGAGAAAGGCGAAGTTGCTGGGCAGGAACTCCGGGTAGAGCAGGTGGATGATGTCGTGGATGGTGACCACGACCTTGGGATGCACCCAAGCCGGCAGCACGTAGTGCGTCGAGTGATAGAGGTCGAGCTTGCGCCGGTAGAGGTGCCAGGTGAGGGAGATGAGCTCGCGCACGGAATAGACCGGCGAGCTCTCGAGCGCCACCTGGAAGTTCGGCGGCAGTTGCAGCAGCCCCTCGCGGTCCCCCGGCTTCGCCAGCAGCACGTACCGGTTCTCGGAGTCGATGGCGGCCAGCGACCGGATGAGGTTCCGGACGTAGGTGCCGATCCCGAAGTCCTGAATCTTGCGTGCGTCGATGCCGATGGTGTAGGGCAATCCTGCTCCCGTGGGAGTCTATGGGACGTCGGATTCTAACCTACAGGTCCAATAGGACTTGTATGGACTACCCCAACGCCTCTCGAAACACCTCCTCCATCTCCCGCGCCGCCCGCTCCCAGCGGAAGCGGGCGGCTCGCTCGATGCCGCGCGCGGCGAGCTCCGCCGCCCGTCCGGGGTCGGCGAGGAGCGTCTGGATGCGCGCCGCGAGCGCGCCAGCGTCTCCGGGATCTGCCAGCAGACCCGCGTCGCCCACCACCTCCGGCAAGCTGGAGGTGTTCGAGGCCACCACCGGCACGCCGCAGGCGAGCGCCTCGGCGGCCGGCAGGCCGAAGCCCTCGTAGAGCGAGGGGTAGACGAAGATCCGGGCGGCCTGGAAGAGCCGCACCAGCCGCGAGCGCTCGACCCGTCCGAACGAGAGCAGCCCATCCTTTTGCAGCTCCGCGATCCGCCGTGCCAGCCGCTCGCTCCCCCAGCCGTAAGGGCCGGCGAGCACGAGCGGCGGAGTCTGCGCGTCCTCCGCCCGCAGCAGCTCCCAGGCATCGATCAGCGCGCCGACGTTCTTGCGCGGCTCGAGGGTCCCGGCGTACAGGATGTAGCCTTCGGGCGCGCCCAGCTCCCGGCGGGTGGCCGCGATCTCCTCCGGCGCCGCCGGCCGGAACTCGGGATCGATTCCCGGGTAGACCACCTGGACCTTCTCCGCGCACTGCGGGAAGTGGAAGGCGAGGTCGCGGGCGGTCGCGGCGGAGATCGCCACCAGCCGCCGTGCCTGCTCGAACGAGGGACGGAGGAAGGGCAGCAGGCTCCACCGCACCTTGAGCGTGTGGGCCTCGGGAAAGAGCAGCGCCGTCAGGTCGTGGACGGTGACGACGGCCGGCACCGGGCAGCGGAGCGGCAGAGTGATGAGCGGCGACCAGAGGAGATCGACATCCCCCCGTTTCAGCCGCCGCGGCAGACGGAGCTGCTGCCAGACGCCGCCGAGCGGCGCCGGGTGATGCTCGATGTCGATTCCCGCCGCCTCCAGCTCTCCGGCCTCCCGCGGTGGGCGGTGGGCCATCCCAACGTAGCGCATGCCGTGGCGCCCGGCGAGCGCGAGCAGCAGCGACCGGGTGTAGACGCCGATGCCCGTGGGCGCGGGGACCAACGCGCGAAGATCGACGGCGACCCTGGGGAGCGGCATGGCGCGGCATTGTATCGCCGGGGGTTTGTGATAAACCTCGGCCGTGCTCTCCTTTGCCGGGGCCGTCTTCCGCGCCTTGACGCTGGGACTCTTCGCGCTGCTGCTGCTCGTCTCGCTGCCGCAGACGGCCCTGCATGTCGTCCGCCGCGCCGGCTACGCGGTCGCCCACTGGAACGAGTCCCCGCTGGCGGCCCGCCGGCGCATCCTGGGCGAGCCCTACGCCGACGCCGTGGCGCGCATCCGCCGGGCCATCCCTCCCGGCGGCGAATATCTGCTCGTCAACGGCAGATCGGAATGGGAGGGCGGACCCTACTGGGCGCGCTTCGAATTGGCGCCGCGCCGCGCCCGGTTCCTGGGCCTGTGGAGCGAGCTTCCCGACGGCGAGACCCTGCGCCGGCGCCTGCCGCCGCAGCCCTCTCTGGTCGTCATCGCCTTCCGCGACGGCGAGCCGCCGGTGCTGATGGACCGCGAGACCTTCCTGCGCGAGCTCGATCGCTTCCATGACGGCTGCTGAAAAGCTGGCGGGTCTCGCGGGAGTCCTGCTTTTCGCCGCCGCCGGCCTGGGATGGCTGCAGCTCCTCGCCGGTGCTCGCTCCCTTCCCGGCAGCCGCGGGCTCGCGGCCGCCTACCTCCTGGGTGTCGGCTGGGTGGGAGGAAGCCTCTACGCGCTCTCCCACTTTGGCGGCGTGCCGTTGCGCCGCCCTGCCGTCCTCGCCGTGGCGGTGGCGCCGGCCGTGGTGGGGCTCCTCGCTTGGGCCCATCGGCGGCGGGCGGGACCGCAGGTGGCTCCGAGGCGTTCCCGACGCCGGTGGAGTTGGCTGGAAAGAGCCGCCTTCGCGATCGCGATCGCGGTCTTCGTCGGCGTCCTGGCCGAGTCCCTGACCAACCCCCTGCGCGACTGGGATGGCCGCATGACCTGGGTGACGCAGGCGCGCTACGTGCGCGCCGAGGGAACGGTGGACGCGCGAGCCCTCGCCGAGCCCCAGTGGTACGTCACCCATCCGCAATATCCGCTGCTCCTGCCGCTCGCCCAAGTCGCCGTGCAGGAGCTCGCGGGCGTGAGCGACGACGTCCACGCCTTTCGCCCGTTCTACGCCGGTTTTCTCTTCGTCTTCTTCGCCCTCCTCTACGGTTTCCCGCGCCGCCGGGTGGGGCGGAGCACGGCGGCGCTCACCGTCATGACCGCGGCGCTGCTGCCGCTGCCGACTTTTTTCCCGGGAGGCGGGGCGGCCAGCGGCTACAGCGATCTGCCGCTCGCCTGTTTCTATGCTGCCGGCCTGCTGCTGCTCCTGACGCGCCGGCTCAGGATTGCGGACGGGGTCGCTGCCGGCCTGCTGCTCGCCGCGGCCGTGCTGAGCAAGAACGAAGGAACCCCGCTCGCCCTCGCCGCGCTCTTCCTGGGCGCGCTGGCGCAGCTTCCGGCGCGCCGCGGCCGGCCTTCAGGACGTTGGCGCCGGCTCGCTCCGGCGGGAGTCGCTGCGGTCCTCGTGGCCATGGCCGTCGGCCTGCTCGTCTCCTGGCGCTCCGGCATTCCCAACCGCTACGACGAGGATTACGGGCACCTGCTGTCCCTCGCGGCTCTCTGGCCGGCGGCGGTCACCCGCCTTCCCCTGCTGCTGCCGAAGATCCGTTTCGAAATGATCGCCTTCCAGCACTGGAGCCTCTTCTGGTCGGTGGCTCCGCTGGTGCTGCTCGCCGGCTGGCGGGGCCTCCGGCGCCGCGGCGCGGCGTACCTCGCGCTCGCCGCCCTGGCGCCTCTTGCGGTCGCCTGGATCGCCTACTCGGTCAACCCGGATCCCACCGATATCGTCCGCACCAGTTGGAACCGCTTCCTCCTCCAGGCCTCGATCCCCATCCTGATCCTCTTTTCTTTCGCGCTCGACGACCTCATGCGCCGCTCTTCCTGGCTGCCCCGCGACCTCACCCCCTGACCCCCTCTCCTGGAGGAGAGGGGGAATCGAATCGGAACCTTCCCGAGCCCCTCTCCTTTAGGAGAGGGGTTGGGGTGAGGTCGAACCCGTGATAGAGATCCCTGCCGATGTCCTCTTTCGCCGGCTCCGCCTTCCGCGCCCTGGCGCTCGGGGCCTTCGCGCTCTTCCTCGTCCATTCGGGTTTCTTGACGGTCTTCCGGGTCTCGGAAGGGATGTCACAGGCGGCCGCCGTGGCCGGCGAGGACTCCCTCGCCGTCCGCCGCCGCGAGCTCGGCTCCTCCTACGTTCTGGCCATCGAGCGGCTGCGGCGGGTCATTCCCCGCGACGGCGAGTACCTGCTCGTCCGCGACGTGACGGAAGGCGACGGCGGCGGCGCCTACTGGATCCGCTACGAGCTCGCGCCACGCCGCGCCCGCTTCGTCGGCGATCTGGACCAGCTCATCGATGGCCGGCCGCCGCGGCCGAAGCTGCCTGCCGGTCCCCGCCAGGTCGTCATCGCCTTCACCGCGCCGCGGCCGCCGGTGGTGATGGATCGCGAGGAGCTCTCGCGCTCGCCCGGCCGTTCCCATGGCGGCCTTTGAGAAGCTGGCCCAGCTCGCGGGCGTGGCGCTCTTCGTCCTGCCGGGCGTGGCTCTCGTGCAGCTCCTGCCGGCCCTCCGGAGCCTGCCCTACGGCCGCCGGCTGGCGCACGCCTTTCTGTTGGGCGTCGCCTGGCTCGCCGGCGGCCTCTACGCGCTCTCCCACTTCCTCGCCGTGCCGCTGCGCCGTCCCGCCATCCTGGCCATGGCCGCCGCGCCCGTCGTGGTCTGGCTGGCCGCCGCCGCGCGCCGCGCCGGCGGCAAGCTGAGCCGCCGCCCGCGGCGCGGCTGGACGGGCCTGCAGCTCGCGGCGTTCGCGGTGGCGGCGCTGGTCTTCCTCGCCGTCCTGGCCGACGCGCTCACCTCTCCCGTCCGCGACTGGGACGGCAGGATGACCTGGGCCACGCAGGCTCGTTACCTGCGCGCCGAGGGCACGGTCGAGCCGCGGGTGATCCGGCAGTCCGGCTGGTACATCACCCATCCCTGGTATCCCGTGCTGATGCCGGTCGCTCAGGTCGCCGTCCTCGAGCTGGTGCAGGCAGGGGACGATCAGCCGTTTTTCCGCGGGCTCTATGCGTTTTTCTTCCCCGCCTGGCTGCTGATCCTCTACGGCGGCGCGCGGCGCTGGACGGGCCGCGCCGCTGCGGCGCTGACCGCGCTCGCCGCCGCTCTCCTTCCCGTGCCGTCCTTCTATCTCGAAGGCGGCGCGGTCAGCGCCTACAGCGACCTGCCGCTGGCCTGCTTCTACAGCGCCGGCTTCCTGCTGTTGCTGAAGCCGCGGCCTCGCCTCTCCGAAGCGACGGCGGCCGGGCTCCTCCTCGGGGCGGCCGCCCTCACCAAGACCGAAGGCGGACCTCTGGCCCTGTGGGCGCTGGCCGTGGCGCTCCTGGCGCATCCCTTTCCAGCCGGCGCCGGGGCGCTGCGCCGGCGGCTCGCGAAGGGGTGGAAGCCCTTCGTCCTCGCCGCCGGCATCGTGGCCCTGGCGCTGATCCTCGTGCTCTCCTGGCGGTCGGGGATTCCCGATCGCTTCGAGAGCTACCGGCGGGTCATCTCCCCCGGCCACTTCTGGCCGTGGGTGGTCGAGCGCATTCCTCTTCTCCTGCCGAGGATCTGGCACGAGCTGATGGATTGGGATCTCTTCTGGTCCGCCATGCTCCTCGTCCTGCTCGCCGGCTGGCGGGGTTTGCGGCGCCGCGCCGCGCCGGCGCTGCTGCTCGCCGCCCTGGCGCCGCTGGGGATCGCGTGGATCGCCTATTCGCTGAGCATCGATCCGGTGAACATGGTCAGGACGAGCCTGAACCGTTTTCTCCTCCAGGCGTCGATCCCCTTGATGGTGCTCTTCTCTTTCGCCCTGGACGACCTGCTTCGCCGTGCTTCCTGGCTGCCTCGCGCTCTGGGAGGACCCGCCAGATCTCCGTCCCGGCGTCCGCATAGACGCGCTGAAAGCCCTTCGTCCGGTGAGCCATCCACCGCCGTTCCGGGTCCTCCCACGGCGAGCGGATGACGACCACGAGCTCGATCCCCAGCCGTTCGAGATTGCCCCGCCACCGCCGGAACGGTCCGATCTCGTTGTAGGGATCCGCCAGCGAGCTTCCCCAGTGATAGTTCCGCGCGGCGAGAGCGCGGCTGCGAGGCACGATCTCGACTTCGTTCTGGAGACGGCTGCCGAAGAAGAGGTAGGGCTTGTTCATTCCCGTGTAGGCGATCCGCGCTCCCTGCGGCCCGGCCAGCCGCTCGAGAGCGAGCGGCGCCGGCTGATTCGCGAGCTTCACCTCCTGATATCTCGCGACCAGCCAGCCCAGCGGTGCGGCTGCGATCGCCAGGAGCCCTGCCGCGGCGAGCCACCCCCAGCGCCTGATCGAGGAGCGCAGGGCCGGTGCCTCGTTCCAACTCCGCCATTTCCACCATGCGAGCTCCGCGAGGGTTCCCAAGGCGAGCACGGCCAGAGCGGTGAGGAGCTTGTGCGCATTGGTCCACTGGAACTCCCGGAAGACCTGCCAGGCGATCCAGACCAGCAGAATGGCGCGAAAAGGGAAGGCTCGCGGACCCGCTTGCGAGAGCAGCCAGACGAAGGCCACGGCGGCGAGAGCGACCCCGGGCAGAAAGTAGCGGATGTCCCGGTGGTCGTACATCAGAAACAGGAACTGCAGGAAGAAAACCGTCGGGAGCGAGAGGACCAGCGCCTCCCGCCATCGGCGCCGCGCCAAGGCCAGCAGCGGCGCCAGGACGGCTGCCGGCAGCAGTGTGAAGGGGAAGTAGGAGCCGAAGAGCCGCGTCCGCCGGGTCAGGAAGTGCCAGACGTCGATCTGGGCTTCAGGAGAGGCATCCCCGAAATGGAGAATGCCCTGCCATCCGGGAAAGACCTCGAAGCCGAAGACCCGCACGGGCGCGGGAAAGAGAGGATTGCCCGTCGTCGCCGCGTTGCGCAGGTACGTGTAGCCGCCGGTGAGAGCGAGGACGGCGGCGAGCAGGACGGCCAGGCCGGCGAAGGCGCGGGCCGGCACCGGCTCGGCTCGCCGCCGCTCGGCCAGCACGGCGAGCGCCAGCACGGCGAGGAGTACGGGAGCGAAGAGGATGCCGACGTACTTGGTGGCGAGCAGCAGCCCCAAGGCCGCGCCGGTCACGACGGCCGCTCCCGGGCGTGGACGGCGGGCGAAAGCGAGCGAGGCGTCGAGGGCGGCCAGGGCGAAGAAGGAAGTGCTGTGATCGTTGCCCGCTCCCATGGCGAGGAATGGAAAGACGTGGCGGATACCGGCGTAGGAGATCGCCGCCAGAGCCGCCTCCCGGCGCGCGAGGCCCAGCCGGCGGGCGATGGCGGCGACGGCGAGGAAGGAGAAGAAGGCGAAGGGGAGCTGCGTCCAGCGGGCCGCCACGTCGCTGTCGCGAAACGGCGCGATCAGCACCCAGGACGCCATCTCGCCCAGGATCGGATAGAACGGCGTGCTCGGATCGCCCATCGAGAACCGCACCATCCGCAGGTCCCCGTGACGGATCCAGGTAGCGACCGCCGACAGGTGATACGAGAGGTCGTCGTAGGAACCTGGCGGCGTGAAGCGCATCCCGCGGATCTCGCGCAGCCCGGCGAGCGCCACCGCCAGCGCCGCCGCGAGCAGCAGCGCCGTCTCGATGCGATCCAAGCGGGAGGAGCTCCGCCTAGGAGCGGGGCTCGTCCCTGCCCCGGCATCGCTTCCCGGCAGGAGCCGGCTCAACAGGTAAGCCGCCGCCGTCCAGACCAGGAACGGCGCCGGCCGCAGCACGCCGAAGTGTCCCATCCAGGTCGCGGGCACCACCGCGATGCCCACCGCGAAGGTGAACGCGGCGACGGCGCGGCTCAGCGGCTCCCAGTCCGGCACCAGCCGATCACAGAGGCGCGCTCCCGTCTCCCAGAGCGCATAGAGCATGCCCAGGAAAACGATCACCTGGAAGGCCCGCGGCGAGTCCGGAAACACCGCGCCGGCGAGTAGAACGACCGCAATCAAGATCGCAACGACAATGCGGGCCACCCGGTCACTGGGGTCCTTCGAGTCCTTGCGGTCCTTCACCATGGGCCGCGACTCTACTCCACCACTTTGCCGACTTCCCGGAACGCCTGCGCCGTCTCCGCCGCCGCGCGGCGCCAGTCGAAGAGCCCGGCCCTCTCGCAGCCTTTCTTTCTCAGCGTCTCCCGCAGATTGCCGTCCTCCAGCAGCGCCGCGATCCCGTCGGCCCAGAGGTCCGGCCGGTCCGGCGGCGCGTACAGTGCCGCTTCGCCAGCCACCTCGCGCAGCACCGGCAGATCGCTCGCGATGAGCGGCGCGCCGGCCCGCAGCGCCTCCACCGCCGGCAGGCCGAAGCCTTCGTAGAAGGAGGGCAGCGCCACCAGCTCGGCTCCGCGATAGAGGGCCGCCAGCTCCGCCGCACTCACGTAGCCGAGGTGGACCACCCAGCCCTCCCTCTCCGCGTCCGCGATCTCGCGGCGGAGCGTTCTCGCCTTCCAGCCGAAGCCGCCGCAGAGCACCAGCGGCGGCGGGTCTGCCCGCCGGGCGCGAAGCCGCCGCCAGGCGGCGAGCAGGGTGGCGACGTTCTTGCGCGGCTCCAGGGTGCCGACGTGAAGCGCGTAACGGCGCGGCGTCCGCGCCGGCGCCGGTCCGGTGGCGTCGTCTGCCACCAGGCCCGTGCCGTGGTGGATCGCCCGCACGCGGCCCGGTGACACGCCGATCTCCACGAGCTCCCGCCGCACCGCCTCGCTGGGAGTGAGCAGCAGGTCCGCCTCGAGCAGCGTGCGGTCCAGCCGCTCCCGCAGAGCGGCGGCAGAATCCGGGCGCACCGCCCACGGCACCTTCCGCACGCCCAGGTCGTGCACCGTCGCGATGCGCACGCCGCCGGCGAAGCGGAAGAGCGGAGGGAACAGGTAGTTCGGCGCGAAGAGCACGTCGTTGCCGTCCGCCGCGAGGAGCAGGGGAGCCAGGCGCCGCAAGACCTGGTGCGCCCGCCAGGGCGGTATCACCAGGCCGTCCGGCGCCGCGTAGACGACGCGCTCGATGGCCGGACCGCGCGGCAGCTCCACCACGGGAGCCGGAGCGCCGGGATCCTCGTCGACCAGGCTCTGGCCATAGAGACGCAAGCGGAGGTCACCCCGGCCGCCCAGGTGGACGAGGAGCTGATGCAGGTACCAGCCCACCCCGGTGAGCGGCTCGTAGAACGAATTGACGTCCACCGCCACGGTCAGGCTCGGCTCGGCCCGGCGGCGGCGGATTTCGCCTGCCACGGCCAGGAGCCAGAGGAAGGTCCTGCGCAGGCGGCGGGGCGAGCCGAGGCGGAGAAGGGCGCGGAAAAAACCTGAGCGAGGCGATGTCTCGCGATTCAGCGGTGGGGCCCTCCGGCCATGGTGCCCGCGAAGGCCTCACCCCCTGTCCCCCTCTCCCTGACGGGCGAGGGGGGACGATGCATAGCCTGTTGGCCGAAAAAGGAGGCCCGTGCTCGGCAAGGCCCCCTCGCCTGCGTCCCCCCTCGCCCGTCAGGGAGAGGGGGACAGGGGGTGAGGCTTCGAAGGGCACAACGCACCGATACGCAAGACATGGCCAACGAGTGTATCTTTACGGCGGTCCTAGATCCCCCTCCACCTGCCAAGCGATGCGCCTCCGAGCCCTCTCCGTTGTCATCCCGGCGCTGCTCCTCCTGGGTTTCGCCTGGTCCCTCGCCGGCATCCGCTCGCCGCTCCCGACTGGCGACGAGGCCACCTCCGTGATGATCGTCCAGAGTCTCTGGCACGACCACGACCTCGCCTATCGGGAGGCCGACCTCGCACGCGCGGAACGCGTCTGGGACGGCGGTCCCACGGGCCTGACGCTCTTCACCGGCGACGGCGGCAAGACCCTGCGCTACGGCCGGCCGCTCGCCTATCCGTTGGCCGTCCTGCCGTTCTACGCCCTCCTGGGCTTGCGAGGCATCGCGCTTTTCAACATGGCCCTCTTCCTCGCCATGGCCGGCGCGGCGCTCTGGTTTCTGCGGCAAGAATCCGGCTTCACAGGCCTCTTCGTCTGCGGCTTCTTCTTCGCCTCGGCGGCCTTCGCCTACGCCTTCCGCCTGGAGCCCGAGGCCTTCCTCATGGCCTGCGTCTTCTTCCCGCTCCTCGTCTGGCAGCGCCAGCGGCGACGCTCCGATGAACAGCGCGGCGATCTGGCGCTGCTCGCCGGAGCGGGCGCCCTGCTTGGCGCCGCGCTGATCTCGAGCCCCTGGCTGGCCGTGCTCGGCCTGCCGGTCCTGCTCGATCTCATCATGCGCCGCCGCTGGCGGTGCACGCTGGCCGTCGTCGCCGGCTTTGTCCTGACCGCCGGCCTTCTCGCACTCTTGCAGCGGGCGGGGACAGGCGAGTGGAGCGCCTCCGGAGGAGCGCAGCGCCGCACCTTCGACGCCGAGCTCCCCCTCGAGAGCCCGCGCGATCTCTGGCAGGGATACGGCGGCGAGCCCGCGGATGGAGCCTCCCAGGACCTCGCGGCCGGTCTGAAGCTGCTGCCGCGGAACCTCGGCTACGTGCTCGCCGGCCGCTATGCCGGGCTCCTGCCGTACTTCCCCTTCGCCCTGTTTGCCGTCGTCCTCTATCTCATGGGTCCGAGGGACCGCTCCCGTCACCTTCTGCTCGCCGCTCTCGGGGTGTACGTGCTGGCCGTGATCCTCGCCCACCCGCATGATTTCGCCGGCGGCGCCGGCTTCCTCGGCAGCCGCTACCTGGCGGTGGTCTATCCCGCCTTCCTGTTCCTTCCCGGTCGGATCTCCGCGCGCCGCAGTCTCGCGCTGCCCTACGCCGCCGCCGGCCTGTGGACGGCCGCCGCCGTGGCCGGCTCGCTGCCGGGGCTCGCTCCCGAGGCAATCCTTCATCTCCATACTGCCTCGCCCGCCTTCCAGCGGCTGCCGCTCGAGCTGACCCTGCTGCCGGGGGATCACCTTCCCGGTTTCTTCACCCAGACCTGGGGAGACGCCGTCTGGATCGTGCCGCGCCGGAGCTTCTTCGCCGAGGAGCGGCACCCGCACGGCGTCTGGGTGCGGGGCTCCACGCGCTCCGAAGTGATCGTCGTCTCGCCGACCCCGCTCTCGCGGCTCGCCTTCACCGTCTACTCCCTCGCAGCCGACAACGAGCTGATCCTCGCGAGCGGCGTGGACCGTCTACGCGTCCGTTTCGACACCGAGGGCAAGCGCAACGGCACTCCCGTCGAGCTCGCCGTCGAGCCGGTAGCCCGGAACCTGGGGTTCTTTCCCCGCGACTTCTTCTATCGCTTCACCCTGGAGACCACCGGCGGCTACGTGCCGGCCCGCAGCGATGCCAAGAGCGGCGATCCTCGGGATCTCGGAGTGTTTCTGGATTTCACGGGGGAGGGGTACTGAGCCCTCACCCCTACCCCTCTCCCGCCCCCTCCCTTCCCACCTCACCGGGAGAGGGGAAAAAATCAGATCCTTTTGCCGTTCTCCCTCCTCTCCCGGTGAGGTGGGAAGGGAGGGGGCGGGAGAGGAGGGCCGGGGAGGTGAGGGCCGACGGCGCGGTCTTAGAATCGGCGCCTGATCTAGAATCCAGCCTATGCCCGATCCCGCCTCTCCCCCTCCCGACGACGACCTCCGCGTCGCCGAGGTCCTGCAGCAGGTGCGCTCCG